>Ga0164242_10002488_pt1 | contig 21340 bp, 18 predicted proteins | sample OricomgcompostMG_FD_108783 | JGI IMG/M metagenome (GOLD analysis project Ga0164242, IMG submission 108783) | Miracle-Growth compost microbial communities from Emeryville, California, USA - Original compost - Miracle growth compost (MG) ... | reverse complement strand
GAGGGTCGCCCGATCGACGAGCACACCCGCCTCGACATCACCTCGCCGTACGTCGTCTCGAAGCTGCTCGTCGAGACGCAGGTCGCCTACTACCGCCGCCGCGGCATCGACGCTCTGGTCGCACGGCCCTTCAACCACATCGGCCCCGGCCAAGGGCCGGGCTTCATCGTCCCCGACCTCGCCGCCCGCCTGCGCGCCCTCCCCGACGGCGACGAGCTGACCACCGGCAACCTCGACGCTTCGCGCGACTACACCGACGTCCGCGACGTCGCCCGCGCCTACCTAGCCCTCCTCGAGCTCCCCGACCCGCGGCACGGCATCTACAACGTCGCCAGCGGCACCCCGCACACCGGCCACGACGTCCTCGCCGCCCTCTGCCAGGCCCTCGGCCGCGACGTCCCCCCGACCCGCCAAGAGCGCACCCGAGCCGTCGACCCCACCGCCGTCACCGGCAACGCCACCCGCCTCCGCGAGGACACAGGCTGGCACCCCGAGATCCCCTTCGACCAGTCCATCCACGACTTCGTTGCGGGCGGATAGCCCGATGGCCTTCCTGCGTCCGCGATGGTGGGGTCTTCCGCTTGTCATCTTTGGTGTCGCGCGCGTGGTGGACACGGTCGCGTTGTTACTACTCCCGGCCGTCAACGAACGGACCGGCTCCGCCTGGGACGACTTCCTCTCGCGGTCGACGAACTGGGACGCCAACTGGTATGCCACGATCGCCCACTCCGGCTACCCGGGCTCGCTTCCTGTCGGCCCAGACGGTGCCGTCGTTCAGAACTCGTGGGCGTTCTTCCCACTCTTCCCCGTTCTGACTCGCGCCGCGATGGAGGCGACCAGCCTGACCTTCGCCGTCTGCGGCGTCGCGATCAGCATCCTGTGCGGCGCCGCAGCAGTGCTCACGATCTATCGGGTTCTCGAGAGGGCGGCGGGGCGCGGCGCCGGTCTCGCTGCCGTGATCGGGCTCTGTGCCTATCCTGCTTCGCCGGTGCTGCAGATGCCCTATACCGAATCGCTGGCCCTGCTGCTCCTTTGTCTTGCGATCCTCTTCCTCTCGCAGCGTCAGTACGGACGCCTCACCCTCACGCTCATCCCGCTCGGTCTCGCCCGCGGGATCATGCCGGCGTTCGGGCTCCTCATCGCGGCCCGCCTGGTTATGGAATGGCGGCGCATGGGTTCCGAGCGACCTGCCATCAGACAGTTGCTCCCCAGGCTTCTCCCGCTCCTGACCTCAGCGCTGCTCTGCCTTCTCTGGCCGGTCACGAGTGCGATCGTCACGGGGCGTGCGGATGCCCTGACCGCAACTGAGCGGTCGTGGGGCTCATACTCCTGGCTGGCCGCGGTGTCCCACGGACCGCATGCCGCGCTCTACACGCTGGTGGCGCTCGTTGCGTTGGCAGCCTTCGCGATCATCGCCCTCAAGTCGACGGCCTGGCCGACCGAGTGGCGTCTCTGGTCGGTGATCTACCCACTCTTCATCTTCGCCGCGACGCCCCCAGCCACCGCCGTCGTCCGCTACCTGCTCCTGAGTGGAGTCGTCGCGTACCCGTTCTGGGGCCGGGTCGACACCGACCGACGCCTCCGCACCATCCTCGTTGCCGGATGTGCCATGATCGGGCTGATCCTTCAGATGCTCTGGCTCAAGGAACTCTGGCTCAGCCCCGTCGCGGGCCACGAGCCGCCGTAGAGGCGCATGGGACGTCGAGAGCGCGTTGCCTACTTATGGAGGGCGCGCGACAACTCCGCAACCACTCGATCCTGCTGGTCGAACGTGAGGTGTGGATAGATAGGCAGGGAGAAGATGCGCTCCGACGCCTGCTCTGCGCGCGGAAAGGATCCGCTGCGGTATCCCAGATACTCGAACGCCTTTGTCAAATGCACAGGCCGCGGGTAGTGGACAGCAGCGTGGATGCCGTGGTCGTTGAGCTCTTGTACGACCCGATCCCGCTGGTCGGCGGCTACGTCGTCGGGGAGGCGGACGACGTACAAGTGCCAGACGTGGTCGTTGCCATCTAAAACGGTGGGCAGGATCAGATCGAGACCGCCGAGGAGCTCGTGGTAACGGTTCGCAACAGCCCGCCGGGCATCATTCCACTCCTGAAGCCGACGGAGCTTCGCGCGCAGGACAACGGCTTGTAGGGCGTCAAGGCGGCTATTGTACCCGACGATATCGTGCTCATAGCGTTTCAACCCACCGTGACTACTCAGGAGTCTTACGCGGCGAGCTTGGGTCTCGTCGTCAGTTACGACGGCGCCCGCTTCGCCGTAAGCGCCGAGGTTCTTCCCGGCGTAAAAGCTCGTCGCGGCAATGCCATTGCTGCCCGCCGCTCGCCCCTTACGCGTGGCGCCCTGACACTGAGCCGCATCCTCAACGATGCGGATCTTCGTGCCTATCAGCTGTGCTTGGAACCGCTCAATTGGGGCCAATTGACCGTACAAATGCACGGGGACGATAGCCCGAGTCTTCTCCGTTACCACACTCATTGCGCCGTCTACGTCTACCAGATAAGTGGTCGGGTCGATGTCGGCGAGAACCGGACGGGCTCCGATCCTGTGTGCCGCTTCGGCTGTGGCCACAAAGGTATTGGCGGGGAGCACGACCTCGTCTCCCGCCTCCACGCCAGATGCTCGAAGGGCAAACTCGACGGCATCCGTACCGCTCGCCAGTCCAACGCAATGCGCGAGCCCAGTCGCTTCCGCATACTCCGCTTCGAACGCAGCAACTTCCGGGCCGCCTACAAATCCGCCGCTGCTCAGAACGCGATCGAAGCCGGCTGCCACGTCGTCGGCAACGTCGTGATGAGCCGCGCGCAGATCGACCAAGGGAACCGGAGATACTCCGGAATCGTCCAGTGTCACAACTTCTCCATTTCAATCCGGGTACCGCCTTCGGCCGCGCTTCTCGAGGCCGCCTCCAAGAGCTGAAGAACCTCAAGCCCCGCGGCACCGTCGGTGAGCGGTGCGTCACCGCTAACGATCGCTCGTGCGAATTCCGCGACGACCTTGGCTAATGCCTCGGTGCTTTCAAGGGCGGGGGCGCTCATGCCGCCCTGCCTAAGTGGGATCGTCAGCGCTCCTTCGGGTGCCTCGCTCACCCCGACCCCGGGCGCCAAGTCCGGGCTTGAGTCATAGATTGACAGCGGAGCGTTCGGGTCGAGATCGTTCCAGACGACCGTCCGCCTAGAGCCCCCGACCATCACCGTTCGGACTTTGATAGGCGAATACCAGCTGTCATGGATGTGCGCCGTCGCGCCGTTGCTCAGCTCGACCGTGAGGTACGCAACATAGTTGTGGTCGATACCCAGCGGGTCGACGCCCAGAGCAGTCACGGCGGTGGGGCGGACCCCCTTCGGAAGAAGAGCGGTCAGGATGGCGAAGTCGTGCGGCGCCAGATCCCAGATCACGTCAACGTCGCGCCGGACGAGCCCCAGATTGATCCGCACCGAGTCCATGTAGGTGAAGTCGCCCAACTCTCCTGAGCGAACAAGGCCACGTATGTAGTTCACAGGCGGCGTGTAGCAGTAGGTGCGGTCGACCATGAGAGTCAGGCCACATTCCTTTGCTTTGTCAACGATCTGGCGACCCCCGTCAACGTCGTCGGCAAGAGGCTTTTCAACTAACACGTGCTTGCCCATGGCTAGGGCGTCGAGCGCGAGCTGCCGATGGCTCGCGGCCGGCGTCGTGATTACCACGGCCTGAACGGCCGGATCCTGCAGAACCTCAGGGACACTGGAGGTCACCTTTACGGTGCTGTACTTGCCGAGAACGCGCTGGGCCGCCCCGTAGTCGAGATCACACAACCACACGAGGACGAACTCGTCGGAGGCCATGAAGTTGCGTACTAGGTTTCGCCCCCAGTACCCGGCCCCGATTACGGCCACTCCGATCGGTTCGCTCATATTTGCTCCGTTCTGGGCGTGATGCTGCATTCTTGCGACTTTCCGCGGCTGGCATCGGGAATCCGAAAATCGAGCACCTACGTTCGTCCTTATCGGTTGGCAACCGGAAAGATGACGGACTCATGCTCTTCGAAGCGGTCGCCCGTGACTGGGTCGACGAGGGTCGCTCCGTCCGACACGAGGCGGTGACCACTCGGCCCCACCCAGCCAATCAAACGAGCCGGGACGCCCGCAACTAAGGCGAACGCGGGGACGTCGTGGGCAACGACTGACCCTGCCGCAACGGTGGCCCATTGACCGACTTCGACGGGAGCCACGCAGACCGATCCCGCGCCTATAGACGCGCCCCGCCGGACCGTCACCCCGACTGCGCTCCAGTCATCGGCCGTCTTGATTCGCCCGTCTGGAGTGATGGCTCTGGGGTGCTTGTCGTTAGTGAAGACGACCGCCGGGCCCACAAAAACGCCGTCCTCCAGAACGGCGGGTTCGTAGATTAGAGCTTGATTCTGGATCTTACAGTCGTCACCGATAACGACGCCCGGGCCCACATACGACTGGCGTCCGATGCTGGACCGCTCGCCCACCACGGCATGCTCGCGGACCGTGGTTCCCGCCCAAATGACGGACGATTCAGCCAGGGACGCGGTGGCGTGAACCTCGGCGTCGGGATGGACACCCATGTTCCTTCCTTCCTTGTTTCAGAATTCTCGTCTTGGCAGCGACGGACGTGGTCGTCCGATCATGAGCGACGCGGCTACTCGCAGCGCATCGGTGAGCGCCGCGGTCACTACGTCCGTACGCGCCCCTGTGGCTTTGCCATGATTTCTTGGGACAAAGTCCACTGGTACGGCAACAACGCGTGCCCCAGATCTGACCGCCCGAATCGTCCGCTCGCCTTCCGCAAAGACGCCACGAGCTACAACCGGAATGTCCAGCAACTCGCGCCGCGCCAACTTGATTGAACCGGGATCGCCGACGGTTGATCCGAGAATTCGGACTATCCGCTCGTAGCCCCAGGACACGACACGCCGATAGGGCGTGTAGACTGTCGGCTTGTTACTTCGAGTGCCGACCACAAAGTCTGCGCCGTTGAACGCCGCACTAGCCATCGCTAGGAGTGTGGTCATCGGCCACTGCTGGTCGGCGGACATCAGAAATATCCAATCATGGCGCGAATGCGCATAGAGCGCACGCATCGAAGCTTCGATGCCGGCGTTCTCCGGCCGGTCGAGGAGACGCACGCGGGGATCACCCATCGATCTCACGATCGAGGCAGTGTTGTCGCTGGAGCCGTCGTTGCAAACCACGACCTCAAGACGACTGGCCACCATCGAACCCACCACTAGAGCGTCTGTCACCGTGCTCGCGATGGACCCTGCCTCGTTGAATGCAGGGATAACGACCGAAAGGCTAGAAAGCATCGCGCGGACCGCAGGACTGTATGCGTTCGAGCCGGAACGATGGAACGATCAGGAGTGCCGACTTCACTTACCCATCGTTCCACACCCGTCCTTCCCCGGCGCACCGGCCCCGAACGGGGATGACCCCTGGTCCGCGCCCGTGCCCCGCCGGGTGTCTCTCCTTCTACCTTAACTGTCGCCGGCCGAGCCGGCACTAGGTGACCCGAACAACATGGAACCCGACGAGTTGTTGGATTAGGGTCCGTGGGTCAGAGGGCGCGGGCCACTGGGCGGAGTTCGTGGTTAGTCTGATGTCGGTAGCACCGGCGGGAAGTTTGGCGGCTACGTTAACGCTGATGGTGCCGGCCTTAGCGGTAAGCGACGTCACGACTCCGCCGATCGAAATTTCGGTCCTTGCGTCTGGCGTCGCCATGTGGATTGTGCCCAGTATGCGAACGTCAACCGGGTGGTCAGTGGGGTTGGTGAGGGTGCCGATCACCCTCCCCGTGCCCCACTGCCAATTGGATGTATCCGAAATTTCAGAGGGATAGGCGCCATCGCCGAAAGTGATTTGGACGGGATGTAGAACCAGATCCGGCGAAGGAAGGGAGTTGGCGGCGCGCATCTTCTCCACCCACGGCTCGATATTGTAGGTGGCGAGTAGGCCACTTGCATCAACTACTGGAGTGGTGACCCCGGTGACCTTCTGGATCGCGGCCTCCACTGCTGCGCCGTGATCTGAGTACCCCGAGCGGTTGACATAAATCGCCTCAAATCCCGCAGCAGCCAGCATGGGTAGCGCGTCTACGATCCCCGCGTCCATGGCTGCCTGCTGCCACTCCACGGCGCCGCCCTTTACTCCGCCATAGCTCCACTTCAAATCTGAATGCAAATATCCGCGTAGATGATCGTAATCCCCCATCGCCACGATGGGGGCACTCTCGGGAAACGGCATAACAGGAAGTTGAAATACGGGACTGCCCGCGCCCAGCGCCTTTTGTAAGTCCGCGAAATACGCGGCATTGTCTTCCCAGGCTGAAGCATTCGCCTGGTAGGTGGGCACGTAGGCGCCCGACGTCTGATCGAAGAGCGCCAAGGCAACCAGGGCGATCCCTAAAACCGAACTCTTCGCCATTTTCGCGGCTGGCGGCCACTTGGCGGCAAGAACCACGCCAGCATCCACTAAGAGACCAAATCCGGCCAACGCGAAGAAGGCGATTAGGACCGAGATCCGGTTCCAGGCATGGATGGTGGTGTAGCCAGCTACAGCAAGAATCCCATTCAGTCCGGCTACTGTCCCGGTCAGAATGCAGATAACGGCAAGCGTACCCATAGAGCGGAGTCGGATAGCTAGCGGTGACCCGGAGCGCGCCCCGGGTACAAGACAGATGAGAACCACCGCTATTAGGCCCATAGAGCCAATAATGCCCAGGGTCTCCGTGGGCTCTCCTGGGATCAGCGTGTCCGAGACTCTTGAACCCAGTTCCGCGAGCAAGTGGATGCGGTGGGTCGGTATTGGCAATAGAAGCCGATCCAGCTTCAAGCCGTAGTACTCACTTTCGCTGTAGGTTCTGCCTTCTACTGCAAAGCCCGTGGACGAGGTGATGCGGAAGACGAAGTTGGGAATTGCTTCGATCAACACGCCTCCCACTATGATGACGCAAAAAGCAACTGCGTCGAGCGCCGGCCTCCAGTTGCGATCAGCCAGAGCCCTCAGGGCGCCCGCTGCGAAAACGACGATCATCGAAAAGACGGCATAGTATGTATTCCCACCCAGGAGGAGGACTGCTCCAAAGATCATCAGAATTCCGTCCGACGACGCTGCCCTCCCGTTGGTCGTCCTTAAATCACCGGAAACAAGCCGAACGGCAATGGCACATCCTACGGGCACGGCATAATATTCCGAGAGGAATAGGTGGGCCTCTCCGCGGAGAAAGTGATACGGGAGAATTGAATATATCACGGAAAGCGCGCAAGCCAGTTGACGCGAAACGTGAACTATGCGAAAGGAGACGTAGGCCGCAACTGCCACCACTGCGAAGCCGAGCACGTACAGAATGTTCACGGCTGCGGCTGGCGAGAACATCAACGACAGAAGTTTGAGAGATACGAGGGCCCAGGTGTCGCCGACCCATCCTGGATAGGCGGCGAGGTTTTGTCCGAACGGAAAACCGAGGTCCGGGGTGTGTTGAAACCAGCCGGAGACTTGCATGTTGCGGACGACCATCAGAACGCCGTTGGTATCGCCGACCAAGGGCGTAATGGGGACACCTAGCGATGCGTCCCAGAGGTGAAGCGTGAGGGCGGCGGATGCCAGTGCGAGGAAACCCGCAATGATGGCCCAGCCAATCTCCACGCCCGCCGTTGCGCGGAGCGCGCGCATCGGGGGGGCAGTCCCGTCCTGTCGGGGTTCGGTGTCAGTGTGGTGCAGCCTTCTTCTGCGCATCGCCCTCTCTTCAGTCCTCGTGTCAGGAACAGGCCGGCGGGATCATAGTCGGGACGCCGAGGTTCCTTGACACTCATAGAGCATCCAGTCTGACACGCTACGAGCCGGCCTGGCTCATAGCGTGTGCCTGCCAGAAGGCTGCCGACGGCCCGGCGTGCCCGGGGTAGGTTTTGTTTGTTGGCAGGACGGCGAAGATGAAGGAGTGAGATGCCGGAGCAGGACGGGTCAGCATTCTCTCGGCGCGTGTGGGTCGGGGCCAAGGCGTTCACGTTTGACTCCGACGATTCCTACTTGGCCGACATGGAGGAGAGTTTTGAGCCAGAGACAGTGAGGCTCTTTGAGGCGCTGGTCGAGCGCAAAGACGTCGCGCTAGATGTGGGGGCCAACATCGGCCTGACCGCGCTGTTGCTCGGTCAGTTGGCTGGAGCGGTCACGGCGTTCGAGCCGTCACCTTCGACGTTCCATTACCTTGAGGTGAATGTGCGGCGCGCTGGCTTGACGAACATCGAGTTGCGCAACATCGGGCTAGGTGACGTTGATGCGACGACAGAAATCTCATTTTCAGACCAGAACCGAGCGGGCGGGTTCGTCTCTGATCTCACCAAGCCCGGCATCGGACATGTCACCGAAAAGATTGACGTCCGGCGCTTGGATGGGCTCGATCTAGGCGGGGCGAAGGCGAACTTCCTGAAGCTTGACGTCGAAGGTTACGAACAGCACGTATTGACCGGCGGAGCCCAAACGATCCATCAGTGGCGCCCTGTCGTTACCTTGGAACTCAACCATTGGTGCCTGAACGCTTTCCGGCGCATCACAGTCCCAGAGTTCTTCGACTTCCTACGCGGGTACTTCCCGATCTGCCTTGCGGTCGACTCGGACCACTATCTCGATCTACACAACGGTGACGACTCATACGCCGTCATGTACCACCACATTGTGGAGTGGCAGTACAAGACGCTGGTATGTGCGTTCGACCACACCTCGTTGCAGCGCTTCTACGACACCTACCGCTATGTCGGCAGCGCGCCCCGTAGCTGACGGTGGATGGCCTCCAATGCGACGCCGACGGACTGCGACCACGACCAAGGCTCGTATTCACGTCCGATTCTCGCCTCGAGGTTCGCGCGTCTAGTTCCGTCGCTGGCGAGGTCGCTGATGGCGCGGAGCAGCTGGGCGGGGTCGTAGGGCGACACGTAGAGTGCGAGATCGCCGCCGACTTCTGGCATCGACGACGTGTTGCTCGTGATGCAGCACTTGCCATGGACGAGGGACTCCGCCACCGGCAGCCCCCACCCCTCGTAGTAGGAGGGGTAGACCGTGAAGAGGCAATTCGAGTACAGCCACGCGAGTTCACCGTCGGTCAGCCCGTGCAGCACGAAGACCTTCCCGCGCAGCGCTAGATCCTCGGTGAGCAGCTTGTAGGACTCCTCGGCCATCCAGCCCTTGCGCCCGACGATGACCAGCGGCGGCAGGTGAACCTCCTGTTCGTGTGCGAGCCGGTAGGCGTAGTAGAGGCCGAGGTAGTTCTTCCGGATCTCGAACGTCCCTACCGCGAGGACGAAGTCCTCGAGGCCGAGTGCGGCGAGGGCGGGCGAGAGGAACGGCGTACCCGAGGCGCTGGAGTCAGCGAACCTGACGACGTCGACCGGCACCGGGGGCAGACTCTCCGACACAAGGAACGACTCGATGTCGCGCCGCGAGGACCACGAGTTCGTCAGCACGTGGTCGGTCGCGGGCAAGGCAGCCCGGAAGTATCCACCGATCGCGCCCTCGGCCCAGTCAGGCAGAACCTCCGGATGGACACGAAAGATCATGTCGTGAATGACCTGAACGACGTGCAGCGACAGCTCCGCCCGCGCGGACCGCACCGCCTCTGCCAGCCTCGGGGCGCCGCCGTAGGCGTTGACCACAAGGACATCACCGCGCGAGAAGTGGAACGGGCCTGCAAGCTCGAGCGGATCGACCAGGCGACTGCGCACGCCACCCTTCACCCGGGTGAGCCACTTCGGGGGGCGCCGTCGCCCTGGGCCGGGAAGACGCGAGGGGGCGTCGATGGCTCCCGCACCCACGAGCTGCGCTTCGAGCTCGACCAGCGAGAGCTCGCGGAACTGTCCTGCCTCGAAGATGACGAGCCCGACGTCAGCCTCGGACGCCGATAGCTCCCGGGCGAAGTTATATGTAACGCGCTCGATGCCGGTGAGGCGATGCTCCCACTCGTACAGCCCGGAGACCTCAAACCAGATCTTCATCGGTCATCCCAGGAGAAGATCGGCGAGAGTCGAGGCGTGCCGCGCGTAGGAGTGATGGTCGAGCAGGAAGCGGCGAGCTCGCTTGCCGATCTCCCTTCGGCGCTGTTCGTCGCCGGCCAGGCTCGCCACGACGTCGGCAACCTCCGAGGCGTGGTCCACCTTGACCACGGTGTCATCCGGAAGCTCGTCGTACCAGCCGATCCTTCGAACTACGACGACCACCCCGTAGCGCATCGCCTCAAGGACGCTCCGGGACGTCTCGCCATGATACTCGGCCCGCACGTTGACCAGGATGTCCGTGTTGCAGAGCGCCATCTGGAACTCAAGGTCGGACGGGTCGCTGACCACCTCGGCTACGGATGTAAGCGGCTCCAAAAGCGCACTGTCCGCGAAGACCGAGTGTCCGAACACGTGGACGGACACGTTGGGGATCTCGGAGACCGTCCGCGCGAGGTCGAGCCCTTTCGTAGAGTGAATGATGCCTGCGAAGCTTACTGTGATCCCGCTGGACGACTTCGATCGAGTCACACGCTCGGGAACGCCGACGGGCTGATAGACACGCGTGACCCGCCGCGGATCACCAGAGACCGCGGAAACGGCCTCAGCGGCATAGTCCGAGTAGCACAACAAGCGGTCTTGGCGGCGGGCTAGGGTCGTTATCCGCGACGAGGCGGTGTTCTCGAGCTTCTCGTCGATCAGTCGTTCCAGCGTGCAGCGCTCCTCGGTCAAAACGCCTTCTCGCTGCATGAAGTCAAAAACGGCGGTGAGGTGCGTGTCGTGGATGATGGCATTGCCACCCCGCCTCAGTGATTCAAGGATCGTGTCGATGTGAAACTCACTATTCCCGATGTGAGTGAGAACCGCGTCGTATCGATCTCGTCGCCCCGCCAGCTGGGATGCGGGGTAGGTGTTTGGGAGAGGCGTGAGTAGGTCAGGGCGCACGGGCCTGGAGAGTCCGATGCCGGTCTCCAGGTAATAGTCCACCTCGAACACACGAGACAGCTCGGCGTGCATCTCCTGCACGACCTTGCCGACGGCCGAGAAGGATGATGGCGCGGGAGCCATGACGGCGAGCCGACCGCGCTTTTGCGCCTGCTGGGCGGAGCCCAGTGCATCCACGATCCTCGACGCCGTTCGATCCCACGAGAAGTTCTGCAGAACGGCCTCCCGGGTTCGCGCGAGTTCGTCGTTCGCCGGTGGGTGGTCGAGCGTCGCGTTGATCGCCCTCGCCATATCGGTGACCGATGTCGGGTCGAACATCGTGAACGCGGTCTCGCTGATCTCTACCAGCGATGGTATCCGCGAGCAGGCCACTGGCAGGCCGTGCTCGACCGCCTCGAGTACGGGCAGTCCGAGACCTTCCGAGATCGTCGGGAAGAACAACATGCGCGCGTTATCCAAGAGCCATCGGTACTCGACGTCGTCGACATTTCCGGTGAATATGACCCGCTTGGCCAGTCTGCCTAGTCGCTGGCAAGCTTCGGCCGCGAAAGTCGAGGTGATGACGAGCGCCATATCCCCCGCGTCCGCCTGCCTGAACGCCCGCACGCCGCGCTCGTTGTTCTTGTGCGAGAGATCCGCGGTCGCCATCAGCACGAAATCGTGGACGCCTTCGAGAGCTGCCGGCATCCGGCCCTCCAGGTGGGAACGCGGAGATCCCCCCCCCAAGACGACCGAGATGCGCGTCTGGTCGATTCCGAGATGAACGGCGAGGTCGTCCGCCGTGGCCTGTGAGATGGCCAGATAGTGGTCGGCTCGCGCGAACTCCGCGAAGCGGTTGGCGTAGTCCCGCAGCTCGTGTGACCCGGGTCGGAGATGATCGTCCGGGAAGAGGAAGGGGATCAGGTCGTACGCAATCGAGACGTTGACGAAGCCGCTGCTCGGAAAGACGGGGTGGATGCCCCGATAGAAATGAGACGCCACAATGAAGTAAGGCGCATGCGAGCTATCGGTTGCCGAGTAACGCGCCAGCGCACGATCGAGCAGCTTCCGATTCGTCGCGGCGGCCGCGCTGAACTCGGATCGATCCTTGTCGGTCACGAGCGCGCACTCAACGACCTCGTCGGCGATCTCGGACAAGAGCCGAGCATCTCCGCTGGAGAGTTCCGGAAGACGAGGGTTGACGAGCAGGATGGTGCGCACGGATTTTCCCGGCAGGTGCTGCAAGAACCCCCGTAGGTAGTGGCCCATCCCGCGAGAGCGGGCGACCGTCTGGAGGATCTGGCAATCGATGACGACTGTCCTCAAGACTTGGCTCCTGATTGGTCGAGGCCGGCGCGACGAGTTTGAGACAGCGCAGCGGAAGCAACCCGGAGAGATGCCTTGCACAAGGCGGCGGAGCACCACCAGCCGCCCCCAATCATAAGCGAGACCGGACTGATTCGCTGGCGTCGGACGTTGTGCGGGTCGCGCTCCAGGGCAAGGCGGACGAGACTCTCCGCATCGTGGTCTTGGGCGACCGCCACCTTGAGCGCCTCGTCTGCGTTGTAAGTGTAACGATGCGGTCGGAGCCGAGCATGCGCCCGGCGCTCGAGCCCGCCTAGGACCAGGCCCGCAAGCTGGGCAGCAATGAACCGAGGATCGTCGAGACGCCACAGGAGATACCGCACGCGGCTTTCCATCTCGGCCAGGCTTGCGTCCTTGGCGCCGAGTTGGTCCGTCATCTCCTGGCGCAAGTGGGCGATCGTCGCGTTGGCTTCGGCCAGAGTCAGTGCCTCCGTTGCGCCGGCTGAAGCTGCCTCTTTCACAAACATCCCTACTCTGGCCCGGCCATCCCTGCGGTCGGGCGCAACCCTAACGGTCCCTCGATTCCTGGTCTGGCTGAGCGACCGAATCTGCTGCCGACCAGAGAACACGACAGGTCCGCAAGATTACTGCCGCCGAAGCGGTCCAGGCGTACGCCGACGCGCGACGTCGGCCCTTTGTCGCCATCGCCGTTCGCTCGTCGGCGGACAGTGCGTCGATCGCCGCCATCGCCTGAGCAAGTGATGCTTCGCTGGACGGATCTATATAGAGAGGTGCGTCACCGCCGACCTCGGTCATCACGGAGGTGTCGCTCAGCACGACGGGCGTGTCGCACGCCATCGCCTCGATGACGGGCATGCCGAAGCCCTCATAGAAGCTTGGGAAGACGAAGGCTGACGCTCCGCTATAGACAGCCGGCAAGTCGGCATCCGTGACGCGACCTTGGAGCGCGAGGATCTGCTCACCACGTCGGGTCGCTTCGTTGACGAGGCGCATGAGCTCGTCGTTCTTCCAGCCGTTCGCCCCCACCAGAACCAGGCCGTGGCGGTCTCGGACCTCGGCTGGCAGTGAGAGGTAGGCGCGTACCAGTGATGTCTGGTTCTTACGCGGCTCCATGTTGCCGACGTTGAGGAAGTACCGCTCAGGTAGTCGGTAGCGGTGGCGCACCGCCACAATCTCCGGAGGCGTTCGTGGTCGGAACTCAGTCGCGTCGACTCCGGGGGGAGCAACGATCAGGCGGTCGTCGGCGATCCCATAGAAGGCAGACAGCTCCCTTGCCGACGTGTGAGTTAGACACGAGATGTAGTCGGCGCGCGCGATCGTCTTGCGAACCTCATGACGCAGTCGCTCGGCATCACGATCGGCAGTGAAGCTTCGGTGCGTCTCGAACGTGAGGTCGTGCACCGAGGTGATCGCCCTCGAGTGACGTAGCGGCCAGGTGCGGAAGTTGGGGAAGAGGTAGACGCCACGGCCGAAGAGCCGATCCATGCTCGGGATCCGGTCTGAGTCGGCCAGACGAGTCATCGCCCGAGTAGGGATCGGGTTACGGCGAAGCTCGATGTGACGCAGGCCCAGAGACCGGAGCCGGCCAGCCCGTTCGAGGGGGGCGATGAGGATCACTTCGAGGTCGGCGTACTGTGATTCGCCGAGCAACTGGTCGAGCGCAGCCACGATGCCACCGGCATAGTGAGAGACGCCGCTGGGTCGAGCGTCGGCGAGGACGTGGCCGTCGATGATCAGGCGGTCCATTGGTTGGTCCTCCTCCCGTGCACGGCGTCGAGGACAGCGCGGGCGGCGGTTTCCCAGGTGTAGCGCTTCGCTGTCTCGGTGCCCGCGGCTGCTGTTGCGAGGCGTTGCTCCTCGGAGAGGGCAAGGGTTCTGGCGAGGGCCGCAGTGACGGATGCGTCGTCCTCAGGCTCCACGTACGCGGCTGCTTCGCCGCCCACCTCGCGCAGGACGGGAATGCCGCTCGCGATGACGGGTACCCCGCACTGCATCGCCTCGAGGACGGGCATGCCGAAGCCTTCGTAGGTGCTGACGAAGGCGAATGCGGCGGCTCCGCTGTAGAGCGCGGGCAGGTCGTCGTCTGTGACGACACCCGGCAGAAGGTGAACGTCGACGCCGTCGGCCCTGACGTGCTCGACCAGCTCGACGAGGTCATCGCTCTTCCACATGGCTGCGCCCACGATGACGAGCGCTACGCCGTCGCGACTCGCCGGCGGAAGGGCGGCGAAGGCCCGCACGAGGGCTACATGGTTCTTGCGCGGCTCGAGGTTGCCGACGCTGAGCACGTAGCGCTCGGGTAGGTCGTACATCGTGCGAACTTCAGCGATCTCGGCTTCCGAGCGCGGGTAGAAGCGGCCCGGGTCAGCGGCGTTAGGCGTGTAGAGCATGCGCTCGGGCGGAAGCCCGTAGAACTCGGCGATACGGTCGACCATTGCGTGGGTCACTGAGGCGACGTACGTGCTGCGTTCTACAGAACGCCGGACGTGCCGCTGCAGTGCCCTGATGTAGGGATCGTGGCCGAACTGCGGAACGTCCTCGTAAGAGAGATCGTGGATCGTCAGGATCGACGGCGAATGCCAGAGTCGCCACGAAATGAAACGTGGGATGAAGTACCACCCGCGCCCGAGCAGGAGGTCCATCGGCGGCAGCAGGCCGCGGCCGACCAGCCCCCCGAAAACGAGATGCGGTAGCGGCAGGCGACGCAGCTGCACGCGCTTCAGGCCGAGCCCGCGCACACGGCCGATCCGATCGAAGGGTACGTAGAAGTCGACGCGGACGTCCGCATATTCGGGCAGCGCGAGCAACCGGTCGATCTCGCAGACGATGCCGCGGGTGTAAGACGCCACGCCGCTGATCGCGCGTTCGGTCAGCGCGGTGCCGTCGATGACGAGCCGTCTGATCACCGGGCGCGCACCCGGCCGGCGCGCCACGCGAGGCGGTAGGCCGCGCGGTAGAGCCGGGGCGATGTCGATCGCCGCCGTTCGAGCCAGCGCCGCGCGCGCGCCGAGACCGAGCCGCCGACGGACGTCGTCACGTAGGAGTCGATCTGCCGGAAGTAGGCCGTACGGCGCCGTAGGCGCTGCGGATCGATCGGCTCCTCGGCGACCTCGGCGACAAGCTGCCACGCCTCGCACGAGTAGTCGTCGATGGTGCGGAGCGGTTCCGTTGCGGACGGCGCGGAAGCTCCAAGCGCGGTGTCCACTGTTGCCGGGAGGTCCGAGAAGGACCGCGCGAAGAATGCGGGTGTGTGGCCGGAGAAGAGGTCGGCGACCTCCCGCGACACGGCAGTCTCGGAGAGGACGATCGGTCGGCTGTGTGCGGCCGCCTCTGCGATCGGCAGGCCGAAACCCTCATAGAGCGACGGGAAGACGACGAGGGCGCTGTCGCGGACGAGCTGGTCGACGGCGCCGTCGCTGAGGCCACCGCTCGGTACCACGTAGACGTCCTCGCCCTTCAGGCCCGGACCGCCACCGAGAACGACGATCGAGCGGCCACTCGAAGCGAGCGCCGAGACCGCCTCGTCCATCGCCTTGTGCGGAAGCCAGTTGCCGACCACCAGGACGTAGCTGCTCTTGGTGACGTTCGGCGGCAAGACGTTGGCCTCTCCCGTCACGTCGGGAGACACGTAACCCTGCGGGATGACGACGAACCGGTCATCGTCGAGCTCTGGAAAGTAGTCGAGCGCGTCACGCCGCGACGCGTCGCTGATCGCCACCACTCGGTCGGCCCACGTGAAGGCGTCGGCGAAGACGGCGGCCCGCTCGGGCTTGGCGGCCAGCAGGTGGATACTGCGGACGCTGATGATGTCGAGGTCGGTGACGACGAATCGCACGCACCAGCGGTCGAGCAGGCGCAGATCGTCGAGGGTGAAGACTTGGGTGGGCACGTAGCCGACGTGGAACCGCTCGGCGACGGCGTCCGGACGAACGACGCGGAAGCCGAAGGCGCCGAGGTCGAAGAGCTGCTCGATGTCGACGTGCGCCGCCAGGACGATCTCGTAGCGCGAGCGGTCGACGTGGCGCGCGAGGTAGTCGACGAACGACAGCGCCACCTTCGACGTTCCGTTGTGGAGCGGCGCGACATGGGTGAGGTCAACGAGCACCTTGATCGTGCGGCCGGGCCGCAGCACATCCGCGAACCATTCCACGGGGTCGGTCATCCGGTCGGCGAGCGAGTCGAGCATCCGCGAGGATGTCGGGTGGCGACCGGCGAGCCACTCTCGTTCTTCGGTCGACAACGATGCTTCAGGAGTCTCGAGGGTCGCGTGGTTGGCGACGACGGTGGAGTAGCCGTACCGGTCCAGCCGCAGGGAAAGGTCGGCCAGACCCGCGTTGGTGGAGGGCGCCGAGGCATCGAGCGTGCCGAAGCTCTCGGCGAGTGCCTCGCGCATGAGTACGTAACTGCCCCGGGCCACCGGTGTCAGGCTGTAGCGCGGGAGCAGGTCGGCGAGGGCGGAGTCACCTTGCCGCGCGATCACGATGCCGTGTCGCTCGTTCGTCTCGAGGACGGCGAGCATCTCGGCGCGCAGCTCTGGCGGGATCGGAGAATCGGGCTCGACGACCGTCACCACACCCTCCGCCATGGCGACGATCGTAGAGGGAGGCGAGGAGCCGCTCGGTATGCTCGCCGCCGGACTCCGGGACCCCAAGGACGTGGCATCTGTGCGCAAGCGGCTCGCCGATCTTCGGCAGCAGTACTCCTACGCGGCTGTCTTGGTCCGAGAGCTTGTGGCAACTGACTTCCGCATCAAGTACCAGTCCTCGTTCCTTGGCTACCTATGGTCGCTGCTGCGGCCGCTCTTCATGTTCGTGATTATGTACATCTTCTTCGGCATCTTCTTGGGTGCCGGGGGCGGGCTCCCCAATTATGCGTCGTACCTGCTGCTGGGCATCCTGCTCTGGAACTTCTTCGCCGAGGTCACGAGCGGCGGAGTGACCGCTGTCGTCGGGCAGGCCGGCATGCTGCGCAAGCTCTACTTCCCGAAGTACACCGTGATCTTGTCCGTGGCGATCACCTCGTTCATCAACCTGCTGATCAACGGTGTCGTCCTCGCGATCCTGATGTCCGTCTTCGGCGCCGACATCGGATGGGAGTCGTTCCTGCTGATTCCGCTCGTGATCGAGCTCGCCATCTTCGGCACGGGCGTGGCGTTCATGCTCAGCGCCCTCTATGTGCGGTTCCGCGACACCGGCTATGTCTGGGACATCCTCTTGCAGGCCGGCATGTACGTGACGCCGATCTTCTACTCGCTGTCCTTCGTCAGGGGTAAGTCGCTGTGGACCGCGGCGTTCCTGTCGCTCAACCCGATGGCGCAGATCATCCAGGACGTCCGCTACGTGATGATCACCAAACAGACGACGACGCTCGACGACCTCGTGCGCACGGGCTGGTTCCGCCTCATCCCCATCGCCTTCGTCCTCGCCTTCACGTCGTGGGCGATCTGGTTCTTCAAGCGCCGCGCGCCGATGTTCGCCGAGGAGGTCTAGCCGTGGACATCGCGCTGTCCGTGAAGGACATCCACAAGGAGTTCATCCTCCCGCACGAGCGTCACAGCTCGCTGAAGGCCGTCCTGATGCGGACCCGCGACCGCGGCTACGAGATGCAGCACGTCCTGCGCGGCGTCAGCTTCGACATTCCCAAGGGTGAGTTCTTCGGCATCGTCGGTCGCAACGGCAGCGGCAAGAGCACGCTCCTCAAGATCCTTGCGGGCATCTACCAGCCGACCAGCGGAACCGTCGAGCGCGACGGCTCGCTGGTGCCGTTGATCGAGCTCGGCGTCGGCTTCAATCCCGAGCTGAGTGCACGCGACAACGTCTATCTCAACGGCGCGATGGTGGGCTTCTCCCGCCGCCAGGTCGACGGTATGTACGACGACATCGTCGAGTTCGCCGGCCTGTCGCAGTTCATGGACCAGAAGCTCAAGAACTACTCCTCCGGCATGCAGGTGCGTCTGGCGTTCTCCATCGCCACGCGCACGAAGGCCGACATCCTGCTGCTCGACGAGGTGCTCGCCGTCGGCGACGCCGACTTCCAGCGCAAGTGCCTGGCGTACTTCCACGACCTCAAGCAGTCCGGCGCCACCGTCATCTTCGTCTCGCACAGCATGGACTCCGTCCGCGAGTTCTGCGATCGGGCCGTGCTCCTCGAGCAGGGTGAGCTCGTCGCGGCGGGCACCGCCGACGAGGTTGCGCAGGCCTACACAAGGCTCTTCTCGCCTCCGCCGGAACCCGAGAGCGAAGGCGCCGACGGCCAGCGCTTCGGCACCGGCGACGTGCGGTTCGAGCATGCGGAGGTCTCGCCGGAGTTCACCGAGACGGACGACGACATCGCCATCACCGCTCGCCTTTCTCCGCGCGCCGGCTTCGATCGTCGCGTGCGGCTGGGCGTTCTCATCCGCACGGCTGAGGGCACCCACGTGCTCGGCTCGAACAGCGCCACGGCAACCGAGGCGAGAGCCTTCGAGGCGGAGGTTACGGGCTCGACGGATATCCACTGGCATGTGCCGAACATCCTGAACGACGGCGACTATTCGGTGACGCTGATCGCTGCGGATGCGGCCTCGCACGAGATCCTCGAACAATGGGACGAGGCGGCGCACTTCTCCGTTAGACGCGAGCCGCGCACGACGAACCTCATGGCACCTTCCATCTCCCTAGCGGTCGTCCCCGTCGGTTGAGGTTCCGCCCCCCGTCGACCGTGGCCGTCGAACCGATCAGAGCGCTCGGCGGGCGAGCTTCCAGTAGGCGCGCGAGATAGTCCGCGCGAAGGCGGGCACGGAGAGCCCCAGCGACTCGCCTGGCGAGAAGTCGGCGGTCAGAAGGTCGGCGAACCGTCCCGCCGGTATGGCGCGGGTCGATTGAACCGAACGACGTCGTCGGACGACGAGGCCGAGGTTCCGGATGGTCCACCACCAACCTGCGGCCTTCTGTCGGGCCCACCCATCACGGACCGACACCAAAGCCATGGCGAACTCGAGCCCGAACAGTGCTGGACTCAGCGCCAGGAGCAGAGGCGTCGGCCACACGGTGAGCACCATGAAGAGCCGGTTCCGTTCGAGCAGGAATAGCTTCTGGGGGTTACGGCCGAACTCGTAGTGGTGCGTCGCGATCGCCTCGGGTACATACCGCACTCGCCAGCCACGAAGCCAGCAGCGCAGGCTGAGGTCGGCGTCTTCGAGGTAGGCGAACATCGGCTCGCAGAACCCGCCGATCTCGGCGAACCGAGTCGCGGTCATCGCGCACAGAGCTCCGGATGCCGACGCGATCTCCCGGCCCGCCGCGAAGTCCGATGCGGACGCGCCGAGCCCGCCGGCCCACGAAAGGCCGGCGTAGTGGACTGGGTTGCCGGCAGAGTTGATGACGTCCGGGCGCCCGCGCAGCCGTACCGACCCCGACACCAGGGCCACATCGCCGACCAGCGCGTCGGCAAGGGCGGCTAGGGCCGTCGGCCCGACGATGGCGTCGCTGTTGACGAATGCCACCACGTCGCCTGAGGCCCGCGACGCCCCGAGGTTGCATCCGCCGGCAAACCCGAGGTTCCGCCCCGGCGAGAGCACCGTGACGCCGTCCGTCCCGCGCACCGCATCCACCGCCGGCGACCCGTTGTCGACGACGATGATGTCGACGTCCACGCCGGTCGACGCCAGGGCAGCCGACACCGCCTCGGCCAGCAGCGGCTCGTCGCCCCAGGCGAGCATCACCACGGTGACGTGGTCAGCCACTAGACCTCATCGACCGGAGGCTCGCTGTCTGTCGGGGGGGCGTTGCGCTGTTCGACTTCGAGCCGCAAGATCGCGAGCTCCTCGGCGAGCGTCCGCACCCGCTCTTCGGTGCGCCCCAGCTCGAGACTGAACTGAACACTCAACCCGAACAGCACGAGGAACGCGACGAAGAAGATGAGGTTCGCCGGCACCTCCAGTCCGATGGCATCGGTCAGCCGGTAGACCATGCCCGGGAAGATCGCGCCGACGAGCGAGACGAGCAGCAGCACCGACCAGATGAGCGCGTACTTCTCGCGCAGCGTCCGCCGCCGCAACAGCTCGAGGAGTACGACGAGACCGCCGAGCGCGGCCACGAGGCCGAGCACTTGGGGCGCACTCATTCGTCGTCCCACCGGCGCGTCAGGGCAAGCACCAGCGCCACGACCGCGCGGGCCAGGTAGATAGCCGAACGAACGGGCGAGTGCGAAGCGCGTCCGCCGCCTCGCGTTCGCATGGTCACGGGTACCTGCCGGATGACGCACCCCAGCCGTGCCGCGATCACCAGCGACTCGACGGTGTCGCCGAGATACTCGGCAGGGTAGTGCCGAGCAAACGCCGCCATGCCCCTCCGGTTCGCAGCCCGGTAGCCCGACGTCACGTCCGTCAGCCGCGTCCGTGTCACGCGCGACAGCACCCAGGCCAGCAACAGCATCGCCCACCACCGCAACCACCGGACGCTGTAGGTGTCCTCCTTGTGCGCGAACCGCGCCCCGATCACGATGTCCGCGCCGTCGAGCGCCGCCACGAGCTTTGGAAGGTCGGCCGGGTCGTGCTGCCCGTCCGCGTCTACCTGCACCGCGACGTCGTACCCATGCCGCAGCGCGTATCGATACCCGGCGCGCATCGCGCCACCGACACCGAGATTGAAAGGAAGCCGCGCCACCAGGGCGCCGGCCTCACTCGCAACCTCGGCCGTCGTGTCCGTCGACCCGTCGTCGACGACGAGGACGTCGACGTCCACCTGCCGCTTGATCTCGGCGATCACCTCGCCGACCGTGGCGGCTTCGTTCCACGCCGGAACCACCACGAGCGTGCGGGGCAGCGCAGCGGACATAGCCGCGATCGTATCGACGCCTCGCCTTTTGCTCCGCCAGCTTGTGGGTGACACGGCTCGGACCCATCCTTTCGCCGTACCCGGGCTGTGGATTGTCGGGCGTTATCCACAGATTCGCGACGACGCCTTCCGGCCGCCTCGATCACTGCTTAGCGTCCTCTCCAACGCCCAGGAGGATCTATGGAAGACCGCAGCCAGGAGAGCTACATCCGCGAGCACTCCGCCCGCCTCGTCGTAGCGGACGAGCAGTTCAAGCGCGTGCACGAGCACCTCGCGCGACAGG
>Ga0164242_10002487_pt1 | contig 21340 bp, 20 predicted proteins | sample OricomgcompostMG_FD_108783 | JGI IMG/M metagenome (GOLD analysis project Ga0164242, IMG submission 108783) | Miracle-Growth compost microbial communities from Emeryville, California, USA - Original compost - Miracle growth compost (MG) ... | reverse complement strand
GATGCTTCGCCACCCAGTCGGACGTGGTGCCGAGCACTTTTTCCGGATGGTCCTTCCAGATGTCCTGCGACGTGACTGCCGTGATGCCGACGCCGTCCATGATGGCGCGATGGTTCCACGGTTCGCCGACGCAGCAGCCGTCCATGTTCCCGATGCGCATGTTGGCCACCATCTGCGGCGGCGGCACGGTGATCATCTTGGCGTCCCGCATCGGGTTGATGCCGTAGGTGGCGAGCCAGTAGTACAGCCACATCGCGTGCGTGCCGGTCGGGAAGGTCTGCGCGAACGTGTATTCGCGCTTGTTGGCATGCATGTACTTCGCCAGCGACGGACCGTCCACCGCGCCGGCGTTGGCCAGTTGCCGCGACAGCGAGATCGCCTGGCCGTTGTTGTTGATGCTCATCAGCACCGCCATGTCCTTGCGCGCGCCGCCCACGCCTTCGTGCACGCCATATACCAGGCCGTACAGCACGTGCGCGGCGTCGAGGTCGCCGTTGATTAGCTTGTCGCGCACGCCGGCCCACGAGGATTCCTTGCTCGGCGTGATCTTGATGCCGTACTTCTTGTCGAAGCCCAGCACCGAGGCCATCACCACCGAGGCGCAGTCGGTCAGCGGGATGAAGCCGATCTTCACTTCCTCTTTCTCCGGCTTGTCGGAGCCGGCGGCCCAGACGCCCTGCGTGGCCAGGCCGCCGAAGGTGGTGGCCGCCATCGCCGCGCCGGCCTTGATGATCGTGCGTCGCTTGGTGTCGATATTGCTGTCGTTCGTCGTCATGGTTTCCCCGTAGCGGTTGTCGTCCGCGGACCATCCGCAGCATGGACATGAAATAAAAAAGCGCCCGTACCGTCCCGGCCATCGAGCCGGAAAGATACGGACGCCGTTGTCCGGGGCGACCCGACCGCCATTGGCCGAGACGCCGCATTTTCATTGCACCGCCATTAGTGCATGCCAAATGCAGCAATGAACGTGCCAGCTCGCTGAAGCCGGTTCCGCAAGGTTTTCGCCGATAAGCGGAACGGGAAATGCGCCTTTTCTGTGCGACCGGCCGGCCGGCGCAACAAAATAATGCATGGCATATGCAGCAATCGGGGCGAATCAGCCGAGCAGGTCGGCAGCATCGAGGATGCGTTGCGCCAGTTCGGACAGCCGCACGTTCTTGTCCATCGCCATGCGGCGCAGCCTGGCATAGGCTTCTTCTTCGGAGATGTCGTGGCGCGCCATCAGCAGGCCCTTGGCGCGTTCGACCGTCTTGCGCTCGGCCAGCTTCAGCCTGGTGTCGGACAGTTCGTTGCGCAGCTTCTGGTCCGCCTTGAAGCGCGCCAGCGCCACTTCCAGCACCGGCTTGACCCGCTCCGACGAGAGACCGGCGACGATGTAGGCCGACACGCCGGCGGCCATCGCCGCTTCCATGCTGGAGCGGTCCTGGTCCTCTGTAAACAGGACGATGGGGCGCGGCGCATCGCGCGTTGCCATCACGACATGTTCGAGCACGTCGCGCGCGTCCGATTCGGCATCGACGATGACCATGTCCGGCTGCAGCTGCGCCACCCGCTCCGGCAGGTGCATGTCGGCCGGGAATACGGCAACGATGTTGTAGCCGGCTTCCAGCAGGCCGATGCGCAAGGCGCGTGCGCGCTCGTCCTGCGCCAGCGCGGACGCGTCCGCCTCGCCGTCGGCCAGCAGGCTGTTGACGATGACGATGCGCAGCGAACGCGCGCGTTCGGCCTTTTCATTATGTGGAGTCATGACGGGGGCAGGTCGTCCGGCAAAAGCCCGGATGTGGGAATGCGCTACAATCGCACGCAAGAATCGCACCAAATCCCTCGCCTCCCCTCCCTTCATGCTCGTTCTCGGTATCGAATCCTCCTGCGACGAAACAGGACTGGCGCTGTATGACACGCAGCGCGGCCTGCTCGGCCATGCCTTGCATTCGCAGGTGAAAATGCATGAGGAATACGGCGGCGTGGTGCCCGAGCTGGCTTCGCGCGATCACATCCGCCGCGCCATTCCACTGCTGGAGCAGGTCTACGCGCAGAGCGGCGCGCAGCATGCCGACATCGATGCGATCGCGTACACGCAGGGGCCGGGCCTGGCCGGCGCGCTGCTGGTCGGCGCCTCGGTCGCGTGCGGACTGGGGCTGGCATTGGACAAGCCGGTGCTCGGCGTGCATCACTTGGAAGGCCACCTGCTGTCACCGCTGCTGGCCAGCGATCCGCCGCAGTTTCCTTTCGTCGCGCTACTGGTGTCGGGCGGTCACACGCAACTGATGCGGGTCGACGGCGTCGGGCAATACGCGATGCTGGGCGAAACGGTGGACGACGCGGCCGGCGAAGCCTTCGACAAGTCGGCCAAGCTGCTGGGGCTGGGCTATCCGGGCGGGCCGGCGATTTCGCACATGGCGGAATCCGGCGATCCGCGCGCCTACACGCTGCCGCGCCCGATGCTGCATTCGAAGAATCTCGACTTCAGCTTTTCCGGCCTGAAGACCGCCGTGCTGACGGTAGTCAAGAATCACCCGGGCGATCTCGCCGAGCAGGACAAGGCGAACATCGCGCACGCCTTCGTCGATGCGATCGTCGACGTGCTGACCGCGAAATGCGTGAACGCCTTGAAGCAGACCGGCTTGCAGCGTCTGGTGATCGCGGGCGGCGTCGGCGCCAACCGGCAGCTGCGCGCATCGCTGAATGCGGCCGCCGCCAGGAAGCGCTTCAAGGTCTTTTATCCGGAACTGGAATTCTGCACCGACAACGGCGCGATGATCGCCTTCGCCGGCGCGCTGCGGCTGCAGCTGAATCCGGACGCGGCAAAACGCGACTACGCGTTCAACGTGCGGCCGCGCTGGCCGCTGGACGCCATCGACCGGCCCTGAACCGCATCGCGATGCAGCGGCGCGCAAATCCGGTCCGCCGCGCGGACAGAGGCGAAACGACAGCAAATAAATCCGGCCTGCGCCGGATTTATTTTTTCCTGCTGCCGATGCGGCTTTCCTTCCCCGCCAGCAGGTTGCCGATGTTCTTGCGATGCCGCGCGATCAGCAGCACGCTCATCGCGGTGACCGCCAGCAGTACCGGATCGGTGGTGCCGAACATCAGCGCGTAGTAGAAGGGTACGAACACTGCCGCGACCAGCGCCGCCAGCGACGAATAGCGGAACGCATAGGCGATCACCAGCCAGGTCGCGAGCGTCGCCAACCCCAGCCAGACGTTCAGCGCGAGCAGCACGCCGAGCGCCGTCGCCACGCCCTTGCCGCCGGCGAAGCGGAAGAAGACCGGCCACAGGTGGCCGACGAAGACCGCCACCGCGACGAGCCCCACGCCGGCTTCGCCGACGCCATATGCCGGCCCCAGCCATTTCACCAGCAGCACGGCCGCCACGCCCTTCACCGCGTCGCCGAGCAGCGTCAGGATCGCGGCCTTCTTGTTGCCGCTGCGCAGCACGTTGGTCGCGCCCGGATTCTTCGAGCCGTAGCTGCGCGGATCGTCCAGTCCCAGCATGCGGCTGACGATGACGGCGAAGGAAATCGAGCCGATCAGGTAGGCTGCGACGGTGAACAGGGCTGTATACATATGAACCTTGTGAAAATATCGGGACGCCGGTCAGGCTTGCCTGCCGTCAGTCTTCAAGCGCGCAGTGGACCGCAATGGCGGACAGCGTCTGCGTCAATATGGCGGGATCGATGCCGACCAGGTAGCCGCGTCGGCCGCCGTTGATGTAGATGCGGTCGAGATCCAGGATGCTTTGCTCGACGTACACCGGCATGGTTTTGCGCGTGCCGAACGGCGAGGTGCCGCCGACCAGGTAGCCGGAATGCCGGTTGGCGACTTCCGGCTTGCACGGCTCGACGGCCTTGCGCCCGGTCTGCCGCGCCAGATTGCGCGTGGAAACCTTGCGGTCGCCGTGCATCAGCACGACCAGCGGCTGCGCCTTCTCGTCCTGCATGATCAGCGTCTTCACCACGCGATGTTCTTCCACGCCTAGCTTCCGCGAGGAAACGGCCGTGCCGCCGTGCTCCTCGTACTCGTACGGATGTTCCGAAAAGGCCACGCCGTGCCGCCGCAGCCATGCCGTGGCGGGCGTCTCGGAAACGTGCTCTTTTCTTGCCATGCGTGTTACGCTCAATTCAAAACGGGAGCACATTATGCAACAAGAACTCCGCTTTGCGACCTTCAATGTGTGCAACCTCGCGCCGCCCGGCATGAAGTTCTACGACGACCAGGTGCCGTATTCGCAGGACGAATACGAAACGAAGACGGCGTGGATCGCACAGCAGCTGGACCGGCTCGATGCCGACGTGATCGGCCTGCAGGAAATCTTTTCGCAGGCGGCACTGCGCCACGCGCTGGCCAAGACGAAGGGCTACCGCGACGCGCAGCACGTCGGCTTCGATCCCGACCCCGCCGCCGACCACCTGACGCCGAGCGTGGCGCTGGTGTCGCGCTTGCCGCTGGCCGGCGCGGCCCGCGCCGTCGCGCCGCTGCCGCAGGGCCTGTCGGTCGCGCTGCCCGGCGTACGCAATCCGGTGACGCGCTTCACGCGTCCGATCCTGCAGGCGCAGGTGCAGGCGGCGAGCGACCTGCGCATCAACGTCTTCGTCTGCCACTTGAAATCGAAGATGCCGGACTACCGCATCGACGTGGCCGACAGCCATCCGGACCAGACCGGCATGGCGATGCTGCGCTCGATGATACGGCGCGGCGTCGACGCATTGGGATTGCGCTACCTGCTGTCGGAAACGAACCGCGCCGAACGCCTGCCCACCGTGGTGATGGGCGATTTCAACGACGTCGCCAGCGCGATTCCGACGCAGATGGTGATGGGCCTGGGCAAGTATCCGCTGGACGGTGTCGACGAAAGGCTGTTCGACAGCTACCGCATCCAGGCCAGGCGCGACCCGCTTCGCGACGTCGGCTACACGCACCTGCACGACGGCAGCTACGAAACGATCGACCACATCCTGGTATCGGCCGAATTCCATACCGCGCTGCCGCACGCGATCGGCGAAGTGGCGGACGTGACCTACCTGAACGACCACATGCTGTTCAGGCAGCCGCACGCATCCGACCACGGCCAGGTGCTGGCGCGCATCGTGCTGCGCGAACGGGCGGCCGAGACGCAGATGCAGGCGGCGCGGCTGTCGATCTGAACTGCGGATGTCGCGGCCTTATCCGCGCGGATGGTGGTCGGCATGCAGTTTCTTGAGCCGTTCGCGCGCCACGTGCGTGTAGATCTGCGTGGTGGAAATGTCGGCATGGCCGAGCAGCAGCTGCACCACGCGCAGGTCGGCGCCGTGGTTCAGCAGATGGGTGGCGAAGGCGTGGCGCAGCGTGTGCGGCGACAGCGGCGCGCGGATATCGGCGGCGGCCGTGTGCTTCTTGATCAAGGTCCAGAACATCTGGCGCGTCATCGCGCCGCCGCGCGCGGTGACGAACAGCGCGTCGTCGACCTGGCCGCCCAGGATCGCCGGCCGCCCTTCCTTCAGGTAACGCTCGATCCAGGCGCGGGCTTCCTCGCCGAACGGCACCAGGCGCGTCTTGCCGCCCTTGCCGGTGATGCGCAGCACGCCTTCGTTCATGCCGACCTCGACGATCTTCAACAGCACCAGTTCGCTCACGCGCAGGCCGCTGGCGTACATCAGTTCGAGCATGGTGCGGTCGCGCAGGCCAAGCGGCGTGCCGGCGTCGGGCGCCGCCAGCAGTGCCTCGACCTGCGCCTCGGACAACGTCTTCGGGATGCGCGGCGGCTGTTTCGCCGAGCGCAGCTTCACGCATGGATCGTCGGTGATCCGGCGCTGGCGCAGCGCCAGCTGGTAGAAGCGTTTCAGCGCGGCCAGCCGCCGGTTGGAGGAGGTCGCTTTGGTGGCGGCATGGCGGGCGAAGAAATAGGCGTTCAGGTCTTCCGGCTGCGCGTCGAGCAGGAGCTTGCCGCGTTCGCCCTGCAGCCAGGCGGCGAACAGGCGCAGGTCGCGCCGGTAGGCGTCCAGCGTGTTCTTCGCCAGGCCGTCCTCCAGCCACAACGTGTCGCAGAATTCATCGATGTCGCGCTGGCTGCGCAGCGGCGCGTCGGCCGGCGCGTTCATCGGTAGCCCGCCACCTGCTCGTGCGCCAGCAGCCAGCGCTTGACGCCGACGTGGAAGCCGGTCTCATCGTCGTGATGGGAAAAGCCGCCGAGACCGCCGGAAGCCGTCACGCGATGACACGGAATCACCAGCGGAAACCAGTTGGCGCCGCAGGCCTGGCCCACCGCGCGCGGCGCCGACTGCACCTGGCGCGCGACTTCGCCGTAGGTCAGCACGCGGCCGCGCGGAATGGCGGCGATCGCCTGCCACACCTTGCGCTGGAAGGTCGTGCCGACGGCGGCCAGCGGCAGGTCGAACGCGAAGTCGGGATCGTCCAGGTAGCGCTCGACCTGGCGCGCCGTACGTTCACTCAATGCATCGGACGGCGCCTGGGCCTGGAAGCGCGGCGGCAGGTAGACCAGTTCGCGCACTGCGCCGCCCTCGGCGCGGATGCCGACGGCGCCGAAGGCGGCTTCGACGATGGCGGAGAATGCGGGCGGCGCGAAAGCCTTGTCGTGATCCATGGCGGCGGGAAGGACGGGAAAGCGAACGCGCAAAGCATAAAACAAAAAAGGCGCATCCCGCGACGCGCCCTGCAAATTTGCCGTACCGCTGCGGCGTATGGAAGCCATCGCCGCCTTGTCGTTACGGGTCTCCTCATCGTCTCCGGCATGGATGCCGTGTCTTTTTGATACCCCCTGCGCCGCCCGTTGCGAACGCACTTCGTAGACCGCATGTTCCCGGCCGGCCGATTATAGGAGCAATTTCACCGGTGAAACTCCAGGATTGCCGCGTTTCTGCACTAAAAAACCGAGCAGCCATTTCAGGAAATCCGAACATTCATCGCCGTCGCGGCAAAGGCATCTCTCCTTCCCGCTGCCAGCGGCCTTCCGCCTCGCCGGTCGCCGCGATCACGACCGCCTTGCCGATCCGGCTCGCCAGATCGGCGCCGACCGGCAGCAGGGCGCGCCGCCAAGCCGCGGTTTCGGCGGCGCTCGGCACGTGCACGTCGACGCGGCCGGCACGCGCCAGCCATGCCAGCGCGGCACGATTCTCCTGTTCGGTCAGCGCGTCGGCATAGGTCGTCGCCTCCGCCATCGCGCGTTCGACGATCTTGCGCAGCGCGGCCGGCAATCGGTCCCAGAAGCGCTTGTTGACGATCACCGCGTAGCCGACGTAGCCGTGGTTCGACACCGTCACGTTGTGCTGGCGTTCGTACCAGCACCGCGCGACGAAGCCGGCCGGCGTGGTTTCGGTGCCGTCGAGCAGGCCGTTTTCGAGGGCGGCGCGGACGTCCGCGGCTTGCATCGCCTGCGGAATCGCGCCGAGCGCGCGCATCTGCATGTCGAGCACGCGCGACGGATGGATGCGCATGCGCTGGCCGGCGAAATCGTTCGGCATGAGCACGGGCCGATCGGACGAAACGATCTTGAATCCGCCGTCCCAGTACGCCAGGCCGACCATCCCCTTCGATTCCAGCCTGTCGAGCAGGCTCCTGCCGACCGCGCCCTGCGTCACGCGCGCGACGGCCTGGCGGTCGGCAAACAGGTAGGGCAGGTCGAACAGTTCGAATTCGCGGAAGCCGGACAGCGCCAGCTTGGCCAGCGAGGGCGCCAGCATCTGCACCGCGCCCAGCTGCAACGCCTCCAGTTCGTCCGACTCGGGGTACAGCACGCCGTTCGGATAGACGTCGACGCGCACGCGACCGCGGCTGGCCTGCTCGACCAAGTCCTTGAAGCGCAGCGCCGCCCTGCCGCGCGGCGTGTCGACGTCGGCGACGTGACTGAACTTGATGACGGTAACGGCCTGCGCCGCGGCGCTGCCGCCTGCCAGCAGCAGCGCGCACAGCACGAACAGACGCAGCATGGTTGCCGGTTTCATCATGCGATCGGGCATACGCTTTCGGGAACGGCCACTATGCGCAGCGCGCCTGCACCGGACAACTGTGGATAACCACATCCGCTGTCGCGCCGCGCCGGGATTTGCCGCAGAATAGGGCCGGGCCGGACGCCGCCGCGGCCCTTGCTTACGCCACCCGCCATGAAGCCCAGCCCGCCGCCCATTCCTTCGCCCGGCACGCCCAGCCGCAAGCAGCCCGCCTGGCGCTGGCTGCTGCCCCTATTCCTGGCGCTGCTGTTCGTCACCTCGCTGATCTGGCTGCCGCTGCACGAGAAGCGCCAGGAATCGATGGAGCGGCAGGAACAGCTGGTGGCCGACTCGCTGTGGGTCGAGCAGACCATCCGCTTCCAGCTGCAGCGCAACGAGGAGAGCCTCAGCCTGATCGGTACCGAGATCGTCGCCGGCTACCTGAAGGGGCCGCGCCTGGTCGGCCGCATGGAACGCCTGATCCGCGACAACCACGAAATTCACCGCATCATCGCGCTGGACGCCGACGGCAGGCTGCTCGCCTCCACCGACGAGACGCCGATTTCCTACCGCGAGCTGTCCGCCCCCTCCAGGCACGCCGCCGAGCGCGCGCGCATGCTGCACACGCCGCTGTACAGCGAGCCGGCACCCGACGTCACCGGCCCGGTGATGATCGATTTCCACGTGCCGCTCTTCTCGCACGGCAAATACATCGGCTGCATCGTCGCCAGCTATCTCGCCTCCAGCATCCTGAACGACATGGTGCCGTGGTGGTTCGCGCAGGACAACGAGATCGCGCTGACCGACATGAACGACACGCTGATCTACAAGCGCGCCTCGGGCGGCGCCGGGCGCGACGTCTACACGCACACGCGCGTGCTCAATCTGGCCGGCCTGTCGCTGAAGCTGAAGACCAACAGCGTCAAGGGTGCGCCCAGGCTGCTGCCCAGCCTGCTGGTCGACATCGTGATCCTGCTGTCGCTGGGCCTGCTGTGGAGCCTGGTGGCGCTGTGGCGCGACATCAACCGGCGCCAGGCGGCGGAAACCGCGCTGCGCGAGCAGATCAACTTCCGCGCCGCGATGGAGAATTCGCTGGTCACCGGGTTGCGCGCGCGCGACCTCGACGGCCGCGTCACCTACGTCAATCCCGCCTTCTCGCGGATGGTCGGCCTGGAGGCGGAAGACATCGTCGGCCGCGTGCCGCCGATGCCGTACTGGGCGCCGGAGGCAGTCGACGAATACCAGAAGCGCTTCTCGCAGGTGCTGGCCGGCACCGTCACGCCGCAGGGCTTCGAAACGATCTTCCAGCACGCCGACGGCCGCCGCATCCCGGTGCTGATCTACGAATCGCCGCTGGTCGACGGCAGCGGCCGGCAGACCGGCTGGATGGGTTCCATCCTCGACATTTCCGAGCGCAGGCGCATCGAGGACCTGAACCGCCAGCAGCAGGAAAAGCTGCAGGCCAGCGCGCGCCTGGCGACGATGGGCGAGATCGCCTCCACGCTGGCGCACGAGCTGAACCAGCCGCTGGCGGCGATTTCCAGCTACACCACCGGCGCGCTGAACATGCTGGCGCGCCGGCAGGACGAGGGCGCGGTCGACGCGGTCTCGCTCACGCACGCGCTGCAGCAGGTGAACGCGCAGGCGCAGCGCGCGGGCCAGATCATTCGCAGCGTGCATACCTTCGTCAAGAAACGCGAACCGGCGCGCGAAGCGGTGACCGTCGCGGAACTGGTCGACAGCGTGATGACGCTGGTCGAACTGCAGGCGCAGAAATATTTCGTTTCGGTGCGCACCGGCATCCCGGCGGCGCTGCCGCCGGTGCTGGCCGATCGCACGCTGATCGAACAGGTGCTGCTCAACCTGACGCGCAACGGCGTCGAGGCGATGCAGGCTGCACCGCCGGGCAGGCGCGTGCTGCGCATCACGGCCGGCGTCGAAGCGATGCCGGACGCGCCGCCGATGGTCGTCGTCTCCATCGTCGACCAGGGCCACGGCATCACGCCAGAGGTCGCCGAGCGGCTCTATTCGCCGTTCTTCTCGACCAAGGCGGACGGCATGGGCCTGGGCCTGTCGATCTGCCGCACGGCGATCGAATTCCACGGCGGCACGCTGACGCACGGCGCCGATCCGCAGGGCGGCACCATCTTCCGCTTTTCGCTGCCGGCGTTGCAAAACGCGCCGATCGACACCACAATGCCGTCGGACGAAGCAAGTCCGGTCGGCAGCGCATGACCCGGCGCCACGGCGCCCCATCCACAGGACGTTTTTCATGCTCCATATAGTCGACGACGAAGAAGTGCTGCGCGATTCGCTGCTGTGGCTGGCAAAGTCGCGCGGCATTCCGGCCACCGTCTACGACGGCGGCAAGGCCTTCCTCGCCGCGCTGGACGGCATCGGCCGCGCCGCGGCGGGCCAGTGCGCGCTGCTCGACGTGCGCATGCCGGACGCCGGCGGCATCGCGGTATTCGACCAGATGGCCGCGCGCGGCCTGACGCAGGTCGTGCCCGTCATCTTCCTGACCGGCCACGGCGACGTGCCGATGGCGGTCGACACGCTCAAGCGCGGCGCCTTCGATTTCTTCGAAAAGCCGTTCAACGACAACAAGCTGATGGACCGCGTGCAGGAAGCGCTGGCCGCGTCCGAACGGGCGGCCGCCGGCGCCGCCGTCCGCACCCGGCTGGCGGCGCTCTCCACGCGCGAACGGGAAGTGCTGGATCTGATCCTGAAGGGCAAGATGAACAAGGTCATCGCCGACGAACTGGGCATCAGCATGCGCACCGTGGAAGTCCACCGGGCGCACATCTTCGACAAGATGAACGTGAAGACCGCGGTCGAACTGGCGCGCCTGCTGAAATAGCGAAATAGCGGGCGCCGCAAGGGACGCGAGAAGCTCACGCGATTGATATAACGTTCCCGCGCTGCCGCGCAAGACGCCTTCATCGACGTCGAAAAAGCAGATTGCGGCTTGAAGCATGCGAACTCCGCTCTTACAATACGAGCGGCGAACGGAACTCCGTTCACGCGTAACGATCCTATGCCGCGACCGGGGCAGATGATCGCCCAGGATTTCGGAAGCCATGCAGCCTGTCACCTTGCATCTGCCTGATGAAGCCGGCACCGCCGCCCTGGGCGCTGCGCTGGCGCACACGCTGGCGCCGGGACTGACGATCCACCTGCATGGCGATCTCGGCGCCGGCAAGACCGCGCTGACCCGCGCGATGCTGCGCGCGATGGGACATGCGGGCACGGTGCGCAGTCCGACCTACACGCTGGCGGAACCCTATACGGTCCGCCTCGCCGGCCAGGCGGTGAACGTGGTCCATTTCGACCTGTACCGGATGGCGAGTCCGGAAGAATTCCTGGATGCCGGCTTTCGCGATCACTTCAACCACCGGACCATCTGCATCGTCGAATGGCCCGAGAAAGCCGAAGGGGTCCTGCCGCCTCCCGACATCAGCGTCGCGCTGACCGTCGCAGGCGCAGGGCGTAATGTAGAATTGTCCGCGTTGTCCGATCAGGGTGCTGCATGTCTGAATCGTCTAAAGCCCGTTCCAAGCCTGTGAACGCCAAGGTCCGCCGCACGGTGCTCAAAGCCGGCGGAACCCTTCTCCTGTCGCTGGCCGTGCCGCTGCCGTCCTTCGCGGCGCAGATACTCGCGGTGCGGGTCTGGCCGGCGGAAGACTACACCCGCGTCACGCTGGAAAACGACACGGACGTCAAGGCCACCCACTTCATGATCAAGAACCCGGATCGGCTGGTGGTCGATCTGGAAGGCATCGATCTCAATCCCACGCTGAAAAGCCTGGTCGCCAAGATCCAGCCGAACGACCCCTACATCAAGCAGGTGCGCGTCGGCCAGAACAAGCCCAACGTCGTGCGCCTGGTGTTCGACCTGAAGACGCCGGTCAATCCGCAGGTGTTCTCGCTGAAGCCGGTCGGCGAATACCGCTACCGCCTGGTGTTCGATCTGTATCCGGTCAATCCGCCCGACCCGATCGCCGAACTGATCGAAAAAGGACAATGGTCGACCGGCGCGCCGCGCGACGACGCGCCGCCCGCGGTCGCGGAAGCCCGGCCGCCCTTCGTGGAACCGCAAGCCCCGGCCTCGCCGGAAGTCACCCGCATGCTGACCATCGCGCTGGACCCGGGCCACGGCGGCGAGGATCCGGGCGCGATCGGCCACGGCGGCAGCTATGAGAAGCACGTGGTGCTGTCGATCGCGCGGCGGCTGAAGGCGAAACTCGAGCAGCAGCCGAACATGCGCGTGATGATGACCCGCGACGCCGACTATTTCGTGCCGCTGTACATGCGCGTGCAGAAGGCGCGCCGGGTGCAGGCCGACCTGTTCGTTTCCATCCACGCAGACGCCTTCATCCACCCGACCGCGCGCGGATCGTCGGTCTTCGCGCTGTCGGAAAAAGGCGCCAGCTCGGCCGCCGCGCGGTGGATGGCGAACCGGGAGAATTCCTCCGACCTGATCGGTGGCGTCAGCATCAAGGAACACGATTCGCAGCTCGCCAGCGTGCTGCTGGACCTGTCGACCACGGCGCAGATCAAGGACAGCATCCATCTCGGCAACGACGTGCTGCAGCAGATCAGCGACGTGAACCGCCTGCACCAGGACTCCGTGGAACGGGCCGGCTTCGCCGTGCTGAAGGCGCCGGACATCCCGAGCATCCTGATCGAGACCGCCTTCATCTCGAATCCGGCGGAAGAAGCCAAGCTGAATGACGACGCCTACCAGGACCGCATGGCGGAAGCCATCATGATGGGCATCAAGAACTATTTCGCCAAGAATCCGCCGCTGGCGAAAGGCCGCATGGTCTGAGCCGGCGGCTTTCTCGCGGCATCAGCTCCTGGACAGGCGCCGGAATATCTTCCACATGCCGCCCAGTGCGATCGGCACGGCGGCCGCCGCAACGCCGATCAGCACGATCGCGTTCAGGTGGTCGCGGATCATCGGCATGTCGCCGAACAGGTAGCCGGTCGCAACCAGCAGTCCCACCCACAGCACCGCGCCCACGCCGTTGAAGAACTGGAACTTCCCGAAGGTCATGCGCGAGATGCCGGCCACGAACGGCGCGAAGGTGCGCACCACCGGCACGAAACGCGCCAGCACCAGCGTCTTGCCACCGTGCTTCTCGTAGAACGCATGGGTGCGCTGCAGCGCGGTGCGGTCCAGCCAACGATAGTCGCGCAGATACACCTTGTCGCCCAGCAGCCGGCCAATGCCGTAGTTGACGGTGTTGCCCAGCACGGCCGCGAGCGCCAGCAGGAAGAACAGCAACCAGATGTTCATGCTGCCCGCCGCGCAGAAGGCGCCCCCAATGAACAGCAGCGTGTCGCCGGGCAGGAAAGGCAGCACCACGAGTCCCGTTTCGCAGAAGATAATGGCGAACAGCACGGCATAGATCAGGGGCCCATACTGCGCGATGAACTGCCCCATGTATTTGTCGACATGCAACAACATGTCGAAGAACTGCATCGGATCCATAGTTTTCCTTGTAAGCGGCGGCGCCATCATACACCGGCCGTCCTGGTTCCGGCTTAGGACAGCGGATCGCCGCGTTCGTGCCGCGGCGGCATGGTTCGCGACGTTATAATCGCCGCATGAATGCTCCTTCCCATCCGGCGGAACCACAGGCCGACATGGCCGGCAACGGTGCGGACCGGCCTCTCGCGGCGCGGCTTGATGCGGCCCGGCCTGGCGCGGCCCGGCCTGACGCGGCGCGTTCCATACAGCCGCTGTCCGATCAGCTGATTTCGCAGATCGCCGCCGGCGAAGTGGTCGAACGGCCGTCGGCGGTAGTCAAGGAGCTGCTGGAAAACGCGCTGGACGCCGGCGCCACTGCGATCGGCGTGCGCCTCGAACAGGGCGGCGTCAAGCGCATCGCCATCACCGACAACGGCTGCGGCATCCCGGCCGGCCAGCTGACGCTGGCACTGGCCCGCCACGCGACGTCCAAGATCGCCTCGCTGACGGAACTGGAAAACGTGGCGACGCTCGGCTTCCGCGGCGAGGCGCTGGCCTCCATCGCTTCCGTCGCCCAGTTGACGCTCACCTCGCGCACGACGGACGCCGACCACGCCTGGGAAATCCGCTGCGCGCACGACCCGGCCGGCCAGGTCGAGCATACGGTGGCGCCGTCCTCCGGCGGCGTCGGCACCACGGTCGACGTGCGCGACCTGTACTTCAACACGCCGGCGCGCCGCAAGTTCCTGAAGACCGAACAGACCGAGTTCGGCCACTGCGCGGAAATCGTGCGCCGCGTCGCGCTGTCGCGGCCGGACGTCGCCTTCACGCTGTCGCACAACGGCAAGACCGTCGACCACTGGACCGTCAGCGATCTCGACCGGCGCAGCGCGCAGATCCTCGGCGGCGAATTCGCCGACGCCCGCCTGCCGCTGGACGAACAGTCGGGCGCACTGCGCCTGCACGGCTTCGTCGGCCTGCCGACCGCCTCGAAGGCGCGCGCCGATGGGCAGTATTTCTACGTGAACGGCCGCTTCGTGCGCGACAAGCTACTCGCGCACGCGGTGCGCGCCGCCTACGAGGACGTGCTGCACGGCGACCGCTACCCGTCCTACGCGCTGCGCCTGGAACTCGACCCGGCGCTGGTCGACGTCAACGTGCATCCATCCAAGATCGAGGTGCGCTTCCGCGACGGCCGCGCCGTGCACCAGTTCGTGTTCCACGCCGTCACGCGCGCGCTGGCGCAGACGTCGGCGACGGCCTTCGGCACCGCGCCCGCGCCGACGCCGGCCACGAACGGCGCCTTGCCCTGGCTGCGCGAACAGCGCCAGGCCGCCTTCGTGATGCCGCCGGGCCCATCCGTCCCCGGCATCGCGCAGACCACCGAACGGTACGGCGCGCTGTTCGCTTCCCAGGATGCCGCGCCGCGGATGGCGCAGGCAGACGCCGGCCCTGCCGCTCCCGCATCGCAAACGGTTCCGACGGCCGCACCGCAGCAGGACGCGCGACAGGATGAATTCCCGCTCGGCTTCGCGCTGGCGCAATTGCACGGCATCTTCGTGCTGGCACAGAACGCCCGCGGCCTGGTGCTGGTCGACATGCACGCCGCGCACGAGCGCATCCTGTACGAGCAGCTGAAGCAGGCGCTGGACGCCGACGCGATGCAGGTGCAGCCGCTGCTGATCCCGGTCACCTTCTACGCCGACGGCGTGGAAGTCGGTACCGCCGAGGAAAACCGGGACATCCTGCGCGCGCTCGGCTTTGACATCGCCGCGCTGTCGCCGACCACGCTGGCGGTGCGCGCGGTGCCGGCGCTGCTGAAGAACGCCGACGCGCAATCGCTGGCGCGCGACGTGCTGCGCGACGTGCGCGAATTCGGCGGCTCGCGCGTGCTGCTCGAACGGCGCAACGAGATGCTCGGCACGCTGGCCTGCCACACCGCGGTGCGCGCCAACCGCATGCTGACCGTGCCGGAGATGAACGCGCTGCTGCGCCAGATGGAAGCGACCGAGCGCGCCGACCAGTGCAATCACGGCCGCCCGACCTGGGTGCAGCTCGGCCTGTCGGATCTCGACAAGCTGTTCCAGCGCGGCCAATAGCCGTCGTCCGCATGACCGTTTCATCAAGCAAGCCGCTGGCCGTCGTCATCATGGGGCCGACCGCATCCGGCAAGACCGCGGCGGCGCTGGCTGTCGCGGCACGGATACCGGCCGAAATCATCTCGGTGGATTCCGCGCTCGTGTATCGCGGCATGGACGTCGGCACCGCCAAGCCCACACCCGACGAACTGGCGCGCGTGCCGCACCACCTGATCGACATCCTCGACCCGCGGGACGCCTACTCCGCCATGCAGTTCCGCCAGGACGCCATCCGGCTGGCCGGCGAGATCGCCGCACGCGGCAAGCTGCCGCTGCTGGTTGGCGGCACCATGCTGTATTTCAAGGCGCTGCGGGACGGCCTGGACGACCTGCCGCAAGCCGACGCCACGGTGCGCGCCGCGCTCGACGCGGAAGAAGCCGCGCGCGGCACGCCGGCCATGCATGCGCGCCTGGCGCAGGTCGATCCGGTCACCGCGGCGCGGCTCAAGCCCAACGACGCGCAGCGCATCCAGCGCGCGCTGGAAATCTTCCTGTTGACCGGGCAGCCGATGTCGGCCTTGCTGGAAAAGACGCCGAAACCCGCGCTGCCGTTCGACCTGCTGCCGATCGCGCTGGAACCGTCGGATCGCAGCGTGCTGCACGCGCGCATCGCCGCGCGTTTCGACGCGATGCTGCAGGGCGGAGTGCTGATCGCCGAAGTGAACGCGCTGCGCGCGCGCGGCGACCTGCATCTCGGCCTGCCATCGATGCGCTGCGTCGGCTACCGGCAGACCTGGGAATACCTGGACGGCGCATACGGCCTCGCCGCGCTGCGCGAAAAAGGCATCGCCGCCACGCGGCAGCTCGCCAAGCGTCAATTGACCTGGCTGCGTTCGATGCCGGAACGGCAAGTAGTCGACTGTCTGGCGCCAGATGCGACGGAAAGCGTACGCGCGCTGATCGAGCACCGGTGCGCCCGCAGCGGTACGCTGGCTTGACAGCGGCGCGGGGAAACGCGATAATTTTCGGCTACGCGGTGATATAGCTCAGTTGGTTAGAGCACAGCACTCATAATGCTGGGGTCGGTGGTTCAAGTCCACCTATCACCACCAGAATCCGAAAGCCGTTGATCCCGCCAAGGTCAGCGGCTTTTTTGTTTGTTGTCCCGCCTCTTCCAGGCTGCCAAGGCGCGATACCGGTCCACTCCGGAACGAACGACAAGAAAAAACCCGCATGCCAGGCATGCGGGTGCGGGTCCGAAAGCGGGTATTGCCGCCGTCATTCCTCCAGCGTGCTGCGCAGCATCCACGCCGTCTTCTCGTGCACGTCCAGCCGCTGCGTCAGCAGGTCGGCGGTCGGCTGGTCGTTGGCCTTGTCGACCACGGCGAACAGGGCGCGCGCGGTGCGGGCGGTGGCTTCCTGCGCATTGACCAGGTGGCGCACCATATCCATCGCCTTCGGCACGCCGGCGACTTCCTTGATCGAGGTGCGCTTGGCGAATTCGCCGTAGGTGCCCGGCGTCGGATAACCGAGCGCGCGGATGCGTTCGGCTATCAGGTCCAGCGCATTCCATTGCTCGGTGTATTGTTCCAGGAACATCGTGTGCAGGCTGTTGAACATCGGGCCCTTGACGTTCCAGTGGAAATTGTGAGTCATCAGATACAGCGTGTAGCTGTCGGCCAGCAGCGCCGACAAGCCTTCCGCGATCTTCGCGCGGTCCTTGTCCGAAATGCCGATGTCGATTTTCGCGACGGCGTTGTTTTTTGCCATGGAATTCTCCCTGAAGTTGGGCTGCCATCATACCGCCATTCGTTGCCATGCGCGCAACATCGGCCATTCAGAAGGCCCTGCCGGCCTGGGCTTGTCCGCGCGCCGGCCCAGGCCAGCATGGCCCGGCCGACGTGGCCCGGCGTGCTATGATGACGGTCGCAAAATGCCATGCAGATTCCGACAGCCTGCCTGCCATGGCCGACCGGGCAACGTGAAGAAAACGCCGCCGGCCGGCATGCCGTCCATCCTCGTCGCCCTCCAGCGTTGAACGGGAATTCCATGTCGCCATTACGCCTGTTGCTCAGTTTCGTCTTGGCCACCGCGGCCTTGTCGGCCCATGCCTTCGAGCGCCCCTTTCCGAGCAACGCGAAGCGCGGCGTGATGGAAATGGGCCACTATCCGAACATCACGGTCAACGACACGGCGCGCCGGCTTTCCGCCGGTGCGCGCATCTGGAACCGGAAGAACCGGATCCAGGTGCCGGCCTCGCTGACCGGCCAGGAATTCGTGGCCAACTACACGGAAAACGCGCAACACGACATCGACCGCGTATGGATCCTGACCGACGAGGAAATCAAACGCCCCTTGCCCAAGCCGGCCGCCGCCACGACAACGGCGCCGGCCAATGATTGATTCCATGCAGAAAAAAGTATTCATCAAGACCTTCGGCTGCCAGATGAACGAGTACGACTCGGCCAAGATGGCCGACGTATTGCACGCCGCCGACGGCCTCGTCCAGACCGACCGGCCGGACGAAGCCGACGTCATCCTGCTCAACACCTGCTCGGTGCGCGAGAAGGCGCAGGAAAAGGTGTTCTCGGATCTCGGCCGCCTGCGCGAACTAAAGCGCGGCAATCCGGATCTGCTGATCGGTGTCGGCGGTTGCGTCGCGTCGCAGGAGGGCGATGCCATCGTCAAGCGCGCGCCCTACGTCGACCTCGTGTTCGGCCCGCAGACGCTGCACCGGCTGCCCGACATGCTGAAACAGCGCCGCGCGACCGGCCGCTCGCAGGTCGATATCAGCTTCCCCGAGATCGAAAAGTTCGATCACCTGCCGCCGGCGCGCGTCGAGGGACCGACGGCCTTCGTGTCGATCATGGAAGGCTGCAGCAAATATTGCAGCTATTGCGTCGTGCCCTACACCCGTGGCGAAGAGGTATCGCGCCGCTTCGACGACGTGCTGGCTGAAGTGGCCGGCCTGGAAGCGCAGGGCGTGAAGGAGATCACGCTGCTGGGGCAGAACGTCAATGCTTATCGCGGCCGCATGAGCAGCGATGCGCCCGCCGGCGAAATCGCCGACTTCGCGCTGCTTATCGAATACATCGCCGAGTTCGACGGCATCGAGCGCATCCGCTTCGTCACCAGCCATCCGAAGGAATTCACGCAGCGGCTGATCGACGCCTACGCCAAGGTGCCGAAGCTGGTGGACCACCTGTACCTGCCGGCGCAGCACGGCTCGGACCGCATCCTGGCGGCGATGAAGCGCGGCTACACCTCGCTCGAATACAAGTCGGTAATCCGCCGCCTGCGCGTGATCCGCCCGGACATTGCCGTCTCGTCCGATTTCATCGTCGGCTTTCCCGGCGAGACGGATGCCGATTTCGACGCGATGATGAAGCTGATCTACGATGTCGGCTACGACAACAGCTTCAGCTTCATCTTCAGCCCGCGCCCCGGCACGCCGGCGGCGAACCTGGCCGACGATACGCCGCACGAGGTGAAGCTGGCGCGCCTGCAGCGGCTGCAGGCGGTGATCGACGCCAACACGCGACGCTACAGTGAAGCAATGGTCGGCAGCGTGCAGCGCGTGCTGGTCGAAAGCGCATCGAAGAAGGACGACGGCGACCTGCAGGGCCGCAGCGAGAACAACCGCGTCGTCAACTTCGCCGGTGGACCGCACGCGGCGCGCCTGATCGGCCGCATGGTCGACGTCGCCGTCACGCAATCGCACGGCTACACGCTGCGCGGCGAACTCGTCGTCAAACAATAACCCCGGAACACCGACCAATTGAAAGCAAAGACCGCCACCCAGCCCGCGTACTTCACGCCGGAGCCGCTCGACAACCGGCGGCTTGCGCACCTGTGCGGCCCGATGGACGAGAACCTGCGGCAGATCGCCGCCGCGCTCGACGTGACGATCTTCCGCCGCGGCGAGAAATTCGTGGTCAGCGGCAGCAACGCGGAACGCGCGGTCGGCATGCTCGCGCATTTCTACCAGCAGGCCAGCCGCGCCATTCCGCTGGAGGAAGTGCAGCTGGCCCTGGTCGAACAGCGCGCCGCGATGGCCGACCCCGATCCGGCGCCGCCCGCGCAGGCTTCCGCCGGCGAGGCGGCGACAGAAACCGACGCGCCGGTGCTGAAGACGCGCCGCCACGACCTGCGCGGCCGTACGCCGCACCAGACGCAATACCTGCGCGCCATCCTCGACCACGACGTCACCTTCGGCATCGGTCCGGCCGGCACCGGCAAGACCTATCTCGCCGTCGCGTGCGCGGTCGACGCGCTGGAGCGCGACGCCGTCAAGCGCATCATCCTGACCCGCCCGGCGGTGGAAGCGGGCGAGCGCCTGGGTTTCCTGCCCGGCGACCTGGCGCAGAAAGTCGATCCCTACCTGCGCCCGCTGTACGACGCGCTGTACGACCTGCTCGGCTTCGACCGCACGCAGAAGATGTTCGAGAAGCAGGTGATCGAGATCGCGCCGCTGGCCTACATGCGCGGCCGCACGCTGAACCACGCCTTCGTCATCCTCGACGAAGCGCAGAACACCACGCCCGAGCAGATGAAGATGTTCCTGACACGCATCGGCTTCGGCAGCAAGGCCGTGGTCACCGGCGACATCACGCAGATCGACCTGCAGCGTTCGCAGCAGAGCGGCCTGGTGGAAGCGATGGACGTGCTCGGCAAGGTGCGCGGCCTCGCCTTCACCCGCTTCACCAGCGCCGACGTGGTGCGCCATCCGCTGGTGGCGCGCATCGTCGACGCCTACCAGCAGGCGGCGACGCCGGCGCGCAAACCCTCCGCAAGCAGAACCGTCTCCAGAAATGCCGACCAGAAATAAACTGACGCTGTCGGTCCAGTATGCCGATCCCCGCCTGCAGGACGTCGTCACCCGCGCCATGCTGCGGCGCTGGGTGCAGGCCGCGCTATTCGCGCCGGCCGAGCTGGCGCTGCGCTTCGTCGACGCGGAGGAAGGCCGCGAGCTGAATCGCGCCTACCGCGGCAAGGACTATGCCACCAACGTACTGACCTTCGCCTACAGCGAAGACCAGGTCGAGGACCTGACCAACGAGCAGCCGACGGTGGCCGATATCATCCTGTGTACCGACGTGCTGCAGCGCGAGGCGGCCGAGCAGGACAAGTCGCTGGAAGCGCATACCGCGCATCTGGTCGTGCACGGCGTGCTGCACGCGCAAGGCTACGACCACGAGACGGACGAGGAAGCCGACGAAATGGAGCAGCTGGAAATCGACATCCTGGCCGGGCTCGGCTACGCCAACCCGTACCGGGTCGATTGACGGCTGCGCTGTGCCTCCGTCCGGGCACTGGCACGCCGATTGCTGGCCTTGGCATTTGTTGTATCCTAGTACCCCTTGAAACCCGCTTTTCGCTACGGCTTTCAGCCTTATGCAAGACATTCCCAGTAGCGGCCGCCCCGCCGACGCCAAACCCCACCGTTCGCTGTTCGAACGTCTCACCGCGCTGATCGCGCCCGAACCGGAAAACCGCACCGAACTGCTCGAAGTGCTGCAGGACGCGCACGAGCGCAGGCTGATCGACGCCGATGCGCTGTCGATGATCGAAGGCGTGTTCCAGGTCTCGGAACTGTCGGCGCGCGACATCATGGTGCCGCGCTCGCAGATGGACGTGGTCGACATCACCAAGCCGATCGACGAATGGCTGCCGATGGTGCTGGAAACGGCGCATTCGCGCTTTCCCGCGGTGGACGGCGAGCGCGACAAGGTAGTCGGCATCCTGATGGCCAAGGACCTGCTGCGCCACTACGCCGAAGAGGCGTTCGACGTACGCGCCAAGCTGCGCCCGCCGCAGTTCATCCCGGAATCCAAGCGCCTGAACGTGCTGCTGGGCGAGTTTCG
>Ga0164242_10002486_pt1 | contig 21342 bp, 13 predicted proteins | sample OricomgcompostMG_FD_108783 | JGI IMG/M metagenome (GOLD analysis project Ga0164242, IMG submission 108783) | Miracle-Growth compost microbial communities from Emeryville, California, USA - Original compost - Miracle growth compost (MG) ... | reverse complement strand
GTCGAGGGCACGGGTCACGTAGTCGAACGGCGTGCTGCCCGGGTCGACGGCCGACGGGTTAGCCCATCCGCACGTGTTGTACTCGAGCGCGTTCAGCGCGGCCTGCCCCACAGCGATCACGAAGTGATCGCCGGAGAGCGTCGCGGCCCACGCCACCTGATACGAGGTGGTCACCTGGCTCGCCGGCAGCCCGGCGGCCGTGGCCGCCGCCTGTGCGGCAGGCAGATCGGCCGATCCTGCGGCGTAGAGGAGCACGCGGTCGGCGAACGACGCCGGCGTTGCGGGCAGCGCCTGGGTCGTCCACGGGCCGCTCGGCGGTGCGGTGTCACCCGTCGTGTCCATTGCGGGACCGGATGCCGTGTCGAAGTACACCTGCAACGGCTGGTGGGCGATCGGCTCGGCAGCGATTCCGGTGATGGCGCTCGCCTTGCCGGGCAGTGCGCTGGTCTTCCAGCCGGAGCCGTCGTTGTACGACACGGCAGGGGTGCCGTCCGTGCTCACGAAGGCCACGACCGTGCCGAGCGGCTGCTTCGGACCGTCGACGAGCGTTCCCGGCGGGTTCGGGAAGTTCCCGAGCGGTCCGCTCACGGCGCTGGGCAGCTCGTACGTCGATGCGGCGATCGCACCGGCGGCAGGGCTCCCAGGAAGCACCGTCTGGTCCCACGCACCCCGTGACTTGCGCGTTAGCTGCACAAGAGCTGAAGCGCTCTTGCCGTGGGCATCCGCGCCGTTCACGATCACGCTCGCGACACCGTCGGGGGTCGTGACGGCGCTGAGCATCGCATCCTTCGACAGGCGCACGTTGGAGGGCACTGTGGGCCACGCGTGGCCGGCGGACGACGTGGTGGTCAGCTTGCCGTTGTGCGACACCGCGAACAGCGTCGGACCGTCGGCCGTCTCGGCCAGCGCGAGCGGCGCGGGCTGCACACCGGAGTGCGACAGCACGGCCGTCGACCACGAGCCCGACTCCTCGCTCGTCTCGTTCAGGTCGCCGTTCGCGTCCACGAAGAAGACAGCGGGGCCGGATGCCGTGTAGGCGGCGACCACGTCGGCTCCTTCTGCGGGCATGCCGGGCAGGGTCTTGCTCACCCATCCGTCGGTTCCGAGGTACGTCTCGGCCAGCGAGCCGTCCTTCGCGCGGTAGTACGCGTGCGGCGTGGTCGCGGAGTTCACCTCGGGGTCGATGTAGGTCAGTGCCGCGGGCGCGCCGCTGGATGCCGGCGCGCCCGCAGCCTGAACCTGGAGCCAGCTCGCGCCATCCCAGACGTCGGCAGCGAGACCGCTGCCCGAGCGCACGAACCTGTAGTACGACACCGGGTAGCTCGAGTACCACGTCTCCGTGGACGGCACGGCGGCGACACCGGCGGATGCGCCGACCACGTTCACGTTCCTGGTCACCGTGGAGATCGTGCCGAAGTTCGACGTGGCGGTCACCGTGATGGTGTGCAGCCCTGGCGTGGCGAACGTGTGCGTCACGTCGGCACCGTTGCTATTGGTGGCGCGGCCGTCGCCGAACGTCCAGTAGTAGCCGGTGACGGAGCCGCCGTCTTCCGTCGCCTTGGCGTGGAACACGGCATCCGTTCCCACCACCGCGGTGTCGGGACCGTCGATGGATGCGTGCGGCGTCGGATGCTGCGCAGCCGTCGGCGGCGACACCAGGGCCCACACCTCGCCCGAGCTCCACGTGTTGTGGGCGAACGTCGTCAGGTCGAGGTTGGTGTCGTGCTCCACCTTGACGTTGGTCGAGCTGCTGAAGTCGCCGTTGACCATGTCGACGGTGCCGTCAGGATTGACCGCCACGATGATGCCCACGTGATCCGCATAGCGGGCCGGGGTGATGGCACCGGCGTGGTAGAAGACCACGGCGTCGCCGACGGCAGGGGTCCCGGAGTCCGCAACGGGCGTCTGCCCGTCGTCGAGGGCCCACTGCACGAAGCTGGATGCCGCGGCATTGACCGTGTTCATGTCCTGCGTGATGCCGACCTGCTGCCAGACCCACTTCACGAAGTCCGCGCACCAGTTCTCGTTCGAGTTGCGCACCTTGAACGTCGTGTCGTACCCGCAGCCGTCGGAGTTGGCGGAGAATCCCGCCACCATCGTCGTGTACGGGTTGCAGTTGAGGCCGCCGAAGCCGGTCACGACGGGGTTGTCGCCCCTGCCCACCTGGCTGAGCGCGACGCTCGCGATCTTGGCACCCAGGCCGCTGTCATCGGCGGCGGCGCTCGTCGAGGTCGACTTCGCCGACGTGTTCGACGCTGACGTGTTCGACGCCGCGGTGCTCGACGGCGCTGCGGTGCCGGTCGGTGCAGGAGTGCTGGTCGGGTCGGCGGTTCCGGTCGGTGCCGCCGTGCTCGTCGGCGCGGTCGCGGCATCCGGCTGCGCGGTGTCGGCGAACGCCGGCTGCGCGAGCGCGAACGTGGCGATCAGCGCGGCGGGAATCGCCACGGCGGTCCAGCGCAGCCGCCGTGGTGGCGCCTCTCCTGGCCTGGAGCCCCGTCTCCTTCGGTTGTCATGTGCCATCTTCGTCGTCCCTCCTTGGGCGAATCCAGCCCTCCCGATGGGCCGGAATGGTCTCTCCTCACGGCAGGAGCGCTGCCGCCAGTGCTCTGATCGCCTCACGCCCGGGCTCCGCCTCGTATCCGCGCGTGCAGATTGCGAGGAACTGCCGCGAGGCCGCGGGCCCGACGAAAGCGACGTCGTGCTCGATACCGGGCACGTCGCCCGACTTCGAGCCCCACGGCAGTCCGTCGGGCACGACCGTGCCGATGCGCGGGTGCTCCTGCGCCTCCAGCACCTCGCGCATCCAGTCGGCGTTCCTGCGTGTGGTGAGCCGTCCGCCGACGATGGCCCGCATCACCGCCACCAGGTCGGCCGCCGTGGTCTCGTTGGTGAGTCCCGCCCGCACAGCGAACGGGTCGCCGATCCTTCGCTCCATGCGCGACCCGGTCGCACGGCAGAGCCGGAACGCCTCCGCGATCCGCCCCGGCCCCACGCGGTCGAAGAGCACGTTGGTCGCCTCATTCGAGGAGCGATCGATCATCATCGCGACGAGGTCGGCGACGGTCGCCATCGTGCCATCGGCGGGGAACGACGCGTCGCTGTCCTCCGGTTTGAGACCGAAGGTCTCTGTCGTTCCGTCCTGGTCGACGCACCTGAACACGCGGTGGCACTCCAGCCTGTCCTGCAGGCTCAGCTCGCCACGTTCGGCGGCGATGACGACCGCGAGCATCAGGCCGAGCTTCACGGTGGATGCCGCGTAGAAGACGGTCTGCGCGTTCCGCGAGGCGAGCATCCGCCCCTCGTCGTCGCTCATGGCGAAGGCGATGAGCGGCGCGGCTTCGGCCGGCGGCCGGATGGCGCCGGGGCGCATCCCCGTCACCGGCACGTCGTGCGCGATCCGGTTCGCTTCCGGAGAGCCGAGCGGGTTCCCGCTCACCTCGGACCGCTCAGCAGCACGTCCCGCGTCCGCGGTCGCCACAGGGCGTGCCGAGCGCTGTGCGGCATCCTGCCGCGGCTCCGTCCCCCGCTCGCGCACCCCGTTCATCCCGGCTACCTGTCTCCGCGCAGACCGGTCAGGCTCTCGCGGCTCGTCTTGAGCGCCTGCACGCTGGCCTCGTACGTCGTGCGCGCGACACCGACGAACACGTAGTCGACGATCGTCAGCTGAGCGATGCGGCTCGCCATCGCGCCCGAGCGGAAGGTGGTCTCGCGCACCGAGGTGAGGAGAGTGAGATCCGCGTCGCGGGTCACCGGCGAGCCTGGCACGTTCGTGATCGCGACCGTCGTCGCACCTCCCTCGTGCGCCACGCGCAGGAGCTCGCAGACCTCCCTGGTCTGGCCGCTGTGCGAGAACCCGATCACGACGTCGCGCGGACCGAGCAGCGACGCCGAGCTCACCGCGTCGTGCGCATCCGTGAAGCCGAGCGCGACGCGGCCGATGCGAAGCAGCTTCTCCCTGAGGTCTCTGGCTCCCATGTTGCTCGCCGCGACCCCGAAGGCGACGGTCCGCTCCGCGGCGGCCACCGCGTCGATGACGCTCTGCAGCGTGTCGAGATCGAGGCTCGCGGCCGTCTCCCGGATGCCGAACAGCTCGGATCCGCTGATCTTGGCCACCGTCTCGGCGAGCGTGTCGGTCGGAGCGATGTCCGAGCCGTAGCTGCTGTCGGCGCCCAGCTGGGCGGTCTCGGCCGCCAGCTCGGCGGCCATCTGCAGCTTCATCGCCGCATAGCCCGGAAAGCCGAGCGTGCGAGCGAACCGCACGAGCGTCGTCTCCGAGGTGTCGCAAAGTCGCGCCAGCTCGCTGATCGTCATCTCGAGAACCGCCTGGGGCCGCGCGATGACCACCTCGGCGATGCGCTTCATCGACGGCGGATACCCGTCGGACAGGGCCTGCATGCTGGACTGGATGCTCATGCCCGCGCGTCTCCGCCGCCCACGACAGCCGGCATGTCAATCATTTTCACGAATTCGCTCACCGATGGAGATGCTATCCATCGGCGGCATCCGCGTCGACCCCTTTTCCCCTTCTTCGACAGTGCGACGGCGGCGGTGCCGTCGCTACCATCGGAGCATGCACCGGGGCATGAGACGCACGCGACTCGGCATGCTCGCATTCGCGGTCGCCGCCTCCGTCGCGATCGCGCTTTCCGGCTGCTCGGGCGCCGGTTCGAGCGCCTCAGCCGACCGGCACTCCCCCACGAGCGAGCCTCTGCCCAAACCGACCACGGCATCCTGCCTGGCATCAGAACCCGCCGCCAAAGCCGTCAGGGTCGGCGCGCTCGAAGTGCAGGTGCTCGGCGACGGCGACTCCGGCGTGGTGATCTCGAACGAGAGCGAGCAAGACCTCTGCGACTGGAAGAACCTCGCAGACTCTCTCGTCTCGCACGAGTACACGGTCGCGCTCTACAACTACATCGGCGCCGCTGACGACAATGCCGTCGCCGTCGCCCGATGGATGCGCGAGCACGGCGCCTCGAAGCTCGCCCTGTTCGGCGGCTCCATGGGCGCCATGGCCTCCGTCATCGCGGCAGCCCGGCTGAAGCCGGCGCCGAACGCTCTCGTCGCGCTCTCAGCAGAGCAGTACCTGGAGGGAACGGATGTCGGCACGTCAGCTGCGAAGCTTCGCTGCCCGACCCTGTTCGTGACGGCGGACAACGACCCCTACGGCTCCGATTCCGCCGACGCCGGATTCCAGAAGCTGACGCCGAAGGGCGTGAGCACGCTCATCGTCGTGCCCGGATCCGACCACGGCATCCAGTTGCTCGCGCACCCGGAGGTGTCACAGCAGGTGATGGCCTTCCTCCAGGCACACCTCGGCTAACCCTCGACATGCGCCTCCACCTACGGGCACGCGCCGCCGGTTCGACGCCGCACGCCGGGCCGCCGTCGACGCGGACGGATCGGCCGGATCCGGCGCGATTCGCGACTGAATCCGTGCACCGCTCTCGGCCGACGGTTGCCATGATGAAGACGGATCGCCTGTGCCGACGCTCCCGCGTCGCGCGATCCGCCATCGAAGGTGAGCGAAGCATCCATGCGATCTACCGTGTTCGAGCGTCTGCGGCCCAATGCAGCGATGGCCGACCACGCGCTGAAAGACACCCGCCAGTCGGTGTTCTGGCTCGAGGATGCTCCGCCCGACGCATACCCGGCGCTCACGTCGAGCACATCGGCCGACCTGGTCGTGGTGGGTGGCGGTTACTCGGGCCTGTGGACGGCGTTGCTGGCCAAGCGGCGCCATCCCGACGCGTCGGTCGTGCTCCTCGAAGCGAGGACGATCGGATGGGCGGCGTCGGGACGCAACGGCGGCTTCGCCGAGTCGAGCCTCACGCACGGCGAGGAGAACGGCAGGAGCCGTTTCCCCGAGGAGTACGACCAGCTCGCGCGCCTGGGCCGGGAGAACCTCGACGCGATCGAGGCGATCGTCCGCGAGCTCGGGCTCGACGCGGACTGGGAGCGCAACGGGTCCATCGACGTGGCCGTCGAGCCGCACCAGGTCGAGTGGCTGCGCGAGGCGGCCGACGGGCACAGCGCGGTGTTCCTCGACGAAGCGGAGCTGCGGGCATCCGTGCACTCGCCGACGTATCTCGGCGGCCTGCTCCATCCGCACGATGGAGCCCTCGTGCATCCGGCCAAGCTGGCCAGGGCGCTGGCACGAGCGTGTGCGGATGCCGGCGTGCAGCTCTTCGAGCGCACACCCGTGACCGAGCTGGTCACGTCGGGTCTGAGCGCTGCCGAGGGAGTCGACGTGCGCACGGCGGCGCTCGACGTCACCGGACGTCCGTCGGCGGCCGTGGTGCGCGCCGCCAAGGTCGCCCTCGGCACGAACGCGTTCCCCTCCCTGCTCAAACGCAACCGCCTCTACACGGTGCCGGTGTACGACTACGTGCTCATGACCGAGCCGCTCTCCCCCGGGCAACGGGATGCCATCGGCTGGCGCGGAAGGGAGGGCATCGGCGACAGCGCGAACCAGTTCCACTACTACCGGCTGAGCGCGGATGACCGCATCCTCTTCGGGGGCTACGACGCCGTGTACCACTACGGCGGCCGGGTTCGCGAGCGGTACGAGCGGCGGGATGCGACGCACCGCATGCTCGCCGAGCACTTCTTCACGACGTTCCCGCAGCTGGAGGGTCTGCGGTTCACGCACAAGTGGGCGGGCGCCATCGACACGTGCAGCCGGTTCTGCGCATTCTTCGGCAGCGCGCGCGATGGCCGCATCGCCTACGCGACGGGATTCACCGGGCTCGGCGTCGCGGCGACGCACTTCGGTGCCGAGGTGATGCTCGACCTCCTCGCCGGGGCCGACACCGAGCGCACCCGTCTGCGGATGGTGCGCACGAAGCCGATCCCGTTCCCGCCCGAGCCCGCGGCATCCGTCGGCGTGAACCTGATGCGCTGGTCGCTCGACCGCGCCGACCACCACGAGGGCCGGCGCAACCTCTTCCTGCGCACGATGGATGCCGTCGGCCTCGGCTTCGACTCCTGAGCCGGCCGGCGCGCGCTCACCCGACCGTGCCGAGGAACTGCAGCGTCGAGTTCAGCGCGGAACGTGCCGCCGCCAGGTTGAGGTGGAACTGGTACTCGTGCTGCAGCGGCGGCGTCTCGTTCTCTGGGTAGAAGACGCTCGTGACCTGCACGCCGAGGCCCTTCAGCTTGGCGGCCATCGGCTTGGACTGGCCCGCGGTGAGCGGGTCGGCGTTGCCGCCCGAGATCCAGGTGCGCGGGAAGTCCTTGGTGACGTGGTCGATGGTGGTCATCGCCTCGCCACCGGGCGTGTGCGACCAGTCCTTCGTTCCGAGATACGCCCACAGCGCGGTGCGGAATCCCCATCCACCGATGCCCGGCGCCTTCGGTATGCCGCGCACATCGTAGATTCCGCAGTCGAGCACGACGGCCGCGAGGTGGTCCTTCGTCAGCGCAGGCCGGATGCCGAGCCTCTGTGTGTAGGACTCGTTCGTCGCCATCACGGCCAGCTGCGCCGCGTACTGCGCACCGGCAGAGTCGCCGGCCAGCACGATGTGCGAAGGGTCGACGCCGAGCTCTGCCGCGTGCTCGAGGATGTATCCGAGCGCGGAGTTGAGCTGTTTCAGTGCTGTCGGATACTGCGCCTCGGGCGCGACCGTGTAGTTCAGGCTGATGCCGGTGTATCCGTGCGACGCGATGATGCGGACGTAGGGGTCGACGTTGCTCTTGTCGCCGGAGATCCACGCGCCGCCGTGGATCCACACGACGGTGGTGCGCGGCTGAACGGCACCCTCGGGCGCGAACAGGTCGAACGTGGTGTCGGAGGATCCGCCTGGCGCGTACGGCACGTTCATCCGCTCACGAAGGCCGCCGGTCGGCGCGTACTTCTCCATCGTCTGCACGGTCTGATGCGCATTGACCTCGAAGACCGTGCGGATGAGCAGAGCGCTCGGCCACGGACTGACGAACGAGAAGACGGTCAGCACGCCCAGCACGACGATGACGGATGCCCACGCGATCACCGCGCGCCGTCGATACCACGGCCTGCGGCCCCGTTCCCCCACCCTAGAGACCATAGTGGTCGGGCGGCTGCGGCAGACGCAGCGTGGCTCAGGGTGTCGATCCCCAGTCGTTCGCACCGGTCAGGCAAGCGCTGGCGGAACGCGCGACGGCATCCGTCTGACGCGCCGTATTCCGTTCGCCGGCTACGCGAACGGGTTCGGCGTCAGCGTGTACTTGGTGGACAGGTACTCGTGGATGCCCTCGGATCCGCCCTCGCGGCCGAGCCCCGACTGCTTCACCCCGCCGAACGGCGCTGCCGCGTTCGACACGACGCCGACGTTCAGCCCCATCATGCCGGTCTGCATCCGCTCGATCATGCGCTGTCCGCGAGCCAGGTCTTTCGTGAACACGTAGCCGACGAGTCCGTACTCGGTGTCGTTCGCAATGCGCACCGCCTCGTCCTCGTCGTGGAACGGCACGATCGACACGACGGGCCCGAAGATCTCCTCGCGGAGGATGTCGCTGCCGGGCACGACATCCGTCACCACCGTCGGCTCGAAGAAGGTGCCGTCGCCCTCGATCGCCGATCCGCCGAGGCGCAGGGTCGCGCCTCGATCGACGGCGTCTCGCACGAGTCCGGACGCCTTCGCCACGGCCTTGTCGTCGATGAGCGGTCCGATGGTGACGCCCTCGTCGGTGCCCCTTCCCACCTTCAGCGCGCGCACGCGGTCGGTCAGCCTCGCGGCGAACTCGTCGGCGACATCCTCGTGCACGATGAACCTGTTCGCCGCCGTGCACGCCTCGCCGATGTTGCGGAACTTCGCGAGCATGGCGCCCTCGACCGCTTTGTCGAGATCGGCGTCGTCGAACACCACGAACGGCGCGTTGCCGCCGAGCTCCATCGACGTGCGCAGCACGTTCGCGGATGCCTGCTGCAGCAGCTTGCGCCCGACCGGCGTCGACCCGGTGAACGACAGCTTGCGCAGTCGAGGGTCCGAGATGATGGGCTCCGACACGGCGCCCGACGTCGTCGTCGTGATCACGTTCACCGCTCCGCCGGGGAGCCCCGCGTCTTCGAGCAGCTTCGCGAAGTAGAGCGTGGTGAGCGGTGTCAGCTCGGCCGGCTTGACCACGACCGTGCATCCTGCGGCGAGCGCGGGCGCGATCTTGCGCGTGGCCATGGCGAGCGGAAAGTTCCACGGCGTGATGAGGTAGCACGGCCCCACGGGATGCTGCGACACGATCATGCGGCCCGTGCCCTCGGGGTTGATGCCGTATCGCCCGGTGATGCGCACGGCCTCCTCGCTGAACCAGCGCAGGAACTCCCCGCCGTACGTCACCTCGCCGCGCGATTCGGCCAGCGGCTTGCCCATCTCCAGCGTCATGAGCAACGCGAAGTCGTCGGCGCGCTCCTGCAGCAGGTCGAACGCCGCGCGCAGGATCTCGCCGCGCTTCCTCGGCGCGGTCGCCGCCCACTCGTCGGCGGCCGCGACGGCAGCGTCGAGGGCACGGATGCCGTCGGCCGGCGAGGCATCCGCGATCGTCTTCAGCACGGACCCGTTCGACGGGTCGAACACCTTCAGCGCGCCGCCGCCGGACTCCCCCGCCCGCTCGCCTTCGACCCAGTCGCCCCCGATGTACAGCCTGTCGGGCACTCGGCTCAGCAGCTCTTGTTCGCTCAGCATTCCGTCATCGCCTTCCCCACGACATCCAGTCCCTCGTTCAGAAGCTCGTCCGAGATCGCCAGCGGCGGCAGGAACCGGATCACGTTGCCCCACGTGCCGCACGTGAGCACCACGACGCCCTCGGCGAGCGCCGCGGCCTGCACGCGCGCGGTGAGCGCGGCATCCGGTTCTCCCGTCTGCGGGTTCACGAGCTCCATGGCCATCATCGCGCCCCGGCCCCGAACATCGCCGACCCTTGCATCTGAGGCCTTCAACTCGTTCAGTCGGCGTTCGAGGATGGCGCCCAGCTCGCGGGCACGCGTGGCGAGGTCGTCGTGCTCGTACGTCTCGATGGCGGCGAGTGCCGCTGCGCACGCGATCGGATTGCCTCCATACGTGCCGCCGAGGCCGCCGACCTGGGAGGAGTCCATGATCTCGGCCCGGCCCGTGACGGCCGAGAGCGGCAGGCCGCCCGCGATGCCCTTGGCCGTCGTGACCAGGTCGGGCACGATGCCGAACTGCTCACTGGCGAACATGGTTCCGGTGCGGGCGAAGCCGGTCTGCACCTCGTCGGCGATGAAGACGACGTCGTTGTCGTTCGCCCACTTCTGCAGTGCGGGCAGGAATCCGTCGGCGGGAACGACGAAGCCGCCTTCGCCCTGGATGGGTTCGATCAGGATGGCCGCGAGGTTCTCCGCGCGCACCTGCACCTCGATCTGCCCGATCGCACGGCGGGCTGCCTCCGCTCCGCTCGAGCCGTCGCGGTACGGATACGACATGGGCACCCGGTACACCTCGGGCGCGAACGGCCCGAAGCCGTTCTTGTACGGCATGCTCTTCGCGGTGAGCGCCATCGTCAGGTTGGTGCGGCCGTGGTACGCGTGGTCGAACACCACGACGCCCTGCTTCCTCGTGTAGTGCCTGGCGATCTTGACGGCGTTCTCCACGGCCTCGGCGCCGGAGTTGAACAGGGCGCTGCGCTTGGCGAAGTCGCCTGGCGTCAGCCGGTTGAGCGCCTCCGCCACGTCGACGTACGAGTCGTACGGCGAGATCGTGAAGCACGTGTGGGTGAACTGCGCCACCTGCCGCTGGACCGCCTCCACGACGCGCGGCGCCGCATTGCCCACGCCGGTCACGGCGATGCCGCTGCCCAGGTCGATGAGCGAGTTGCCGTCCGCGTCGACGAGCACGCCTCCGCCCGCCGCGACCGTGGCGACCGGGACGGTGTGCCCAACGCCCCTGGCCACAGCTTCAGCCTTGCGCTCGAGCAGCTGACGCGAGCGCGGTCCGGGGATCTCGGTCAGCAGGCGGCGCTGCTGCTCCAGCTGCGGGCCGCCGACCGGGATGGCGGGCGCGGAGTCGGGTTGCGTGTCGACTGTGGTCATCGCTGTCTCGATTCGTTTCACGTGGCAGGCGTCGCGTCGACCGGATCCGTGTCGATCGGGTCTCGTGCCGCTCCGGCGGCCAGACCCGTATCGGACCGTTGTCGCACACGCCGATCGAGCCCTTCGCCGATGCGAACTTCTCGCCTCTTCGCCAGGCTAGGCCCGCGCTCGGCCGAACTCTCTGTACAACGTGTACATTCGGCGCCTTCTCCTGGACACTCTGTACACTCGCGCCATGCCGGCACCCACCGTCACGACCCTGCTCGGCCGTCGAGAGCTCGCCCTCCACCTTCTCACGCCGCAAGCGGAGCTTCCGTCGCAGGCGCTGGATGCCGCCATCTCCTGGGTGCACAGCTCCGATCTCGACGACCCCACTCCCTTCCTCATCCCCGGCCAGGTGCTACTCACCACGGGGACGCAGTTCGGCACGCCGCAGGCGCCCGCGGAGGGAAGCAGGACGTCGGGAAGCAGGACGCCGGCCAGCAGCGCGCCGACCGGTAGTGCGCCGGCCGGCAGCACGCCGACCAGTGGTGCGCCGGCCAGCAGCGCGGCGGACTACGACGGTTACGTGAACCGGCTCGCGCTCGCCCGCGTCGCCGCGCTCGGTTTCGGCACGGATGTCGTACGCCAGACGCCGGCCGAGCTCGCGGACGCGTGCGTGCGGCACGGCATCCCGCTGTTCGAGGTTCCGTATCGAACGCCCTTCATCGCCGTGGCCAGGTACGCGGCCGATCTCCTGGCCGAGCAGGCGTACGCCCGCAACACGTGGGCGCTGTCCGCACAGCGAGCGGTGTCGTTCGCCGCTCTGCGTGCCGATGGGCTGCATGCCACGCTCGACGAGCTCTCCCGGCAACTCGGCAAGTGGGTGGCGCTCGTGGATGCCGACGGCGCCGTCGATCGCGTGTTCCCGACCCGCGGGCTGACGGCATCCGCCCGAGCGAACGTCGAGACAGAGGCCAGGCGCTTGCTCGCAGTCGGCCGCCGAGCGGCATCCGCGATCGCGGACGGCGACACCGTCATGTCGCTGCAGACGATCGGTGCGAGCGACCGATTGCTCGGCGTGCTCGCGCACGGCGGAGCCGACGATCTCGACCAGGCCGCGCAGCAGGTGGTGACGAGCGTCGTCGCGCTGGCCGGACTTGCGCTCGGCCAGGGTCGCGCGCTCGAGTCGGCGCGCGCCACGATGCGGGCCGTTCTGCTGCGGGCGCTCGAAGACGCCCGCACGCTTGCCGACGACTTCGGCGGCGAGCTGGGCGAGCACACCGGGCTGACGAACGCCGACGTGGCTGCGCTGGACCGCGCCAGCTCCCATCTCGAGGCCGCTGTGCATCGTGCCTCGGTGGGAGCCGTGGCAGGACCGCAACCACCGGCGGACGCTGCAGGCGGGCAGCCGCTCGGTGAGCATCGGGTGCGTGGTCGGGCGACGGACCCGCGGGCGGCGGGCGGTGACCCGGCCGGCGCTCGATCTTCCCTGCTGGCCGCGCTGGACGGCGAGGATGGCCGCTCCCGGGCATCCGCGCTGCTCGCCCCGCTCCGCGCCCAGGACTCGGAGGGAGTTCTCAGCGCGTCCGTTCTCGTCTGGCTGGAGCACAACGGCGTGTACGACGCCGCCGCGCGCGAACTCGGCGTGCATCGCCACACGCTGACAGCGCGGATCCGTGCCGTCGAGAAGGCGCTCGGCCGGAATTTCGGCTCGTTCGCCGAGCGGGCGGAGGTATGGGCGGCCCTGCGCACGGTGCGCGCGGGGCACGATGGTAGGGACGGCTGAGGCGAGGTCGGACGGCGTCCGATCACCTCAGGTGGCGTGCGGATGCAGGCACGACAGGTCGCGACAGGGGGATGACATGGGCAAGAACGACCGCAAGCCGACGCCGCGGCAGCAGGACGCGGAGGCGCGTCTGGAGGTGTTCGCCGTGGACGCGGCCGGCGACGTGGTCGAGGTCGAGGCCGTCGAGGTCGTCGAGGTCGTCGAGGACGACGCGACCGACGTGCTCGCCGCGGATGCCGACGGTGAGGTCGCGCTCGAGGTTTCCGAGATGGTCGAGACCGTTGAGGTCGACGAGCCTGTCGAGGAGCCTGAGGCCGGCGAGTCCGTCGAGGCCGAGGCCGTCGAGGTCGACGGGACGGTTGAGTCGATCGAGGTCGACGAGACGGACGAGCCTGAAGCCGGCGGGTCGATCGAGATCGACAAGGTCGATGTCATCGAGACGATCGAGATCGACGAGCGTGAAGACCCCGCCGTGCCCAGCGACGAGCGCGAGGCCGGGGGCGAGGCCGAGCCGGGAGAGGCGTCCGAGCGCGGCGAGCAGGCACGCTGGCGCATGCCGGCCGAGACCGAGCCGCAGGAGCGCATCTGGATGGCCTTTCCGCGCGGTGGCGCGTACCTCGGCGACACCGCAGAGGAGCTCGACGAGGCGCGCAACGCGTGGTGCGAGGTGGCGCATCAGATCCTGCGGTTCGAACCCGTGACCATGGTGGTGGATCCGCACGATCTCGGTGTGGCGCGACGCTACCTGTCGAGCCAGGTCGAGCTCGTGACGGCGCCGCTCGACGATGCCTGGATGCGCGACATCGGCCCGAGCTTCGTGCTCGACGGGCGCGGCCGGCTCGGTGCGGCCACGTGGCGGTTCAACGGCTGGGGCGCTCAGGACTGGGCGGAGTGGGGCAGCGACTCCGTGATCGGAGCGCTCGTGGCGGCGCGAGCCGGAGCGACCCGCGTCGTGAGCGACCTCGTCAACGAGGGTGGGGGCATCCAGGTGGACGGGCTCGGCACGGTGCTCCTGACCGAGACGGTGCAGCTCGACCCGAACCGCAATCCCGGCAGGACACGCGAGGACGTCGAGGCGGAGCTCGGGCGCACTCTCGGCGGGACCAACCCCATCTGGCTGGAGCGCGGGCTGTACCGGGATGCGCAACGGTTCGGCACGCGAGGCCACGTGGACATCGTGGCGACGATCCCCTCGCCTGGCCGTCTGCTGGTGCACACCCAGGCGGATGCCGGGCATCCGGACCACGAGATCACCCGCGGCATCCTGGAGACGCTCCGGGCCTCGCGCACTCCTGACGGCGAGGAGTGGGACATCGTCGAGCTGCACGCTCCGCGAGTGCTGAGGGACGAGGACGACTTCATCGACTACAGCTACATCAACCACCTCGTCGTCAACGGCGGTGTCATCGCCGGCACGTTCGGCGACCCGAACGATGAGCAGGCGCTGGACATACTCGCAGCGGCATATGAAGGTCGGGAGGTGGTGTCTCTGGATGCGCGCCCGCTTTTCGAGCGCGGCGGCGGCATCCACTGCATCACACTGCAGCAGCCGCTCGCCACGGCCGGCTGAGCCCGCCCCGATACCACCGAAACCCGCGCCGTTACCGCCGGTTGAGCCTGTCGAAACCGCCCCCCTGCCCACTGTCGGGTTTCGACAAGCTCAACCCTCGGTAGCGCGGCGGCGTCAGCCGAGCTGCTGGCGCTTGAGTTCCACCACGCGCCGAGCGGCGTCATCCACGATCTTCGCGAACGCCGGGTCCGCCTGCGCCTTCGCCACGACCGCCGACACCATCGGAGCCGCCACCGAGGGATCGGCCGAGATGAGCACGATGTCCACGCCCGCCTGCACCGCGAGCACGGCCCGATCGGCAGGAGACCAGGCCGCGGTCTGTTCTGCCGCCGAGAGGTCGTCGCTCATGACGACACCGTCGAAGCCGAGCTTCTGACGCAGCAGACCGTTGATGATCGAGGACGAGAACACGGCAGGACCGCCCGGATCAAGCTGCGTGTAGATGGCCGTAGACATCATCACCACCCGGGCTCCGTGCTGGATCTCCGTACCGAACACGCCGATGCTGGGACTCGTCGCCGTCGTCGTCGTGTCGGTGACACCCGAGTCGGTGTCGGTGTTCTCGGTGGCGGCCGCCAGCCCGGGAAAGTGCTTGATCACCGGGACGACGCCCGCCGTATCCATTCCCGCGCGGAACGCATCCGCATGGCTCGTGATCGTGGCCGGGTCATAGCCGAACTGCCGGTCGAAGCCGCCGATCGGCGGGTTGTCCGCTGCGGCGTCCGGCGAAGGGATGAGATCGACGACGGGCGCGAGATTCATCGTGACTCCGGCCGACTTCAGCTGCGACCCCCACGTGAGGGCGGCATCCTTCAGCTGCGACGGCTCCATGGCGCCTTGCTGCAGGGCCGACGGCATGTCGTCGAAACCGGGCCTGTTCAGCACCTGCACCTCGCCGCCCTCCTGGTCGGTCGCGACGAACAGCGGAAGGCCTGCCGTCGAGCCGGATGCGACCAGCGACGTGAACTGCGACACGAGGGCCTTCGTCGCAGCCACTCCGCCATGCGACCTGCCGGCCAGGAAGACGTTGCCTGCATCAAGGCTCTTCACGGCATCCACCGTCGTCGCGTCTGCTTCTGTCGCCTGGGTCCCCACCATGAAGAGCTGGCCGACCTTCTGCTGGAGCGTCATCCCCGCGATCGGGTTGCTGGTCGGCGTGGGCGTGGGCGTCGGCGTCGGTCTCTCCGTGGTGGGCGATGCGGTGCGATGCGGTTTCGAAGTGGATGCCGCGCATCCGCTCAGTGCGACCCCGGCGAGCGCGGCGCCGAGCGCGACCAGGCCGGCCGCGCGGAGCATCCGAGCCGTCGGTCTGCGCACGCCTCCAGCGTAGGGGGCACCGGTGCCTGGATGCCCGTCACGAGAGAACGCCTCGCGCTGTCGCCTCATGCCGTGGCGTCCAGCCGCCGCGTCGCCGCGTCGCCGCTTCGAAACGCCGCGTCGCCGCATCCGGAAGTCGTCTCACGCGCAGAAAATGCTCTCCGCCCGAAGGCGAAGAGCATTTTCTGCAATCGAAACGCGCTCGGGCAGCCGCGAAGCGGCTCGGGCGGCCGCGCAACGCGATCAGGCGGCCACGGGCTCCGGCTCGGAAACGTCCGCCGCGTCGTCGACGAACGGATCGTCGCCGTTCCGCCGCGCGTTGTACAGCTCCAGGTCGAGGATGCCGTTGCGCTTGGCCACGATCGTCGGGATGAGCGCCTGCCCCGCCACGTTGATCGCGGTGCGTCCCATGTCGATGATCGGGTCGATCGCGAGCAGCAGTCCGACGCCCGCGAGCGGCAGGCCAAGGGTGGACAGCGTCAGCGTGAGCATGACCGTGGCACCCGTCGTGCCCGCGGTCGCCGCAGATCCGACCACCGCGACGACCACGATGAGGAGGTACTGGCCGAGGTTCAGGTGGATGCCGTAGAACTGCGCCACGAAGATCGAGGCGAGCGCCGGGTAGAGGGCGGCGCAGCCATCCATCTTCGTCGTCGCGCCCAGCGGCACGGCGAACGACGCATACGCGCGCGGCACCCCGAGGTTGCGCTCCGTCACACGCTCGGTGAGCGGCATCGTGCCCATCGACGAACGAGAGACGAAGCCCAGCTGGATGGCGGGCCATGCGCCGGAGAAGTACTGCTTGATCGACAGCCCGTTGCTGCGAACGATGATCGGGTACACGACGAAGAGGATGATGACCAGACCCACGTAGATCGAGATCACGAAGACGCCGAGCGAGCCGAGCGCATCCCAGCCGTAGGTGGCGACGGCCTTCGCGATGAGCGCGAGGGTGCCGATGGGCGCCAGGCGGATGATCCACCACAGCACCTTCTGGATGATCGAGAGCACCGACGACGTCAGGTTGAGGAACGGCTCGGCCTTCTTGCCGACCGCCAGCGCCGCGATGCCGATGGCCGCCGAGATCACGATCACCTGCAGCACGTTGAACGACACCGCCGTGGTGACGGATGCCGCCGGCCCGGTCCCGACGACCTGCGACTGCGCCGAAAGACCGAACACGTTCGACGGGACCAGCCCGGTGAGGAAGGCCCACCAGGAGCCGACGTGGCTGGGAGTGGCGGCATCCGCCTTCGTCACTCCCGTGTGCACGCCCGGCTGCACGATGAGGCCGAGCGCGATGCCGATGACCACAGCCACGAACGCCGTGATGGCGAACCAGATGAGCGTCTGCACGGCCAGGCGCGCCGCGTTCGACACCCGGCGCAGGTTGGCGATCGAGCTCACGACGGCGGTGAAGACGAGCGGCACCACGGCGGCCGTCAACAGTGAGACGTACGATCCGCCGATCGTCGTGACCGTGGCCGTCAGCCAGTTCGGCTGAAGCGGCGTTCCGCCCAGGGAACGGGCGATCAGGCCGACCACGACGCCGGCGATGAGTCCGGCGATGATCTGCACGCCGAACGACGTGAGCCAGCGTGGCGCCTTGCGAGTGGATGCGGGTCGACCCTGGGCGGGCTCGCCGCCTGGTCCCTTGTTCTCTGCAGTCGTCGAAGTCACGCGGTCACGTTATCGACGCCCGAAGCGACGGTGTCGGCTGTGACGGAGTGTTACCGCGAGGGCGGATGCCGCCCGCCGGCGGGCCGTCAGCGGCGGGGGGCTGCGGCTTCGCGGCATCCGCTTCACTGACAGAGAATGCGGACGCTGGGACGCCGCGCAGCATTTTCTGCCACTGAAACGCCAGGCCGCTTGCGCCGGTGAACGCCGGCCCGGGCCGCGCCCGGTGAAACGTCAAGCCGTCCGTCGGCCGTGCAACGCCAGCGCTCGCGCTGCCGGTGAAAGCGGAACCGCGCCGCCACACCGACTTACGAGCCCGCGCGAGGAGTGAGCCCCGACGTCCGCAGGATGACGGCGCGAGTCGAGCCTCTGCGGAGCCGTGCGCAGATGCGATGGAATACCCCCATGACCAACGACCGCATCCCCGCCGTGTTCGAGCGCAGAGACGACCGCTTCGAGGGGATCAGGGGTGACACCGAACTGCGCATCCTGTTCGACGACGGTCGCTGGCTCGAGGGGCCGTCGTACTCGCCTCAAGGGCGCTTCCTGCTGTTCAGCGACATCCCCAACGACCGCGTGCTGCGATACGACGAGGTGTCCGGACGGGTCGATGTCTGGTCGCAGCCCGCCGGATTCGAGAACGGCCGCACGGTCGACCCCCAGGGCAGGTTCATCTCCTGCCAGCACGGCAACCGGCGGGTCGTGCGCCGCGAGCACGACGGGTCCACCACAGTGCTGGCGGATGCCTACAACGGCCTCGCCCTCAACAGCCCGAACGATGTGGTGGCCCGCTCCGACGGCTCGGTGTGGTTCACGGATCCGACCTACGGCATCCTCACCGACTACGAGGGGCATCGCTCGGTCGAGCAGATCGGCAGCCGCAACGTGTATCGTTGGGCGCCGGATGCCCCGCTTGCGGTCGTCGCCGACACCCTGACCCAGCCGAACGGCCTCGCATTCTCGCCCGACGAAACACTGCTCTACGTCACCGACAGCGAGCTCCGCACCGTCACCGTGTTCGACGTGGTGCGCGACGAACTGCAGAACGGACGGGAGTTCGCCTCGAGCCCGGCGGGATACGACGGCATCCGGCTCGACGATCGGGGCCGGCTGTGGGCGGCCACTGGGGAAGGCGTGCACGTCTACGACCCGGATGGCACGCTGCTCGGCGTGCTGCGGTTGCCCGAGATCGCAGCGAACCTCGAGTTCGGAGGGCCGCAGCGCAACCTGCTCTACATCACCGCGACGACACGGCTCTACGTGATCCGCGTCACGGTCGAGGGCGCCAAGCGCCTCTGACGCAGAGGTACTTTGGCCGCCGGGCGGTCAGCTGCCTCCTCCGTCCTCGCCCCACCTGCCTCGTCCGTCTTCGCATCTCCCGCGGTGCCCCTTCCCCAGCCAGCGGTCCGCTTATTGCCGGGCGGTCCGCCTATTGCCGCGAATAAGTGGACCCGTGGACAGGAAACGGACCCGTGGAAGGGACGTGGACGCGCTACGGACGGGGACCGGGCCCGTGGACGCGACGCGGCGGTCGTGTGCAGCATGCCACGACCGGGGAGCCGTTGAGAGCCTCGCCCTCCCCGAGAGGTCCGCTTGTTGTCGGGCGGTCGGTTTGTCGCCGCGAAGAAGTGGACCCGTGGGCGGGAAACGGACCCGTGGACGGGAACCGCACCGCCGGAGACGGCAACCGGGGATCCGTGGACGCCACGCGGCAGTCGTGCCGGGGCATGTGGCGACCGGCGCGGGAGAGCCGCGTCCTCCCCGCGGGTCCGCTTGTTGCCGGGCGGTCCGTTTGTTGCCGCAGATTAGGGGACCCGTGGACAGGAAACGGACCCGTGGGCGGGAGCGCTGCATGATTCCGCATCTTTCCTTGCGCTCGGCTGTGAATCCCCGCTAAGTTGACGGAGGCCCATTCGGGTCATCCGTTCCGCTCGCGCGAGTCTCGCGCTCGAGCGGGCGATCAGGAATGCGAAAGGGGAACGTCATGATGCAGGACATCACGAACACTCAGCCTCACACCTTCGCATTCCGCGGCGCATCCCTGCTTCGTGAGCGTGGCCTCCGCGCAGGGACAGCCTGCTAGCGGTCTCCGCCTGCTGAGGCGCGCATCCGCTTGCTGACGCCCTCGCGGCCTCGGCGCCACCGTCGATCGCGCTGCCCGGTGTTTGAGCAGCACTAGATCGACTCTGCTCGAGTCTCGCTCGCGAGCTGTCGGTGCATCGGCAGTCCGACTCACACGAGTGGCGCGGCCACAGAGCAGGCAGCAGCGGATGCCGACCGGCTCGCCATCGACAGCGGGCGTCGGTCTGCTCCGCGGCGACAGCGGGCGTCGGTCTGCTCCGCGTCGACAGCGGACGGCAACGGGCCAGCGCAAGCAGCGGGCGTCGGCCGGCTCGCAGCGGCGGGCGTCGGCCGGCGGCAGCGGAAGGCGTCGTCCGGTGGCAGCAGCGGGCGACGGCTGGCTCGGCGACTGACCGACGCAGCGACTTCGACCGCACGCCACGGCCTCGGCGCCTGAGCTCGGCATCTGGCGCAGACCGCTGACGCCGACTCGACCGGCCCCCGCGCGTCGCGCCCGCTCCGTCCAAGCTCCCGCAACGGGGCTCGGCTCCCGCACTCCGTTCCGGCGCTCTCTGCTCTCCGCAGAGCGTGCCGCTGGCAGAAAACCCGCCGGCATCGACGCCGGACGACCGATCGTCTCTTGTATCCGCCCCTCGAGATCGCGGCTGACGGCATCCGTGCCCGCGCCGCGTGAGCCACGCCCCGCGTGGCACCCGTCGCACCACACGCACCACCAACCCCGCTCGACACGTTCGAGCACACTGCGAAGGAATCACCATGAACACCGAAACACTCGTCAAGCCCCGTGCCGCCACCACCGGCGCGGTCAGCTCGTGGAGCCGGGACTCGCATCCGCCGAGTCCACTGGATCGCATCGCCATGCGAGTAGGTCTCGCTCTGCTCCTCTGGGGCAGGCACCGGTACCGTGCGCGGCCCGATCGGGAAGCGCAATGGGAGCTCATCGCGCACCGCAACCGCCTCGAGCGGGAGCGGGCGGCTCGGGAGCAGGCCTGGCTCGCCGCGGCGCACGAGCTTCCACGCAGGTGACGCCATGAACGCGTCAACGGCCAAGGGCAGTCTGGTCGCCGCCGGCTATGTCCGGCGGCGACCGGCTCGCGTCGGCGCCGGTTGCGCTTCGAAACCGCTGCGCTGGCGTTGCCGGGTTTCAACAGGCTCAACGCTCGGTATCGCGGGGTCGCCCGGTTTCGACAGACTCAACCCTCGGTATCGCGCCCGGCGCTTTGGCAGCGATCAGCCGAGGATGACCTGGATCGCGGCCTCCGGCGTGTTCACGCGGAAGCTGAACGACTCCTCGAGGTAGAGGCTCACACTCTGCGCGTCGTGCGCGCTGTATCCGATCGCGAGATCCTGCCCCACCTCGAGCACGAAGTCGCCGCCGCGAAGGCTGAGCACGACCACGCCGTCGAGCCCTGGCACCCATTCAACCGGTCCGCCGAGGATGTCGCGCAGGTGCCGGATCAACGGATACCCGCCGCCCTCGTTCGCCTCGATCACGCTCGTCCACTGGGTCGGCCCGAGCGCGAGCGCGTACGGCCCGTCCACGCCGGAACGCTTCAGCGCGGCGATCGCCTGTGTCACCACGTCGTCATAGTCCTGCGGCGCTCCCTCGTGCACAAGCGGGCAGTGCGGGGACGCGGGGATGATGCCCGTGATGCCTACGGCATCCCATCCGTTGAACACCGCGGAGTTCTCCACGCGCGCGGCGCGCACGGCCGCCTCGTCGAGCGCGCTCAGGTCGACATCCTCCGCACCCCTGTCGACCGCGTCGAGCTCCTCCCGCTCGAGCGCGAAGTCCGCGCGCACCTCCACGAGCGGGAGCACCCTGCGGCTGCGCGCGATGACGGATTCCTCGGGCGCATCCACCACGCCCGTCACGCGTCCGAGGTTGGTCGCCGAGTGATCCCAGCCGTG
>Ga0164242_10002485_pt1 | contig 21343 bp, 25 predicted proteins | sample OricomgcompostMG_FD_108783 | JGI IMG/M metagenome (GOLD analysis project Ga0164242, IMG submission 108783) | Miracle-Growth compost microbial communities from Emeryville, California, USA - Original compost - Miracle growth compost (MG) ... | reverse complement strand
GGTCCGCGATCCTCTGGCACATTAACAGGTTTCCTGGCATTCTGTACATGTGGTGTCCGACGGTCAGGCCTCGCTGCTCTACCTCGTCAAGCGCGTCGAGCTCGCGGTGCGCAAGCGGCTCGACGCGGTCCTCGAGGCGCACGGCCTCACCACCACCCAGTACACCGCACTGACTGCGCTGGAGCGGCACCCGGCGATGACGGCGGCGGCGCTCGCCCGGTTCACCTTCGTCACCGCGCAGACGACCGGGCAGCTCGTCGCGACCCTGGAGCGGCGCGGCTGGCTGGACCGCCGTCCCGATCCGGACTCGCGGCGACAGCATCTGCTGTCGCTCACGCCGGCCGGCCGGCGGCTGCTCGACGAGCTGCGCGAGCCGGTCGCCGAGGTCGAGCAGCGCATGGCGGAGCGGCTCGCCCCCGCGGACGTGGCCCGCGTCCGCGACGCGCTCCGGGCGTTCCGCGCCGCCCTCGAGGCCTGAGCCTCCCCGCCTCAGTCGACCGGCCAGCCGGTGTAGGCCTCGGCGAGGTAGGCGGCGCCGTGCTGGGAGCTGGCGACCATCTCGAGCTCGCCCAGCCGACGGCGCTGGTCGAAGTCGTTCGCGTCCGGCGCCGCGTGCAGCATCGAGGTCATCCACCACGAGAAGTGCTCGGCCTTCCAGATCCGCTTCGAGACGGCCCTGGCGAAGTCGTCGAACTGCGCCTCGGAGCCGGTCCGCACGAACGCCTCGATCGCGCGATGCAGCACGACGACGTCGGCGAGCGCGAGGTTCATGCCCTTCGCGCCGGTCGGCGGGACGGTGTGCGCGGCGTCGCCGATGAGGAACGCCCGGCCGCGCCGCAGCTCGTGGGCGACGAAGGAGCGGAATCGCAGCACGTCCCGCTTGAAGATCGGCCCCTCGATGAGCCCGCCGCCGGTGCGCGCCTGCAGCTCGTCCCAGATATAGGCGTCCGACCATTCGTCGGGATCCTGCAGCGGGTCGCACTGCAGGTACATCCGCTGCACCTCGGGGGAGCGCTGCGAGATGAGCGCGAAGCCGCGGTCGGTGGTCGAGTAGATGAGCTCCGGCGCGCTCGGCGGTGCCTCGGTGAGGATGCCGAACCAGGCGAATGGGTACTCCCGGAAGTAGCCGCCGGTGAGCGAGCCGGTGACGGCGGCGCGGACGACCGAGCGGGAGCCGTCGGCGCCGACGACGACGTCGGCGAGGATCTCGAGCGGCTCGCCGTTCGCGTCGGTGGCGAGCACCCGCGGGGCGTCGGTGTCGACGTCGAGCGCCGCCTGCACGGTGACGCCGAAGCGGAGGTCGCCGCCCTCGGCGAGGCGGAGCGCGATGAGGTCGATGAGCACTTCGTGCTGCGGGTAGAGCCAGACGGCGCGGTCGACGAGGTGCCGGAAGTCGATGCGGTGGCCGATGCCGTTCCAGCGCAGCTCGATGCCATCGTGGCGGTGGCCGATCTCGTCGACGCGGCTGCCGCCGATGGCGCGGAGCAGCTCGACGGAGCCCTGCTCGAGGATGCCGGCGCGGATGGTCTGCTCGACGTCCTCGCGGCCGCGCTCCTCGAGCACGATCGACTCGATGCCGGAGCGGTGGAGGAGGGCGGAGAGGGCGAGACCGGCGGGGCCGGCGCCGACGATGGCGACCTGGGTGCGGATCGGGGTGGTCATGGCGGGCTCCTTCGCCGACGGGGATGTGGCCACAGCCTGTCGTCGGGGCGGTTCATCCGCATCACGGATCCCGCTCAGTGGGATGCACGGTCGACGTCCGCCCGGTCGGGGCCGTCGTTCGAGGCCCGCGGCCGCCAGCCGAGCCCGCGCGAGATGCCGGCCGCGGCGAGCCGCACCGCGAGCTCGTACCGCGGATCCATCGGCGCCGCGCTCGGCACGATGATCGAGACCGCCGCGACCACCGCCCCGCCGGCATCCCGCACCGGCGCGGCCGCCGAGGCGGCGCCGGCCGTCATCTCGTCGCGGGTCACCGCGATGCCGAGCCGGCGGATCTCCGCGAGCCGGGTCCGGAGCTCCGCCCCGCCCGTCATCGTGCCGGGGAGGAACCGCCGAGGGCTCGCTGCGATGACCTCCTCGAGCAGGGTGCCGGGACCGTGGGCGAGCAGCACCAGGCCGACCCCGGTCGCGTGCAGCGGCAGCCGCCGGCCGACGTCGGCGAGCACCACGAGCGAGTCCCGGGTGGTGAGCCGCTCGAGATAGAGGGCGGCGAGCCGGTCGAGGACGGCGAGCTGGACGTTCTGCCGGGTGAGCTCGAGCAGATCCTCGAGGAAGGGGTGGGCGACCTGCCGCAGGGTGCGGACGGCGGTGTTCCGGCTGCCGAGCCGCCACAGCTTGCGACCGAGCTGATAGCCGCCGTCGGCGGTGCGCTCCAGGCCGCCCCAGGCGACGAGCTCGCCCGCGAGCCGGTGCGCGGTGGACCGGGCCAGGCCGGTGCGGGCGACGAGGTCGGCGAGGCTCAGCTCGCCGGCGCCCTCCCGGTCGAAGGCGTCGAGCAGCGAGAGGAGTCGCTCCGGGACGCCGCGCGTGTCGTTCGCTCCGCCGGCCACATCGTTCATCCTCCCACTGAGTGGGATCCGCGAGGCCGGCTCAGTGCGACATGATGTCGTAGTCGGCGATCGCCCGCGTGATCCCGTCCGCGGCCGCGGCGAGCAGCTCGAGCGTCTCCCGCTCCTGCGCCCAGCCGTGCGGCACGATCGCCGACAGCGCCGCCACGGTGCGGCCGGCGCGGTCGGCGACCGGCACCGCGATCCCGGTCGCGACGGACTCGATCGAGGCGGCGAGGACGGCGTGCCCCGCGCGGCGCACCGCCTCCAGCCGCCGCCGCAGCACCGCGGGCTCGGTGATGGTGAGCGGCCCGACGGCCGGCAGCGGTCCCCGCAGCACGCGATCGCGGAGCGACTGCCGGCCGAAGGCGAGCAGCACGAGCCCGGAGGAGGAGGCGTGCAGCGGCAGGCGGCCGGCGATCATCGCGACGTTCGAGACGGCGCTCGGCGAGGACAGCCGCTCGATGATGAGCACCGCGTCCTGGTCGAGCACGCCGAGCTGGGTGTGCTCCCGCGTCGCCGCCTGCACCCGCTCCATGTGGGGGAGCGCCGCCTGGCGCAGCGCGAGCGCCCGCGAGCCGCGCGTCGTCAGCTCCCACAGCCGCATCCCGATCCGGTACCGGCCGTCCTCGTCGCGCTCCAGCAGGCCGGCGCCGGCGAGCTCGCCGACGATGCGGTGCGCCGTCGACGGCGGCAGCCCGGCACGTCGTGCGATGGCGGTGGCGGTGAGGTCGGTCGCGTCCGCGTCGAAGGCGTCGAGGATCCGCACCACCCGCTCGATCATCGCGTCGCCGGTCGTCGAGTTCGCCACCGCGATATCGTCTCATTGAATGGGAGATGCGGGCCTTTTCCGGCACGCACCCGGCAGACTCTCCCCACGACCGTTCACGTCGAGGGAGATGGTTATGGCCGAAGTGCAAGGGGCACGGAAACCCGAAGAGATGCTCGCGTCGGACGACTTCCCGACCCAGCGGCGCATCGTCGAGGAGATCGCCGGCATCCACGAGCGGTTCGACGCCGCGGAGGCCGCCGGCGAGCACCATGCGCAGCGGACCCTGTGGGACTTCCCCCCGTACCGCTCCTCGATCCTGCGGCACCCGACGAAGAACCCGAAGCTCGTCGACCCCGAGTCGGTCGAGCTGTGGTCCCCGGCCTACGGCCAGCGCGACGTCTCCGAGATCGAGGCGGACCTCACGCTGCAGCACGCCGGCGAGCCGCTCGGCCAGCGCATGACCATCCGCGGCCGCATCCTCGACGGCTGGGGGCGTCCCGTCCCGAACCAGCTCGTCGAGATCTGGCAGGCCAACGCCGCCGGGCGCTACATCCACCAGCGCGACCAGCACCCGGCCCCGCTCGACCCCAACTTCACCGGCGCCGGCCGCACCATCACCGACGACCAGGGCTGGTATCAGTTCACCACCATCAAGCCCGGCGCCTACCCGTGGAAGAACCACCAGAACGCCTGGCGCCCGGCCCACATCCACTTCTCGCTGTTCGGCTCGAAGTTCACCCAGCGCCTCGTCACCCAGGTCTACTTCCCGGGCGACCCGCTCTTCGCGCTCGACCCCATCTACAACTCGATCCCCGACCAGCAGGACCGGGATCGGCTGCTGGCCACCTACGACCACGACCTCACGGTGCCCGAGTTCTCGCTCGGCTTCCGGTGGGACATCGTGCTCACCGGCAAGCATGCGACCTGGTTCGAACCGGAGGGCGACCACTGATGACCGTCATCGAGAAGGAGCTGCCCGAGGGCGGCGACCGGATGCTCCGTGGCACGCCCGGGCAGACCATCGGTCCGTTCTTCAAGTTCGGGCTCGAGTACGCCGACGGCCCCTACGTCGTCCCGCCGTACTCGCCCGGCGCGATCCACATCTCCGGCTACGTCCGCGACGGCGCCGGCTTCGCGATCCCCGACGCGCTCGTCGAGATCTGGGGCGCCGGCCCGGACGGCTCGCAGATCACCGAGCACGGCTCGCTGCACCGCGACGGCCACCGCTTCACCGGCTTCGGCCGCAGTGCCACCGACGACGAGGGCCGGTTCTTCTTCTGGACCCGCGAGCCGGGTGCGACCGAGGCGGGCAAGGCGCCGTTCTTCGCCGTCATGCTCTTCGCCCGCGGTCTGCCGAACAAGCTGCACACCCGCATCTACCTGCCGGACGACGCGGCGGCGCTCGCCGCCGACCCGTTCCTCGCCTCGCTGACGCCCGAGGAGCGCGCTACGCTCGTCGCCAAGCGCAACGAGGACGGCTCGCTGTCGCACGACCTCTGGATGCAGGGCGAAAAGGAGACCGTGTTCCTTGCCTACTGATACGGACGCGGCACCCGGCTTCGACGTCGGGCTGCTGAGTCCGGTCAGCGTCGGGCGGGATGCCGTCGTCTCCGACGCCGCCTATGCGGCGGCGCTGGTGCGCGCCGAGGTCGCCCTCGCGCAGGTGCTCGGCAGTCTCGGCGTCGCCCCGCGCGTGCCGATCGAGGCCTTCATCGCGGCCGCGAAGCAGGTCGAGATCGACGTGCCGCAGCTCGCGCTCGACTCGGTCGCCGACGGGAACCCGGTCATCCCGCTCGTCAAGCGGCTGCGGGCGCTCGTCGCGGACGTCCCCGAGGCCGGCACCTGGGTGCATCACGGCGTCACCTCGCAGGACATCGTCGACACCGCCATGTCGCTCATCGCCCGCGATGCCGTCAAGCAGGCGTCGCGCGACCTGGACCGCGTGGTGCGGGCCCTCGCCGGCCTCGCCGAGCGCTACCGCGACCTGCCCGCCGCCGCCCGCACGCTCACCCAGCACGCGGTGCCGACCACGGTCGGCGCTCGCTTCGCGGACTGGCTCCTCCAGGTCGCCGACGCCCGCGACGAGCTCGCCTCGGCCGAGCCGACGCTGCAGCTCGGCGGCGCCGGCGGCACGCTCGCCAGCCACGTCGAGGAGTTCGGCCACGACGTCGCGGTGCGCATCGTCGCCGCCTACGCCCAGCGGCTCGGCCTGCGCGCCGCGGAGGCGCCCTGGCACACCCGACGCACCGCCATCACCCGGCTCGGCGACGCGCTCACCCGCGTCACCGATGCGCTCGGGCGCATCGCCCTCGACGTCGCGACGCTCTCCCGCACCGAGATCGGGGAGCTCGCCGAGGGCTCGACCGGGGGCTCCTCGGCGATGCCGCAGAAGCAGAACCCGGCCCGATCCGTGCTCATCCGCGCCGCCGCGCTGCGCGCTCCCGGCCTCGCCGCGACCCTGCACATCGCCGCGGCGAACGCGGTCGACGAACGGCCCGACGGCGCCTGGCATGCCGAGTGGCCGACGCTGCGGGAGCTGCTCCGCATCGTGCTCGGCGCCGCCTCGCTCGCCGCCGGCCTCGCCGAGGGCCTCGTCGTGCACGAGGACGCCGTCGCGCGGAACCTCGCCGCGGGCGGCGGCACCATCATGGCCGAGCGGCTCATGCTCACCCTCGCCCCCGTCATCGGCAAGGAGCGGGTGCAGCGCATCGTCGTCGAGGCGAACCAGGGCGGCTCGATCACCGAGCTGCTCGCCGCCCAGCCGGAGCTCGCCGGGCGCGACCTCGCCGGCATCCTCGACCCGCGCGGCTACCTCGGCATCGCCGGCGACATCGTCGACCGCGCGGTCGCCCGCGGGCGTTCGTAGGCTGGAGCCATGACCGTTCCCCAGCTCGTCGCGACCGCCGCCGACTCCGCCTCGGACGCCCCGCTCCTCATCCTCGGCCCCTCGCTCGGCACCGCCGGCGGTGTGCTGTGGTCGACGACGATCCCGCTGCTGCGCGACCGGTTCCGGATCGTCAGCTGGGATCTGCCTGGCCACGGCGTCTCGCCGAAGGCGACCGCCCCGTTCACCATCGCCGATCTCGCCGAGGGCGTCGTCGCGATCCTCGACGAGCTCGGCGCCGACCGCGCCCTCTACGCCGGCGTCTCGATCGGCGGCGGCACCGGGCTGCAGCTCGCGCTCGACCACCCCGATCGCTTCGACAAGGTCGCGATCGTCTGCTCCAGCTACCGCTTCGCGACCCCCGAGTCGTGGCACGAGCGCGCCGCGCAGGTGCGCACCCAGTCCACCGCCTCGCTCGTCGTCCCCTCGGCGCAGCGCTGGTTCGCGCCCGGCCGGATGGAGGCCGACCCGGTCACCTCCGGCATGATCCTGCACAACCTCCGGGACGCCGACGACGAGTCCTACGCGCTCGCCTGCGAGGCGCTCGCGCAGTTCGACCTCGAGGACCGGCTCGGCGACATCACCATCCCGGTGCTCGACGTCTGGGGGGACAAGGACCCGACGATCGCCTGGGAGACCGCGCTGAAGGTCGCCTCGACGGTGCCGCAGGGCGCCGCCGTCGCGATCGAGGACGCCGCGCACCTCGCAACCGTCGACCAGCCGAGGGCGACCGCCGCGGCGCTCATCGACTTCCTCGCCTGACCTCCACGCCCGACCTCCTCGCCCGACGGCCGAAAGGATCACCATGACCGACCTCACCGACGCGCAGCGCCGCGAGCAGGGCTTCGCCGTCCGCCGGGAGGTGCTCTCCGACGAGCACGTCGACCGCGCGATCGCGAACACGACCGCGTTCACCGCCGACTTCCAGGACTTCATCACCCGGACGGCCTGGGGCGAGGTGTGGTCGCGTCCGGGCCTCACCCGGCGCGAGCGGTCCATCGCGGTGCTCACCAGCATGATCGCGCTCGGGCATCACGAGGAGTTCGTGATGCATGTGCACGCCGCGCTGCGGAACGGCCTCACCCCCGACGAGATCAAAGAGGTCATCCTGCAGTCGGCGGTCTACGCCGGCGTGCCGGCCGCGAACACCGCCTTCAAGCTCGCAAGCCCGATCCTCTCGCCCCTGACCGGCGACTGAGGCGGGCCGGCGGCGCGGCCCGCCTCAGTCCGGTCAGGGGGCGAGGAGGGCGTCGATCTGGCCCAGCGCGGCGGTCATGCCCTCGAGCATGCCGTAGCCGAGCATCCGCTCGAGCGTCGCGGTGTCGTCGAAGCGCGCCGTGATCGTCATCCGGGTGCCCGCCTCGATCGTCTCGAAGGCGATGTCGAATCGGTTCCACGGGATGTCGCCTGCCGGCGCGCCGGTCTCGTCCGCGAAGCCGTTCGCGATGCGGAGCCGGTGCGGCGCCTCGATCTCCAGGAAGGTCCAGCCGGCGTAGGTGGGTTCGCCGTCCGGCCCTGGCATGTGATAGATCGAGCTGCCCGGCACGGTGAAGTCGTGCCGGATGAATCGCGCCGGGTAGCCGGGCGGACCCCACCAGCGCTCGACCTGGCGAGGGTCCTCCCACAGCTGCCATACCCGCTCGATGGGGGCGGCGAACTCGGAGACGATCCGGTAGCTCGCCGAGGGCGAATCGATGTTGCTCTCGGTCACGGGCATCTTCAGGCCCCTTTCCCCTCGGCTTCGCCGAGGATCGCATCCATGCGGTCGATCCGGCCGCGCCACATCCGGTCGAGCTCGTCGAGCAGGCCCCGGGCGTACCGGACCGTCGCCGATTCGAGCCGGACGATCTGCTCCCGTCCCTGCCGCGACTTCGTCACGAGGCGGGAGCGCTCCAGCACGGCGACGTGCTTCTGCACCGCCGCGAAGGACATCGCGTAGCGCCCGGCGAGCTCGGAGACGGACTGCTCGCGCTCGATCACGCGACGCACGATGTCGCGGCGCGTCGCATCCGCGAGGGCCTGGAAGATCCGGTCCACCTCCGCGTCGTCGAGCACGCTGCCCGCAGCCATATCTACAACCATTTGGTTGTACGTTATCGCGTCGCGGACCGGCGCGCAAGGGTGGAGATCGTCGCCGGAACGGCGTAGGGTGATGATCGCAGTACGAACACATGTTCGCTTGGCGAACAACTCTCGCGTGAGGAGTCCCTAGTGATCGACAAGGTCGTCGAGGACATCGACGCCGCCATCGCGGACATCCGCGACGGATCGACCGTCATGATCGGCGGCTTCGGCCGCGCCGGGCAGCCGGTCGATCTCATCGACGCGCTCATCCGGCAGGGCGCCACCGATCTCACTATCGTGAACAACAACGCCGGCAACGGCGACGTCGGCCTCGCCCGGCTCATCCAGCTCGGCAGGGTGAAGAAGATCATGTGCTCCTTCCCGCGGCAGTCCGACTCCTGGCACTTCGACGAGAAGTACCGCGCCGGCGCGATCGAGCTCGAGCTCGTCCCGCAGGGGAACCTCGCCGAGCGCATCCGCGCCGCCGGCGCCGGCATCGGCGCCTTCTACACGCCCACCGGCGTCGGCACCCAGATCGCCGAGGGCAAGGAGTCCCGCGTCATCGACGGCCGGGAGTACATCCTGGAGTACCCGATCCGCGCCGACACCGCCCTCATCCAGGCGTTCCGCGGCGACCGCCTCGGAAACCTCCTCTACCGCGAGACCGCGAGGAACTTCGGCCCCATCATGGCCTCCGCCGCGACCACCACCATCGTGCAGGTCGACGAGGTCGTCGAGGTCGGCGGCATCGACCCCGAGACCATCGTCACGCCCGGCATCTTCGTCGACCGGGTCGTCCCGGTCGGCTACCGGCCGTGGCTCGACGCCGACGGCGCCTTCATCGGCGGCGTCGACGTGAACGGGGATCCCGCGCCCGCGAAGGACGCCGGGCAGGGAGGGGACGCCTGATGGCCACGCGCATCAGCCGGGTCGAGCTCGCGAAGCGGGTCGCCGCCGACATCCCCGAGGGGGCGTATGTGAATCTCGGCATCGGCGCGCCGACACTCGTCGCCGACCACCTGCCGGAGGGGCGGCAGATCGTCCTCCATACCGAGAACGGCATGCTCGGCATGGGTGCGGCGCCGGACGCCGCCCACGTCGACCCCGACCTCATCAACGCCGGCAAGCAGGCCGTCACCGCGAACCCCGGCGCCGCCTACTTCCACCACGCCGACTCCTTCGGCATGATGCGCGGCGGCCACCTCGACTTCTGCGTGCTCGGCGCCTTCGAGGTCTCGCAAGCCGGCGACCTCGCGAACTGGTCCACCGGTGAGCCCGGCGCCATCCCGGCCATCGGCGGCGCCATGGACCTCGCCATCGGCGCCAAGCAGGTCTGCGTGATGACCGACCTGCTGACCAAGGACGGCCGGTCGAAGCTCGTCGCCGAATGCGACTACCCGCTCACCGGCGCGCGCTGCGTCACCCGGGTCTACACCGACCACGCCGTGTTCGACGTGACCCCCGACGGCTTCGCCGTCGTCGAGCGCTTCGGCGACACCACTCACGCCGAGCTCGAGCAGCTGACCGGGCTCCGACTCATCGACACCACCGGGCGCTGAGCGAGCGCGGCGAGACGAAGCGTCCTTCGTCTCGTCGCCCCGCTCCTCGCTCAGGGACCGGACACGGAAAGGAACCTCCCATGACCGCCTCATTCATCTACGACGCCGTCCGCACGCCGTTCGGCCGGGCTGGCGGCGCCCTCTCCGGCGTCCGCCCGGACGATCTCGCCGCCGTCGTCATGCGGGCGATCGTCGAGCGCACCGGGCTCGACCCGGCCCGCATCGACGACGTCATCTTCGGCGACGCGAACCAGGCCGGCGAGGACAACCGGAATGTCGCGCGCTTCGGGGCACTGCTCGCCGGATTCCCCACCAGCGTCACCGGCGTCACCGTGAACCGGCTCTGCTCCTCCAGCATGGAGGCCGTCATCCAGGGCGCCCGCGCGGTCGAGACCGGCGATGCGGCGTTCATCCTCGCCGGCGGCGTCGAGTCGATGTCGAGGGCGCCGTTCATCGTCGAGAAGTCGCCGAAGGCGTGGCCCGCGACCGGCAACCAGACGATGTGGAACACCTCGATCGGCTGGCGCATGGTGAACAAGGCGCTGCCGAAGGGCTGGACCATCTCGAACGGCGAATCCGCGGAGAAGATCGCCGGGCTCACGGGTCTCACCCGCGAGGCGCAGGACGAGTTCGCGGTGCGCTCGCACCGGCTCGCCGCGACGGCGTGGGCGGACGGCGTGTTCGACGGCGAGATCGTCCAGGTGCCGGGCGCCGAGCTCGTCCGCGACGAGGGCATCCGCGACGACACCTCGGTGGAGAAGCTCGCCGGGCTGAAGCCCCTCTTCGCCGCGCCGGGCGAGACCGGCACCGTGACCGCCGGCAACGCGTCGTCGATCAACGACGGCGCCGCCGCGCTGCTCGTCGCCGGCGAGGGGGCGCTCGACGCCGAGCCGCTCGCCCGGATCGCCGGCCGCGCCGCGCACGGCGTCGACCCCGACGTGTTCGGCCTGGCGCCGATCGAGGCGGCGAACAAGGCGCTCGCCCGCGCCGGCCGGAGCTGGGCCGACGTCGACTTCGTCGAGCTGAACGAGGCCTTCGCCTCGCAGTGCCTCGCCGATCTGCAGGGCTGGCCGGACCTCGACCCCGCGAAGCTGAACATCCACGGCGGCGCGCTCGCCATCGGGCACCCGCTCGGCGCCTCCGGCGGCCGCATCATCGGCCGCGCCGCGCACGAGCTCGCCCGGCGCGGCTCCGGCGTCGCCGTCGCCGCGATCTGCATCGGCGTCGGCCAGGGCCTCGCGGTCGTCCTCGAGTGCTGACCGTGTCACGCGTGCCGGGAGGGGAATCGGGACTCCGGAGGGCGGATCGGTGACGGATCCCCTCCTGAGCCCCGATTCCCCTCCCGGCGTCGAGCCGGCCCGTCCCCGCAGCGCGGCGACCGGCCGGGGAGAGCGGGAATGGGTCGAGTCGCTCGCCCGCGGCCTCGCCGTCATCACCGCGTTCGACGCGGAGCACCCCGCGATGACCCTCGCCGAGGTCGCCGCGGCGACCGGGCTCACCCGGGCGACGGTCCGTCGATTCCTGCACACGCTGGAGACGCTCGGCTACGTCCGCGCCGACGGCCGCCGCTACGCGCTGACGCCGCGCATCCTCGCGCTCGGCACCAGCTATCTCTCGGCGCTGAGCCTCCCGGAGATCGTGCAGCCGCACCTCGAGGCGCTGTCGCACCGGCTCGACGAGTCGGTGTCGGCGGCGGTGCTCGACGGCGACGAGATCGTCTACGTCGCCCGCGCCGCCACCCGGCGCATCATCTCGGTCGGCATCACGATCGGCACCCGGCTGCCCGCGGCGACCACCTCGATGGGCCACATCCTGCGCGGCGACGAGACGGAGTGGGCGATCGCCGACGGCGAGCTCGACCCGGGCCTCCGGGCGATCGCGGCCCCGCTGCACGGCCGCGACGGCCGGATCGTCGCCGCGATCAACGTCTCGACCGCGCCGAGCCGGGTGAGCCGCGAGGAGCTGCTGCGCCGCCACCTGCCCGCGCTGCTGGAGACCGCGGTCGACATCGACGGCGACCTCGCCGCCGCGGGGCTCTGATCCGGCCGGACGGCGTACCCTGGAGCCGCGCATCGCGCGAGCCCATCAGCGCTGAACGTTAGGAGTCCCTCATGTGCCGTCCCATCGAGTGCGAGATCTGCGGGAAGACGACCTGGGCGGGCTGCGGGGAGCACATCGACTCGGTGAAGGCGAACGTCGCCCCCGAGGACTGGTGCGACGGCGTCGAGTCCCACCAGACCGTCTCCGCCTGAGCCGCCGGTGAGCGACATCCCGCCGACCGAGGGCATGGGGGTCGCGCCGCAGCAGGTCATCCCCGGCGTGAAGACCGCGGTCGGGGGTCCGCGCGGCGTCGCGGGCGGTCGGTGCGCGCTGTTCGTCATCGACGTGCAGAACGACTTCACCGAGGGTGGTGCGCTCGGCGTGACCGGCGGCGCCGCCGTCGCGGCGAACGTCACCGCCTATCTGAAGGCGCATCCGGGCGCCTACGACGTGGTGTTCGCCTCCCGCGACTGGCACACCGCCGGCAGCGACAACGGCGGCCACATCGCGCTGCCGCCCGCCGAGCCCGACTACGTCGACACCTGGCCGCCGCACTGCATCGCGGGCACCGACGGCGCCGCGTACCATCCGGGTCTCGACGTCGCCCTGCTCGACGTGCACGTGCTGAAGGGCCAGGGCGTGCCCGCGTATTCGATCTTCGAAGGGCGGACCCATGACGGCCGCCGCTTCGACGAGATCCTCGACGCGCACGGCGTCGCCGACGTCGACGTGGTCGGCATCGCGACCGACTACTGCGTGCGCGCCTCGGCGCTCGACGCGCTCGCGGCCGGCCGGCGCGTCCGGGTCCTCACCGACCTGGTCGCCGGCGTCGCCCCGGAGAGCACCGCCGCCGCGCTCCAGGAGCTCGCCGCCGCCGGCGTCCTCCTCGCCCACTCCTGAGCAGCCCGGGGCTGAGCGCCGGCCTCCCGCCCCGTGCCTCCTCGGCGAATGCGGTGAGCGCTCGGTCGGCGAATGGGGTGGCTAGACGAGCAACTGGTGGCGGGCGAGGTCGGCGTAGAGCGGGGTCGAGGCGACGAGCTCGGCGTGGGTGCCGATGCCGACGACCTGCCCGTGGTCGAGCACCACGATCTGGTCGGAATCGACGACGGTCGACAGCCGGTGCGCGATGACGAGCAGCGTGCGGTCGTTCGCCACGGCGTCGATCGCGGAGCGCAGCAGCGCCTCGTTGCCGCCATCGAGCGAGGCGGTCGCCTCGTCGAGGAGCAGCACCGGCGGCGCGGCGAGCAGGGCCCGCGCGATCGCGAGCCGCTGCCGTTCGCCGCCGGAGAGCATGATGCCGTCCTCGCCGACCTGGGCGTCGAGGCCCGCCGGGTCGCGGTCGAGCACCTCGCCGAGGTTCACGGTGCGGAGCACGCGAATGCAGTCCTCGTCGCCGGCCGTCGGCGATCCGATCAGGAGGTTGTCGCGGATGGTGCCGGCGAGTACCGGCGCGTCCTGCTCGACATAGCCGATCTGCGCCCGCAGCGCCGCACGATCGAGCTCGCGGATGTCGGTGCCGTCGAAGCGGATGCTGCCGGCGCTCGGGTCGTAGAAGCGCTCGATGAGCGCGAGGATGGTCGACTTCCCGGCGCCCGACGGTCCGACGAGCGCGGTCCGCCTGCCGTGCGGCACGGTGAACGACACGTCCCGCAGCACCGGCTCCGCCGACGTCGCATACCCGAATTCGACCCCGTCGAACTCGATCGTCGCCGCCGCATTCCCCCCGCCCGCGCCGCTCACCACGCTCACCGTGCTCGCGCCCGACTCCTCGTCGAGCCGGTATGCAGTCGTCGAGCCGGCGCCTGACGTACCGGCCGGGCGAGGAGACACCGGCTCGACGAATGCAGGAGGCATGGGGGCGGGAGAGGGGGCGGGTGCAGGGGTGCGGGCGTCGGGCTCGCCCTCGGCGGGGAGGTCGATGATCTCCTGGATGCGGCCGATCGCGCCGAGCGCCTGGTTCACCGAGGAGATCGCGCCGAAGGCGCTGCCGAGCGGCATCACCATCAGGAACAGGAACATCACGAAGGCGATGAGGCTGCCGATCGAGGTGACGCCCGCCGCGACGCGGAAGCCGCCGACGCCGAGCACGACGAGGAAGGCGAGCTGCAGCGTGATCCCGGCGAGCGGCACGATCGCGGCGGAGGCGCGGGCGACGCCGACACCGGCACGGTAGGCGCTGTCCGCCTCGCCGAGGATCGCCTGCTCCTCCCGCTCGGTCGCGTTCGCGGCGCGGACGGTCCGGATCGCCGAGACGGCGCGCTCCACCGCGGAGGCGAGCCGGCCGACCGCGTCCTGCTGCGCGTGGCTCGCGCGCCGCACGCCGCGGGAGAGCCCGCCGACGACGAGAATCGCGAAGGCGACGACGGCGACGACGAGCAGCAGCAGCACCCAGTCGAGGACCGCCATCGCGATGAGGGCGCCGAGGAACACCACGATGCCGCCGACGGCGTCGACGAGGCCCTGCGTCATCACGGCGTAGAGCAGCGTCGTGTCGGCGCCGACGCGGGACACCAGGTCGCCGGTGCGGCGCGCGTCGAACTCGGGGACGGGCAGCCGCAGCAGCCGGTGGATGAGCCGGCGCCGGGCGGAGAGCACGACGGAGGTGCCGGTGCGCTGCAGCAGGTAGTGGGCGTAGCCGGAGATGAGCGCGGAGACGACGAGCAGCACGACGACGATCGCGACGAGCGGGCCGTAGTCGCCGCCGCTCTGCACGTCGCCGACGATCTGGTTCACGATGAGCGGCTGGGCGAGCTGCGCCGCCGAGGTGATGAGGCTGAGCAGGATCACCCCGATGAGGACGCCCCGGTGCTCGGCGAGGTAGGGGAGGAGGTCGCGGACCCGGCCGCGCGGGCCGCTGGTGTTCGGCCGGCGGGAGAACGGTCCGCGGCCCTGGCTGCTGCTCACCGCTCCATCCTGGCGGAGCGCCGCTGGATGCGGGCTCGAATGCCCATCCCGCGGCAGGGATCGCGCCCGCTCAGTCGCCGATGCCGAGCTCGCCCTGGCCGCCGCCGGCCGCGCACTCGACGTCGCTGAAGAGCTGCGACCAGGGCACGGTGTCCGGGTTCATCATGCTCTGGCCCTCGCTGCTGAGGCTCGTGGTGCAGTCGGAGAAGCGGACGCCGGAGTCGGGCAGCGTGCCGCTGTCGCTCCACAGATAGGAGGTGAGGCCGAAGTCCCAGCGAGTCCATTCGGTGAATGCCGGGTGGCCGGCGGTGCCGCTCGCGTCCGCGCTGCCGACGAAGAGGTACTCGCCGGAGGCGAGCCCGGCCGCCTTCGCCGGCTGCACGCAGTGCGGGGTGGCGCCGCCGTCGGTGCCGGGGTCGTACTGCACGAGCCCGTCGGTGACGACGAGGTAGCCCGGGTTCCCGATGCCGTTCGCGACGATCGGCAGCACGCCGAGCTCGAGGTCGGCGGGCCAGTCGCCGCTGACGGCGGCGAAGCGCACGTCCACCTCGGCGATGGTGAGGCCCTGCGAGGCGAACATGGACGCGTCGACCTCGCCGGCGCACCAGGACAGCAGCGCCGACTTCCCGGCGGCGCTCCCGGCCGCGACCGCCTTATGGACGTCGATGGCGAATCCGGCGGTCGCGCCGTTCGGCGCGGTGATGGTCCCGGCGACGCGGAGCAGCACGTCGGCGGCCGGCTCGGGGATGCTCGCGGCGGCGGTCGCCGGGCTGCTCGGCGTCGCGCCGGTCGGCGCCGGGCTCGTCGCGGTCGAGCTCGGGACGCCGTCGCTCGGGGTCGTCGCGGGGGTGCCGCCGCAGCCGGCGAGGGCGATCGCGGCGGCGATGGCGATGGGCAGGACGGCGATGCGGCGAAGGGCCATGGCGTGCTCGTTCCGGCTTCCGATCCGGCGGCGGGATTCGGCCGGAGATCGGCGCAAGTATATGGGAGCGGCGGCGGCGGTCGCCGTGTCCGGCGCGCGGCTGCCGGGCGCCGTGTCGCCGGTCGCGTTTACAGTGGAGCAATGCCCGCCGAGCCCGTGATCCGCGCGAGGGGACTCGTCAAGCGCTATGACGACTTCACCGCGGTGGACGGCCTCGACTTCGAGGTCGCGCCGGGGGAGTCGTTCGCGCTGCTCGGGCCGAATGGCGCCGGGAAGTCGACGACGATGCGGATGGTCGGCGCGGTGTCGACCCGCACCGCCGGCGAGCTCGAGATCCTCGGCCTCGACCCGGACCAGTACGGTCCGGAGGTCCGCTCGCAGCTCGGCGTCGTGCCGCAGCAGGACAATCTCGACCAGGAGCTCCGGGTCCGCGACAATCTGCTCGTCTACGGCCGCTACTTCGGGCTGTCGCACGGCGTCGTCGCCCGGCGCGCCGACGAGCTGCTGGAGTTCGCGCAGCTCGTGGACAAGGCGAAGTCCCGGGTCGACGACCTCTCCGGCGGCATGAAGCGTCGACTGACGATCGCCCGGGCGCTCATCAACGAGCCGCGGATCCTGATGCTCGACGAGCCGACGACGGGCCTCGACCCGCAGGCCCGCCACATCCTCTGGGACCGGCTCTTCCGGCTCAAGGAGCAGGGGACGACGCTCGTCCTCACCACGCACTACATGGACGAGGCGGAGCAGCTCAGCGACCGGCTCATCGTCGTCGATCACGGCCGGATCATGGCGGAGGGGACGCCGGCGCGGCTCATCCGGGAGTACTCGACGCGGGAGGTGCTGGAGCTGCGCTTCGGCTCGGAGCGGAACGCGACGGCGGCCGCGGATCTCGCCGGCGTCGGGGATCGTCACGAGGTGCTGCCCGACCGGCTGCTCATCTACGCCGACGACGGGGAGGCGGCGCTCGGCGAGGTCGTCCGCCGCGGCTATCAGCCGATCACCTCGCTGGTGCGCCGCAGCTCGCTCGAGGACGTGTTCCTCCGGCTCACCGGAAGGTCGCTCATCGAATGACCGCCGTGGAGCGGACCGTCGGACGCCGTGAACACGGGGACCCGTTCGCCGCGGCGGTGCGGCCGCGCCGCTTCGGCGCCTGGTACGTCACCGAGCACAAGCTGCGGGCGATGCGCGCCTACGGCGGCGGGCTGGTCGCGAACGCGATCTTCAACCCGGTGCTCACCCTCTACACCTTCGGCGTCGGCCTCGGCTCCCTCATCTCCGCGAACACCAGTCCGGACGCCGTCGACGGGGTCAGCTATCTGACCTTCGTGATGCCGGCGATGCTCTGCGGCGCGCTGCTCATGGTCGGCGCCGAAGAGGGCTGGTTCACCTTCATGTCGGGGTTCAAGTGGAACGAGATCTTCCCGGCGATGCGCTCCGCCCCGATCTCGAGCGCACAGGTGATCGACGGCACGATCATCATGATCGTCATCCGGCTGCTGGTCACGGGCGTCATCTACTACGCCATCGGGCTGCTGTTCGGCGCGGTGCAGCTCGGCTGGTCGCTGCTCATGGTGCCGATCGGGGCGCTGTCGGCGCTCCCGCTCGCGCTGCCGGTCGCCGCGGTCGCGTGCGCGACGGTGAACGACCGCGGCCAGCACAACATCGTGATGCGGCTCATCGTCTCCCCGATGACGCTCTTCGCCGGGACCATGTATCCGCTCACGATCCTGCCGATCTGGCTGCAGTGGGTCGGCTGGGTGTCGCCGCTGTGGCACGCGGCGCAGCTGTCGCGCTCGGTCAGCTACGGCCTCGACGAGCCGCCGTGGCTCGTCGTCGTGCACTGGCTGGTGCTCGTGATCCCCGCCGTCATCGGCTGGCGGCTCGCGGTGCGGAATGCGACGCGGAGGCTGCAGAAATGAGCCTCCGACCGGCGCCGGGCGCCGCCATGAAGCCGCTCGACACGCCGCCGGCCCGTCGCGGCTGGGTGCGCGCGATGTCCTCCGGGAACGTCGGCGCCGTCATCGAGCGCGCCTTCCTCGCGACCCGGACGAGCAACTGGTGGATCATCATCACCGGCTTCTTCGAGCCGGTGTTCTACCTGCTCTCGCTCGGCCTCGGCGTGGGCGGCTTCATCGGGAGCGTGTCGGACGGTGCCGGCCACGAGATCTCGTACGCCGCCTTCGTCGCCCCCGCGCTGCTCGCGGTCTCGGCCATGAACGGCGCGATCTACGAGTCGACGTGGAACGTCTTCTTCAAGATGCAGTACGCGAAGCTGTACCAGGGGATGCTCGCCACGAGCCTCGGCCCGCTCGACGTCGCGCTCGGCGAGATCGTCTGGGGGCTGCTGCGGGGCGCGGTCTACGCGATCGGCTTCCAGATCGTGATGCAGGTGCTCGGACTGAACCTCGCCTGGACCGCGCTGCTCGCGGTGCCGGCCGTGGTGCTCGTCGGCTTCGGCTTCTCCTCGCTCGGCATGGGCGTGACGAGCTATATGAAGACCTTCCAGCAGATGGACTGGATCGCGTTCTTCATCCTGCCGCTGTTCCTGCTGTCGGCGACGTTCTACCCGATCACGGTCTACCCGGACTGGGCGCAATGGGTCATCATGTGCCTGCCGCTGTGGCACGGCGTGGAGCTCATCCGCGGACTGACGACGGGGGCGCTGGACTGGACGATGCTCATCCACGTCGCGTACTACGTCGCGATGATCGCCTTCGGTCTGGTGTTCACGACGCGACGGCTGCGGGCGCTCTTCCTGAAGTAGCGTGGTCGCGTCATGAGCGGCGTGGACGAGGTCGAGCCGATCCCGGTCGGTCGGGTCGGCGGCTGGCTCGCCACCCTCGACCCCGGCTGGTTCGCGCTCGTGATGGCGACCGGCATCGTGTCGGTGGGCTGCCGGCTGCTCGAGCACGCGCTGATCGCCGAGGTGCTGCTCGTGGCGAGCGCGGCCGGCTTCGTCGTGCTGCTCGTCGCCTATGTCGCGCGGGCGGTCCGGTTCCCGCGGCGAACGCTCGCCTCGCTCCGAGCGCCGTCGAGCGCCGTGACCTGGTTCACCGTGGTCGCCGCCGCCGATGTGCTCGGCGAGGGGCTGCTCGCCCACGATCTCTGGCCGGTCTCGCTCGGGCTGTGGTGCTTCGCCCTGCTGGTCTGGATCGTGCTGACCTATGGGCTGCTGTGCTCCATCGTGCTCGCCGGCAACCGGCCGGAGCTGCGCGGGATGACGGGGGTGTGGCTGATCTGGGTGGTCGGCACGCAGTCGATCGCGGTGCTCGCGACGGGGCTCAGCCCGGCGCTGCCCTGGCCGGGCGCCGCCGGCGTGCTCGACGTGGTGGCGGTCGCGTTCTGGAGCATCGGGGTGGTGCTCTACCTGATCCTCGTCGTGATCATCTTCCTGCGGCTGTTCCTCGTCGAGACGGTGCCGGCGGAGATGGGGCCGGCCTACTGGATCCTGATGGGCGCGACGGCGATCAGCGTCGCGGCGGCGGCCGGGATCCTGGCGCTCTCCGCGGCGGCGCCGGTGCCGCTCATCGAGGACGTGCACGACTTCGTCGCGGGGGCCGCCGTGGTGCTGTGGTCGTTCGGCAGCTGGTTCATCCCGGCGCTCGTGCTGTTCGGGCTGTGGCGGCATCTGGTCCGCCGGCACTCGATGGCGTTCGAGCCGGGGCTGTGGAGCGTGGTGTTCCCGCTCGGCATGTACGCCGTCGCCTCCGTCACGCTCGGCCGCGTGCTCGATCTGGCGTTCCTCCGCGATCTCGCGGCATGGTGGGTGTGGCTCGGCGTCGCCGCCTGGCTCGTCGTCCTCGTGCTGATGGTCGTGGCGGCCGTCCGCGGGCGGCGTCGCGAGCCGCTGGCCGGGATCTGACCCCCCGGATCTGACCGCCGGGCTCAGCCGCGCAGCCGCCGCAGCGCGATCGCCGTCTCGAGCGCCGCGCTCGCCGCCTCGGCGCCCTTGTCCTCCTTCGAGCCGGGCAGGCCGGCCCGGTCGAGCCCCTGCTGCTCGTCGTCGAGGGTGAGCAGGCCGAAGCCGACCGGCTTCCCGGTGTCGAGGGCGACGCGGGTGAGGCCGGAGGTCGCCGCGTCGGAGACGAATTCGAAGTGCGGGGTGCCGCCGCGCACGATGACGCCGAGCGCGACGACCGCGTCGGCACCCGCCTCGAGCACCGTCTTCGCCACGAGCGGCAGCTCGAAGGCGCCCGGCACCTCGATCACCTCGGTGTCGGCGCCGGCCGCCTCCAGGACGCGGCGCGCCCCGGCGATGAGCCCGTCGGCGATCGCCGCATGCCACCGGCCGGCGACGATCGGGACGCGGAGCCCCGTGCCGTCCAGCGGCGCCTCCTCGGGGCGTCCCGCTCCGCTCATTCGTCGACCTCCGTGCTGATCTTCGCGATGGACAGGTCCTCGTCGCCGGGCAGGATGTGCCCCATCCGGTCCCGCTTCACGCCGAGATAGGCCTGGTTCTCGGCGCGGACGCCGACGATCGAGGGCAGCTGCTCGACGACCTCGATGCCGTACTGCGTGAGCTGCTGGATCTTCTCCGGATTGTTCGTGATGAGGCGGACTCTGGCGGCGCCGAGCTCCTGCAGGATGCGGGCCGCGCCCTCGTAGGAGCGCCGGTCGGCGGGGAGGCCGAGCGCGAGGTTCGCGTCGACGGTGTCGAGCCCGTCCTCCTGCAGCCGGTAGGCGCGGAGCTTCTCCACGAGGCCGATGCCGCGGCCCTCATGGCCGCGGAGGTAGACGACGATGCCGCCCTCCTCCGCGATCGTGTCGAGCGCCGAGTCGAGCTGGGGCCCGCATTCGCACTTCAGCGAGCCGAACGCCTCCCCGGTCAGGCACTCGGAGTGCAGCCGCACGATCGGGACGTCGCCGATCGGGTCGGCGATGATCGCGAGGTGGTCGTAGCCGGTGGTCGCGTCGCGGTAGGCCCGGATGCGGAACGTGCCGTGCTCGGTCGGCACGTTCGTCTCGGCCCGCAGCGAGATCGGCGGAGCGGAGCGCAGCGGCGCGCCGGCCGGGCCGCCGTTCAGGTAGGCGATGAGGTCGGCGATGGTGATCACCGGATATCCGGTGCGCTCGCCGAGGTCGAGGATCTCCGGCAGCCGCATCATGGTGCCGTCGTCGTTCACCAGCTCGCCGATCGCGCCGACCGGCGGCAGGCCGGCGAGGCGCATCAGCTCGACGGCGGCCTCGGTGTGGCCGGCCCGCTCGCGGACCCCGCCGTCGACGGCGCGCAGCGGCAGCACATGGCCGGGACGGATGAGGTCGGTCGGGGCGGAGGCGGGGTCGGCGAGCACGTTGAGGGTGCGGGCGCGGTCGGCGGCGCTGATCCCGGTCGTGACGCCCTCCGCGGCGTCGACGGAGACGGTGTAGGCGGTGTGCTTCGGGTCCTGGTTCACGGCGACCATCGGCGGCAGGTCGAGCCGGTCGGCGAGCTCGCGGGGGAGCGGGGCGCAGAGATAGCCCGAGGTGACCCGGATCATCCAGGCGAGCGTCTCCTGGGTCGCGAGGGCGGCGCTGACGATGACATCGCCCTCGTTCTCGCGATCCGCGTCATCGACGACGAGGACGGGCCGGCCGGCGCGGATCGCGTCGAGCGCCACCGGGATCGTGGACAGGTCGGCCATCAGGCCTCCTTCGGTGCGGGGACGGGAGATG
>Ga0164242_10002484_pt1 | contig 21344 bp, 22 predicted proteins | sample OricomgcompostMG_FD_108783 | JGI IMG/M metagenome (GOLD analysis project Ga0164242, IMG submission 108783) | Miracle-Growth compost microbial communities from Emeryville, California, USA - Original compost - Miracle growth compost (MG) ... | reverse complement strand
TGTCGAGCGCGCGCAGGTACCGGTACTTCACTTGCTTGATCTCGTCGATATCGCCCATGGCGGACATTGCAGCACACCTGCCGTCGATGGTCGGGGCGTTTCCCGCACAGCGGGCGCACAGCGGCCCAAAAGTAATCTGCGAGAACGGCGTTGGCGGTGTGTTGGACCAGCGGTTATGAGGCCGCGGGCTAGGGTGGAAACGATATGAGCGACCCGCTGGGGTTGTCGATCGGGACGACCAATCTGGTCGCGGCGCGGGTCGGCGACCCGCCCGTGGTGCGGCGAGCGGTCTTGAATCTGTTCAGTGACCGCGCGCCGCAACTTGGGGTGCCCGCGGACGAGTCCGGGGTCGAGTTGACCGGCTTCGTCGAACGAGTCGGTGATCCGGTCCCGTTGGTGGCCCCCGACGGCACGTCGTACCACGCCGACCAACTGGTGGTGGAGGCGCTCGATGCGCTGATCGAGGCCATCGGTGGTGAACCCCCATCCGGTCAGCTCGCCATTTCCGTTCCGGCGCATTGGGATACCGGTGCGCTGCGGGCCATGCGGGCGGCCATGCGGACCAATCCGACCTTGGCGCCCAACGGGGTTCCCGCGCGACTGGTCTCCGACGCCATGGCGGCGTTGACGGCGCTGCACGCCGATCCCGGGCTGCCGTCGAACGGCATTGTGGCGCTGCTGGATTTCGGTGGCGGCGGCACCAGCATCACGCTGGCCGACGCGGCCGCAGCATTCGAGCCGGTGGCCACCAGTCGGCTCACCGAGTTTTCCGGTGACCGCATCGATCAGGCGTTGCTGGCGCAGGTGCTCGACAGTGCCGCGCACACCGGCGACGCCGTCGCACTCGGCGACGACACCACCGGCACCGCCGAGGTGAGCGCGCTGGCCACGCTGCGCGATGCCTGCCGCGGCGCCAAGGAAGAGTTGTCCACGGCCCAGACGGCCGAGATCGCCGTCGACCTGCCCGACTACGACGCGACGGTGCAGATCACCCGCGCCGAACTGGAATCAGTACTGCGTGCACCGCTGTCGGTGGCACTGGACGAGCTCGATGATCTGTTGCAGCGCAACAACATCGGTTGGTCCAAGGTGAAAGCGGTGGCCACCGTCGGTGGTGGTGCGCAGATCCCGCTGGTGGCCGAGACGGTGGCCGAGTACGTCCGGTCGCATTCGTCGAGCATCCCGGTGGTGAGCACCGGGGGGTCCGCCGTCGACGCGGCGGTGGGGGCGACGCTGTTCGCCGCCTTCGGTGCCGATGCCGACGCCAAGACCGGCATGGCGCCGGTGGCACTGCTGGCCGGTACCGAGGCGCTGAGCGAGCTCGATGCCGGACCGGCAACCGAGGCCGAGCCGGCGCCGCCGGTCGGCGGCACCTCGGGTTTCCGTGCGCTGGCCTGGTCTCAAGACGAGGACGCCACCGACGATGTGCTGCCGTACACCGGCGAGGACTCCTACGACACCACGACCACGCGCGCGGTCTCGCAGTACGTGCCGGCGGCCGGCGCGCCGGCCGCCGAACCTTCCAAGGCCTGGCAGCGGTTCCCGCTGGTGGTGTTCGGACTGGCCGCCCTCGCGGCGATCGTGGCCGGCGGCGTCGCGATCAACCTGACGGGCCACAGCGGTCAGGCGCCGCCGGTGACCACGCCACCGCCGGTGACCACGCCGCCGCGCATCGTGCCGCCGGTGCTCAGCAGCGTGGTGCCGCCGCCTCCGCCGCCCCCACCGGTCACGGAGGCCCCGCCGAGCACAGTGACGGTCACCGAGCCGCCTCCGCCGCCGACGCACACCTACGAGCCGCCGGCCACCCACACGCATGTTGCGCCGCCACCGGTGCCGCACACCACGGTCACCCACGCGCCGACCACCACCGAACCCCCGCCACCCCCGCCCCCGACGACCAGCGAACCCCCGCCGCCGCCACCGGTGACCACCACCACGACTACGCCGACGATGACCACGGCGTACGTCCGGCTGCCGTTTGTGCCGGTGCCCATCCCCATCCAGGTGCCCAAGGGCGCCGATCCGACCACTCCGCAGTACGCCCCGGCCAACCCGTACAGCCCCGGCTACCAGCAGCAATACCCGGGTTATCAACAATCGCCGGGTTATTCGCCGTACGGCCCCAACCAGGGGCTCAGTCCGTATCAGCCCTACCAGCCTTAGGCGCTGCCGGTCACAGCTGATCTACAGGATTATCGACCTGCGCAATCGCCGCTGTTGAGGCAGGATATTGGGCCATGAAGATGGCATTGGGTGCCGGCTGCGCAGCGGCCCTGGGCGCGGCGGCTCTGATCGGCAGCGCTGTGGCGTGGGCGAGTGTCGCTCCGAACGTTGTCGGCCAGAAGTACAGCGATGCGACGTCGGCATTGGGCGATGCAGGTTTCAAGCCGATCGTGTCCACCACGGTGGGCGATCACCTGCAGCGTTCGGATTGCATGGTGACCAACCAGGTCCAGCGCACCGTGCAACCGCCGCAGAACTCCAGTGGTTCCGCCACCAATGAGGTGCTGCTGTCGCTGAACTGCGAGGCCGCCGTCGCGTCGGCCGGTAGCCCGGGCAACTCGGCGGGCAGTCCGGTGGGCTCGCAGGCGCGGGCATCCCAGGAGGCTGCTGCGGCGTCGTCGGCGGCCGCGGCCTCGCAGGCGGCCGAAGCGCAGGACGGCGGCGATTAGCGGTAGGCGGTGATTTGCGGGCACCTAGCGTTTTCACAGATATCGCGTTCCCCCGCATTTCCGCTGCTGACCAGGGGTGAGGCCGTCGATCGGGTGATATTTGGGTCGTGTCGCGAGTTGCGTCAGTTCTGATCTAACGGCTTTGATGTTGCACTGTGCCGGAAATGGATCGTCGCAACATGATGCTGATGTCGGGGCTCGGGCTGCTCACCGCCGCGCTGCCGACACCGGAGGCCCTCGCTGATGCGCGGACCGACCACGGGGGATTGACGCCGCCTGCGGCGCCACCGGCCACCACCGCGGGGCCCAACTACATCTTCCGAGACGAGTTCGACGGTCCGGCCGGCTCCCGGCCCGACGCGGCCAAGTGGAATATCGCCACCCACCGCGAGCGGATCAAGAACCCGGTGTTCTGGGACCGCCCGGAGAACATGGGTGAATACCGCGACGACCGCGAGCACGTCTTCCTGGACGGCAAGTCGAACCTGGTCATCCGCGCCACCCGGGACCCGGGTGGCAAGTACACCAGCGGCAAGGTGTTCGGCACCTTCTGGGGCGGGATCAACACCACCTGGGAAGCCCGGGTCAAGTTCAACTGCCTGACCCTGGGCTGCTGGCCAGCCTGGTGGCTGTCCAACGACCACCCGGTCGTCGGTGGCGAGATCGACCTGGTCGAGTGGTACGGCAACGGCGACTGGCCGTCGGGCACCACGGTGCACGCCCGCTCGGACGGGACCTCGTTTGCCACCAACCCGTTCCCGGTGGACAGCAACTGGCACAACTGGCGCGTCACCTGGAACGACGCCGGCATCTACTTCTGGCAGGACTACGTCGAGGGCATGCAGCCCTACTTCCAGGTCGAGGCCAACTCGCTGGACGGCTGGCCGTTCAACCTGCCCGACTACCGGGTGTTCCCGGTGCTGAACCTGGCGGTGGCCGGGTCCGGCGGCGGTGATCCCAAGGGTGGCAACTACCCGGCCGAGATGCTGGTCGACTGGGTGCGGGTCTGGTAGTGCGCCGGTAGCCGTCGTGCCGGTCTGTCCGGCGCGTCGGCGGCCAAAGCACGACAGTTTGGCTCACCGAGGCGAGTTGTTGTTTGAGGTCTTTGATTTCGGCTTTGAGCCCGGCGGTGTCGGTGTCGTAGTGACTTTTTTTGGGCTTGAAGTTGTTGGTGCAGAGAAAGACGCACCGCATGACTTCAACGAGTTCCCGACGCAGCACACTAGCCAGTGTTTGATTTAGTGAGCTGAGAAATCTCATCACCCCACACCGATTGGGATCCGATATCGCCGATCCGGTACACCTGGATCATCGTGCTCAGGCCGGCCACCACTGCCAGGACCGCAACGATCACCGCGAGCACCGGCTGAGGCGCGTTGGCGCGATGCTCGCGCACATGCAACACCATCAGCGCGACCGCGACAATCAGGATCGCGACCGAAAAATAAATCATGGTGCCCCCACGCTCGGCGTGTTCACGCAACAGCGGGCCGGGACTGCGGCGCAGGTCATAGAGCCATTGACCGGCATGCGTGGTCAATGGGGTCAACACAACGGTGGCTGCCGCCAGAACGGCGGTCGGCCATATCAGCCGCTGACGCGCCGCGCGCCACAGGGCGCACAGGATCTCCGATGCCGCGGTCAGCGGTGCCAGCACCACCAAGAAATGCACAAGCAGTACATGGGCCGGTAAGCCGTTGATGATTGTCATTGAACTCCTCGAATGAAAGGTGAGTCTTGATGGGTGAAAAGCTATCGCGGGTAGTTCAGCCGGGCGTGTCGGATCGATCAGCCTGATGTGAGGACTGTTGCTGCCGTGAGGGTTACCGCAAACAGTGCACCGGTGCCGCTGATTGCTGCGGACCGCCAGGTCCAGTGCATGGCGTGAAAAGACCCGATCCCCACGCCGACGAGGCCGATGACGGTTTGCCACAGCGCGGCGCTGGCTGTCCACATCGATGACGATGCCGGCATCGCCGTGATGAGGTCAGCTCGCAACGACACAAAGTGAGTTGCGTGATAGCTGGCGACGAGGGCCCCCGCGCTCAGCAGCAGCAGGACGCCAATCACCCTCTGCGACTGCGTAGTTGCGCGGCGACCCGCGACCCACAAGGGACACAGCACGATCAGTGCACCCACAGCAGACACGGTCACTGTCCAGCCCAACAACGTGGTCCGGTCAACCACCCGGCGGCAGGTATAGATCGCAGCACAATCAGGCTGGCGTGCCGTAGCGGTGTAGACGCCGACAGCCACCGCGGCCGCCAAACACCCACTCCCGAACGCAGCAAACCCTCGCGAAATGTTCTGTACGACGCCATCGGCCGGGAACCCTTTTATTTCAGACATGATGTGAATATCGGGGCTTCACTGTGGTGGATGTTGGCAAAGCAGCTCACAGTGGGGCCTTGGGATCCGATGCCTGCAGCGGTGCGGGTGCCGCGTTTAGCGACTGCAGCGCCGCACCCTATCGAGTTCGGAACTAAGCCATAAAATTCCATGTCAGCCGTGCCGGTCATGGTGCGCTCCCAAGCTCTTCCCATGGTGGGGCATGCAGGCACCTGGGATGCAGTTGCTCATCGGCGGCCGGTGGCAGATGAGGTTTGGCGTTCATTCTCGGACAGCCCGCCCCACACTCCGTACGGCTCTCCCACAGAGAGTGCGTGTGTTCGGCATTCGGCCAGCACCGGGCAGCAGCGGCATATCTGTTTGGCCATCCGTTCGCGCCGAAAGCGTAGGTCCCGGGGTTCGTATTCGGCGGCAAAGAACAATGCGCAGTCCGCCCCTCGGCATTCTGCCCTGAGTTGCCAATGCCAGGCGTCGGTGCTCGGCGCCGGTAGGACTGGGGCCCACATACGTATCCTTTCCTGGCCGTAATGCCTGGCTCTCACGGCGGAATCGAACCTCGGATAGGCGCCGGGCCGAACGCTTGCAGACCGGTCTGGAGCGCGAACGGCGTTGGCTGCCAAGACGTGTCGAGACGCCTAGCGCGTGAGCCTACCGTGAAGGATTGCCGTCGTCGCAAGCAATTGCGTGGCCGGAGCATTCTTTGCGTTTTCTCAGCAGGTCCCTGCCACGCTTATCGGTTCACGGCAATAACGCTCAGGCATGCCGTACGCCGGCACTCTGCGTGACTCATTTGTGTGAGGCAGAGACAACAAAATTTGGTGAGTCCGGGCACTGAACACCGCGGGGGACGACTGGAGTGCTCCAGTGCTGCGGCGAGGTACGCAGTCGCTACTACTCACACGCCAAGAGCGCCGTGTTCGAACATTAGGGCGCAGAGTATTACGACCATCTCACTCGTGTTACCGCCGGCGTCGGCAAAGTCGGCATCGTTGACGCGACTGAACGCATCGATGCGGCGCTCCACATTTGTCACCAGTCCGCCGAGCTGGGCGACCCCGGCCGAAATCGGGCGATCCAATGACCGAATTACCGTGCGGCCCATTCGTCTGCCGGCGATTGTGGTTGCCGACGTCGAGATCAAGCACCGCCGCCATCGCCGCATTTCGACGTTGGTGGAGCAATTAGCTGCCGAGTAACGTCCTTGCGTACCAGTCGTTCTGGTCAGTGACGCCGGGCAGCGCGTAGAAGTATCCGCCGCCGAATGGTTGCACGTAGTCGACCAGTGGCTCATCCTTGAGCCGCTGCTGGATGGTTTCGAATTGGCGTTCCATGTCCTGCTGGAAACACACGAACACGTGACCGGACTGCATGTTGCCGTTGAGGTCTGTACCCAGGTCGTAGTTATACGAACGGCGTAGCAGTCGCTGATTTTCCGTTGCGTGTGTGCGAGGGTTAGCCAGCCTGATATGTGCATCGAGCGGGATTGTTTTGCCTTCAGTGTCCGCAACGTAATTGGGAATGTCGAACTCGTCATTTCCGTCCAGCGGCGCGCCGCTGTCGCGGCGGCGTCCGAACATCAATTCCTGCTCATTGATAGAGACACGATCCCAGAACTCGACCAACATTCGAATTATTCGCACCACCATGTAACTACCGCCCACGGCCCAGGCGGGTTCAGTGGGGTCGTGCACCCAGACCAGGCTCTCTGCGTCATTCGAAATCGGGTTGCCCGTACCGTCCTTGAAGCCCAACAGATTTCGGCTGGTTCCCGATGGACGTGGGGGCGAGTTGTAGCCGTCGATCCGCCACCGTAGCTGCAAATCGCCCCGGGTCGCACGCGCGATGTCTCGCAGCGCGTGATGCACGGTGTCGGGATGATTTGCGCACAGCTGGACCATCAGGTCACCGTGTGTCCAGGCCGGGTCAAGAAAGTCGTTTGGGAACACGGTCATCGGCTTGAGCTTGGCCGGCCTATGGTCGGCCAGCCCGAACCGTTCGTCAAATAGGCTGGCTCCGACACCGAGAGTGACGGTCAAGCCGTCCGCCTCTACCTGCGGGCCCAGCACCGCGCTGTCTGCCGGCGGCTGTCCCACACCGAGCTCGGCCGGGGGGCCGCCTGTGGTCAGAAAGCGAGCGTGCTCGGTGAGAACCTTGAATGCTGAGGCAAGGTCTTGGCGATTCTTGGCGGTGACATCGAAGGCCGCATGGCAAGCGAAGTTCTGCTTGTCAGCCGGCGCGGGCGTCAGGATGCCTGACTGGTGTGCGCCGTGGAATGGGTAGCGGTCCGCGGGCGCGGCCACCATGGCTGCGTTGGCGTCGACTTCGGTGCCTTTGAGCAGAACCGTACCCGTGACGGCAGTGCCAGCTGCGCCGACGGCGGCGCCGCGCAGAAATTGCCTGCGGTCAAGATCCATGTGGTGGTTCTCCCTGGTTTAACGGTTTGGGGGCAGTTCGATCAACAGTGGAACCGACGCCAATGTCTCTACGGCGCGCCCGAGTGCTGCGCTCACCGCCTGCCGTTGGTCGAATGGCACCTGGGTCAGTGGTCGCCATGTACCGTCGCGCTGGGTGGCCCTTAGCGCGAGGTCCGCTGCGTCGAGCTGGGTGTTGATCTGTGACAACAGTTTTGGTGACCGCGCAGTCACCAGCGATGCGAATTGCCCCAACACGGTGCGAGTGGCCTGCACTGCCGCGGCCGCCTCGGCGTACTCGGTACCGGCGCCCTGGTTGGTGTAGCCCATCAGCTGGAAACGCAAGATGTCTTCTAGGATTTCATGGGGGCGCTTGGTTTGATCGGCGGGTTCGGTCAGCATTTTGCCGAGGTCGTCGCGCAGTGCGTTCACCGTGGCGGCGAGTCGGTCGGCAATCGGGACCAGCGCGGTAGAGGGTTGGCCGTGCCAGAGGCCATACTCCAGCCGCCGCAGCCCTTTGAAGTCAGGATCGCTGACCCCTGCCGGCAGACCGTGCGGGAGGCCGGCTATCGCGTCGCCGTAGTCCCCAAAGCTGCCGTACGCGGCGCCGATTCTGTTCCAGGTAAGGATGGCCGGAAGCCAGCTGCCCTTGGCCGTCTCGACGTTGCCCGATGCGATGGCGCCGCGTAGCCGCTGAACCTGCGCTGCCAGAACTCCGAGTTGGTCGTGGACGTACTGCTGATAGGCCGCCATCGCGGGCCTGAGATCGGCCTCGGTGACTTTGACCACGGTTTGGGGCGGGTCGGAGACAGCTGTGCCGGTGACCTGCCTGGGCGCCGAGGAACGGGCTTGTTCGCCGGCCATCACACAGGTGAAGCGGTAGGCCCCGGGGGTCAGCGTGCCGGTAAGGGTGGCGCTCGTCGACGGGCTGAGGGTTTCGATCTCACCGACCACGCCGTTGTGGGCGTCGACCAGGGTGATTTCCCCGGTCTTGTCTGATTTGTTGGCGACGGTGAACGTTTGCAGTCCGGTTCCGGTAGGTTTCCAGTCCTCGGCGCAGCCGGTGGCGGTGACGGTGACCCGGGTGTTGTCGGTTTGGCGGGCTGACGGCAGCAGTGTGACCAGCAACCCTGCCAACAAGGCGGGAACCACTGCGATGACCGCGGCGACCACGAGCGGCCGCGTGGCGATCAGGCCCGCAACCCGGCCGGGTGCAGCCGATTCGGGTGCAGCTTCTGACAGAGTGTTGGGCGTCCTGTATCGCGACGCGCGCAGAAATGCCGGGACGATGACGACCAAATAGCTGATCCACGCCAGCACCTGCAGCACCGTCATTCGTGGCGTGAGTTGGGTGATACCGGTGATCAGAGCGGTCCACCACGAGTCGGCCGAGATCTGGGAGCTGAGGTCGAATGCATACCAGGAGTGGCCGGGCAGCCAGCCTGCGGTCTGCAGGTCGCCGATGCCGTAGGCCAGAATGCCGGCGGCGATCACGATGAGTATCCAGGCTGTTCGGGTGAAGAACACCTTGAGGTTGAGCCGGATGGCCCGCCGGTATAGCAGCCAGCACAGCGCGATCGAGGTCACCAGACCGATCGCTGCGCCGATCACCGGGCCGACAGTCTCGCCGACTGCCTTGGCCGCGGTCCAGAAGAACAGCGTCGTCTCCAGGGCCTCCCGGGCGACTGCGAGGAATGCCGTCATCGCGAGCGCCCCGGTGCCCAGAACCAGTGCGCGCTCAACCTGTCCGGACAGCTCCCCGGACAGGTTGGCGGCGGTCCGAGACATCCAGAAGATCATGGCGGTTACCAACCCCACGGCGAGGATGCTGAGCAGTCCGCCGACGATGTCCTGGCCCATGGCGCTCAGTGAACTCACCGTCGAGCTCAGTACCACCGCTAGGCTCGCTGCCACCGCGACCGCGCCCAGGACCCCCAGCCACACTGGCGTCGTCGGCCGCCGGAGGCCGCGCGCATCCTCGGCCTTGCGGACAGCGGCCAGTAGGATGGTGACGACCAGGCCGGACTCTAGGCCTTCACGAAGGCCTATCAGTAGGCTGGGCAACGCGTCGGACAGAACCATCTAAGTAAGGTATGGCACCCCTAAGTGGTGACGCAATTTTGCGCGGTTGGTGAGAGGTTGGGCAGCCGCATACGTGTCCCTTCTAGCTGATGCATTTAGTGGCGTAGGGCAACACCGGCCGGGCTGTCTGTGGCGGTGGCTAACTTCCGATGCGGTCCGGTCATCGCCGCAGCACCGGGTTGTCATGGTGAGCACCGCCGAGCGGGAGACCTTGCTGCACATCGGATTTGGTGATGGCGAGGTACGTAACCAGGGCGACGATGAGCGCCCCGAAGACGGCGACGACAAGGGCGTCGCCTAGGCCGAGGCCGCTGGTTGCGGCGGGTTTGCCGAGCCAGTCGGCGATCGAGGCGCCCAAGGGCCGGGTGATCACGTAAGCACTCCAGAAGCACAGGATCGGATTCACGGCGAGCCAGCGATGGCCGGCGGCGGGGATCAGGATCAGAGCGGCGAACAACGCTGCTGAGGTGGCGTAGCCCAGACGCAGTGTGTAGGCCGTGAAGTCGCCCAATGCTGTGCCCATCGCGAAAGTGGCAAGAACTGCGGCCCAATAAAACAGTTCGCGGCGGGTGGTGTCGACAGCATGGAAGGACAGTGTGCGCTCGGTGCGATACCAGGCGAGGAACACCACGGCGAGAGACACCGCATAGAAGGCGGTGGAGACCATGTAGGGGACGGCGAGGGCGACGTGCACGACGTCGGCTGCCATGGTGCCGAATACCCCGACCATGACGACCGCACCCCAATAGGTCCAGGCGTCATACCGGGCGATTCGCAACTGTAGGCCCAAGGCCGTGGCGAAGGCCAGCGAGCCGATGGCGACGGCGAGGACGGGGTCCATGCTGGTGACCAGGAAATCGGAGGTTGCCTCGCCCATGGCGGTGGACAATCCCTTGACGATCCAGAACGCCGCCGTGATCTCAGGCACCCGCAGCGCGCCGACCCGGGTCAATGCGGAGCCGAACGATGCCGGCTTGACGGCACGAGTGTTCAACAGGCCACCTTTACGTAGAGGATGTCGGCAATCAACAGGCGCCAGCAGCAAGGCAGGACCGAAAGACAAAGGCATGCAGCGCGTTTCTATCTGCATTGCGTAATCAGTGTTTCGGTTTCCCGGGCTCAACCGCAAGCATTGCGGTGTTGGACGACACGGACTTACGCAGTGTTTCCGGTTGCCGCTGAGAGCACGCTGAGAGCCCATTAGAGCCGGTGGGAGCGGTGGCTTCGGCAGCGATCAATCGACCGTGCCGTGCAAAGGAGAGGTCGACCTGCTGTGACGTGGGGAACCAAGGGCAGTTCACGGCATCGCGAGATCGGTTCAGTCAGTTCATGTTCCAGGGCTCGCCATAGGTGGTCACCGAGTCACCGGCCTTGGAAATCAGACGGGCAAACGGACGAAGCAACACACCACCCGCCGCACCGGTAACAGTGCCGTGCGCGTTCGACACCGCAACCGCACCATTGGGCCCGGCCACATCCACCGAGAACGTCGCCACTTCCTGAATACCCGGGCCATTACCAAGGTCCGCAGAAATCGACACACCCGGGAACAGGTTCGGCGTGATGATGCCACCACCGCGGCCCGCCAGCGAACCGGGGCCGACATCGTCGAGCAGGATGTTCGGCGTCGTGTACGAGAAGTTGATACCCACACCCAGCGACCACGGGAAACCAATCTGGTAACCCAGCTCCAAGGTGCCCTCGAACTCATCACAGCCCGGGCCATCGCACTTGTACTTGGCCTTACCCGAATGGAACCACTCACGCGTCAACCGGTTGCGGTCCAACGGAAACACGCCATTGAGGAACGTATCCCACTGCTGAATGGTCAAGGTCCGATCCTGGCCATCGACCAGGCTCAACCCATTGTCCAACCCAGCGTGTGCGGTACCGGCGCCGGCGATCAGTAACTGGAACGTGACGGCCCATACAACGACTCCACGTATGAGTGCGCGCACAGTCCTCCTGACCTCGGTGTGATGGCCGTGCATATCGGCGAGCGGCACGTGAGCGTGACAAAGACTTGCTGAGAGATCGCCAAGAAAGCCGGTTGCGCTCTACAGTGCACAGGCATGCGCAGCGTCGGCTGGCTGATGCCACGCCAGTGGGGGATTTCGGGGCGCTCAGCGGTGGTGTCCGGGTCGGCCGTGCTGATCGCTTGGGTGATCGCAGGCGCGGCACTGATTGTGGTGTTAAACACCACGCTGCTCAAAGATGTGGATGCCGCCGCGGCCGACCGGGTCGGCGATGTGGCCTCGGCACTGCGCGATGATCCGCCCAGCGCATTGGACCGTGCATTGCTGGCAACCGATGAGCGGGTGGTCGCGGTTCAGGTGATCAACCAGGCCGGGCAGGTGCTGCGCCACTCTGCGGGTGCCCCGAGCCTTCCGTTGATTCCGATCGCCGACGTCGGTCCAGCACGGCGCACCGGTGTGGTCCTGGATGCCTCCGACAGTGATATGCGGATCAGCGCTCAGCGCATCCGCACACCGCTGGGTGACTACACGATCCTGGCCGCCGGCGGCATCGAGTCGGTCGAGTCGACCCTGAAAACGGTTGCCACGCTCTTGGCGGCGGCGGCGCCGATCATCATCGCTGCTGCCGCCGCGGCCAGCTACCGCTTGGTGAAACGGTCCCTGCGGTCGGTGGAGGCGATCCGGGTTCGGGTGGCTGACATCTCGACATCGGATCTGGCCGAACGGGTGCCGGTGCCGCCACACCGTGACGAGATCTCGGCATTGGCGTGCACGATGAATGAGATGCTGACCCGTATCGAGGCCGGGCACACGGCGGCACGCCGCTTTGTCGGCGACGCCTCCCATGAGCTGAGAAGTCCGTTAGCGGCGATCATCTCGGCACTCGAGGTGGGCCAAGCCCATCCTGAGCTGTTGGATACCGAACTGACCAGCGGCACGCTAGTCCCCGAGGCATACCGCATGCAGGCTCTGGTGGAGGATCTGCTGATGTTGGCGCGGGCCGATGAGCGCGGGTCGTTGCTGCGCGCCGAAGACCTCGATGTGGACACCCTGGCCGAGGTCGAAGCGGCCCGGCTCCGTCAAGCGAGTACCCACACCGTGCGCACTGACCTGCTGCCCGCCCGGATATGCGGTGATCCCGGCGCGATGACGCGGGTGCTGCGCAACCTGCTGGACAACGCCGACCGCCACGCCCGCTCGGTCGTCGAAATCTTGGTGTGTCACCGCGGCGGTTTCGTCGAGATACTGGTCAGCGATGACGGACCGGGCATTCCGGTGGCCGAGCGACTGCGGGTGTTCGACCGCTTCGTGCGGTTGGATACGTCGCGGTCCCGCAGGGGCGGCGGCACCGGACTCGGACTGTCCATCGTCTCCGAGATCGTTGCCGCCCATGGTGGTCACGTCGTCATCGATGAGCGGCCTGGCGGCGGCGCCGAGGTGCGAGTCAGTCTGCCGCTACGGCAGTAGCCGGTAGCCGACCCCCCGGATGGTCTCAATGCTGTTGGTGCCGAACGGTGTATCGATCTTGCGGCGCAGATAGCCGACATACACCTCAACCACGTTGTCAGGGCCTGAGTAGTGCACATCCCACACCCCGCGCAGGATGTCGGCCTTGGTCGCCACGGTGTCCTTGTGACGCATCAGGAACTCCAACAACCCGAATTCCCGTGGGGTCAACGTGATCGGCACCGTCGCGCGCATCACGGTGCGGCGCGAGGGATCGAGTGACAGCGTTCCCGCGGTGAGCACTACCGGTCGCGCAGGCGCTCCCCGCCGACCGAGCGCGTGCAGCCGTGCCACCAGCACCCGGTAGGAGAACGGTTTGGTCAGGTAGTCGTCGGCCCCGAGATCGAAGGCATCGGTTTGGTCGTATTCGCCGTCTTTGGCGGTCAGCATCAACACCGGTGTCCAGTTATCCGCCGACCGCATCTGGCGCAGCACCTCGTAGCCGCTCAAGCCGGGTAGCATGATGTCAAGCACCGCAACGTCGTAGCCATTGGTGAGGGCCTCGTGCAGGCCTTCGACGCCGTCGGTGGCGCTCGCCACGACAAAGCCGTCGGCTTTGAGTCCTGCGGACAGTGCCGCGGACAAACCCGGTTCGTCTTCGACCAGCAGTACCTTCACACAGCCTCCCGCTACGGCTCAACAGCAGCAATGCTTCGCACGCGCCAAGCTTCCTCAGCGTCCGTTCAGCGACCGGTATCTAAATTCGGTGGACATGACCAGTCCTACCAGTCCACCGACTGTCTCGGAGCGTGTGTCCGCGAGCAAGGTGCCCGAAGTCACCATCTGGTTCTGGCTGATCAAGATCCTGTGTACCACCGTCGGTGAGAGTTTCGCCGACTGGATCAACGTGAGGCTTGGTGTGGGGCTGTATACCACAGCCCTGGATTTCACCGCTGTATTGGCGGCGATGTTGGCTATTCAGCTGCGGCTGACGCGCTATGCACCGTTCACGTACTGGCTGACCGTGGTCATTGTCAGCGTGACCGGAACCCTCTATACCGACATTCTCACCGACAAACTCGGGGTTCCGCTGGCCGTGAGCACTACTGTCTTCTCGGTCGCGCTGGCCGTGGTGTTTGGGGTGTGGTTCGCGCGGGAGCGAACCTTGTCTATCCACAGCGTCACCACACGGCCGCGGGAACTGTTCTACTGGCTGGCCGTCCTGGTCACCTTTGCACTGGGTACTGCGGCCGGCGACTGGACCCTGGCGTTGACCGGCTGGAGTGCGGGCGTCTCGGTATTGCTGCCGGGCGGTCTCATAGTCGCAGTGGTTGTGGGCTGGCGCGCCGGGGTCAATGCCGTGTTGTCGTTCTGGCTGGCGTACATCCTGACCCGGCCGTTGGGCGCCAACCTCGGTGACTGGTTAGCGACGCCGCGCGCAGACCACGGCCTCGGTCTCGGCCCTGGCCTGACCAGCACCATTTTCCTGGCGATGATCGCCGCTGCAGTGGTCTACCTCATGGCCACCCGCGTCGACGTCATTGAGCGGTGGCAAAAGAAGACACCGGCAACGCCGGCGCGAAAGGTGTCGGCACTTAGCACTGTCGGCTACTACACAGTCGTCGTGCTGGCTACCGGCGCGCTACTGCACTGGGTATCCACGCAGCCGCACCGCGATACCGGTGACGCTGCGAGCGAAGACGATGTCCCCGCTCGCGTCACTTCGTCGGCACGGGTGCCGGCCCCTCTCGCCAGCGCAGTGTTCCCGCCGGCATCAATCGCGCTGTACCGAAGCATCACTCAGGACGCCTTGGCACGGGTCCGTGCGGGCGATCAGCAGACAGTGAAGACAACCATCACCGGCCTGGAAACTGCATGGGACCACGATCAAGACCAGCTGCAACCGATCAACTCGGCGACCTGGTCGAGTCTCGACCACAAGATCGACGCCGTCCTCAAATCCATTCGGGCAGCCAAGCCCAGTGTCGATGATGAAACTCGCACACTGACAACGCTATTGACAAGCTTGCGTTGAAAAGTGAAGTATCGGCGGCTGGCCAGCAAGCATCGGCCAAGCCTGCAGTCGTCAGCGTTTCGCACCACGTCTCGGTCACGACCACCAACGCCGATTGAGCCAGAACATGAACCTGGACACGCGAGTCTTCTACTACATCAACGATCTTTCCCTACACGCCGGGCTGCACGCCGTTGTATACGGATACGTCGACTATGGAGTCGCTCGGTTCGCCTTCCTGCTGATGGCTAGTTGGTGGCAGGCCGGGCGCACCAACGGCCTCGCCGCAATGGCTGCGGCCACGTCGGTACCGCTCGGCGTGCTGGCCGCCGTCGCCATCAATCAGCTCATTGCGGTGGCCATCGACGCGCCTCCGTCGTGTAACGAATTGTCCAAAATTGTTGTGCTGCAGTGTAATACTGACGGTGGATTGCCCGGCGACGCCTTCGCGGCAGTCAGCCTGATCGTGTACGCCCTGATGCGTCGACTACTACTGCAGTTACTCTGCTGGGCTGCCCGCACACCACGTGACCAAGCCGCCGGACGGAAAACAATGGTCGGCCGGTGTACGAAATTTCGCGGGGCCGCGTGGCGAGGACCGAATGCGGAGAATGCACCGACGAGGTCTGCGGCAGCCTCGGCGGCTGCACACTCCTTGGTCACCGTAAGCGAGCGACACCGGCGGACGGCCTGGCCGACGGTAGCGTGGCGGAAGGGGATGTTCCCGCACCGAAAGGTGGGCCGATGAGCAACGGTGCACTATTTCTCGCCGTTTTTCTGGCGTGCGTTGTCGAGGCCGTTGAGGCATTGACCATCGTGCTGGCCGCTGGCACCGGCCGCGACTGGCGTTCGGCGATCAGCGGCGTCCTCGCTGGTATCGCTCTGCTCGCGGTCATTGTGGCCGTGCTCGGGCCGGCATTGACGCTTGTTCCGTTTGGTGGGTTGCGACTTGTTGTCGGTGGCTTGCTATTGATCTTTGGGTTGCAGTGGCTCCGCAAAGCAGTCCTGCGCGCTGCCGGTCTCAAAGCGCGGCACGACGAGGACGCCATCTACGCCGCCGAACTCGCCGCTGCGCAGTCCGTACCCGCCGGAGGCCGCGGACTTGTCGGTGATTGGTATGCCTTCACGGTGTCGTTCAAGGGTGTCGTCCTGGAAGGCCTCGAGGTCGCTTTCATCGTGCTGACATTCGGGGCCAACCAACGGGACATCCCGTTGGCCACGTTGGCCGCGCTCATCGCCATAATGGCCGTCACCATTACCGGGCTCGCCATCCGGGCCCCACTGGCCAGGGTCCCGGAGAACACGATGAAGTTCGTCGTCGGGGTAATGCTGACCTCGTTCGGCATCTTCTGGGGGGCCGAAGGCGCGCGAGCGCACTGGCCGGGAGCAGACCTTGCACTATTGATAATCGTTCCTGCCGTCGCCGTATTCGGCCTGGCCCTCGTGGCGGTGTTGCGCTGCATTACAACCCGTCCGAGGGCTGCGGCCCCCTCGGCCCGATAGTGAGGCCCTTCATGACCCGACGCGTCAAAGCGTTCGCCGCCTTCTGGTACGACTTCGTTGTCGGCGATGACTGGCGCGGCGCGGCCGGAGTGGTCGCCGCACTCGCCGTGACATACGGAGTCGGCGCGAGCACCGTCCCGTCCTGGTGGGTGCTGCCCGCCGCTGTCGTGTTCCTGCTGCCGTTGAGTCTGTGGGGCGCCGCGCGCGATACCGCGGCGAACAGGGCATCTGATGCCGCGGACACCGAGAAATCGTGAGCTGCGCTTCAATTCTGGGCCACCGATGGCACTAAAGGGGTGATGTCGATGGAACTACCAACCACCTCATGCCGGAACGATGGCTGCCGCGCAATAGATCACGTACGCTGACTGCGCCAATCCAGGATGGTATCGCATCGAATTCCTCGATCGACTGCACTTCGTTCGGTGAACCGTGCTGCCGGGTCTCGTGGGACTGAAACTTCAATGTCCTTGGTGTGCAGTATATTCTGTGCAACAGCACGGCCAAGCGGTCGCCGACCGCCAAACTGTGCGAAAGCAACGAACAGTACGTTCCGCTCAACGAGGGTCCCAATTGGAAGAGAAACTCAGACCCACGCTGTCGGGTCAGGGTGTCCCGCAATATGCCCCGGGTACCGACCCGCGACAACGGCCGGGCTCCGCCGGTGCCGCGCCGAAATCACAGCTACGCCAAGTGGTTTTGGCCGTGACACTGTCGTTCTGGTCGCGCAATGGCACACCGACGACGTGCTGAACAACCGCAGCCTCGATGGTGAGATCGGCTCGGACGGGTCGACGCCGCAGGCTCGGGTCCAGGCCGCCGGATTTCGGGGCCGGGTGTTCGAAACGGTCGCCATCCAGCAGTCCGTGGCGATCAACAACCTCGACATTCTCAATCAGTGGTACTACGACCCGGCCGCCTTCGCGATCATGTCGAACTGCGCCAACACCGCCATCGGGGTGTGGTCGGCGAACAGCCTGGATCGCAGTGTCGTGGTTGCGGTGTATGGCCAACCGGGCTGAACCAGGACTTTTGCAGGACTATGAGGAAACTCTCTGAGCATTCTGGCGTTTGCCCAATTCTGTGTGAAAGCTTCGTATGGTGCTCATCGTGGGTAGGACTGGGCTTGCTCGCTGTCGGCGGCTGGGCGCGACGGCGCTGACCGTCGTCGGCGCCGCGGCGCTGCTCACCGCTGCGGGCAGTGTGGAGCCCGCGCCCTCGGAACTCGCGGTGGTGAGCTGCTGCACGTCGACCCCCGCCACCGGTCGGGGCATCGAGGTGGTGGCGTTGCCATCCATGCGGGCGTCGCGCTACCGGATGGTGCAAGCCGCCGCAATCCCACGATTCCTGCCGGTCGGGCGCTGTCCCGAGCGGGGTTTACAGGTGCGCACGATCCTCGCCGAACGTGCGGTCAGTGCCGCATTCCCGGAGATCCACGAGATGGGCGGCGTACGTCCGGACGCGCTGCGCTGGCATCCCGAAGGACTGGCCGTCGACGTGATGATTCCGAACGCGAGCAGTGCGGCGGGGATAGCGCTCGGTGACCGGGTGGTGGCATACGCCTTGAAGAATGCGGAGCGGTTCGGGTTACAGGACGCCATCTGGCGGGGCGTGTACTACACGCCCGGCGGTGGTGCGCGGCGCGGCAACTGGGGCCACTTCGATCATGTGCATCTGACCACCACCGGCGGCGGATACCCGACCGGCGGCGAAGTCTATCTGCGCTGAGAGCAGTTGCGGCTCAGGCGAATCGGCCGGGGTTGGCCGCGACCGCGCAGCGCAGCGCGGGTCGGTTGTCGCGGTAGGCCCGCACGACGGGTGCGAGTTCGTGCGGGCTGGCCCCGTGCATGATGACCGAGTGCACGCCCAGGTCATATTGCCGGGCAATGGTTTTCGCGCAATCCTGCGGTGATCCCTTGGCCACGGCGTCGAGCCATTCGGCGGGGATCAGCTCGGCGATGCGTTGCAGGGTCTCGAATGAGGCGCTGGCATCGATGGGGCCGGCGGTGGCCGCATCGGTGAACAGGTCGGATGTCCTGATCCGGTCCCACGTCGCACGATCCCAGCCGTTGGCCGAGACCAGGACGTCGGGGTAGGCCTGCAGATAGGTGGCCAGCCGGCCGACCCCGCGACGGATCTGGTCGTCCTCGGACAACGCGTCAGGCACCGTGGCCAGGCAGGCCCAGATACGGACGCTGTCGGGGTCGCGGCCCGCGCGCTCGGCGCCCCGGCGCACCGCGGCAACCGACTTCTGAGTGGCCTCGTCGGAGAAAAAGGTATGTAACACAATGAAATCGGCAATCTCGCCGGCCAGCTCCATGGTCTTGGGGCCGACGCCGACCAGGCCGATGGGTGGTCCGTCGTCCAGGCCGTTCACGTGCCGCAGCATCGGCCATTTCCCGGCCGGACCGTCATGGTTGAGGATGATTTCGCCGGCCCAGAGGCGGCGCAAGATGTCGAAGAAGTCGCGCAGCCGAGCCTCGGTGACCGCCGGAAGGCCAATGGCCGGCCAGTAGCCGGCCATCCCGCGGCCGAACGCCATGGCGAAGCGGCCTTCGGTGAGTGCGTGCATGGTCGAGCCGATGGTGGCGGTAACGGTGGGATGGCGGGTGTGGTGGTTGGTCGACGGCGCGATGCCGAGGCTGGTGCTGGCGCCGGCCACTGCGCCGGAGAGGACCGCGGCGTCCTTGACCGTGAAACGTTCCCCGATGTGGCAGGAACCCAGGCCGAGCTCTTCGGCCGCTTTGACCTCCGGGAGTACGACCCGCACGTCGGCGGGGTGGCGGGTCACCGCGTAGTAGCCGAGTTCGTTGAGCTGGTCGGTCATTGGGCTCCCATCGTCGATGCTTAGTACTGTTAATCAACGCGGAGGCGGTTGGCAAGGACGGTTCTCAATGAATGGGAGCCGGTGGTGGCGCAACCTTTTCGGGCGCTGCATCGTGTTATTGGTATGAGCATCATCGACTTTCGCCGCCGGCCGGCCGCCGCGCCGACCTTCGTGGTCATCGACCGTCTGCACGGGCGGCGAGCGGTCGGGGTGCCGGGGGAGCAGATTGCGGCGACGGTGTCGTCGTGGCTGGCGGAATTGGGTGCGGACAGCCCGTTGATCGAGGCGCTGGCGGTGGCCGCCCAACGCGGGGACTGGCCGACGGTCTACGCGCTGGGGGAGGAGTTGTCGGTCGAGGTCATGGTGGCTTAGAGCTGTCGGATCACCCGGGCCGGCGATCCCACGGCGACAACGCGGGCGGGCAGGTCCCGCGTGACCACCGAGCCGGCGCCCACGACCGTGTCGGCACCGATCGTGACGCCGGGGCAGACGATGACACCGCCGCCCAGCCACACGTTGTCACCGATGGTGATCGGTTCGGCCGCTTCCCATTTGTCCCGGCGCGCGTTCGGCTCCAGCGGGTGGGTGGCCGTCAGCAGTTGGACGTTGGGCCCGATCTGCACGTCGTCACCGATGCTGATCCGGGCGACGTCGAGCAGGGTGATGCCCCAGTTCACGAAAGTGCGTGCGCCGATGGTGGTTTGGTAGCCGTAGTCGCACTGCAGTGGCGGCCGGATTTCACTTTCGGCTCCGAACGCGCCGAGCAGCTCGGTGAGCAGACGGTTCCGCTGCTCGCGGTCGGCCGGGTCCAGCGCATTGATCTGGTGGGTCAGCCGCTGGGCGCGTCTGGAGTCACGGTGCAACTCGGGGTCGTCGGCGAGGTAGAGGTCACCGGCGAGCATGCGCTCCCGCATCGAACGATCGGGTTCGGTCATGGGTGCCAGGGTAGGGGAGAGTCATTACCCGTCCAGTTCGAGAAGCGATGCACCCCGCAGGGTGAGTCGGAAGCGTAGTGGTTTCCTCGTCACCGTTTCAATGATCCCGGCGTCGTTTAGGCGCTGGAGTCGTGGGCGGACAAACTGGCTGGATCGCCCCATCGCGTCGGCCAGGGTTTTCAACTTGACGGCGCGGTTTACATCGAAGTGATGGGCCTGAGCCAGGACGAATAGGATTGCAGCGACATCCTCGGGATCCACTGGAGGCGCCGACTCGCGATCGAGTCCGACGCTCAGCGGGAATTGCTCGTCTTCCACCAGAACGCGGATGCGTGCCCCGACTCTATCGATCTTTTGCCGACGGTCGGAGAGGTCGAGCAGCAGGCGATGCTGCGCCTCGGCGATGATCTCCAGCATGTCGATCAGGTAGGGCGTCAGATCGCCGCGGTTCAACGGATTCTCCGCGTCAGTGAACGCCCGGTAGTAGCGATCCTTGTTGTCGGCGATCGTCGCCGATAATGCCAGGCTCGCGTACGGAGCCAGCATCCGACGGAGGTCCAGAGCCAGAAGGTAGCGCCCGGTCCGGCCGTTGCCGTCGTAGAACGGGTGCGTGTACTCGAAGATAAAGTGTGCCACCACGGCCCTGATCAGCTGGGGGATCGAATCATCGCGCCCCTGACTCAGCATGAGAGTGAGCGCGTCGTCAATCGCCGACTCGGGCACCACACCGGTGTGCACGATCTTGGTTCCCGACTCGATCGACACCGGTCCTTGCCGGAATCGCAGCCCGTCGGGGCCGTCTTCGTCACGAATCTCGCCGGCGGTTACCGCTTCATAGATTTCCCGGATGTCGTCGAGCGTCTGCGGACTTTCGGCCTCGTCATTGCCGATGCCGAGGTAGAGCCGCACCATCTCCGTGAATCGCTTGTGGCCGATGGGTCCTTCCGCCTGGACCGCCTTGATCGCCGCGCTAATCTCCTTGCGGGTTGAGCGGACCTGCTCGATCTGGTTGGTCGCCTGGATCTCATCGATCACCATCCGATGTAGATAGTGGGTGCGTGCTCTGCCTGGCAGCCCTTCCCACTCGGCCCGAATCTTCGGCTCAAAGCTCATGATCCGTTCGATCAAC
>Ga0164242_10002483_pt1 | contig 21347 bp, 12 predicted proteins | sample OricomgcompostMG_FD_108783 | JGI IMG/M metagenome (GOLD analysis project Ga0164242, IMG submission 108783) | Miracle-Growth compost microbial communities from Emeryville, California, USA - Original compost - Miracle growth compost (MG) ... | reverse complement strand
CTTCGAGAAGATGGTCGCCAACTTCCAGCGCACCAGCATGCGCATCAAGCACGCGCTGGTGCCGGTGGTCTCGGCCGTGCGCGGCCTGGCGCTGGGCGGCGGCTGCGAGTTCCAGATGCACTCGGCGCGCACCGTGGCCGCGCTGGAAAGCTACATCGGCCTGGTCGAGGCTGGCGTGGGCCTGCTGCCGGCCGGTGGCGGCCTGCACGAACTGGCCATCCGCGCCGCCCGCGCCAACCCGGCCGATCCGTTCGAGGCGCTGAAGAAGGTGTTCGAAACGGTGGCCATGGCCAAGGTCTCGCCCAGCGCGATCGAGGCGAAGGCCATGGGCCTGCTGCGCGACAGCGACGTAGTGGTATTCAACGCCTACGAACTGCTCTACGTGGCCAAGAAAGTGGCCCTGTCGCTGGCAGAAGCTGGCTACCGCCCGCCGCTTTATCAGCGCGCCATCCCGGTCGCCGGCGACGTGGGCACCGCCACCTTCAAGGCTTCGCTCGCCAATCTGCAGGCTGGCTACTTCGCTTCCGAACACGATGTGGCCATCGCCGAACGCATCGCCGACACCCTGTGCGGCGGCGCGATCGAGCGTGGATCCACAGTCGACGAGGCATGGCTGCTCGACCTGGAGCTCAAGCACTTCGTGGAGCTGGCCAAGACCGAAAAGACCCAGGCGCGCATCGCCCACACCATGACCACCGGCAAGCCGCTGAGGAACTGAGATTCGGGATTGGGGATTCGGGATTCGGCAAAGTCGCCAATCCGGGTCCCCGCCGCAGTTTCGACGCATCCACCGGACACTATTTCCATCTCAAGCACTGGATTGCGTGAACGGATCGGGATCACGTCTTACCACCCTGACGAATCCCGAATCCCGAATTCCGAATCCCGGCTTTCGGAGAAAGCAAATGACCAAGCAAGTCCAAGACGCCTACATCGTCGCCGCCACCCGCACCCCGGTCGGCAAGGCGCCACGCGGCGTGTTCCGCAATACCCGTCCCGACGACATGCTCGCCCACGTGATCCGCGCCGTGATGGCGCAGGCGCCGGGCATCGACCCGCAGCGCATCGGCGACGCCATCATCGGCTGCGCCATGCCCGAGGCCGAGCAAGGCATGAACGTGGCGCGCATCGGCGTGCTGCTGGCCGGCCTGCCCGACAGCGTGCCCGGGGTCACCGTGAACCGCTTCTGCTCCTCCGGCCTGCAGGCAGTGGCGATGGCCGCCGACCGCATCCGCCTGGGCGAGGCCGACCTGATGCTGGCCGGCGGCACCGAGAGCATGAGTATGGTGCCGATGATGGGCCACAAGGTGGCGATGAACCCGGCGATCTTCCGCGACGAGAACATCGGCATCGCCTACGGCATGGGCATCACCGCCGAGAACGTCGCCACCCAATGGAAGATCGGCCGCGAGGCACAGGACGCCTTCGCCGCCGAGAGCCACCGCCGCGCGCTCGCCGCGCAGGCCGCCGGCGAGTTCAGGGACGAGATTGCCCCGTTCCAGCTCGACGACCACTACCCCGACCTCGCCAGCCGCGGCATCAGGACCGACAGCCGCACCATCGAGGACGACGAAGGCCCGCGTCCCGGCAGTACCGTGGAGGTGCTGGGCAAGCTCAAGACGGTGTTCCGCAACGGCCAGTTCGGCGGCACCGTCACCGCCGGCAATTCGTCGCAGATGTCCGACGGCGCCGGCGCGGTGCTGCTGGCCAGCGAGCAGGCGATCAAGGACTACGGGCTCACCCCGCTCGCCCGTTTCGTCGGCTACGCCGTGGCCGGCGTGAAGCCGGAAATCATGGGCATCGGCCCCAAGGAGGCCATCCCCAAGGCGCTCAGGCAGACCGGCGTCAGCCAGGACCAGCTCGACTGGATCGAACTCAACGAGGCCTTTGCCGCACAGTCGCTGGCGGTGATCAAGGATCTCGGCCTGGACCCGGCCAAGGTCAACCCGCTGGGCGGCGCCATCGCGCTGGGCCACCCGCTGGGCGCCACCGGCGCCGTCCGCGTCGCCACCCTGGTGCATGGCCTGCGCCGCCACAAGCAGAAGTACGGCATGGTGACCATGTGCATCGGCACCGGCATGGGCGCGGCGGGCGTGTTCGAGGCACTCTGAACCCCATCTTCTCGACGGGATGCCGGCGAAAGCGGGCATCCCACGGCGCTGCAGCATGCGGCGGCGTCGTTTTCCATGCGGACGCACCACGCCAGGCTTTTGCCTTATCGTCCGGCCCGCGCCCACTGCTGTCCGGAATAATCCAGGGCTGCCTCTGGAGAGCAAATGCCTACGCCGTTTATATGAGATGCAACGGGCAGGCGACTTCATTTCTGGCAGCGACCACCTATCCGACTCGTCATCCCGGCGCAGGCCCACTGCTGTCCGGAATAATCCAGGGATGCCTCTGGAGAGCAAATGCCTACGCCGTTTACATGAGATGCAACGAGCAGGCGACTTCATTTCTGGCAGCGACCACCTATCCGGTTCGTCATCCCGGCGCAGGCCGGGATCCAGTAGCGACCACGCTCGCTCAGGCCTTGCGGCTACTGGATGACCAGACCTTCGTCTGTTGAAAAGCGCCTCCGGCCTGCGCCGGAATGACGCGCCAGAGCGACGGGTCGGTACATGTTGTGCCCAGTCACGAGTGTTCAAAATGATTCCGGACAGCAGTGGGCCCGCGCCGGGATGACGGGCGGAAGCGCTACCGCTTCCGCCCGAACAGCTTGCGCCAGAACGAAGGCTTGTCCTGCTTCGCCGGTTGGGCGGGGCGCACGAAGCCCGGCTGCAGCGCCTGGCAGTCCGCATAGAACGACCGGGTCTGTTGCTTGACCGCCACCGGTGCCATCAGGAAGCCGAAGCGGACCGGGTTGCCGGCGATTTCCACCCAGGCGCCCAGCGATACCGTATGCAGGATCGGCGCGAGTTCGGCGTACGGCAGTTGGCGGCTGAAGACCAGGTCGTCGCCGTCTGCCGTGGGGCGATCGCCCTGGCGCTGCGGCTTCGGCTGCCGGTCCACCTCGAAATAGGCGTACGCCGCGCGTGCGGCCAACTGGCGGGCTCGATACCCGCCCACGCTGTCGCGCGCGGTGAGGCTGACGTGGCCGGGCGCGCATTGCAAAGCGATCTGGTGCCTGCCACCGCGGACCACCTGGGACAGCACCAGGGTGGGCGCGCCTGGCGCCGGCCGGTAGTCCGCCGCCAGTGGCTGGCGACCGTTGTTGGCCACCAGCCAGGGCGCCATCTGGTCTGGCTGCCACCAGACCACGCCGTCTACCGCCGGGCCCAGCACGTGCGCGAAGTAGTCCTGGCGCACGCCCATCGACTGCATATAGTCGCGCAGCGACTGCGGCGGCGGGGCGCCTGGCGTCGGGTCGTGGCGGTCGGGCAGCAATGACTCATGCAGGCCGATACGGTCGCCGCCGCTGGGCGGCCAGCGGTACACCCCGCCGAGCCAGGCATAGGCGCAGGCATCCAGGCAGGTGGCCGGACGAGGGGTCGCTCCGTGCCACGCGCGCGGACGCCACACGCCCAGGTGGGTATTGAGCCGGGCCGCGCGCAGCAGCTTGCCGAGTTCCATGCCGCTGGCGACGTCGCCGCTCGACGAATCGAGGTAGACATCCGCCCCCACCGGCACCCGGCCCGATTGCAGCACCGCCTGTATTCGCCGCAGCGCCGCCGCGTCCAGGGTCCCGGACAGGTAGACCTGCGGCGCCTTGGCCACGCGCAGGGTCAGGCGGTCGCTGCGGATGTGGATGGAAAGCGGTGCCGCCGCGGCATCCCTGCCCGCGGTCGTTGCGTGTCCCGCTAGCGCGGCGACCAGGCCGGCCAGCAGGCCCGCCGTGGCCAACCGATGTCCCAGGCGCCGGGAAATGGATCGATCGGGCAAGGTCGCAGGCCTCGTTCTCGGCAAAGGGGGAGGAGTGTCGCCCAGCGGGGCTTGGCGCTGCATGAACGCTGCGTGTCGGCAAGGTGGACCGCCCTGCCCGTGCCCTTGCCTCGCGCCTGCGACAGGCGCAAAATGGGCGTTTGCTGCGACGCACCACGTCGCGTGTTGCCGCATCCCACGCAGGCCTGTGGCCGGCCATCCCCGCCGGCAGCGATGGCCTCCGCCCGTTTTCCAGGAACCCTCCGTGACTTCGTCGACCGAGGACAAGGTGGCGCCGCCGGCCCTCCCCCGCCGGGCGTTTCCCGACTACCGCCTGATCTCGCTGATCGTGGCCTGCGCCATCTTCATGGAGCAGATGGACGCGACCGTGCTGGCCACCGCCCTGCCCACGATGGCGCGCGATTTCCACGTGCGCGCACCGGCGATGAGCATCGCCATGACCAGCTACCTGCTGGCGCTGGCGATCCTGATCCCGGTCAGCGGCAAGGTGGCCGACCGCTTCGGCAGCAAGCGTGTGCTGAATGCGTCCATCGTGGTGTTCGTGCTGGGCTCGATCCTGTGCTCGCTGACCCACAGCCTGCCGATGATGGTGGCGGCGCGGCTGCTGCAGGGCGCCGGCGGCGCGATGATGGCGCCGGTGGGCCGGCTGATCCTGCTCAGCACGGTGGAACGCCGCCACCTGGTGTCCGCCATGTCGTGGACGCTGGTGCCGGCCTTCCTCGGGCCGTTGACCGGGCCGCCGCTGGGCGGCTTCATCGTCACCTATCTCGACTGGCGCTGGATCTTCTACATCAACGTGCCGATCGGCATGCTCGGCTTCTGGCTGGTGCGGCGCTTCATCCCGGAGATCCGCCAGCACGTGCGACCGTCGCGCTTCGACCTGCGCGGATTCGCGTTGTGCGGGAGCAGCCTGGGTTGCCTGCTGTTCGGCTTCGAGATGATCGGGCAGGACGCCGACCTGGGCTACGCCTTGTGTCTGCTGGCGCTGGGTGCCGTCGCCGGGCTGGGCTACTTGTGGCATGCGAAGCGGCGTACCGACCCGGTGCTGGACCTGTCCCTGCTGCGCATCGATTCCTTCCGGCTGTCGGTGATCTCCGGCTCGCTGATGCGGGTGACCCAGGGTGCCCAGCCGTTCCTGCTGCCGCTGATGTTCCAGATCGGCTTCGGCCTCTCCGCGGTGCGCAGCGGGCAGCTGGTGCTGGCCACCACGCTGGGCGCGATCCTGACCCGCAGCGTGACGCCGCCGATCCTGCGCCGGGTAGGATTCCGCCGCGGCATGCTGGCCAACGGCATCCTGGCCAGCCTTGGCTACGCGGTGTGCGCCTTCTTCCAGCCCGACTGGCCGTTCGCGCTGATGTTCGTGCTGCTGATGGGCTGCGGCGCCTTCATGTCGTTCCAGTTTGCCGCCTACAACACGGTGGCCTACGAGGCCGTGCCGACATCGCGCATGAGCGCCGCCAACAGTTTCTACACCACCCTGCAGCAGCTCATGCTGTCGGTGGGCGTGTGCAGCGGCGCCACGATCCTCAAGCTCAGCATGGCGGTGAACCACCACCCCGAACCGTTGCGCCGCGATTTTTCCATCGCCTTCCTGGTGGTGACCCTGATCTCGCTGAGCTCGACGCGCTGGCATCTCGCCTTTGCGCCCGACGCGGGGCAGGAGCTGAGCGGCCACCGCCAGCGCAGCAGCTGAGCCGTCAGAGCCTGTAAAACAGGCTGCATCGTGCGGCATGTTTCATCGACGCGTCCGGCGCCTGTCCGTACGCGTTGCGCACGCCGTGGCCCGGCCTATCGCAGAGGCTGTTTTTCGTCGTTTCCATGGGCCACGCTGTTCACCGGTCCTCAACCATCCTCGTTGCAAAGTGCCCAAGCGATCGTATAGGGCGACAATCCGTTTCCGGGACGCCTCTACCGCTGCATGCGGGCTTGCCCCATCTTGTCGCCAGGCACCCGAGGGGTGCGACAGATGACAGGAGAACCGTTGTGATCGAACGCAGACCTTTCGACAAGCTGGGTGGCGCCAACCACGGCTGGCTGGATGCCAAGCATCATTTCTCGTTTGCCGGCTATCACGACCCCGCCCGCATGGGCTGGGGCGCGCTGCGGGTGTGGAACGACGACACCATTGCCCCGCAGACCGGCTTCCCGCCGCATCCGCATGCGGACATGGAGATCATCACCTACGTGCGCGAGGGCGCGATCAGCCACAAGGACAGCCTGGGCAACGCCGGCCGTACCGTGGCCGGCGACGTGCAGGTGATGAGCGCGGGCACCGGCATCACCCATGCCGAATACAACCTGGAGCCCGGCACCACGCGCATCTTCCAGATCTGGATCATCCCGGACGAGCATGGCCTGCCGCCGTCATGGGGCACCAAGCCCTTTCCCAAGGGCGAGCGCTCGGGCCGCTTCGTGGCGCTGGCCAGCGGCTCCAGGGACGACGCCGAGGCCCTGCCCCTGCGGACCGACGCGCGGGTGCTGGGCGCCACGCTGAAGGCCGGCGAGACGGCCGAATACGCGATGGCACCGGGACGCTACGGCTACCTCGTGCCGGCGGTCGGCAAGGTGGAACTCAACGGCGTGGCGCTCGACGCCCGCGACGGTGCCGCGATCCGCGACGAGCAGGTATTGCGCGTCACTGCGCTGGAAGACAGCGAGCTGGTGCTGGTCGACAGCGCGCCGTAACCCTCCTGGCGCCTGTCCGGGCAGCACGTGCGCCGGGGCGCTTCACATGCCCCGGCGCATGGCCAACGGGTCAGACAAGTTCCTGGTACGGTCCCCGCCCTTGATCTCCGGCGGCCAGCCACTACGGTGATGCGTCTGACGCATCCCTTGGAGTTGCCCCATGTCCACCATGCAGGTCATCGATATCAGCCGTCCCGGCGCGCCGGAGGTCTTGCGTCCGGGCCAGCGCCCGCTGCCCAGCCCCGGCCCGGGCGAGGTGTTGATCAAGGTGGCGGCGTCCGGCGTCAACCGCCCGGACGTTTTCCAGCGCCAGGGGCATTACCCGCCGCCGCCCGGCGCCTCGGACATTCCGGGGCTGGAAGTGGCCGGCACCCTGGTCGAAGGCGACTTCGCCACCGACAACCCGTTCGGGCTCAAGCCAGGCGACGCCGTGTGCGCGCTGCTGGCCGGTGGCGGCTACGCCGAATACGCGGTGGCGCCCCTGCTGCAATGCCTGCCCGTGCCGTCCGGGCTCTCGATGATCGAAGCCGCCTCGCTGCCGGAAAACTACTTCACCGTGTGGAGCAACCTGTTCGACCGCGGCCGGCTGGGCCAGGGCGAAGGCGGGCCGAACGAAAGCCTGCTGGTCCAGGGCGGCTCCAGCGGCATCGGCGTGACCGCGATCCAGCTCGGGCACGCCTTCGGCCATCGCGTGTTCGCCACCGCCGGCAGTGCCGAAAAGTGCGCCGCCTGCGAGCGGCTGGGCGCGGAACGGGCGATCAACTATCACGGGCAGGACTTCGCCCAGGTGGTGAAAGAGGCTACCGATGGCCGCGGTGTCGACGTGATCCTGGACATGGTGGCCGGCGACTACGTGCCGCGCGAACTCGACGCATTGGCCGAAGGCGGCCGCCTGGTCGCCATCGCCACGCTGGGCGGCAGCCAGGCCAGCATCGACGTGGGCCTGCTCATGCGCCGCCGGCTCACGATCACCGGCTCCACCCTGCGCCCGCGCCCTCCGGCGTTCAAGGGCGCCATCGCCCGCCAGCTCCACGACAAGGTCTGGCCGCTGCTCGGCGCGGGCAAGATACGTCCCGTCATCCACCGCATTTTCCCCGCCGCCCAGGCCGCCCAGGCGCATGCGCTGATGGAAAGCGGCACGCACATCGGCAAGATCGTGCTGGAGTGGCCGGCCTGAGAGCCGCGCCTGGCTTGCGCAAAGCCAAGGCATCCCGCCCCCCGGTCGAGGGCGGGATGATCTTTGGTCATTCCGGAAAAGCCCGGCGCGCTGGCCTCAGGCGGAAGCCATCTGGCCGAACGACGGCGGCCGGTCCGCCGCGGCCGCACCGAAGCGCTTGTTGGGCGTGGCGCCCATCACGAACTCCAGCGTGCCGCCCTGTGCCAGCTCCTTGTGCCCGATCCAGCTGCGGGTCCACGGCTTGCCGTTCCAGGTGACGGACTGGATATAGGGCTTGTCCTTGCCGTTGCCCCGCGTGCGCACGACCAGGGTGCGGCCCTGGCCCACCTCGATCTCGGCCTGGTCGAGCAAGGGGCTGCCGAAGACGTAGGTGGCGCTGACCGGGTCGACCGCGTACAGGCCCAGCGCGCTCATCACGTACCACGCGCTCATCTGGCCGCAGTCCTCGTTGCCGGCGAGGCCGTCGGGGGCGGCGCGGTACATGGTGTCCAGCAGCATGCGCACGCGCGCCTGGGTCTTGTAGTGCGCGCCGGTGTAGGCATAGAGGTAGGCCACGTGGTGGCTGGGCTCGTTGCCGTGCGCGTACTGGCCGACCATGCCGGCGATGTCCGGCGGCGCGTCCGCGGGCAGGGCCGAGTTGGCGGTGAACAGGTGGTCCAGTTTCTGTTCGAACGCTTGCTCGCTGCCGAACAGTTTCATGTATTCGTACAGGTCGTGCTGGTTGAGGAAGGTGGCCTGCCAGGCGTTGGACTCGGTGAAGTCGCGCCACTTGGAGGAGTGCCCCATGCCGCGCGGGTCGAACGGCTCCAGCCACTTGCCGTCGCTGCCGCGCGGCCGCACGAAGGTGAGCTTGCGGTCGAATACGTTGCGGTAGTTGCGCGAGCGCGCGCGCAGCGCCTTGGCGTCGTCGTGCGCGCCGACCGCCTCGGCCAGGTGCGACATGGCCCAGTCGTCGTAGGTGTATTCCAGCGTCTTGCTGACCGCCTCGCCCACCTTGTCGCTGGGGATGTAGCCCAGCTTGCGGTAGTACGGCAGGCCGCGGTAGTCCTCGTCCATCGCCACCTTGCGGAAGACCGGCCAGGCCTTGGCGTAATCGATGCCCTTGAAGCCCTTGACGCAGGCCTCGGCCAGCACCACGGCAGAGTGGTAGCCGATCATGCAGTAGGTTTCCACGCCCTGCAGCGGCCATACCGGCGGGCCGGCCGGGCTTTCCAGCGACATCCGCACCAGGCCGTTGACCAGGTCGGGCACGCGCTCGGGCTGGTACAGCGTGAACAGCGGGTGCAGCGCGCGGTAGGTGTCCCACAGCGAATAGGTGCTGTAGTTGTGCTGTCCCTTGGGCAGCTGGTGCACGGCCAGGTCCATGCCCCGGTAGCGGCCGTCGACGTCGCTGAACAGGGTGGGCGCCAGCATGGTGTGGTACAGCGCGCTATAGAAGGTGCGCATGACCTCGTCCGAGGACGAGCGCGCGCGGATGCGGCCCAGTTCGCGTTCCCACGCGGCGGCGGCGGCGCGCTGCACGCCGTCGAAGTCCCAGGCCGGGATCTCGGCGTCCAGGTTGCGCATTGCGCCGTCGATGTCCACCGCCGAGATGCCCACCTTCACCAGCAGCGGCGCGCTGGACGCATCGTCGAAGTGCAGCGCGACCTTCAGGCTGGTGCCCTTGGCCTGCTTGGCGTCGCCGGGCACCGGCTTGTCGTCCGAATAAAGCTCGGCGCGGCTGAAGGGCCGCGACACCTTCATCGCGAAATAGATGTGCCGGCCGTTCGCCCACTGGTGCACGCGGCGGCCGCCGACCAGGGTGTCGTTGCCGACCAGGTGCAGTTCGGCGTCGGTGACCTTGGTCGGCACGTCCGCGCTGTCGTGGTAGCCGTGGGCGAAATCGACCAGCAGGTGCCCTGCCCCGGCCTTCTGGAAGGTGTAGCGATGCAGGCCCGCGCGCTGGGTGGCGGTGAGCTCGGCGAGGATGTCGTGGTCGCTCAGGTGCACGCGGTAATAGCCCGGCTGCGCCTGTTCCGAGGCGCGCTCGTAGCGCGAGCGGTAGCCGTGCCCGGGATGCGCCACGGTGCCCGGCGCCAGCCGCTTTTCGGCCACCGCGCCATCGTAGCGCGAACGGTAGTTCTCGTCCGGCAGGCCGCGGGCGCCGGGCTGCAGCAGCACCTCGCCCTGCGCCGGCATCACCAGCACGTCGAGCATGTCGCTGGCGCCGGTACCGCTCAGGTGGGTATGCGAGAAGCCCATGATCGAGCCGTCGTCCTGGTGGTAGCCCGAGGAGGCGTCCCAGCCGGTGTCGTTGGTATCGGGGCTGAGCTGGACCATGCCGAACGGCATCGTGGCGCCGGGATAGGTGTGGCCGTGGCCGCCGGTGCCGACGAACACGTCGACGTGGCTGGACCACCCTTCGGGCGCCGGAATCGCGGCGCCGGACCGGTTCCCCACCGCTGCGGCAAGCGCGCGCCGGGTGCCGACCTGGCCGCCCATCAGCGCCAGCGCCGCCGCTCCTTGCAGGAATCGTCTGCGGGTTACCATGCTTAGCTCTCCTGTCTCGTGATCTCGTGGGTTGGGGACTACATCGTTCTTCAGGTTCGTTGCAGCAGCGAGGGACGCCGGTCGGCCAGGGTCGCGACCAGCTCGCCGAACAGCGAGTTGGCCCAGGCGAACCAGGGGCGCGTGAAATGCGCCGGGTCGTCCTGGTCGAAGGCTTCGTGCATGAAGCCGGTGCCGGCATGGGTGATTTTCAGCCACTGCAGGCACTGGCGGATCTCGCCGTCGTCGTCGCTGGTCATGGCGCGCATCATGATCGACATCGGCCAGATCATGCGCAGCCCCTCGTGCGGGCCACCGATGCCCTGGGCCGCCTTGCCGCTGAAGAAATACGGGTTGCGCGGGCTCCAGGCCAGCGCGCGGGTACGCCGGTAGCGCGCGTCGTCGCGGGCGCAGAAGCCGAGATAGGCCAGGCTGGACAGGCTGGGCACGTTGGCATCGTCCATGAACAGCCGGTTGCCGTAGCCGTCCACCTCGTAGGCCCAGGCGTCGTTGCCGTGCTCGTCGTGCACCAGCGCGTGCGCGGTAAGCGCGGCCTCCACCTCGTCGGCCAGCGCCATGCAGTCGTCGGCGAAGTCGCGGTCGCCGTGCAACGCCCGCGCCATTTCGGCCAACTGGTGCAGCGAGACCACGGCGAACGCGTTGCCCGGCACGAACAGCGGGTAGATGCAGGCATCGTCCGACGGCCGGAACATCGAGAAGATCAGGCCGACCGGCCGTGCCGGGTTGCCGTAGCCGGCCAGCGGCAGCGTATCGGTGGGCGCCGCCGCGGTACGCTGGAAATGGTACGGGCCGGGACCGTGCTTGCGCTGCTGCTCGCGGAACGTGGCCAGCACCTTGCGCATCGCGGCGCGCCAGTCGTCGTCGAACGGCGTGCGGTCGCCGGTGGCCCGCCAGTAGCCGTGCGCCAGGCGCACCGGCCAGCACAGCGAGTCGATTTCCCATTTGCGCTCGGCCACGCCCGGCTTCATGTCGGTGAGGTCGTGCCGGGCCCAGCTCAGCGGCTTGCGCGCCTGCGGATCGGGCAGGAAGGCGTTGGCGTAAGGGTCGAGCGCGATGCAGCGCGCCTGCCGCCGGATCAGCCCGCGGAACAGCCGTTGCAGCGCCGCGTCGCGCACCGCCAGCGGGAGATAGGGCCACACCTGCGCCGAGGAGTCGCGCAGCCACATCGCGTCGATGTCGCCGGTGACGATGAAGGTATCCGGCTTGCCGTCCAGCGTGCCGGTGTGCACCGTGGTATCGAGCGTATTCGGGTAGCAGTTCTCGAACAGCCAGGCCAGTTCCGGGTCACCGATGCGTGCCTTGACCCGGGCGATCTCCTTTTCCACCGCCGGACTGGCGAACGTACGCCGGCGCGGCGGCGGACGGTGGCTGGCGAAGCGGGTATCGCCGGCGACGGCCGGCCGCACTTCTCCCACCGCCGCGCCGGCGGCGGCCATGGTCATCATCTTCAGCATGGATCGGCGCGTGAGGTTCATTGCGGGGGCTCCTTTGCGGGTCGGGTCGCGCCATACAGCGAGCGCAGGTGCATCGCCTCGCGCAGCGCTTGCGGGGTGGCCGTGGAGGTCACCTGCAGGGTGACCTGTTCGCCGGGAAGCAGGTCGAAGGCATTGTCGGAAAGCGTGGCGTCCAGCGCGCCGAAGTCCACCCACACCTCGCGCGCCAGCCGCCGGGCGCTGACCGTGAGCCGGCGGCCGTCCGGCGAAAGCCGGGCCTGCAGGCCGGGATCAGGCAGATCCAGCGCCTTGGCCGGGTCGAAATACAGCGTGTGCCGACTGAGCACGTGGGCACCGTCGAGCAGCTCGAACACGGCCACGCTGCGGCGCGGGTCGGCACCATGCAGGAGTTGCGCATCCGGCAGGTCCGCCACGCGGGTACTGGCCAGCGGCGCCACGTGCACGTTCCGCGACTGCGCGCCGATCGCATGGCCGTCCATGCCCATCACGCGGATGCGCAGGGTGGCGTTGAGCGGCGTCGTGCGGTCGGACACCAGGAACACGCCGGTACGGCCGCCACGGCGGATCGGCACCACCCGCAGTGGCGCGTAGAAGCGTTTGGCGTGGTACTGCAGCGCCTTCCAACGGCCGAAGTAGTCGATGCTCGACCACGATGCGCCCGGCCACACGTCGTTGAGCTGCCAGTACAGCGAACCCATGGCCTGCGGCCGCGAGGCGCGCAGGTGCTCGGCGGCCAGCTCGATGCCCTCGGCCTGCATCACCTGGCTCAGGTAGACGAACGCGGCGAAGTCCTTCGGCTCGCCGTAGTACTTGCGGATGTAGAACAGCAGGCGGTCGTTGCCGTCGCCGTTGGCGAACTTCTGGTGCGCGCGCATCACCGGCGAATCCGCCGACAGGTCGCCCGGTGCCGCGAAGCTGTGGATGGTGGCCATCGAGGGCATCGACTGCAGGCCGTATTCGGACTGGAAACGCGGCGTGGTGGCGAGGTAGTCCTCGATCGGCGCCGAGCCGGACCACACGGCCCAGTAGTGGTAGTCGCCGTCGCCGGTGACGTTGGCCGGCCCCTCGTCGTCGGTGCTGGGCGAGCTGGCCCAGTACGGCGCGTCGGGATCGTAGGCGGTGGCGACGTCGCGCAGGGTGTGGTCGAACAACTCGCGCATGCCCTGCTCGATCTTCCGCCGCTCCGCCGGCGCGATGGACTGCTTGAACTTCGCCCGGTCGGGCCAGGACTCCCAGCCGGTCTGCACCTCGTTGTTGCCGCACCAGAGCACCAGGCTGGGATGGTTGCGCAGGCGCGTCACCTGCTCCACTGCCTCCTGCCGCACGTTGTCGCGGAAGGCCTTGTCGTAGGGCGGGATCGCGCCGCCGAACATGAAGTCCTGCCAGATCATCAGGCCGAGCCGGTCGGCCTGCGCGTAGAACGCGTCGCTCGGGTAGTAGCCGCCGCCCCACACCCGCAGCATGTTCATGTGGGCGTCGCGGGCCGACTGCAAAAGCTGTTTGATGCGCGCCGGCGTCACCCGCGTGGGAAAGCTGTCGAGCGGGATCAGGTCGGCGCCCTTGGCGAAGATCGGCACGCCGTTGACCACGAATTCGAAGCTGCGGCCCCAGCGGTCCTTGCGCCTGCGCAGTTGTACGCTGCGCAGGCCGGTGGTGCGGTCGGCGCTGGCCAGGGTGCGGCCGCCCTGCACGATCTCGCCGTGGAAGCGGTACAGGTTCTGCGCGCCGTAGCCGGCGGGCCACCAGCGCTGCGGATGGTCGATATGGATCGGCACGACGGGATGGTTGTCGCCGCGCTGCAGGTCGACGGTCTTTTCGACCTGACGGTGGCTGCCGTCCGGTGCGGTCCAGGCCACGTGCAGCGTGGCCTTGCCCGGCGCGTCGGCGCGTACGTCGAACCCGGCCTGCAGTTCCGCCGCGTCGGCGTCCAAGTGCGGCTGGGCGATATGGAAATCCGCCAGCCGCAGCGTATCCCAGGCCTCCAGCCGCACCGGCTGCCAGATGCCCTCGGTCACGAAGCGCGGGCCCCAGTCCCAGCCGTACTGGTAGGCGGCCTTGCGCACGTAGTTGGCGGTCTGCCGGCCCTTGGGCTCGTCGCCGAACGCCGAGTCGAACTCGCCGGGCAAGGCATAGGGCTGTTTCGCCAGCCATGGTTTCAGGCGGGCGATCGGCGAATGCAGCGTCACTACCAGGGTATTCGCCCCGGCATGCAGCAGCCCTTTCACCGGCACCCGCCAGCGGCGGAACATGTTGTCGGCGGACAGGATGCGATGCCCATCGAGACTCACGTCGGCGAAGGTATCCAGGCCGTCGAACACCAGTTCCACGTGGTCGTGCCGCAAGGTGGCGGCGTCCACCTGCAAGGTGGTGCGGTAGTCCCAGTCGGCCAGACCGATCCACTGCAGTTTCGCCTCGTTGTCGCGGCGGTAGGGATCGTCGACGAGGCCGGCGGCGAGCAGGTCGGTCTGTACCGTGCCGGGCACGCGGGCGGCATGCCACCGCGCCGCCTGCGGATGCGCGTTCGCCGCTGCCGAGCCGGCGGCCAGGCGGAACTGCCAGCCGCCGTCCACGCTGCCTAGGTCCTGCGCGAACGCGCCGGTCGCGGCCAGCACGCACGCCAACCCGGCCAGGCACCAGCGCCCTGCCCGGGCGCGCCTTCCCGTCCTGCCCGGCACCGCTTTCCTCGCCCCCTCGTTCATCCCGGTCTCCTGCGCGGCTGGTCGATGGCCCGCCCGGCGCCACGCCGGGCGGGCCGCTTGGCAACTACAACTTCAGGTTCATGCTCAGCGTGTACGTGCGGCCGTTCTTGTAGGCATTGAGCGGTTCGGCCGGCGTGTTGTTGTAGACGAAGTAAGTCGAATCGAGCAGGTTGGTGCCGTCCAGCGAGATACGCATGTGCTTGTTGACCTGGTAGCCGATCGACGCGTCCAGCTCGCGGAAGATGCCGGTGATCTGCGAGGACTGCAGCTGGGCGACCTGGGTGAAATAGTGCGAGCGCCAGCTGTAGGTCATGCGTGCGCTCCACGGCCCGCGCTCGAAGTACGGCGTGAGGTTGAAGGCGTTCTTCGAGTTGTACGGCAGCGGGAAGTCGTTGCTGGTGACGGCGTCGGAATAGGTGTAGTTGGCCGCCAGGCCGAAACCGGCGCCTAGGTCGCCCTGGTAGGTCAGCGACAGGCCCTTCACCTTTGCCACGCCGGCGTTGACCGGGATCTCCATCGAGTACACCGAGTCGTGCAGTTCGGTGAGGTTGAAGTGGGTCTGCTCGACGTTGGTGTTGAGGATGTAGCCGGAGATGCGGCGGAAGAACGCCTCGGCCGAGAGCAGGCTGTTCGGCGCGAAGTACCATTCCGCGGAGGCGTCGTAGTTGGTCGACTTGTACGGCTTGAGGTCGGTGTTGCCGCCCGAGCCGGTAAGCGTGCGGTCGTCCAGCGCGACGTACGGCGTCATCTCCTGGAAGCGCGGCCGGGCAATGGTCTTGGCTGCGGCGAAGCGCAGCGTGACGTCGTCGGTGGCGTCGTAGGCGATGTTGAACGAGGGCAGCCAGTCGTTGTAGCTGGAGCGCTTGTTCACCGGCGCGTACTGGTCGCCGCCGATCGAATTGAAGCCGTCGACCGTGTCGCGGGTGTGGAAATAGCGCACGCCCAGGTTGCCACGGTAGCGGTCGCCGGCGAAATCGCCCTGCACGTAGAACGCGCGGTTCTGCTCGGCGATGCTGTAGGTGGCCTTGGGGTCCTCCGGCGCGCTGCCGTAGAGCGTCTTGACGTACTGCTTCAGCGCGCCTTGGTCGATCTGCGTCCAGCCACGCATGTCCGGCGTGGCGTCGAGACCGTCGAGGTAGCTGCCGGGCGTGCCGCCGCCGGCCAGGTCGGCCAAGCTCACGCCGCTGCCGTCCGGCGACGGGATCAGCGCGGCATAGCCGTCCTGCCCGTTGTAGTGGTTGGTGCTCTTGATGCCGAACTCGATTTCGTTCAGCGGCCCCCAGGCGAGGTCGTGGTTGAAGTCTGCCTGGAAGTAGCGCTCGCGGTCGAAGCTGGGCGCATAGCTGAAGCCGGCACCGTGGGCGAGCATCGCGGCGGGATCGTCCGGCGTGTTGAAGTGGATCTGCGGATGCTGTCCGTCGAGCTTCCAGTCGTAGCCGCCGAAACCCTGGAACTGCACGTTGTAGATGCCCTGGGAGCCGCCGGTGGAGCCGGTGTAGCCGGCCTGGGCCGAAGCATTCCAGTGCATGCCGTGCCAGTCCGCGCGCAGTTGCGCCGCGCCGGTGTTGACCTTGGAGAAGCGCTCGTAGCCGTCCAGGTAGGTGGGCGCGCCGGCGCCGTACGAGCCGCTGGTGGCGATGCCGTTGGTGAAGTCGAGCGCCGTCGCGTCGGGTGCGCTGCCCGACCAGTCGCCGTAGTGGCTCTGGTTGAAGTTGTTGAACCGCTCGGTGACGAACAGGCCGGTGAAGTTGAGCTCGAAGGCGTCGCTGGGCTTCCACTGCAGGTCGGTGGATACGCCGTCGCGCTTGCGCTCCTGCTGGAACAGCGCGGTGTTGATCGCGGTCGGATACACCCCGCTGGCGTTCGGCGCCACCACGCCGGGCGAGAATTGGTGGCCGGGGTCGGTATCGGTCGGGTCGTTGACGCGCTGGTAGCCGAAGATCTCGGTGCCCTCGCGATAGATCTCGCGGTCGGAATGCATCAGCGAGGCGAGTACGCCGAAGGTGTCGTCCCGGTTCTTCCAGCTGTACAGCACCGAGGCATTCGGCTTGCCCTTGTCGGCGCGGTCGTTGTAGTCGTAGCTGACCGTGCCGGTCAGCGTGTTGGTCTTCAGGTCCAGCGGACGGCGGGTATTGATGATCACCGTGCCGCCGATCGAGCCCTCGTCGATACGCGCCTGCGGCGTCTTGTAGACCTCGGCGGTGCCGATGATCTCGGAGGTCAGCAGGCTGTAGTCGAACGAGCGGCTGTCGGGATTGTTGGGATCGGAAGTCCAGTTGGTGGAGGCCAGCGTCTGCCCGTTCAGCAGCAGGCGGTTGAGCGCGGGGTCGGTGCCCAGGATGCTGACCTTGTCGCCTTCGCCGAAGTTGCGGTCGACGCTGATGCCGGGCAGGTGCGACAGCGATTCGGCGACGTTGGTGTCGGGGAACTTGCCCACGTCCTCGGCCGAGATGGCGTCGACGATCGAGTCGGCGTTGCGCTTGACGTCCAGCGACTTCTGCAGGCTGGCGCGGATGCCGCTGACCGTTACCGCCTGCAGGTTCTGCACCTTGCCGGGCTTGTTCTTGCCGGTCGGGTCCTGCGCGTCGCGGGCTTTTTCCGCGGCAGGCCGTGCGGTGGCGTTTCCTGCCGGACTTTGTGCCATGGCCGGGCCGCTCAGGTACAACAGGGCCACGATGCTGGCGGCCAAGGACTTCTGGATCATGTTTCTCTCCCTACTTGCTTGGACGGCATCGCCGGGGGGATGGCTGTCCGTCCGTTCGTGGTGGCGGCTCGGGCCGCTCTGGCTTTGCAACGCCCCTGGGCGGGGAAGTCCAGGGTCATGACGCATGACGGTGGCGGTGATGGGCCGCCGCGCTTCATGCGTGGCTTGCTGGATTGGCGGGTGTAGGTCTCCTTCGGTCGCGGTACGGGTGGGATCCCCCGGGCGGGATCGGCCAAGCGCGGGCTTCCGGGCCAGGCACGGATCCATCCAGGCTCGTGGCCCGTCCAGCTTCGCTCTGCCGGGGACAAGGCGAAGCTGGTTTAAATCGATCTAAAATCCCGCCTTCAAGATACCGTCGATCCGCTTTCGCGCGCAAGTCGAATGCGGCCTTGCGGCCGTTCGACCAATCGCCAATACCGTCGGAGGCTTCGGCGCTTTCCGGCCTTGTTATCCTGCCCGGGTCCCCATGCAGAAGCAGGCCATGCTCCCGACCCACGGCATCATCACCATCGACACCGGTTTCGTGCGGCCGCAGTTCGACGCGGCCTACCTGCTGGTCGAAAACGGCCGCGGCGCCTTCATCGACTGCGGTACCAACTACTCCGTGCCCCGCATGCTTGCCGCGCTGGCCGAGGCCGGGCTGGCGCCGGAACAAGTGGACTGGCTGATCCTCACCCATGTGCACCTGGATCATGCCGGCGGCGCCGGCGAACTGATGGCGCGCCTGCCCAATGCCAGGCTGGTAGTGCATCCGCGCGGCGCGCGGCACATGATCGATCCCGCCCAGCTGTGGGCCGGGGCCAGCGCGGTCTACGGCACCGAGGTGATGGAGCGGACCTACGGCCGCCTGAAGCCGGTGCCCGCCGCACGCGTGGTGGAGGCGCCCGACGAATACGTGGTCGAGCTGGCCGGACGGGCGCTGCGATGCCTCGATACGCCGGGCCATGCCAGACACCACATCACCGTGTACGACGCGCGCGCCGGGGTCTGCTTCACCGGCGACGTGTTCGGTCTTTCCTATCGCGATTTCGACACGGCCGGCGGCCCCTTCATCCTGCCGACCACCTCGCCAGTGCAGTTCGACCCGGATGCCCTGCACGCCTCGCTCGACCGGCTCGTGGCGCTGCGGCCCGAGGCCATGTATCTCACCCACTACGGCCGGGTGGAAGAGGTGGACCGGCTGGCCGCCGACCTGCATGCCCAGATCGACGCCATGGTCGCCATCGCCCGCGGCGTTGATGGACGGGACGACCGGCATGCCGCGCTGGTGGAGGCCTTGACCGGGCTCTATGCCGAGCGGCTGGCCGCGCATGGCTGGAGCGGCGGACGCGACGCGATGCGCCGCGTGCTCGGGACCGACATCGAACTGAACGCGCAGGGGCTGGAAGTCTGGCTGGACCACGCACGCCGTTGATCCCTTGGCATGCCCGGCCGGCCACCCGCGGCCAGGCCGGCGCTGTCGCCGTGCAGCCCCCCCCGCCGGCCGCGATCAGGCCAGCCGGGTGCCGTTCGGCACCGGCCGCTCGACCGCCGTCAGCACCACGCCGTCTTCGGTGGGAAAGCCGGTCAGCAGGAATTGCGAGCGGAACGGGCCGATCTGTTTCTCCGGGAAATTGATCACGCCCACGATCTGCCGCCCCAGCAGCGCCTCGGCGCTATAGAGCGCGACGATCTGCGCGCTGGTTTTCTTTTCGCCATAGGGCCCGAAATCCGCCCACACCTTCCATGCCGGCTTGCGGGCTTCCGGAAAGGGCTCCACCCGGGTGACCGTGCCGACCACGAGCAATACCTTTTCGAAATCGGCCCAGGCGATGGGCGGCATGGCGGGGGGCGCAGCTGTTTCGTCGCTCATCCTTCCAGTCTCGTCTTCAACCAGTCGCGGCCTTCGTGCCGCCAATAATCCCATTGCGCGGCGAGAAAGCCCAAGGGTTTGCGCACGCTGTCCAGGCCGTAGTCCGCGAATTGCCGCCAGCCGTCGCCGCCCTCGGCGATCGCCTCGGCCAGCAACTCGCCGGCGGCGCAGGTCGGCGCCAGCCCATGGCCGCCGAAGGCCTGCGCCCACCACAGGCCACGGCGGTCGCTCCCCAGTTGCGGCATCTGGTGCCGTGCGTAGCTCATCAGCCCCGACCACGCATGCTCGATTCCCACGTCCTCCAGTTGCGGGAAGACCCGCAGCAGGTCGCGGCGCAGCAGGCGCCGCAGCGCGCGCGGATCGCGCTGGCGGATGGAGATCCGCCCACCCCAGAGCAGGCGCGTATCCGGCAACGGACGGTAGTAGTCGAACGCGAAGCGCGTGTCGTAGACGGCGGCGCGCGTGCGCAGGCAGTCCGCCATGCGTTCCCCCAGCGGTTCGGTGGCCATCACGTAGGTGGCGATCGGCAGCACGGCGCGGTCGATGCGCCGGTCGAGTCCGGCCAGGTAGCCGCCGCAGGCCAGCACCACCTGTTCCGCCAGCACCTGGCCCTGCGGCGTGTCCAGCCGCCAATGCGCGCCTTCGCGCCGCAGCCGCCGGACCTCGCTGTGTTCGTGGACGCGCACGCCCTGCCCGGCCGCCGCCGCGGCCAGGCCGATGGCGTAGTTGAGCGGGTGCAGGTGCAGGGCATCGCGCTCGAACAGGCCGGCGGAATAGCGCTTGCTGCGGATGCGTTCGCGAAGCTCGCGTTCCGGCAGCCATGTCCATTCCACGCCGTAGTGCTCGGCCAGCAGTCGCTGGCGCTCGCGCAGCACGGACGGATCGCGGAACCAGTTGGCCCAGATCACGCCCTCGTCGACAACCTGGCCGTCGATGCCGTAGGCGGCCACCCGTTCCCGGATACGCTGCACCGCGGCCACGGTCAGGTCGAACAGCGCCTTCGCGCGTGCCGGCCCCCGTTGCTCCAGCAGTGCCTGTTCGCCAAGCGAGTAGCCGGCGAACACGAAACCGCCGTTGCGCCCCGAGGCGCCGAAGCCGATCCGCTCGCGTTCGAGCAGCACGACCTCCCGGACCCCGCGCTCGGCCAGCCCCAATGCGGTATGGAGGCCGGCATAGCCGCCGCCCACGATGGCGACGCGCGCTTCGTGCCGCCCCCACAACGGCGCATACGGCGGGTAGGGCGTCGCCGTGGCGCGGTAGTACGAAGCTTCGAGCTGTTTCATGCCGGTCGCCGGATCGCACCCGATGACGGGCGCCCTGTCCGGCGAGCATAGTCCAGATACAGGGGTGCGAGGCTTTCTGGCCCGGTGCGGGTTACCGGAGATCGGAGACAGATCCCTTGCTGTGAAACATCCCGCATCGTGCGGAATGTTTCATCGGCGCGTCCGAAGCCTGTCCGTACGCGCCTCCCGGGATCGGTCGCTTGCGCGACCGATCCGCCCCCGGGCCATTCATCGCCGGGCCGAGAGGCTTGAACAATCCACGAACGCTCAGAGCCTGTGAAAACTTCCGCATCGAGCGGAATGTTCCATCGGCGCGTACGGCGCCTGTCCGTACGCGCCTGCGCGGATCCGTCACTTGCGTGGCTGATCCGCGCCCGGCCATCCATGGCCGGGCGGAGCGTTCGAAAAATTCACAAACGCTCAGAGCGTGCCGGCGAACTCGCGCACCGTGGCGGCCAGCACCGGGTCCTGCATGGCCATGTGCATGGTGGCCCGCACCAGCCCGGCCTTGTTGCCGCAGTCGAAACGCGTGCCCTCGAAGCGGTAGGCCAGCACCTTGCCCTGCTCCTTGAGCAGCGCCTCGATGGCATCGGTCAACTGGATCTCGCCGCCGGCGCCGGGGGTGGTCTGCTCCAGCAGCTGGAAAATGCGACCGGGCAGCACGTAGCGACCCACCACGGCGAGGTTGGAAGGCGCCTCGGCGGGCTTGGGTTTCTCGACCATGAAGCGGATGCGGGCGCTGCGCTCGTCGACGCGCTCGGCGTCGACGATGCCGTACTTGTCGGTCTGGTCGTGCGGCACTTCCTCTACCGCGATCACGCCGGCCTGTTCCGCCAGGGCGAGCTCGGCCATCTGGCGCAGCGCGCCCCTGCCCCGGTTCCAGATCAGGTCGTCGGGCAGGATCACGCCGAACGGCTCGTCGCCGACCACCGGCTTGGCGCACAGCACGGCATGGCCGAGGCCGAGCGCTTCCGGCTGGGTCACGAAGATCGCACGCACGTGCCGCGGCAAGGTACCCTGGACCAGCGCAAGCAGTTCGTCCTTGCCTTTTTCCTCCAGCTTCGCCT
>Ga0164242_10002482_pt1 | contig 21348 bp, 19 predicted proteins | sample OricomgcompostMG_FD_108783 | JGI IMG/M metagenome (GOLD analysis project Ga0164242, IMG submission 108783) | Miracle-Growth compost microbial communities from Emeryville, California, USA - Original compost - Miracle growth compost (MG) ... | reverse complement strand
GGTCCGCCGCCGTGACCTCGTCACCGCCAGCGAGCACGACGGATGCCCGCCCGTTGTGTTCGGGACCGGCCGTGAACTGCGCGCTGAAGGCCAGCCATCCGGCCACCGAGCCGTTCACGTCGTCTTCGCCAGAGGCATCCGGAGTGAAGACACTCACTTCGGAGCAGTCGGGGAAGCGCCAGAAGAACCCGCCGTATCCAGCGCCGGCGCGGCCCTTGCTGCCCGGGCTGCCGAGAGACACGTCGTTCGCGACGGGCGTGAGGTGCACATCGACCTCGAGCGCCCACGCGTGCCGGTCGCCCCCGAACGCGATCGGACGCCAGCGGATTCTCCTCTGCTCCTCGAGTACCGCCTCGCCGTCCGGACCCCGCCAGACGAGTTCGTGCTCGACGCCGTCCCCGAGCTGCCCGGTCTCGAGCCGGTCCGTGCGCACCACCTCGATGCGCCCGTGGTCGTCGAGCGTCTCGTACCCGCTGTCGCGCACGTAGGTGCGGCCGCCCCAGAAGTTGACGCCTGCGGCATCCTGCACCGTGAACCCCACTCCGGTGTGCCAGTCGTGGTCGGCCGGATGCGTCGCCGTGACCGTGACACCGCTCAGCGTGCGCACCGGATGCAGGTACGGATGCGGGCTTGAGAACTCGATCGTGCCGCCGCCGTCGACCTCTTCTGCCACCAGCGTGCCGTCGACCTCGGCCGCGGCGATCACGCGGTCGACGCCGCGCATGGCCCACGGAACACCCTGCTCGCTGAACGTGACGCCTGCCGCGGATGCCGCCCGCACCGACTCCACGATGCGGTCGACGATGGGGTACTCGTCGCCCTCCTCACCGTGCCATGTCACCTGGCGGGGATCGATCTTGGTCGGCTCCGGCGCCCGCCGCACCGCCTCCACGACGCGCATGAAAGCCCCGGTCGAGACAAGCGGCACGATGAGCTCCGCGCCGCTGCGCCGATGCTCGATGAGGTTCTCGAGCAGGTCGGCGCGATGGAACGTGCGCTGCTCGTCTCCGATGCTGACGACATCCGTTGTGTAGGAGAAGGTGGCGGATGCCCGCTGTCCGAGAACGGTCACAGTCGCGCCGCGATCTGGCTCGTCGTGCAACTCGGGTGGGGCGCACAACGTGAGCACGCAGGTCACGGTTGGATGCCCTGGCCCGCTGATGCGGATGACGGACGTGTCGTCGGCCTCGATCGCGTTCGCCCGGTACAGCTCCGTCTCGACCCGGCTGACGGAGTCGGCGGTGTCGTAGCCTGCGATGCGGAGCGCGGTCGCGACAGCGTGCGCGAGCGGGTTCGTAGCAACGCCATCGACTACCGCATGGCCGTCGAGCGTGCGCCGGCCGGCCCACCTGGCGCGTGCCCAGTATGACTTCTTGCGGCTCCATAGGCCGGTCGCGCTGACTCGTTCGGTGAGGCCGAGGTCGAGCGCGTCATCCTTCAAGGCCGCGATGGCGGCGGACCCGAGGCTCTGGAATCCCACCTGCACGACACGCCGCGTCTCGCGCTGCACCTCCAGCAGCCGCTCGAACGCCGCCATCGTGGGCACCGGCGGCTTCTCGAGCAGCACGTCTGCGCCGGCGCGCATCGCGATCTCCGCGAGGCGTTCGTGCGTGTCGAGGGGCGTCGCGACGATGACGATGTCGGCCCTGTGCCGGGCGAGCGCGGCGGTCAGGTCGGCGTAGATCGGGATGCCGCCGTCGCTGTCGCGCTGCGCAGCAACGGCGGGGTCGACGAGGGCCACGATGACGAGGCGCCCGGTCTCCGCGAGCCGACGGGCGTTCTCCAGATGCAGGCGCCCGTAACCGCCGACTCCCGTGATGACCACGTGCGGCGCTGGAGCGGAATGTGTCTCTGGCATCGGCGACCTCTCTGTCATGGCGCTGTCGTCTCCATCATGCTGCCAACTCTCCATCCTGTCAGAAAGCGCTTTCCCGCGCGAGCGAATGCCCAAGCATGCCGCGAAATCGCGGTCCGAATGTGTCGCTTCCGTCGCGGATAACGGCACCCCCGGACCGCAAGTTCGACACCGAGCTCAAACGTTCGATCGCGAGGACGCTACCAGCGCTTGGTCGTCTGGTTGGCCGCCGGTCGGCGTCGGGCGGGCCGGCTGCCGTGTCGGAATCCGCTGAGGTCATTCGACGTGTGCATGTACCCGATCGCCGATCGGCCGGAGGAGGAACCATGTACGACACGTTGCGCGGCCGCAAGGCGCCGAGTCCCGCGTTGCGGCGCGCCCGCGTCGCGGTCTTCGCGGTCTTCGCGTCCGCCGGATTCCTGGTGGGCATGTGGTCGGGCACGATCCCGCTCGTGGCGGCGGGCGCCGGAGTCTCGGCGGGCGGCCTCGGAGTGGTCATCCTGATCAGTTCGGTCGGAATCGTCGCCGGCGCCCAGGTCGGTGGCCGCGTCCAGGGTCGGGCGGGCAGCGTGGTGCTCTGCATTGCGGGGCTCGCCACGGCGTCGTTCGGCGTGCTGGCGATGGGGTTCGCGGGGGATGCCGGCGTGCTCGCCTGCGCCATGACCATCGTCAGCTTCGGCATGGGCCTGAACGACGTCGGCATGAATCTGCAGGCGGTCGTCGTGGAACGCGCATACGGGAAGCCGATCATGTCGGCGTTCCACGCGTTCTTCTCGCTGGGCGGCGCGGCCGGCGCGCTCGCCGTGCTCGGCACGGCCGCGCTCGGCTGGACCGTGCGCCCGCAGCTCGGTCTCGCCGCTCTGTTGTGCACGATCGCGGTCTCTGTCGCCGGCGGGTGGCTGGTGCGCCCCGCGGTCGAGGCGGCCAGCAGACCGCGCTCCATCGTGAGCACAGCGGATGCCGTGACATCCGTCGGCGAGGACGCTCGGGCATCCGGAGACGTGCTCGCTCCCTCTGCGGGTGGCGACATCCTCCTCGGCCCCGCAGGCTGGCCCGAGTTCGCGGCGGATGCCGCCCATTCCACGACGTCAACCGCACGACCCCGGCGGCTGCCCATGCGATGGACACGGGTCGCCGTCATGCTCGGAGCGTGCGCGCTGCTGCTCATGTTCACCGAGGGTGTGGCGACCGACTGGAGTGCACTGCAGCTGACGCAGGCGTTCGGTGCGGCGGCCGGCCTCTCCGCCTTCGGATACGGAGCATTCGCGGTGGCGATGACCGGCGGACGTCTCGTCGTCGACCGCGTCGTCGCGGTACTGGGTCCGGTCGCGGTCGTGCGCGGCGGGGCGCTCCTCGGTGTGATCGGTCTCGCCGCCGTGCTGGTCGCCCCATCGCTGTGGGTCGCGCTCGCCGGCTGGGCTCTGCTCGGGGCCGGCCTCTGCGGATGCGTTCCGCAGGTCTTCAGCGCCGCCGGCAACCAGCCGCACTCCGGGGTGGTGCTCTCGCGCGTGCTCACCTTCGGTTACGTGGGCATCTTCGGCGGCCCGGCGCTGATCGGATTCGTGGCGAACGCGACGAGCGTCACCGTTGCCCTGATCGCGCCGTTCGCGGCACTCATGCTCGCCGCGCTCCTGGCCGGAGCCGTTCGTCGCACCCCGCGTGAATCGCCGGTCGAGATCGGGCCGTCGGCGCCCGTTCCTGCGCGTCCCGACCCAACCTGACGCGGGATCCGTCGTCCGCCAATCGCCGAGGATGAAGGCGATGAGCTTGGGCGAGCGGACGCCTACGCCTTCTGCGCGGCCGCCTCGTCACCCTCCATCTCGGCCAGCGCCATGCTGCGCGTGGGCTGCGCGAACGTGAACCGCAGCCGGCGTTCGGTGAACGCCAGGCGCATCCCGCGGTAGCGCACCATGTAGTACACGCCGACGGCCGCCGCCAGGATTCCGGAGGCCCCGCCCACCACGAGCGCCCATCGCGGTCCGAACGCGTCGGCCACCCAGCCGACGATGGGGGCGCCGATCGGGGTGCCGCCCATGAAGATGGCCATGTAGATCGCCATCACGCGGCCACGCACCACGGGATCGGTGGAGAGCTGCACGACGCCGTTCGCGGTGGTGTTGAACGTCTGAGATGCCACTCCCACGACGGCGAGCATCGCACCGAAGGCCCAGTAGCTGGGCGCGGCGGCCGCGGCGACGCATCCGATACCGAAGACCACGCCGGCCACGGAGAGCAGCGACCCGCGCGGTTTCTCGCGCCGTGCGGCCAGCAGGGCGCCGACGACCGATCCGATCGCCATGACGGACGACAGGATGCCGTACTCGCCGGCACCTTGATGGAACACGGTGCTCGCCATGCTCGCGACGAAGATGGGGAAGTTCAGGCCGAACGTTCCGACCAGGAACACCATCGTGAAGATGGTCAGCAGGTCGGGGCGCCGGCGCACGTAGCGGAATCCCTCGACGAGGCTGCCGCGGGAGCGTGCGGCGCGCTTGGTGACATGCAGCCGGTCGCGCCGCATGAAGTTCAGCGAGGCGAGCACCGCGGCGAAGCTGACTGCGTTGAGCAGGAAGACCCACCCGGCACCGACGGCAGCCGTGAGGAGTCCGGCCACGGCGGGGCCGACCAGTCGGGCGGCATTGAACGACGCCGAGTTGAGCGCCACCGCGTTGCCCAGCATCTTCGGCCCGACCAGGTCGCCGACGAACGTCTGACGAGCCGGCGAGTCGAACGCGGCGACGATGCCCAGAAGCAGCGCGAAGAGGTAGACGTGCCACAGCTGCACGATGCCGGTCACGGTGAGGATGCCCAGCCCGAGCCCCAGCAGACCCATCGCGCCCTGCGTCGCCATCATCAGCTTGCGGCGGTCCAGGTGGTCGGCCGCATACCCCGTGATCGGCAGCAGGATGAGCTGCGGTCCGAACTGCAGCGCCATCACGACGCCCACCGCGAGTGCGTCGTTGTGGGTGAGCTGAGTCAGGACGATCCAGTCCTGAGCGGTGCGCTGCATCCACGTTCCCACGTTGGAAACGAGGGCCCCCGCGAACCAGATGCGATAGTTCACCGCCGAGAGCGATCGGAACATCGCGCTCATGAGTCGGCCAGTTCCCGCATCACCTCGGCCGCGTCGGCCAGCAGCGAACGCGTCTCGGAGGGCAGCTTCGCCAGCCGACGGTCCAGCCATGCGTCCCGCCGCCGCCGTGTCTCCTTCACCAGGTCACGCCCGGCATCCGTCGGTACGAACAGCACTTTGCGTCGATCATCGGCGGATGCCCGCCTCACCACGTAACCCGCGGACTCCAGCTTGTTGACGGTGCGGTTCATCGAAGGAGGCGTCACGCGCTCGTGGTCGGCGAGCTCGCTGAGCGTCTTCTCGCCCTCGCGATGCAGCAGGGCGAGCACGCTGTACTGGCCGTCGCTCAGGGCCCCGTCGGCCTTCTCGGCCCGGATGCGCCGCGACAGCCGGGCGACAGCGACCCGCAGGTTTCCGGAGAGCTCGTGGGTCGTGATGCGCCGGGGGGCGGGTTCGGTGCGCACCTCGGCCGCGGGTCCGGAGATCGTCGGCGCTGCAGAGGTATCGGCCCGTGCTGCGGTCGAGATCGGCGGAGTCATGATGTTTAGCATAGCAAATTAGCCAGGCTAAGTATTCCGCTCCGTTCGGTTCCGCCGGACAATGAGGTTCAACGCTTCGTGACGACAAGGGTGGGTCAGACACCCGAAGGGAGACCTCATGAGTTCCGACGAGAAGCGGGGCCGCATCACCATCGATTTGTTCAGCACCCTCGACGGCGTACAGCAAGCGCCCGGTGGTCCGGAGGAGGACCCGTCGAACGGTTTCCGGTTCGGCGGCTGGCAGGCCCCATTGAACGACCCGGCCGTCGGCGAATGGGTCATGGCGGGAATGGAGGGCATGGACGCCCTGCTGCTCGGCCGCCGCACCTACGACATCTTCGCCGGGTACTGGCCGCTTCACACCACCGGCGACGCCGAGGGCGTGATCGGACGCCTCTTCGACGGCATCCCGAAGTACGTGGCGTCGCGAGGAACACCGCAGCTCGACTGGCAGGGCTCCACGCAGCTGGGCCCCGATGTGCTCGCCGATGTGGATGCTCTACGCGACAAGCACAGGAACGTGCACGTCATCGGCAGCATCGATTTCGCCCGCACGCTGTTCGACGCGCAGCTCTTCGACGAGCTGAAGCTCTGGGTCTATCCGTTGGTGCTCGGCACGGGCAAGAGCCTCTTCGAGGACGGCACGGTCCCGGCAAGCCTGAGACTGCTGGCGCCGGCCGAGACGTCCTCGAACGGTGTGGTGCAGCTGCGCTACGCGCCGAACGGTGAGCCGACCGTGGGCGACATGACCGTCTAGCTGCGAGAATCGCCCCGTGCCGAGCTTCGAAGACGAACAGGGTGTGACCGTCACGTACTACGCGTGGCGGGTCGAGCATCCGCGAGCCGTGGTGCACCTGGTGCACGGGCTCGGCGAGTACGCCACCCGGCACGAGCCGCTCGTGAACATGCTGAACGAGAACGGCTTCTCGGTATACGCGGCCGACCAGCGCGGACACGGTCGGACCGGCCTCGGCCAATGGAACGGCGACCACTCCAAGCTGGGCAGGCTGGGCCCGGGCGGCCTGCGCGCGGCGGTGGACGACATCCGCTCTCTGAACGGGATCATCCGCAAGGAGAATCCGGGCGTTCCGCTCGTGCTCCTCGGGCACAGCTGGGGCTCGCTCATGGCCCAGATGCTCGTCAACCGCCACGCCGAGGAGGTCGACGCGCTCGTTCTGACCGGAACCGCGTACCGCACGCCGCTGCGCATGGAGGCGGGCGACCTCAACAAACACCACAAGGCACTCGGCACCACCGGATACGAGTGGCTGAGCCGGGACCCGCAGGTCGCTGCCGACTTCGCCGCGGATCCCCTCACCTTCGATGCGAAGGTGCTGAAGCTGTTCGGCGTCGTCGACGGCCTGCGACTCTACGGGCGGCCCGCGCGGGGCATCCGCGACGTTCCGCTGCTCGTCATGATCGGCGAGGAGGACTCGCTCGGCGGTCCGGCGAGCGCACGGATGCTTGTGGCCGCCTACAAGCGCCGCTCCGGCTTCTCGGACACCACGCTGGTGATCTATCCCGGCGCGCGGCACGAGGTGTTCAACGAGACGAACCGCGACGAGGTCGTCGGCGACCTCGTGCGCTGGCTGGATGCCCGGTTCCCCGCCCGGGTCTGATCGCGCGGAGCGCCGGCGCGCATCCGTAGGGTGGAGCCATGCACGGTGAGTACAAGGTTCCTGGCGGCAAGCTGGTCGTCGTCGACTTCGACGTCGTGGACAGCGCGATCGCGGACTTCCACCTGTCCGGTGACTTCTTCCTCGAGCCGGACTCGGCGCTGGAGGCCATCGACGCCGCGGTGAACGGCCTCTCGGCGGAGGCCGACACGGCCGCCATCGCGGACGCCATCCGTCGTGCTCTCCCGGCGGATGCCGCCCTGCTCGGCTTCTCGCCCGAAGCGGTGGCCGTCGCCGTTCGTCGATCGCTCTCCAACGCGACGGCGTGGCGCGACTACGACTGGTCCATCGTGCACGCCAAGGCGGTGCCACCGCGCCTGCATCTCGCTCTCGACGAGGCGCTCAGCAATTCGCTCGCGGCCGGTCATCGCGGTCCGACGTTGCGCATCTGGGAGTGGGACGAGTCCGCCGTGGTGATCGGCAGCTTCCAGTCCGTGAAGAACGAGGTAGACCCTGAAGGCGCCGCCCGATACGGATTCGACGTGGTGCGCCGTATCACCGGCGGCGGCGCCATGATGATGGAGAAGGGCAACGTCGTCACGTATTCGCTGTATGTTCCGGCCGACCTCGTCTCGGGCATGAGCTTCGCCGACAGCTACGCCTACCTCGACGACTGGGCGCTCGTCGCACTGCGCTCCCTGGGAGTGGATGCCACGTATAAGCCGCTGAACGACATCGCCAGCCCGCAGGGCAAGATCGGCGGCGCAGCGCAGAAGCGGTTCAAGAACGGTGCCGTTCTGCATCACGTGACGATGAGCTACGACATGGACGGCCAGAAGATGACCGAGGTGCTGCGCATCGGCCGGGAGAAGATCAGCGACAAGGGCATCGCATCCGCCGCCAAGCGCGTGGACCCGCTGAAGGCGCAGAGTGGTCTCAGTCGTGCGGAGATCATCGACCGCATGAAGCAGACATTCACCGAGCTGTACGGCGCACATCCCGGCGACATCACCGACGCCGAATACGCGGATGCCGAGCGCCTCGTCGCAGAGAAGTTCGGCACCGACGACTGGCTCTATCGGGTGCCCTGACACCAGCGCTCATCCAGCGCCGCGGCGCACCGTGCCAGCGGGTCCTAGACGTTCGCTTATACTACCGGCGTGGGTTGGTGGATACTGCTCGGCGTGGTCGCCGTCGGGGTGCTGCTGTGGGTTGCCCATCGGCTCGGCTGGATCGACCTCAGCGACAAGAGCCGCAACTCCTCCAACGGCGGGTCGTCCAGGGGCGGCGGCGCTCTGCTGATCGGCGACGAGGTCTTCGCGCCGGCCAAGTACGAGGCACAGCTCGAGCTCGACGCACGCGCTCGTCTGCCCGTGCCCGCACCCGTCCCCGGCGACGGCGACAAGGGTATTTTCGGCGACGGCCCCGTGCGCATCCGCCTCGATGCCGACGGCAATCCGCTGCGCTGACCGCAGATCACCCTTCGCACGTCGTCGTCGCCCGCGGCATGATGGGCGAATGGAGCCCCAAGCCGCGCTGAACGAGATCGCGTTCCTGCTCGAGTACGACCTCGCGCCGCGGTTCAAGGTGCAGGCGTTCCGGCGTGCGGCATCCGCGATCGATGGCATGACGGATGCGCAGCTTCGCGAACGCATCACGGACGGCCGGCTCGCCCGCACGAAGGGCATCGGCGACCGAACGTTCCAGGTGATCTCGCAGGCGGTCGAGGGCGCCGTGCCCGACTACCTCGTCGCGCTGCGCGACGCGCGCCCTGAGTGGCCCGACTCTCCGCTGGCGGCGCAGCTGCGCGGAGACCTGCACACGCACACCGAGTGGTCGGACGGCACCGTGCCGATCGCGGGGATGGCGGATGCGGCCACGGCCCTCGGCCGCGAGTACATCGCCATCACCGACCACTCGCCGCACCTCACAGTGGCGAACGGGCTGAGCGTCGAGCGGTTGCAGCAGCAGCTCTCCGACATCGAGGCGTGGAACCGTTCGGCAGACGGCGGCGTGACGCTGCTCAGGGGAATCGAGGTGGACATCCTCGAAGACGGCACCCTCGACCAGACACGCGACATGCTCGGCCGCCTCGACGTGGTCACCGCGAGCGTGCACTCGAAGCTGCGAGCGGATGCCGCGACCATGACCGCCCGCATGCTCGGCGCGGTGCGCGATCCGGCGACGAACGTGCTTGGCCACTGCACCGGGCGACTGGTGAAGGGCTCGCGCGGAACCCGTCCGCAGTCGGAGTTCGACGCCGAGAAGGTGTTCGCGGCCTGCGCGGCGGAGGGTGTCGCGGTGGAGATCAACTCGCGTCCCGAACGGCAGGATCCCCCGGACGACCTCATCGCGATGGCACTGGACGCCGGATGCCTGTTCAGCATCGACAGCGACGCTCACGCTCCGGGGCATCTCGCCTTCCTCGCCCTCGGCGCGGTCCGTGCAGAGGCGGCAGGCGTGCCCGCCGACCGCGTGGTCACGACGTGGCCGCTGCCGCGCCTCCGGGACTGGCTGGAGTCCCGGCGAGCTGACTCTCAGCCGGCGCTTTGAGACGCCTTCTGCAGGTCCTGGTACTCCGGATGCCGCTGCATCCACGACCGCACGTACGGGCACAGCGCAACGACCCGCAGGCCGGCACCGCGCGCGTCATCCAGCGCCGCCTGCACGAGATCGCCGGCGAGTCCCTCTCCCTGGTGCCCCTCGTCGACCTCGGTATGCGTGAACACGATGTGGTCGTCGAACCTCTTGTAATACGCAGCGCCGACCATCTGGCCGCCCAGCTCGATCACGTAGCGGGAGGCATCCCGGTCGTCGCGCACCTGTGCACTCATGTCGCCACCATAAGCACAGCTGGCGGGCAAGGGTGCGAGAACCGGCGACAATGGAGCAATGCCCGCGTGGTCTCCCGACAGCCCGAACACCGTGTTCGAGGCCGATAACCTGGCGGTGCTGCCCACGCTTCCGGATGCCGCGTTCACCCTGATCTACCTGGATCCGCCGTTCAACACCGGTCGCAGGCAGGAGCGCCGTACGGTGACCGCGGTGCGCAGCGACGCCACCGGCTCGATAGCAGGATTCCAGGGTCGCGGCTACGAGCGCATCCGCGGCGACCTGCTGTGCTACGACGACCGCTTCGACGACTACTGGGAGTTCCTGGAGCCCCGGCTGATCGAGGCGTGGCGTCTGCTCGCTGACGACGGCACCCTGTATCTGCATCTGGACTACCGCGAGTCCCACTACGCGAAGGTGCTGCTCGACGCGCTGTTCGGGCGGGCATCCTTTCTCAACGAGATCGTCTGGGCGTACGACTATGGAGCGAGGTCGAAGCGCAGGTGGCCGGCGAAGCACGACACGATCCTGGTGTACGTGAAGAACCCGCACGGCTACCACTTCGACTCGGAGTCCGTCGACCGCGAGCCCTACATGGCACCCGGTCTCGTCACGGCGGAGAAGGCGTCGCGCGGCAAACTCCCCACGGACGTCTGGTGGCACACCATCGTCACCACGACCGGCAGGGAGAAGACCGGCTACCCCACGCAGAAGCCTGAGGGGGTGGTGCGGCGCATGGTGCAGGCATCCTCTCGCCCCGGCGACTGGGTGCTCGACTTCTTCGCTGGCAGCGGCACGACGGGTGCAGTGGCAGCGGCCCTGGACCGCCGCTTCGTGCTCGTCGACAGCAACCCGGAGGCGATCGCCGTCATGCGCACCCGCTTCGAGCGGATGCCGGACGTCGCCTTCGTCTAGGCGGGTGCGGTCGATCGCCGGATGACTCTACCGATGCAGCGATCCGGCTCAGCTCGAGCCGCGCACGATCAGCCGGGTCTTCAAGATGGTCGCGTGCTCCACAGGATCGCCCTCGATCAGACGCACGAGCTTCTCGGCCATGGCCGCGCCGAGCTCGGTCATCGACTGGTGCATGGTGGTGAGCGCAGGGGACGCGGCCGATCCGAGCGCGTCGTCGTCGTATCCGACCACGGCGATGTCGTCCGGAATGCTCAGCCCCGCCTCGGCGATCGCGGCGTACGCGCCCAGCGCCATCTGGTCGTTGGCGGCGAAAACGGCGTCGATGGGAACCTTGCGAGCCAGCAGCCGGCGCATCGCCATCGCTCCGGATGCCGGTGAGAAGTCGCCCCACTCGACCAGCGTGGTGTCCAGCCCGGCCTTCGTCATGGCCCGTCGCCATCCGAGTTCGCGATCGAAGCCCGCCGGCATGTCGGCGGGACCGGCGATCGTGGCGATGTTCCTGCGCCCGCGTTCGATGAGGTGCTCGGTCGCGCTGAAGGACCCCTCGATGTTGTCGACGTCGACGTAGAAGCTCTCGACGGTGTCGGCATCGCCGTCATAGCTGTGCAGTGGTCGTCCGCCGAACACGACGGGGACGGCACGGCCGAGTCGAGCGTAGGAGTGGTCGCCTGAGTGATGCGAGACGACGAGCGCGCCGTCGATGTTGCCGCCGGTGAGGTAGCGGCGCGTCTTGTCCGGATTGGCTTCGGATGCCACGACGATGCCGAGCGTGTAGTCCGTCGTAGCGAGGTACACGGCGACGCCCTGGATGATCAGCGCGAAGAACGGGTCGGCGAACACGCGGGTCGTCGACTCCGGGATGACGAGCGCGATGGACTCGGTGCGCCGGCTCGCGAGCGAGCGCGCGGCGCGATTGGGCACGTAGTTCAACTCGGCTATGGCGTCGTTGACCGCTTTGAGCAGATCGGGCTTCACCTTGGGCGATCCGTTCACGACCCTCGACACGGTCGCGCGCGAGACTCCGGCCCGCGCGGCCACCATCTCGAGCGTCGGCGCTTGCGCCTGCGCTTTCACGCCCATGTCGCCCCTTCCCCGCCCGAACCTATCGCGATTCCGTGGCAGGGGCGACCCGTAGGGGTCACAAAATGATCGCGCTCTCACGCAGCTGCTCCCGCTCGCCCACCTCCGGCGCACGAAAACGGGACAGATCGCTCCGCGTGCTACGACGTCGCGACTTCGCCGGGGCCGGCGCTGTGCCGACCGCGGTGCTCGTGCTTCTGCTCTGCGTCGGCCGCAGCGGGCCGAGCGTGTCGGCCGTGCTCGGGCCTCGACTCGTTGTCCGCGCTCGTCTCGGCCACCGACACCGTGCCGACCGGAACGAGCCCCGGTTCGGCCTCCTCGTCGGGCAACGCCAGCGAGCCTGTCTCCGTGGCCGCTTCGTTGGCGAGCATCGCCTCGTCGTCGGCTGCCTCCTGCAGCGCCGACTTCGCCCGAAGCGGCGGCGTCTTGAAGAACAGCGCCAGCACGAACGCGAGCAGCACGACGCACATCGCCACCCAGTAGACGGTCACGGCCGAGGCGTTGAAGCCCACGAGGAACGGCTTGGCCAGCCGCTTGTCCGCGTTCTTCAGGAACGACGTGTCGTTGATGTCGTTGCTGTTCACCTTGGAGCCGCTGGATTTCTTCAACTGCTTCTGCACCGCAGGCACAACTGTCGTGTCGACGAAGTCGTTGCGCTGCGAGGCGTTCGAGAAGTCGAGCGAGACCGTTCCGTTCGAGTCCACCCGTGCGACGGGAACCTTCTTCTGGATCTGCGTGATCACGGCCTGCTGCGTCTGCTGAACGGCCTGTGCCTCGGCCGCCGCCTGAGCCTGCGCGGGAACCCTGCCCGCCGCCACGGCAGCGTCGACACCGCTCTTCGCGGCTGCGGTCGCCTTGTCCATCGTGGTCTGGAGACCCTTGGTCGTCTCCGTGGTCACGTTCTTCACGATCGGGTTGTAGATCGTGCCCATGATGCCCTTGTTCTCCGGAGCCTTCGCCACTGAGGGATCGAAGGCCGCCTCGAGTGCGGGGGTCAGCGTCGATTTTTCGTTCAGGGAGCTCTGGATGTTCGTGGGCATCACCGCGAACAGCAGCGAGATGAGCACGGCAGTGCCCAGCGTTCCACCGATCTGCCGGAAGAACGTCGACGCGCTCGTCGCCACGCCCATGTCGCGCAGACCCACCGCGTTCTGGCTGGCGATCGTGAGTGTCTGCATCATCTGGCCGAGCCCCAGGCCGATGAGCAGCATCGCCCCGGCGGCGAACCAGTACGAGTAGTCGTACTTCATGAACGTCAGCCAGAAGAATCCGCCGGAGAGCAGCAGCGTCCCGAGGATCGGGAACTGCCGGTAGTGGCCGGTGCGGGCGATGATCTGCCCGCTGGTGATGGATGCGATCATCAGGCCGAGGATCATCGGCAGCAGTTGGAGGCCGCTCTCCGTCGGATTCGACCCGAGCACGAGCTGTAGGTAGAGCGGGATAGTCAGCATGGCGCCGAACATCCCGAAGCCGACGAGAACGCCGATGATCGTTGCCATCGAGAACGTGTTCGAGCGGAACAGCTTGAGCGGGATGAGCGCGTCATCCTTCATCAGCATCTCGACGATGATGAAGCCGACCACCCCGACGGCGCCGATGACATAGCACGCGATCGCGGAGGGGCTGCCCCAGCCCCAGGCACGGCCCTGCTCCGCAATCAGCAGCAGAGGCACCAAGGCGACGATCACGCCGGTCGCACCCCACCAGTCGATGCGCACCGAATGGTGGTTGTGCCGCGGAAGGTGCAGGAACGCGATCACGATGAACAGCGCGATGATGCCGATCGGCACGTTGATGAGGAACACCCAGCGCCATCCGGCGATCCACAGGATCTGATTCGCGCCGGCGAAGAGACCGCCGATCAGCGGCCCGGCGACGCTCGAGATGCCGAAGACCGCGAGGAAGTAGCCCTGGTATTTGGCGCGCTCGCGCGGGGCGAGGATGTCGCCCATGATCGCCAGCGGCATCGACATCAGGCCGCCCGCGCCCAGGCCCTGGATGGCGCGGAACACGGCGAGCTCGATCATCGACTGCGAGAACGAGGACAGGATCGAGCCGATCACGAAGATGATGATCGCCAGGATGAACAGCGGCCGGCGCCCGAAGATGTCGGACAGCTTCCCATAGATCGGCGTGGCGATCGTGGAGACGATCAGGTAGGCCGTGGTCACCCAGGCCTGCAGGCTCAGGCCGTGCAGGTCGTCGCCGATGGTACGGATGGCCGTTCCGACGACGGTCTGGTCGAGTGCGGAGAGGAACATGCCCGCCATGAGGCCGAAGATCACGAAGAGGATCTGACGGTGCGTCATGATCGGTGCTTTGGGCGCTGACGGCGCTGACGTGGCGGCTTCTGACATTGATCCCGTACGTTTCTGCTGAAACAGCTGGTGGCGACACGAAAGCGAAGACGGGCCGAACGGCGGTCTCCGCCGTCGTTGGCGTGTGAAGAGTTGTCGGTGCTGAGAAATTTGCGGTGACTGCAAATTTACACCCGAGAAGTGTGCGCGTCGAACCATAGCAGTTCCTGAGTTCTCGCGGGCGAGTCCATACAGGACCCACCGAGCATTCCAAGGCGCACGCGGTACCGTCGATCACGCCATGTCGTACCCCCCGAATGAGTCGCACACACGCATCCGCTCCCGCATTCCTCGCGCTTCCGGGCGCCGCGTCCGCGGTGTGCGGGCGGCTGTGCTCGCTGTGGCGGCGGCGTCCGCGCTCGTTCTCGCCGGATGCACGGCGCACACCGCTCGCACCGCCGACGCCACGCGCGCCGCGGAGCACACCGCTGCTTCGTCGCCTTCGGTGACGGCCGTGTCGCCGGCGCAGGCATCCGTAGTGGGCCAGAAGGTGACGATCACGGGCACTGACCTGCAGAACGTCAAGGCGGTCGCGTTCGGTTCGGCGAGTGTGCGCGTGCTCTCAGCGAGCGCCGACAAGGTCGTCGCCCAGGCGCCGGCCGCGGCCAACTATCAGCCCGCGACAGTGGCCCTGAAGCTGATCGGCAAGACGGGCAAGACGATCGCGACCAAGCCGGGTGCTCTGGAGTACACGGCGGCGGGCGGCGTGGCCGCGCAGTTGGAGTACGCGCTCGCGCACTGGCAGAACTACAACACGGCCGAGTACGGCGACCTCAACCCCGATGGTGGCGACTGCGCCAACTTCGTCAGCCAGACACTCATCGCGCGCGGCTGGACCATGAACGACGACTGGTACAACCACGAGGCGGGCGACGACTGGAGTCCCGCGTGGGGCTACGTTCCCGCGATGGATGACTACTTCGCCGAGAACGCCGCAAGCCTCGGTCTCGAACAGCTCAGCTTCTCGCAGGCCGACCGCGCCAAGGTCGCGCTCGGCGACATCGCCGTCTTCGATTGGGACGGCGACGGCTCGCCCGACCACGTCGAGGTCGTCGACCGCATCACGAAGGTGAACGGCCAGTACAAGATAGAGCTGGCCAGCCATAACGACGACTACGCGTACCGCGACCTCGACGAGACGATCACGACGCAGCACCCGGGCGCGACCGGCCACTTCTGGCACCTGACCCGCTGATCGGGGCAGCCTGCGCGGCTAGGGCCGCTGCTCGAGTCGCGGTGACGGCGAAGCGGTCAATAGTGCACGTAGACGTCGGTGCCGTCCGGCGTCCAGTCGTAGAGCTGCTCGGCGAGACTGATCGGCATGCCCACGCATCCGTGACTCATCGGATGCCCGAAGTTGTTGTGCCAGTACACGCCGTGGAAGGCGTCGCCGTTGTAGTCGAAGTACATGACCCACTGCACGTCCGGCACGACGTAGCCGTACTGCGTGCTCGACATCGTCTGAACCCTGATGTGGTCGCGAACGGTGAAGTGGCCGGTTGGTGTCGGGGTTCCCGGAAGCCCCGCCGAGATGGCCCATGAGCCGACGACAGCGCCGTTCTGCATCATGTAGAGGCGCTGCGAGCTGAGGTTCACCTCGATGCTGCGCTGAAGGTTCGTCGTCTGGAACGGCGTCTCCGTCACCGGCAGGCGGTACTCGGCGTTGCCGTCGCTGAGCTGAGTGGCGAATGACCGCGCCACCATGCTGGTGTTCCCGAGCGTGCGGCCGGTCTGGCCGGCCGTGTCGACCCGCAGCACCGCGCCCGTGGCGTCGACGACGTCCTGCGCGTTCGCCGGCTGCCGGTTCACCTGGCCGGGCAGCGCGTCGACCGCAGTCTGGATCTTCTTCTGATCGGCCGCGATCGAGAAGCTCCCCGTGCTGTCGTTCGATGTCACGGTCAGCCACGAGGCGGCGACGTCCGGTGCGACCGGCACGGTGCGCTCCGTGCCCACGTAGAAGCCGATCGTGGCGAGCATGCCGTTGAGCTTCTTGGCGGTCGCCTCGGCGGTGGCCGTGCTGATCGGTGGCAGGGCGTCTGTCTTCGTCGTGCGCACGGCGACATGGTCGATGTCGCGGCTGAACGACTTCTGGAGCGACTGCGCGAGCGCAGCCGTGTTCACCCGGATGCCGGGCGCGGCCGGCTTCACGACGTAGGCGCCGTTCGCGAATGAGACAGTGGCATCCGTCGGCTTCGTGTACAGGGCGGGGAGCGCCTGCTGCAGCACCTTGTCGGCCTTGCCTGTCTCGAGCGTCACGGGCGCCTGAATCGGAGCGCCGAACCAGGCGCCGATGTTCCACAGCGGCCGGTCGGCGAGTGCCTGGTTCGTGAGTCCGGCGGCGTCGACCTGCACGCCGAGCTCGCGCCCGGTCATCCTGGTGCCGTTCACGCTGATGGTCGTGTCGGCGAGGCGCTGTGAGACCATGTTCGCCGCAATACTAGGCGGCAGTCCGCCCACGGGAACCCCGGCGACGGTCGTTCCCGGAGCGATCAGCAGGGTGAGCGCCGCACCTAGCAGCACGACGAGCGCGCCGCCGGCGATCCAGAGCCAGAGGAACCGTCGCTTGCGCTTCGGCTTGCTCGTCGCCTGGAGCGTCTCGGCAAGACGCGTGCGCGTCGCGTCCGGCGACTCCGGCTCGTTCGCGCCGTCGCCGACGACAGGATCGTGTGTCAGTTGATCCGTCACGGCTGCCTCGTTCGCTCGGTGACCCCCCGCTGGGCGAAACGTCAACAGAGAATATAATGGCGCGCCGCAAACGGCAACTGGTCTGTCTATCCGATAAGCGAGCCGTTGTGCATCCGTTATGTCGATGGCCGACCTCAGCGTCCGCTCAGAGGGCGGCACGCCGAGCCGACGCACAGGGCCCGATCGATAACGTCGACGGCATGGCGCAGACGAGACGGCGAAGCAGATGGTGGCGGGTCGCATCCGGTTTCTCGGTGGTCGCCGTGCTCGCGCTCGCCGGATGCGCCGCCGGACCCGCCCCGCTTCCCGCGCCGATTCAGAAGCAGCTCGACTACGCGCTCGCGCACTGGGACCACTACAACACGAAGGTCTACGGCGACCTGAATCCCGTCGGCGGCGACTGCGCCAACTTCGTCAGTCAGACGCTGATCGCGCGAGGCTGGAAGATGAACGACCAGTGGTACAACCACGACGCCGCGGAGGAATGGAGCCCGGCATGGGGCTATGTTCCGGCGATGGACAACTACTTCGCCGCGAATGCGAAGTCGCTGGGCCTCACGGAGTACCCGTTCGACGAACGCTCGAAGATCGCGGTCGGCGACATCGTGGTGTTCTCCTGGGCCGGAACCGATGAGTACGACCATGTCGAGATCGTGAGCAAGGTCATCGACACCACCGTTGACGGCAAGAAGCACGTCGACATCAAGATGGCCGGCCACAACAAGGACACCGAGTATCGCGACCTCGACTACGTGCTTGACAAGGAATACCCCGGCGCATCGGGCCATTTCTGGCACGTTGCGCTGCCGCCGACGGCCTCGCCGACGCCATCCAAGTAGCGGCCCGCCCGGCGAGTGACACCAAGTGGTGTCATCTGGTTCGCACGAATGCTTGACATGACACCATTATGGTGTCACCATGGTGTCATGCAGTTGGAAACCTATGTCGAAGAACTCCAGCGTCAGCTCGTCGCGGCGGCCGCCGCCGGCACGGACGAGACGCGTGAGACCGCCGAGCGCCTGACGACCGCGCTCGACGCGGCCGCGCGGCTCATGCTGATCGAAGCGCTGAGCGCGGCTGCGAGTGAGATCACGACCGAGCTGACACCGGGCTCTGTCGATCTTCGCCTGCGTGGTCGCGAGCCCGAATTCGTCGTGATCCAGGCTCCGGAGTGGTCGGAGTCGGTCACCCCGGCGGCCGCACAAGCACCAACCGCACCAGCCGCAGTGGAGGGCGAGGACGCGTCGACGACGCGCACCACGTTGCGCCTTCCAGATGAGCTCAAGGCGCGCGTCGAAGCCGCCGCCGCGCACGCCGGGGTTTCCGTCAACACCTGGCTGGTGCGAACGGTAGCCGCCGCGCTGGACGGCGGAGCCTCGCGGCCCGTTGCGCGGGAGACCAGCGGCAAGCGCGTCACCGGATGGGTTCGGTGACGAAGGTGAGCAAGGAATCCGGCGGCAGCGCAGCATCCATCATTTCCACCTCGAGTCAGGCCATCTCGAATACGCAGGGGAGAGCCATCATGAACACGGAGTACGAAACACCGGAGCCCATCCAGGTGGTGCTCGACATGCTCGTCGTCGTCAGCCTGACGGTCACGGCCGCCGACACGAAGACGACGACCGTGTCGATCCAGGCCGGCGATCCGGCCAAGAAGGACGACGTGCGAGCCCTCGGCGAGGTGAGCGTGGACTTCGTCGACGGCGTGCTCGGCCTGCGCATCGCCCGCACACTGCGCTACTACACCTGGTTCAGCGGCAGCCCGCGGCTGACCGTGGACATCACCGTGCCGACCGGCTCGAGTCTTGACGCCAAGCTCGGCGCGGGCAACGTCGAGACCCAAGGCGTGCTCGGCTTCTGCATCGTCCGTACCGGAGCAGGCGAACTCCGGATCGAGCAGGCCGGCAGGACCACGCTGCACAGCGGCGCCGGTTCGATTCAGGCGGGTCGGATCGCCGGTCCGCTGCAGATCACGAACGGTGCCGGATCCATTCGGGTCGGCACGCTGGATGGCGAGGGGAACGTCAAGAACACGACGGGCAACACCACCTTCGGCGACGTCGAAGGACCACTCACGGTGAAGTCCACAACGGGCAACGTGGTGATCGAACAGCTGAACGGCTCGGCCGAGATCAAGTGCGCACACGGCGAGGTGCGCATCGACCGGGTCGGCACGGGTCAGGTCAAGATCGACGGAGGTTACGGCTCCATCGAGGTCGGGGTGCCCGAGGGCACCGCCGCGTGGCTCGACATCGCCTCACGGCACGGGCAGGTGCGCAACGAGCTCGAGGCGGCGTCCGCTCCGGTGGATACCGACCGCACCGTGGCCATCACAGCGCACGCGGACTACGCCTCCATCACCATCCGTCGCCCGCTGGGTTAGCACCACACCACACCACAGGTACCGCCCGAGGTGGGCGGTGATCGTCGCGCCCGAAAACGGGGGCGACGACGAGAGAGAAGGAAACCACCATGACAACCACCGCAATCCAGTCCCCTGCGATCCACGTGCAGGGCCTGGTGAAGTCTTACGGAAAGCTGGAGGTGCTGCGCGGCGTCGACTTCGACGTGGCACAGGGAAGCATCTTCGCGCTGCTCGGCTCCAACGGGGCGGGCAAGACCACGGCCATCCGCATCCTGTCGTCGCTGCTGCACGCCGACGGCGGAACCGCCAGCGTCATCGGATACGACGTGTTCAAGCAGGGCGCCGACGTGCGCAGGTCGATCAGCCTGACCGGCCAGTTCGCCGCCGTCGACGAGATCCTCAGCGGACGCGAGAATCTGGTGCTCATCGCGAGGCTGCGTCACGTGAAGCAGCCCGAGCGGGTTGCCGACACGCTCCTCGAGCGGTTCTCGCTGACCGACGCGGGCGGCCGACGCGTCTCGACCTATTCGGGAGGCATGCGGCGCCGGCTCGACATCGCGATGAGCCTCATCGGCAACCCGCCGGTCATCTTCCTCGACGAGCCGACAACGGGCCTCGACCCCGAGGCGCGTATCGAGGTGTGGGATGCGGTCAGGGAGCTCGCCGCGGGCGGCGCGACCGTGCTGCTCACCACGCAGTACCTCGACGAAGCCGAACAGCTCGCCGACCGCATCGCGATCCTGCACAAGGGCCGGATCATCGTCGACGGCACGCTCGCCGAGCTGAAGGCCATGCTGCCGCCGGCGAAGGTCGAGTACGTCGAGAAGCAGCCCAGCCTCGAAGACGTCTTCTTCGCGATCGTCGGCGACAAGGGCGACGAGCCGGCGGATGCCGGCACCAGCAACGACCAGAACACGTCCGGCGTCCGCGCCGGCGCCAACCAGAAGTAGGCGAGGACCATGACAACGACGACAACGCAGCTCGCGACCGGATCGCGGGCATCCACCGGATCGCACTTCTTCGGCGACACCGCGGTGCTCACCGGGCGCACACTCAAGCACATCACGCGCAGCCTCGACACCATCATCACGACGGTGATCACCCCGATCGCACTCATGCTGTTGTTCGTGTACGTGCTGGGTGGAGCGATCCAGTCCGGTTCCAGCAACTACGTGAACTACCAGCTCCCGGGCATCCTGCTCATCACCGTCGCCTCGGGCATCGCCTACACAGCCTTTCGGCTGTTCCAGGACATGCAAGGCGGCATCTTCGAACGGTTCCAGTCCATGCCGATCGCGCGCTCCTCCGTGCTCTGGTCGCATGTGCTCACGTCGCTGGTCGCCAACGTCATCTCGCTCGCGGTAGTGATGGGGGTCGCATTTCTGATGGGCTTCCGAACCGGGGCGAACGTGGGCGCCTGGCTGGCCGTGGCGGGCATCCTGATCCTGTTCACGCTCGCGCTCACCTGGGTCGCCGTGATTCCCGGCCTGACCGCGAAGAGCGTGGACGGCGCGAGCGCCTTCTCGTACCCGCTCATCTTCCTGCCGTTCATCAGCTCGGCGTTCGTGCCCACCAGCACCATGCCTGGCCCGGTGCGCTGGTTCGCGGAATATCAGCCCGTGACGCCGATCGTGAACACGATCCGCGCCCTGTTCGCCGGGCAGCCTGTGGGCAGTGATATCTGGATCGCGCTGGCGTGGTTGGTGGGGATCCTGGTCGTCGCGTACGTGTTCGCCCAGGTGATCTACCGGAAGAAGATCTCGTAGCCCGGTCGGCCGAGCGGCTTCACCGTGAGAACAGGCAGATCCCGCGAGAACAGGCGGGATTTGCCTGTTCTCGCGCGGAGAGCGCGATCATGCCTGTTTTGGGCTGGGGCTGGTCCAGGTGCAGGGGGCGGCTAGGCGATTGCGGCGTCCACGATGCTCTTCGCCTCGGACTGCACCTGCCGCAGGTGGTCTTCTCCGAGGAACGACTCGGCGTAGATCTTGTAGACGTCCTCGGTGCCGCTGGGGCGGGCGGCGAACCAGGCGT
>Ga0164242_10002481_pt1 | contig 21348 bp, 22 predicted proteins | sample OricomgcompostMG_FD_108783 | JGI IMG/M metagenome (GOLD analysis project Ga0164242, IMG submission 108783) | Miracle-Growth compost microbial communities from Emeryville, California, USA - Original compost - Miracle growth compost (MG) ... | reverse complement strand
GCGGGGGACCACCGGAAGATGCGCCTCCGGTACCGCGAAATGTCGGGTTCGGGCCCGGGGAGTTTTTTTTTTTTTTGGCGTGCTTATCATTCCCAATACACCGCCTAGCCACTTGGCGCGCTCCCCCAGGTCGGTGGTCAACTGGGCATTGGGCAGAGGATCAGCCTGTCAACGTCTGGACGAGCATATGCCTGTCCCATTCTCGACGCTGGACTACATTGCAGAGGCCGCCCCACTGCGGTGGGCTTTCAGGAAACGAAGGTTCAAATCCATGACGATCCTCGTCGTCTTTGCAGTTTGCGACAGGAGGATTGCATGGCCTTTGGCCTGTATTGGCAGATAGGAGGTATTCCGCAGTTGCATGCGAGATTGATGGCTCGCTAGACTGTGTACTAGCACCTGCCTACATCACTCTGCTGCCCGCTGCCCGCTGAACACTGCCCGCTGCACGCTACCTTCGAAGCTGCATCGGGGGATGCGCTTGATGCCCTGGGGTGTCCGGCCGCGGGCGGTGCGAATATGGGTCTGTCTGTCAGGGGCAGCAGGCGAGCTCAGCTCGTAACTAACCCCTAGAATTTTTTTCCATTGGCACTTAAATATTGTTGACGTGCCCCCTTTCTGCGCTAACACAGTGAAAAACGTACGATGGATGGGCGACGATCTGGAAGCATCTACACGAGCCGGGGTCCGGAGATCAGAGCGATTGGGTGAGATGATCGTCGGAGGATATCCACAAGGTACAGTACTTTACTTCTACCTTACGCCATGCGCAGGGCGCCGGATCCCTCGCATTGCTGGTCTTAGTCTTGCATCGAGGATCAACCTACCTCTCGAGATGCGCTGCGGGGTATCCGCTAGTCGGTTGCACAAACGTTTCTTGGAGGGGGGTGGACGGTGGAAGCACACGTGAACTCTAGCCAATCTCGCAGCCACTCACTGTCAATGATGATACCCATACATTTTCATTTGCAGGCCTGGGCTAAGGCATGTGGGAGGGTGGTGCGGAGCAAAAGCTCTTGGGAGGAGCGGAGAGCGAGAGAGAGAGAGAGAGAGAGAAATGCTTATTATGTTCCCGGACTTGGAGCCTTACAAGAGCCATGGAGGGAGGGGGGGGCCTCTCCCGAACCTCGCAACCGAAGTTCGATTGACACGGCTTCCCCGAAACCTCTTTCTCCGTCGAAGCCCGGGGGCCACATCCGACGGCAAAGTGTTAGAGAAAAAGGAAGACCCTGAAATTCTCCAGGCCCCGGATCCCGGATCCTTGGAACATGTACGCTATCCCCGGGGGCAAAACCAGGGCAGGTTTGGCGGTCGTCGGTGGTGGTTGGAAGAAAATCTGGCAGTGTGGAGGATGGAACCCTGATCTGTGGACGAGAAAGTCGTCATGGGTGACCCTCATCCAGAAGAGGAGGGTCCAAGGGCCCCAGATGGTCTGGACCCTTTTCCGGCAGCTCTGGAGGGGACGTCTCGCGCCACACACGTCATGGTGTGGGCCATAAGCATATCCGAGGTATCGTAGCCCGGCAAGGGTTTGTCACTGCTCGGTCAGGGCAATGTATTCCCGCTGTACCCTTTCAATGCTTTTCTCGCTCTGCCCTGCTTGGTAGGGACCAACCTACCTAATTAGAGAAGCCACCAAAACCGGTCACCAACATCACCATCCACCGAGAGTAGTGGTAATCATCATGTTTCGCCCAACCGCGCGCGGCGGTTTACCAAGACACCGGAAGCATGGCGGAAGGAAGGTAGCCATTTACGGCTCAACCCCGTCAACTCAACATTTCCAGGAACGGACGGCATTACAAGAACTGCATTTACAATTGCGCCGTCTAGAAGGCAACCTTTACACGGCGGCATCTATCGAACGAGGCAAACTATCGACGACGCATCTGTCGACGACGCATCTATCGACGAACGACGCACCTATCTAACAAAGGCAAAGCAGCAAACTCGGCCCTCACAAGATAATATCCGAGGAAAGCCGCATCTCTCTCGGCCCTGTCCATGACAGATGTGCCAACATCTACACGTACATGCATGCCGTCATACAACACGAGTCTATAATGTAGCAATTAATGTAGCAATTTACTATCTGGGTTGGGCCATGCATGCAAAAACGTAATACACCAGAGCTCGTGGGAAGGAAGCTGCTCCCATCCCACCGGGGGTGGGAGGGCTTGGAGGGGTACCCCCAAGTACTTGCTCCCCCAACAAGGGGTACCTACAAGGGACCCTGAGGAGTTTTCAGGGCGGTGCCAAGAGTACAGTTCCTCCGCCAAGGGGTGGGTGGGCAAAGATCCCTGTCCGACACCTTTGTGGAGAAAATGTGAGGTAGTATGCGCCGTAGCGTGAGGTGTGAGAGAGATAGTGCGTGTGGTCGCAGTCGGTGCTGAGCATTGAGATCCAAAAGTAGGTGCCTTCCTAGGTGAATGCCATTTTCAGGATTCTCTTCCTTTTATTTTCAGTTTATCGATGCCCCGTGGAAAATCTGCGGGCACTCACTGGGCCAAATTGTCAGGCTCCTTTTCTTCTGATTTTACCCTCACTCCCCAGCGTATACAGGCTTTGTGTCATTTTTATACTTCTAGCCCTGTAAGCAACCACTCCCGTCAATCTCAACCTCCAACCTTATCTTGGGCGCCAGCTGTAACCGCCGGCTGGCCTACCTGGCCCCCCCGCGGTTCGGCGCGAGCGAGCTCTTTGTAAGGATTCAAGGCTAACCTATCCATTGAGTCCAGCCCAACCGAACCTGAGGGCTCGAGAGGCTCGAGGCTCTACCGACTAACTACTGGACGAGCGAGATAATACGCCTCGCCTCCACTGACGAGGCTACCACCCGCGATACCGCCGTCGATATAGCCTTGAGCTTCGTCTTAGAGAAACCAACCACCCTGCCGCTCGGCGAAACTCTGCATTAAACCTTAGACCTGCGAAGCTCAAACGTTTCTCCGAAACCTTAGACCCTCGAAAAAGCTTCGTAATTCCCAACGCTAGATACATATATACGAGCGGAGGGGGTCTCCCTGCGTCCACGCACCCATCACTCGTTTCTTTCGCTATCATTCGTTCGTCTTTTTAACACTACCGTCGAGATTCGTTCCTCCACTATTACAAGAAGCTCGCTTCTGGCAAGCTACTTCGCACCAAACACTCGGGAGATTTTGATTCGGAAAGGATATGACCGCTGGAAGCGTGATGGATGCCCGTGACGCCCTGGGACGCAGGGTTTCGCTGCTGAACGATGACCCCAGAGAAAGAGCCCACCTCAAGGCGCCATCATCTGGCGTCCCAGACCATGCACAGATATCCGTACTCAGGGTCCCTCCTCCCCCGGCCCTCGTTTACAACCACCATCCCGACGCCCAGCTGAGGGGCATGTCGGTGTCGCCACTCTATCCCACCCACCATGACTACAGCTATTCCAGTCAAGAAACCCACCACTCACAACTTCCCTACGAGAATCACAGAACCGACCTCCCCCCTTACGCTTCCAGTTCAAGACGGCCCAGCTCTCTGAGCCTCGCCGGATCCTCGTCCTTCGAGGACGATGCCGTCCACGGCGGCTCCTCCGGAAAGCAGGGCTCGGAGCGCTCCGGGAAGCGGTTTCCATGCCGTTACCGCGAAGCACACGGCTGCGATAAGACCTTCACCACTTCCGGACACGCCTCCCGCCACTCCAAGATCCACACGGCGGAGAAGGCCGTCCCGTGCACCCACCCCGGCTGCACCAAGAAGTTCACCCGCGCCGACAACATGAAGCAGCACCTCGAGACCCATTCCAAGGGCAAGTCTCGCTCCTCCACAAGGCCCTCTGGCTCGTCGGGGTCCAAGTCCTCGTCGTCGTCGTCGTCCTCGAGCCGCAAGCTCCCCCCGATCAACACCGCACGGACGCCGCCCCTGCCGTCGTTGGTAGACCCGTGGAACATGCGCGATATGAACCTCCCAATCCTGCACCGCGGATCGAGCGTGTCGCCCACCGACAGTGCCGGCTTGGACGCGCTCGCCATGGCCGTCGCGTGCCAGCAAAGGAGCTAAGATGTAATCACCGCAGGAAACAAGTTTTTCGAGCCTCCCAGTACCGGCACGACTGCTGCTCAAAACTTTCCGTGCTTTTCTTTTCCCGTTGCCGCAGCGTCACTCGTCTACAACTATAATATACGACACACACTCTCCTTTTTCTCAAGACGGAAACCTTTTTTTTTCGAATCCGGGAACATAATGGGATTCTTCTTTACCCTCTCGAGTACAATCAGAGTATCGGACGATGAGTCTATTCTTTTTGAAGCGGGGGTTGGCTTATTATTTTATCATTATTACTATTTGCAACGACCGACACAAGGAGGTCGCCCGTACACGCATGGCGCCTCGGATTTTTTTTTTTTTTGGTATACGACTGGGCTTGGGTTGGGAAGGAGAGTGGGCTCACTCGGAAACTAAAAAAAACGGCGTCCTTCGGGTTTGGGCAGAACAGCGGCGTTTTTGGGTTACGGAAATACCTCTTTTGGCAAACGCTTCTTCCGATACCTACCTTACGTCAAGGGTTTCTTGCTAGGTAGCAAATTAATTACCTGGTGTCTGGCGACCAGTCTCGACCTTGCTCCATTTTCGGTGACTCCGTCGAGTATCTCCTCGCAGGATGTAGCAGGTAAAGTGACCAAGGACAAACCTGGTCAGGGTAATGGAAGGTCGGAGTTCGAACATCTGGGGCATGAGTCATACTCTAGCTGCAACCGGTTTGTCACCTAGGTGAACGGGTGGGCCATGTAGGGAAAGACCTTCGCATCGTATATGCACATGCCCCAGGGTGAAAGCCTTCGTTGTGGGGCTAAAAGCTAAATATAATCCAGGGGAAGGGAGCGAGTTCTCTTGCGGTTCAGGCGTGAGACAAAGGTAAGCTTCGGTCCTGTGAGGATGCCTGATATCTACTTGAGGTATCGTACACCTTGCTACTACCTACGTCACAGTTCAGACCACTGTCGGGCCAGGAAGCTCAACAAGGAAGAAGGATCTATCCCAGTCAGTCTTGAGAATATGGACATATCCCTAGGGCAACATCGAGGCAATGCTCGCAAAAGAAACTAGGTGCGAACCTCGGGATAGAGTCGCTGAGAGTTGTTGGTTACTAGCTGTTCCGAACAGAGGCGGGGTCGGATGCGGCCAGCCCAGGTCTCGCATCACATACCTAGGTATGAAACATGTAACGGCGGCCGAATATCCCTACGAACATCCCTTACGAGGGTGTTGAAGCAGGGCTTCCGACCATTTGTGTGGACAAGGAACGAAAGGTGACTCGGGGACGTCGAGAACTGAGCAGGTGACCTCGAGACGCTGCAGGCTTGATGGGGCCTTATAATTGGTGGGGACGTCGAGATGAGAGCTGCGTGACGCAGGGCTGGGAATGAAAAGACATCCAACGTCGGGGTAGATTTAATAACTCCTATCCCCCGGACAGCGGCATATATGATCGGTCGTGATAGATGGTAGTTTGTTATTGGAAACAGCTCACGGATCAGCAAAAACAAAAAACAAAAAAAAACAAACACCTATCACGACGACGGCTTGATAAATCAACTTAGAAGATCTCGGAACGCTTCAGCGAACTATATGTTAAATCAGGTAGGTAGGGAGCCTGAGGAGAAAGAAGAGTGTGTCTCCGGGATCGCCTCGTAAGCTCAAAGAGACCTTAACAGATCTTCAGCCCCGACTAAGTCAACCATGAATTACCCAACCCAAACAAAGTAACAAATCCGCGTGTTCAAGGCTTTCTCACAGCTCAGAGACTCATTTGACGAACGTATACGAGGTTAGTAATCAGGCTTTAAATACTTCGTATAGCCAGTTGAGTCGGCTCTTAATTTAGGTTTCAGTCGTACAAGAATGGTAGGTATCGTATAATAGTAAGAACTAGCGCGGACAGCAGAGCACATCGCAGAAAAGATGAACTTTGCTGTTCAGGTAGGTAAGTGAATTTCCTCGTGTCTGCTAGATAGATGACTAAATTTCTATACATAGATGTTTGTGATACCCCCTAGCCGTTCACCACAACTGCTCGTCGTGGGCGCACGCCCTCGCCATCTCAAACTGCTCATCAGTCCTACACACTAGAACCCTCTTCCCTGCGGCGGTGCCGCCTCCTTGACTTCCGACGTCCCAGACGACATCCTCGCCGGCCTCCTCATTCCTCGCGGGTTCGACCTCGAAGCCGAGACAACGAACGGCGTCGCCGATAGCTGCGCGGAGACGTGAGCTATGCTCGCCGATGCCGCCGGCAAAGACAAGGGCGTCAACTTCGCCGCGGAGGGAGACGTAATAAGTGCCCACGAAGGCGCAGACGCGGTCGACGAATAGGTCGAAGGCGAGCTGGGCGGCAGGATCCGAGGACGAGGCGATGGTACCGAAGTTGGTCGTGCCTGCTAGTGCCTTCCAGCCGGACTCGGTGTTGAGGATCTCCTCGGCCCGGGATATGTGAAGCTCCTTGGTCGACGAGGGGGAGAGTTTGCCTACGTCAGAGGCGTAGTGGAAGACGAGGCTGGAAAAAGGGGCCCCGTGCTTTTAGCCTTGCTGGAGCAATACAGACGGTCTGAAATAGGGGGGTATGTCCTCAGCAACACACATGTACTTACCTAGGATCAACGCTCCCGCTCCTTGTCGCACCCGGTAGTCCCGCAAGCGGAGTCAGTCCCATGCTGGTGTCCCAACTCTTGCCGTCCTTGATAGCGCAAGCGCTAGCCCCGGAACCAAGGTGCAGCGCGATGATATTGGTCTTGTCGGGACTTTTGCCTAGAAACTTGGCTACCGACCGGGTAATGAAGGCGTAACTGATACCGTGAAAGCCGTACTTACGCAGCTTGTTACTCTTCGCGATGTCCTGGTTGATTGGGTAGGTGCGGATGTGCTCCGGGATACTGGAGTGGAACTGGGTGTCGAAGCAGGCGACGTTGGTGGCGCCGGGAAGCGCGCGGATGCAACTCTTGACAATCTGGAGGCCCTTGGCATTATGTAGGGGGGCTAGGTCGTTAAGCGCCTCCAGATTGCTATAAGTCTCGGGGCTGATCACCTGAGAGCTGGCGAAATCGCCGCCATGGACGATGCGGTGACACACGATGCTGATATCCTCCCTGCGCGAGATCTCGGCCAGCTCCGGGTCGTCGGTCAGGGTCTTCAGGAGGAGCTCGAAGGCGTCATCCTGGCTGTCAACCTTGTCCTTCACCTCGCGGCGCTTGATGACCGTCTCTCCACGGCGCGAGTAGTCCAGGGTCGGCGGCGGGGCCGTCAGCCCGCTAACCTGCAGCTCCGCAATCTGAGTAGGGTCTTGGGTCTGCGAGGCTGAGTAGACGGAAATCTTGACTGAGGAGGAGCCCGCGTTGACGGAGAGGATTATCTTCATTTTTGGAGGAGCTAGTTGGGGTACACGGGATATGGATGAGGAGTCTGATCCCGAAGTGAGAAAAAAAAGTATATAGAAGAAGCACTATTTACGAGGGATATGTCGGTTTCTTCAAGTCTCACAAGTCAAATCGTTGTCAATTACTCTCACAGTACTTAGCCGTACAGGTATGAAGCCACCACAACGGGCACTCCGGCCGTTGTCATAGCCTGTTTTCAGGTAAATCTGGGACGACGTTCAAATAGCGTTAGGTCGGGCAATGACGTAGGTATCCCATTTGGAATTAGGATTGTCCGGCCCGAGAATGTTCCTCCCGTCGTCGGCTCCGCGCTCTGGCCGTCGCCACTGGAACCGGAAGCAACTTACCGCAGGCCAATAAAACACAGTGTTTGTTGACCCGGCACTTCAGACTATCGTCAGGGGCTGCAGGGGCAAACCCGGGTGGCGTCAACTCGCAGTTGCCACGCAAACGCAGACGCAGGGCATCGTCCTACCGTGGAACCAGTCGGTCGAGTGGCTACCTAGCGCCTGCCTTGGTACAGACGTGGAACTCAGGTAGAGGTTTCCCTCGGTATTGATAACTTGGGCGATGGCGGGGGTCAAAGAGTTCAGGTTCTAACTACGAACAGGCGGGAGCCTCGATATCATCCGTGGAAGGCCAAGATAGGAGGCACGGGTTCAACACAACACAAGGCCACTACATCAACAACATGAACCCACAATCACCACCTGTAGGGTACCTACCTTTCGTCGAGTGAGTCGACTAGCGCGGGCGCACTTGTGTAGCGATGGCCTTAGCCTATTGTGTGGTCTGTCCTTGAAGTACACCGTTTGGGGCCCAGTAGTTTCATACGGCGGTTACGCGTCCTCCATCGTGAAGCGGTTGGATACGATCCACAGTGTGGCATCAAGACCAAGCCGAAGAACATAAGCTGACCAAGGTGTGGGATTTCGGGCTCGAGTTGTCCATTTCGAGTTCTTCCTGCTTCGACATAGTATACCACTTCGGATGCTACTCGTGTCGCCTTCGAGATAATCTAGAATATTCTGGGCAGCAGTCTATATTCAGTTACTAGATTAGCTAGGAGGATGCTAGGCGGGTTGCACGGCAAGATCGATGCCTAACCGCTTCACCCGCGAGCAAGTGAGGATTAAGCGTGCCTAGGTACCTACGTAGAAGGTGCATCATTACGCGGGTTTTTATAGATTGTGCCGGCCAAGATCCCCTACCAATGCTAGGTCGATGTGGTGTCGAGCAGCCTGATGAAATGGAGTCCACTCCACGGAAGAGGATAAAACACAACAACATCATACCGAACGAACGAAAGGCTGGTGCACCTGCGTTCATTCGTCCCAAGCTTCGAGCATGTGGACTCATCGACGTATGGTTCCATGACTCCCGGGGGCGGATAGCCTCCCAGGAATATGTCGAGTATTTGGGAGGTGGGAACCGCCTCACGGGCGAGATGATTGCAAGGGCTGCTCGGCACCATGATGCCATGGAGATCAAACGGGTTAATTCGTATAACCTAGAGCGCTTGGTTTACCTCATCCGGAGGTATAATCCATCGTCTTGCTGTTGGCGAAGATAGGTACGAGATAGCCAACCAAGGAGGCCAAACCGGCCAATACATTGAGCCTGTCCTAATTAAGCAAGGCCTCGAGACATCATCCACTGCATGGAATCTTTACCACGAGATGAGTAGATCTCAACAAATTGCAATTGCTCTTATTGAGTAAGGTAGGATCTTTGACTAAATCTGATTTTTAGATTATAATAGTTTGAAAGCTAATATTTTTATAGACTGATCCGATATACCTGGCATTAGAGGGCAGGTGGGGAGATGGCCGAGGGATATAAGAGGTGTGATAGTCTAGATAAGGGGGAGAAGAATACAATGCAGCTGCATAGTAACCGCCGAACACGTGGGAGACTGGGAAATCCAGTAATGAAACAATTAAAGTAGAGAGCGCTTCAGTGGACCGTAGGACCCGTCTCGGGGGGCCGCAAGTGGTTCGTGCCTAGTTAGGTGCTACAATTTTGTAACTTCCCAGCCAAAGTCTATTTTTTGTAGACGAAAACGATATCACGCCTCTCTCAAACCTACCTGCAAATCACAAGCTTGTTAAACACTTTCAATTTTTACTGCGAATTTGACAGAATTGAGCCTTGACTCTGTACAGGTGGATAATAGATTAGTAGGGACAGGTAGTGGGGATAGCGACGGCAATGAAAAAGTAGGGATTTCCCGTACAAAAAAAAAAGCGTTTCTATGGGATGTGACATCTGGGTGGCCCGTGTGGCCTCGGGCACGAATCACCTACGGTCCACGAAGACGCTCTCTTAAAGTAATACTTTAAGGCACCGCTGGGTCTTGGCGATCCCTTTCCCTGTCAACCCCGATTCTATTTGATACCCTATCTCGATCTGTGACGTTGAGGAATACAAAAAGAGAATGACTTCCGCCGTTGACATCATAACCCTAGAGAATTTCGAGGTTCGGATGCCTCGATGGGACCCTTCCGAGTCAAATCATCTCTATGCCCTGGTCGACATGGGAAGGTGCGTGTGTCCTCGCACCTACTACTCGAGATGGATTTGCATCCCCGATGACAGCTGAGAGTGTGGCCGAGCGCGCTGAATCGAACCATCGATGTTTCCTGGTCAGACCTCCCTGATCTGCTGGTACGATATTCTAACTTTGCCGCGCTGCAACCTTTGAAGTAATGGCATCCGCTTCTCAGTGTCGGACCTATCGCCCCCCAACGCACGCCTCCTCAAATGCCTCTACCGGGAGCGAGCTGCCATCTCTCTCTTCGATGCCCTCACGTCGTCCTCCTTGTCCGGCTCTTCCGGCGGCCCACTGGCCTTCCCGGCCGGGACCATCACCCTTGTCTCCCAGACTCTGGCTCGCTTCCGTTCTATTGCCGTGGATGACTATGGCGTACCTGTTGAGCACGTCACGGTCTTCGCCACCGAAGCGATGCGCCGCGCCCAGAACGCTGCAGCCATGCTGGAAGCAATCAGCGCAGAGGCACAAGGCTTGAGGGTCCAGATTCTTACCCCCGAGGTTGAAACACTCTTCGGATCTATGGGCGCTCGATCCGGGTTTGTTGATGTCAAGGGCTTGTTTCTGGATCTAGGCGGGGGATCTGTCCAAATGACATACATGGACACCCATCTCGCAAGAATGCAAGGGGATGATATGCCGGCCTACGAGATTGCCGCCGCGCAGGCCGGCCAAAGTCTGCCATTTGGTGCCGCCAGGCTCATCAAGATACTCGAGAACGAAGACGCCGAGGTTCAGACTGCTGAAAAGTCGAAGTTGCACCTCGGGATGCAGGAAGCATTCCAGAAGCTACGGGGGACCTTTCCCAGCCTGGCCCAGAGTTCTTCAGCATCTACGAAACAACGCGACGGAATTAATGTTTACCTTTGCGGTGGGGGGTTCAGGGGCTATGGGAGCATGCTGATGCATAACGATCCCGTCCGGCCCTATCCAGTGTCGTCGATCGGCACCTATGCCGTTACTGGTAGATTCTTCGCCCAGACGAAGGAGATGTTCAAGGTTAATGAGACATACAAAGGCAACATCTTTGGCATGTCAAAGCGTCGCCGTGCTCAGTTCCCTGCGATTGTCACCGTCGTCGAGGCCCTCATCCAAGCTGTACCCCAGATTAGCTCGGTCACTTTCTGCACCGGGGGCAACCGGGAGGGCGCCTTGATGATGAAGCTGCCACGACAGGTACGCGAGGGGAACCCACTCAACCTTATCGGCGTATCACTACCAACCAACTTTCAAACCAGTCCCGATTCCCAAGAGTCATTGCAGGCTGTTGTCACTACGCTCAAAGCTGCTCTACCTGCTACAACCCCACTCAACATCTTCACCCTCGGTCTCGAGTTCTTGTTCGCGCGGCAGATTTGGACCGGTGCTGGTCAAGACGGAGATGCCAACGCGTCCACTTGCCTTCACGATCTAGTCACCCGTGATCTGAGCTGTCCCGGCCTCACGCACTTGGCGCGAGCGGTGCTTGGGCTCACGCTATGCGCACGCTGGGGCTCCAGTCTGGGTCCTCTTGACCAGCAACTACATAGCAGCTTACGAAAGCTCCTCGACAGTGCGGATGAGAGTGCTTACTTTTGGGCCGAGTATATTGGGGCTGTTGCCGCTGTCATAGCAACAGTAGTCCCTGCTTGTCCGAGGACCGCGGAGAGGATTGGCAAAGCTATCAAGTAAGTCGTAGCCTCACCTCCCATAACGCGCCGCTATCGTATCCAAAAATCCCCTCGCTGACCCATACCCCTAGATTCCGTGTCGACGTAGACGAAGAACAGAAGTTGGACCTCGGCCTCGTGATCTCCGTTAGCTCAAAATCCGCGAAAGGACTGGCCCTCGATGACTTAAAGTCATGCTTTAAGAACCTGAGCAAGTACAAAAAGGCCGAGCCAAAGCATTGGAAAAAAGTCGCCGTTCAAATTGATGAGGTGATCAGGCTTTGACCCCAGCAGAACCGCCATTCTACGCATGCAATCTATCGAATGGTATCTCGGAAGGGAACGCTAGCGAAGACATCTAAACTACCTATTATTCCAAGGGGCTTCCAAATTCCCAATTATGCGCATGAGGTGAGTGGCCGTTGCATTCTGTTGCCAGAGGTTTCTAATAACGCCAGAAAGTGCCCATTCCATTCCCTGAAAACATGGAGCGAAACCCGAAAGCGAAAATCCTTGCGAAGAGCGGAAGAGGAGAGCAAAGTAAGGAACAGTGTGTTTGCCATCATCACATCCGCCACCCCCTTCTTACGATCTCCAGGCTTTCCTACTCTTGACTTTTCTCTCCCCTTCAATGATATATTTGTCAATAATCTCGTCGTATTGCTGCGCGCTCTTGGGAACTTCTTCATCTGCCACACAGTTAGTCCGGACGAAACTGACGGTGTAGAATGGACCCGACATGTTGTTGGCAGATAGTCCACCCGGGAAGGAACGTACAAAATCTAAACACTGCTTTACGGGCCTCTTTGAATGCCAGGCAGATTTCAGGGTCATCACGGAAAGTCCACGCATCTGACGAATCGAGGGTTCGCTGAGTTTGTGAGGTCCGAAAATGCGTGGAGTACAAGACGATAAGCGTATGCAAGAGTCGGCGAGTCACCGTCACAAAGCCGTCCCGGGGCTGACTATCTTCCGAATAGTTCGCTAAGCTGGTCAGCCCCTTTTCAGATGCTTGAAGGCTGGGGATTCACGTACCGTTGCTAAAACCTCCTTCGAATGCAACGAGGGGCCGACAAGATACTAGGGTCTGGCGGTACATGAAGATCAAACTCCAAAAGATAGCCCAAATCTCGGGTATATCCGAGGGTATATCCTTTTTGCCTCGGGCTGCACCACAAGTGAAACCGTCGATGGCTTTCAAAATATCATGTTCGACCGAATACATGATATGCTGAGCGTGTTGTTGAATCTGAACCAGGACAACTTCACCGACGTCCTGGATTTCAAGTTGGGTTCCGGAGCGGTAATACAGCATCCTCGCATTCCAAATATGCCACATAGCACTCATCTTCACGACAATTTTAACGAGGTTCTGAATGGATGCCTATTCCCAGATCAGCAGTTAAACGACAGAGCGTTTGAACGGAGGAAATCCTGATGGAACCCTATTACCTTTACTGGAACTGGACGTTCAATCTCCTCATACTTGACGAGGAACGAATCAACAGCGCCTCGATAGTCATCATCTGCTTGCTTCCGGAGTCTGAATGTTGCCCATTCAAGGAGCTCTCCGTCAGAAGGGGTCTGATGGCTTGGCACCATACCCCAGACACCCTGCCACTGGCCCCCGGAATGGGGGTATAGGTTTACCGGAAGCGTCTTTTGGTCCGCTTCAGTAAATACCACATTGATGGGCCACGGAGCTCTTGTATCTGGAATGGATCCCTTGAGAGGGAGGACATCCAACGCAGCACTGCTCCACCGTTCTTGGCACATGTTAGAGACACATAGAGCGGATTTCGAGCCAAGTCGACTTACTACGTCCTGCTCCGGTCCCTAGAACCTGCTCAAGCTTGTCCCGGGTGCAGAGGGAAGGGCACTGTTTCTTACAAGCCTCGCAAGTACCAGACTCGTCCTTGGACTCTTTGCACTGTGCTTTCCAGTTGAGTATCAGCAGAATCAATCAGTTAGCTCGCAACACCAGACGACCTACATCAATCCTGCAGATCCTACAGCGGAGGCAAGTCATCCCCCTCATCCTAGCAGTCTTCTCGCGATCCTTGACAGTTCGGTTACGGGGCACCTTCGGCAATTGTGTCTGTTGAAGGGAGAAACCGCCATGGGGTGCAAGGTTTCTGTAGTTGGTGGGCCTGTCGGGCACAGGATAGCGCGGCGAAGGCGCCAGTCGAGACGAAGGGTTGCGCCATGCCGGAGTGCTTGGTCCTTCCGGTATCAGGGTCGGGGCTCTGGGGGGGTTCGCGTTGGAGTCGTATGCTGGAAAGGCGTCGTCGGCGAGGACCTCTGCATAACTTGTGTTGTAGGAGGATACATCCTGGCCGTACGGCAAGGCGCTCGAAGGCTCGGGGTGAGACTGGACTGACGTTTGCCATGTCGTCCCGGTATCGCTGCAATCAGTGAAGAGCGCCGAGATCTCGGAATGGTCTGTCTGCGACGGTGCGGAACCTTCGTGAAAGGGGAAATTCGTCTCATGGGTGAACTTTTCCTTGCCTCGAAATAGCTCGATGAACTCGTAAATGCCATGGGCGTCAACAGGAGCGTTGCCAGCCATGTCACACCCCGATTAGATTGGTATCTGCCAATGGCCTGGGACAAAGCTGCAAGGGTGTTGATAATGGACTCTGTGACCGTCCGCTTTAGGGGTTTGGCTTCTAATAGCAAACCGGAACCGTGATCAGATGTGCTATTTTGAAGACTGGGGGGGGGGTTACCTCTATCAAGCGAAGGAGTTCCAAACGATGCCAGGACTAACTTTTTGGTCTCCTACATCTGTAGTCCTTAGACAGCGACCAAACACAGCAGAGTATACCCTTTTCGGTCAATACAGGGTGTTTCATTGGCTGTCCTGACCGAAAATGCACTCGATTGGCAAGGCGAGGCGCCATGGGTGCCTCATTCTCGGACCATTGGGCTCACTAGGTTGGTTTGGAGGTGTGGCTCCAACCAACTTTGACAACACTTCCGCCGGCTGTGCAACGAACCTAAATGATGCAGACACCGACGGCGTGTTCACCATGCTGAACATAGGACCGGGCTGCAGTGGGAGCACAGCTACCCAATTACCCATTCAACTGGGTGGGCGCGGCCACACAGTCGGGCATCCCGGTATTTCAGGCTCTTGAAATTAACACGGCACATTTTAGGAACATATCTTTTCTTTAAAAAAAAAAATTGGGGGGAGGCAGCACAACATATCTGTAGCCAGAGGCCTCAAAATGGAGCGTCAAAACTGACGCATCCTACATTTCGTCGAGTAGAGGTGGCAATTCGTGTGCAGGAGGAAATAATATGATTATCTCAGGCATTTACTCCCCGCGAATGGCTGCGGGCCGTTTTCCTTGACCACCGATTTTCAAAGCCCCTTGACTTTGCCCGCCCACCATTCCTTCCAATCAAGGACCTTCTTCCCCGTCCTGGCCTCCTCGGCGCAGAACACGATGGCGTGGCTCCGGATGACCTCCTCGACGGTACAGCCGATCACCTCCCTCTGGGCCTTGTCGGCGTCCCACCCATGATTCTTGACCTTGTCGACGGCGAGCACGAATTGCCTGGCCAGGCCGACGTCTCCGCCGCCGTGGCCCTCGCTCTCCATGCGCGGGGTGTGCGTCGTGGTCTTGCCGGTGCGGAAGTCCTCGATAGTGATGGTGCGCGAGTCGGCGTACATCTCGCCGTCGACGCCGTAGATGTTGGTGTACCGGTCGCAGATCTTCTTGGTGTGCGCGACCATGTGGAATGTTGCCGACTTGGCTCCTCGGCCGCCCATCGGGTCGGCGGTGGGGGAGGGGGCTGAGCCGGGGAGGGTGGAGGGAGCGGACGGCAATGGGTCTTCATCCCATGTTATTGTGACAAATTGGTCGTCGCATACGTCGTTGTCAGACTCGTAGACACACCGTCCATACCAGGGACGCTTGGCGATTTCTGAATCTGGCGTACTGGCGTCATAGTCCTCTCTTAGCTTGGCCAGGAGGACTTCCTGCGCTTCAGCCCCGCTACCGCAGTCTTCAATGTCTGGGACAACGATCTTCACTGGCCAACGGGTATTGCCCGCACCGAGGCCCCTCAACTGGTCACTGACATAGATCCGTTTTGCCGAGTATTTACAGTCCTCCTCGATCGGGCAGGACAGGCAATTCGTGGCACTCCCCGCTGCCGCTGGCTTTCTGCTTTTCTTGAAGTACTGGAGAGCGCCCGAGCTGGTAATTGTAGACGGAAGGTGGGGAGCAGCGTTGGCGTCTGTGTAAGAGGGAGGGGAGCAGAGCAGCCACAGCAGGACGTCAATATCGTGGCAGCTCTTGGTTAGAAGACTCGGAGCGGTGGTGTCCTCCCGACGCCAATTGCCGCGGAGAAAGCTATGAGCGAAATGCCACCATCCGACCGGTTCGGTGTGAACGACGGACAGGATGTCACCGATTACTCGGTCCTCGAGCAGCAATTTGCGGAGCATCATGTTGTGAGGGCTATACCGCAGGACGTGGCCGAGAGAGAACACCTTGCCTTCGTTCTTCTGCAACGCCGCATACATCTCGATGCAGTCATCCAAATTCGTAGCAAGGGGCTTCTCGCACATGATGTGCAGGCCTCCCAGCTCGCACAGGCCAACGACGACCTCCTTATGCATCTCGTCCAGAACACAGACGAAAGCGGCATCAACACCGGGAGGCACGCCCTCCTCGCCGTTCGCGACGCGCTCGCGCCGCTGCTTCTCGTACTTGACAAAATCCGTCCAGTCGGCGAACTCGGCGCCCTCGGCCCGGGTGGTGGCGGTACCGTCGTCGTCGGCGCCCCATATATAGGTGCGGCCGAAGGACGCGCGCTTGTAGTCGTGCGGCTCGGCCACGGCGGTCACGATGCCGTTGCAGCTCATCCGGATGGCGGTCGCGTAGGCGCAGCCCCGGGAGCCGGCGCCGATGATGAGGATGCGGGGCGGCGAGGCGGACATCTCCGGGCGGGGCGGCGGCCTCAGGACGGCCTCGTCGCCGGGCGGGGCAGCCGGTGAGGGGTGGGGCTTCTGGCCATTGGTGGTGGGGAAGCTGAGGTTCTTGAGGGTGGACATGCTGGGCTACAGGGGTACAAAAGGGGGACGGGTTTGTTTCCCTCCCAATAATACCAGGCTTGGAAAGAAGGGAGAGGAGAAGGATGATGAATACCAATACCTACATGGGCCACGATATAAAGGTTTCCAGCAGAAAAGCAGCTGCCTATCGAGGCCTAACGTTGTGCCTGCCCCACGATCGAAGGTGTCTGAGACGACGTTACATGAACTTGGTAATAGTTGTTCCCTGAGTGGTTGGAGATCAGCTGGTGCCTGGGTCTATGCTCCGTTGCTCTCCACATCGATGCCGTTGGTCGAGCTTGATGTCATGGTCCGTGCATTGCTCCCCGGATTCGATGACGACCACCAAAGGGGTTGGCCATATTCAGACGAGGCACACTCCTTAGCTAGACAAGGGGAACATCGTAGCCACAGAGCTGTGGGCGCAGAATGCAGTTGATTACGTCGGTGAGTTTTTGACAAGGTCCCAATTTGGCGGTTAGTGAATAGAATGCCAACCGTGTCCAAATAAGTCCTTTTCCTTGTCCAAATATGGGTACTTGTGACAACCGGTTTCAAGATTCCATTCGAAATTCAGAATAGAACAAACAACAACCTCGTGGCGCTGTCGAGAGTCCTCGAGAACATTTTAATTTGGTAAATTATCCGTCCAGCTCGCAAATAAGAAAGTTGGAAAGTTTTCCGCGACGGAGCAAGCAGAGAAGAGGAACATTGGCGCCATGACAAGCCATAAAAACCCGCTGGTCTGGATAGACTGTGAGGTATGGCCTCGCGCGTGTCTCTACTACGGGGCATTGAACATTACCGGCGCAAATGCTAACCAAGAAAACTTCAGATGACGGGTCTAGACCCTGATAGGGACGAGATTATCGAGATATTTTGTCTCATCACCAATGGCGACCTCGAGCTTGCGCACGAACCCGGCTGGGGCGCAGTAGTGCATCAGCCCAAGGAGAGGATGGACCAGATGGACGAGTGGTGCACCAGAGTCCATGGTAATAGCGGGCTCACAGCCGCCGTGATCGAGTCAAAGATCACGGCCGAGACCGCTGCCGAGGACCTTCTAGGGTACATTACCAAGCACGTCCCCGAACAGCGGGTAGCGCTCCTGGCCGGCAATAGCGTTCACATGGACCGCGCCTTTCTCAGCAAGGGGCCTTACAAGATGGTCATCGACCATCTGCACCATCGCATCCTCGACGTAAGCACCCTCAAGGAGGCGGCCCGGCGGTGGCGGCCCGACGTGTTGGCTCGCGCCCCGGTCAAGATGGAGAAGCACGAGGCGAGGCAGGATATCCTGGAGAGTATCGAGGAGGCGAGGCACTACAAAGACGCCATCTTCCAAGCCACAAAATAGGTGGCCTCGAGGGAAGAAACACACAGCAAAAAGACCTAAGGCTGTCCGACCCTTCTAAGCACTTCCCATTAAGAATTCCACAGAGCTTATCCGTACTGTATCCTCCATCTATCCATTATTATGTCGCAGAAATTCGTTACGAGGTGCGTAAAGTGCGGGGATCTTGCGGATGCTTTACAGTATGCGTCGTGTACAGTGGTAGCATTAGTCGTTTGGTTCGATTCCCGGCCGACGCATCCATTTTTTTAACTTGATTTTTTTTCCTGCGTCAGTAATGAATAAGTACCTACTTTACGTACCATACACCTTGTCAGTGATATTTTATGCAATGGTCCTCCTTGGGTCTCGACTGAATGGCGTTGGGCAAATTGGGCTGTGGTAACGAATGGCCTATAATTACATGCAAGCTATGACCAATCGAATCGCGGTGAGGTCATCACCCACCTCGCCCCCGCCAAAGCAGATCGTGTTTGGTTATCTCTGTGGTTCAAAAAAAAAGGATCTCTACAACGCCAGTTTCGCCCCTTCTCCCTCTACTTCAGGAAAATTTTACGGCATTGTATAATTCATGCTAGGCCTCGTTCAAAATGAGCATCCAGACTGTCGAGTTTAAGCCCTTTACGGACCAGAAGCCCGGAACGTATGTTGACTTCTTGCAAACCTCGCAGCTAAGCTACCCCGCCATCAATTGACGCAAAGAGAGAGCTTCATCCCCCCTTTTGCTCGCTGACACCAAGCTCTCTTGGCCCCATTTCTAGCTCTGGTCTGCGTAAGCGGGTTACCGTCTTCCAGCAGCCGCACTACAGCGAGTCCTTTATCACAAGCATCCTACTTTCCATTCCGGAGGGTGTCGAGGGTGTGTGCTGTGCCTGCCCCTGAGGCCATTCTCTGCTCTTCGCTGTTCCGCGCCTATTGACCGTATCCCCCGTTTAGGTGCATACCTTGTCGTTGCTGGCGACGGCCGATACTGGAATCCCGAGGTGATCCAGTTGATTGCAAAGATCAGTGCTGCCTATGGCGTCAAGAAGCTCTTGGTCGGCCAGCACGGCATCCTCTCAACACCTGCCGCGAGCCATGTTATCCGGAAACGCAAGGCGACAGGAGGTATCCTCCTGACCGCTAGTCATAACCCTGGCGGTACGTCGCGCAAGAGTCGCCCCATTCTTGTTCCGATAGAGTCAATCGCTTATAGTGAGGTACCAACAGGTCCAAAGAACGATTTCGGTATCAAGTACAACCTTGCCAACGGTGGCCCAGCGCCCGAGTCCGTCACCAACAAGATCTACGAGACCGCCAAATCCTTGACATCTTACAAGTTAGCCGCCATCCCCGATGTCGACATCTCCACTGTTGGGACTAAGACATACGGAAACTTGGAGGTGGAAATCATTGACAGCACTGTCGACTATGTCGATATGCTCAAGGAGATCTTCGACTTCGATCTGATCCGGAAATTCTTCCAGACCCAACCCTCCTTCAAGGTCCTCTTTGACGGCCTGTCGGGCGTCACCGGCCCGTATGGCGTTGCAATCTTTCAGCAGGAGCTTGGTCTCGGTCCGGAATCGACACAGAACTGCGAGCCCTCTCCTGATTTCAATGGCGGCCATCCAGACCCGAACCTGACTTATGCCCACAGCCTAGTCGAGGTCGTCGAGAAGAAGAACATTCCCTTCGGCGCGGCATCTGACGGTGATGGCGACCGCAACATGATCTACGGCGCCGGCGCCTTCGTCTCTCCGGGAGATAGCCTAGCCATCATCGCCCATCACGCCCGACTGATCCCCTACTTCAAGAAGAACGGCGTCTACGGCCTCGCGCGCAGCATGCCGACCTCGGGGGCCGTCGATCTAGTGGCCAAGAAGCAAGGTCTAAACTGCTACGAGGTCCCAACCGGCTGGAAGTTCTTTTGCGCGCTGTTCGACGCTGACAAGCTGTCCATCTGCGGGGAGGAATCCTTCGGCACCGGCAGCAACCACATCCGCGAGAAGGATGGTCTGTGGGCCATTGTTGCGTGGCTAAACATCATCGCCGGACTCGGCGTCGAGAACCCGGGCGTCGCCCCGAGCATCAGGCAGATCCAGAAGGACTTCTGGTCCGAGTATGGCAGGACCTTCTTCACGCGCCATGATTATGAGAATGTCGACTCGGATGGAGCGAACAAGGTTGTCGGCGTGCTGGATAAATTGGTCGCCGACAAGAATTTCATCGGCAGCAAGATCGGAGGTGAGTAGACATGAATCATTCCCATTCCAACACCCCCGTGTCTCTTATAACCCTTTTCCCCTTCTCCCCGAAAAAAAGCCAAAAAAAAAAATTCAGCTGCCTGTAAAAGACACATAACACTAACCTCGGGCACGCAACCTAGACCGCACGGTCGTAGACGCCGGCAACTTCTCGTACACGGACCTCGACGGCTCCGTGTCCGCCAACCAAGGCCTCTACGCGTGCTTCTCGACGGGCAGCCGCGTCATCGTCCGCCTATCCGGCACGGGCTCCGCCGGCGCGACCATCCGCCTGTACATCGAGCAGCACAGCTCCGACCCGTCAACCTACGACGCCGACGCGCAGGACTTCCTCAAGCCCGAGATTACCTTCGCCACGGACCTGCTCCGCTTCAAGGAGTTTGTCGGCCGCGAAGAGCCCGATGTCAAGACGTAGGCGGCTACGAGATTTTGGGTCCTCCTCCCTTGAGAGTCAGCCTGAGGGGAAGGGGAAGCCGGGCCAGTGGACGTTGGAACTGTAGTACCTAGAAATGAGAAATGTCTAAGCGAGTTCGGATTTTAGTACTATAATATTTCTACTATTTGGCAATTTATTCTCAAGATACCGAAGGGATAAGGCCGCATGACCATGCCTCGAGGTTGAGCAGACGCATTCTATACGACGCCGCGTCAACCTTCCCATGATCCCCTCCGGCCCCTAGATTTCGGTCTTGTCACAAAGACATTCTAGCTCGTTTTGCATACAGGGAATACTTTCCACAAACCCAACCGGGGGGGGGGGGGGGGCAGAAGCTGAATTAAGTCAGGGTGTACTCAGCAGCGAGACTAGTTGCTGTACACCGGAACGCGCGCGGCATGCAATAGCACAACACCGCCTGGAAGAACCGGTACTCCCCAAACGCTCGACCGTTCGACCGCTGACCAGTCCCTCGACCAAAGGATAATCATTTTCACGCTGCTTGCGGGGTATGGACGATTCGCATTTGAGCTAATTCGAAGCCGAGGCATAATTACGGGTAGGGTCAGGGCGGTTGGTGTTCGGTCTTCGCCGAGGTCGAACAATGAAAGTCATCCCACTTTGACTGCGCATTG
>Ga0164242_10002480_pt1 | contig 21349 bp, 23 predicted proteins | sample OricomgcompostMG_FD_108783 | JGI IMG/M metagenome (GOLD analysis project Ga0164242, IMG submission 108783) | Miracle-Growth compost microbial communities from Emeryville, California, USA - Original compost - Miracle growth compost (MG) ... | reverse complement strand
GCTTGGCGGTACCCATCCAGTGGTTTGCGCGGCGGGCGGAGTAGGTTACAGGTAGCTACGGAAGGTTAGAGTTTTTTTTTTTTCCGTCATGACGTGGTTTGGGGGATGTTTGCGAAGGAGGGGGAAAGGGAGGAAGAAAACAGAAAGGGGGTGGCGGGTCGTGTTTGGGGATTATCGAGCACTTACGGAGTCAACGAATTCCTCGACAGTGGTGCTGGAGTTGGGGAAAGACCAGTTCAGGTTCTCGACGCTCGAGAGAGCGAGCTGGAGGTTGAGAATACCCTGGATCACAGCGGCCCTGTCGTGTGAGTCCTTGAGATACGGGACGTCAGACACAACGGTGGAGAGGCCTTCCGTGATAGTCATGCGTCCTCGGGAAGTCGAGCCACGACCGAGGTATTGGCTCATAGTCATGGCGTCTACACGTTATCAGTCTCTGATCTGTCCGGGAGCAGCAGCCAATGTTAGGAGCGAGACTCACATCCGTTGTCAACGCCGAGGCTGCCTTCGACACGGGCAGTGTACTGTAGCTGCCGGACGACTCCGTCGGCGCCCTTAATTTCGTCCCAGAACCTAGTATGAAAGCATTAGCGGGGATATGCTTAGAAAGCCGGAACAAAGGGGTAGATTCGTACATAGGTCCAATGTTAGGTGCAGCTTGGGCTAGGATACCCGAACGGTCATCTGTGTGCTTGTCAGTCTCATGGCCGTAGCTCAAATTGGTCCGCATTGTGCCTTACTCAGATAAGCGTTCTTGTCAGTGACATTGGGGTCGTCCCATGCCTCATAGAAATCGTAGAACACAACGTCAGGGTGCTGAATGACGGTATCGGTCTACAGAACTAGTTAGATGACTTTCCCGATTCTGCAATCATAAAAGAAACTCACGTTAAGATGGTCCATCAGGTTATAGCCTACAGGCAGCGAAATCCACGAATCCTCCTTGATCATGGTTGCGGCGTCGTCGGATTGCTGGACAATCTGGAGCTGATCCTTAGGGCCAATACCGCTTCTCAGCAGAATCTTGGCGGACCCGAAGGTACCAGCGGAGAGGATGACGCGGCCAGTGCCCGGGGTGAGCTGGACGGTACCGCTATAGCCGCCGTCCCTGAAGGCCTGGACTTCAATGCCAGTTGCGTGGCCGCCCTCGCGGACAACCCACTTCACGGCGGTGTTCATCCAGAGATCGAAGTTGTTTCTCTGGCTGGCCGTGACGAGATACGTTGCCATTGGGCCTCCACGCTCTCCGCCGGAGTACATGTAGGGAGTATGGGCGTACGTGTGATTCTTTTCGTTTGGCTGGTCGTTCGCGACCACAGATTTCCATCCTGCTTTCTGGAACCCACCGGTGAGAACATTGAATCCTTCTTGCAGGTAACGCTTGCCGTCCATGGACGGGGCATCAGTACCGGGGATACGAGAGAAGACGCGAGAAGTGGCCGCGGCCATGTCTTTGGCCTTCCAGCCATCGGGGAAGTTGTAGTCCCAGTCAAGAGTGTACGGCTAAGAGAGGCAGGTTAGTTAAAATGGCGCTTGAGCGGCGGGGAAATGCCTGCTTTCTCTTGCAGTTGTTCATGATGTTTTACTTGCCTTCCACCAGAGGCCGGCATTGACAGCGGTACCACCACCGAGAACGCAGCCCTCCATTTGGTCGGTATCACCACAGGCAATCCCCCCAGAATCGACCCAGATCTGGTTACACAGGCCGGGGACGTCGAACCGAGTCAGGCCGGTGCCATCAAGCCAATCAGGCCCCAAGTTGCCACCCCAGCGGCCAGTCGATGGTGGTCCTTTCTCGATCAGCAGCACGCTCGCCCCCGACTCGCTAAGCTTATCGGCGACGGTAATACCGCCGGCACCGCCGCCGATGACGACGTAGTCGTAAGCGGTTCCGGTAGGGACGGGGATCGAGGAGGTAGCGGTGGGCGCCGAAGAAGTGCAAGTCCCCGTGACGGTCGCGGTGGCCTTGGTCACCCAATCAGTGTAAGACGGGTTGGGTGCATTGGCGAGCGGAGCGCCAAAGATACCCTGTCCGTTCTCGTGCTGGTCGAGGGTGACGCCTTCCGGGCAGGTAGGGTTACCTGGAGCAACGAAGGCTTGGGCCCAACCGAGGACCAATAATCCGGCACTTGTGGTTGCACCACCGGTCTGGGCGCCTTGTTTCCACGTGAGGCAGTTCTTGCATCTGAAGATCAGGGTGTAGTGAGTCGCGTTGATGTTGGACGAGATCTGAGTCAACTCGGCATCGCCGGTGTAGACATCGGGCATGTCGTAGCCTGGAGCGAAGCGGAATGAGGTGAGGATATCGTCCTCGTTGGGCCATGCCATCAGGAGCAGGGAGTTAGTCATCGGGCCTCCCAGGGAAACACCGCACCAGCCGGTGTTGGTCGCATCCTTGGAGGAGCATTGCTAGGGGGCGGGTTAGCAAGCGAATTCGACCCCTACACACAAATACAGGGCACTCACCAAAATACCAATGAACTCGGTGGCGTCAACCGTCAGAGCATCTGCTGGAAGCGCAACACCAAAGGTGAGCCCTCCCTTGGTAGAAGCATCCGGGATAGTCCAGGAATCGAAAGTGATACCGGTTTCCGCGTCCGTATAAGGAGTCGTGGCCTGGGCCAGAGATGACGGCAGGTCTGGGCCGGGCCATTCATGTTAGTCTCCTACGAACACTCGGTGCGGAGGCTTGGTGATGACTTACACGACACAATCACCGCCGCCGTAGCCAAGGCTTTTGCGAAGGACCTCATCTTTACTGTCTAACTTCTGACAGATCTGACTTTCAGCCGCAAGCCCTATCCTGTCAAGCGTCGGGAGAGCAACAGGAACGAGTCGCTGGCCAAGACTGGGAGGCGATGCATCTTTAAACACGGCGGGATCGCCTCCCCACAAACCTAGCCATCTAAATGAACGGACCAGGAGGATACCCCGAATGGGATTCAATATCGGCCCTGTCAACGTTCCACGCGAATGGCCTCCAGGTGTTCTTTGCAGAGGGCCCAGGGAGGTGGAATGTCGGGTAGTCCTGTCCGACAGGACTGTTCTCCGCCCCCTTAATGTAACTTTACCAACCCATCCGGGGGAGAGGCAAGGATTGGCAGCCCACAGCAGCGCGTGAGGTGTCCGCTAGTGCTGGATCCCCCCTCAGGGACAGGCGTCCGATTGGCGTTTGCGCATGTTTTTTTTCTGCAAGGTCATCCCTAACGTTAATCCCGCAAGTGGTTACAGGTAAGGTCAGGATCATCAGTCCCCACGGCGGCTGGCGGCAACACCACACGATGGGGTGAAGGGGGGGGGGTGAGGCGGTAAGACAAGAACCAGTTCGTGGTTGAACATGCGCTGCAACCGACGAGGCAACAGGACGATCGTGGGCTGCCTTCATCCCACGGACGTGCCGCAAGGCTGGGAGGGTTCCTGAAGCTTGATCAAGCATCCTTGGGCACCAGGCCCGGAGGGTTTCCCAAAAGTCCAGAGATCGGCGTGGTCTCGGCGGGTCGGGGGCGGATGGAAGCTCCGTCTGGTTCAGAGGGGGAAAGGGCGAGACTGACAAAAGTACGGTCGTTGATTGGCCCTGAGGGCCCAAATCGCAGGACTACATCGGTCATGGATGCGTGTTCTTTCGTTGCGATGTGCAGGGGGTGGGTTGCGGTTGCAGTGGATGTCACCATCCGGGTTGCATGGCCGAAGCCGCCCGCTGAGCCGCCGCCAATGCCAAAAACGACTCGGCGCGCAACCTCCGCCTCGCGTCAGCGCGGAGCTCCAATTGCTGGGGTCCAGGAAGAAGTTCCGCCAGTCGATATCCCGGCTGACCCTCCCACCGTGGAGGAACCAGGTTGTTCGTTCGCACCGACAGGCCGGGCATTGAGGCTCGCAGCCTTTCTATAGAAGTCATTATACCAACTTACCGGGAATCCTGCGGAATTGCGGCAAAGCGGTTACACAAACACCGAAGGGAAGAAGTAAAAAGGGGACGAAGTTTACGAGGGTTAGGGTTGGGGTTGTATGTGAGGGGAACCCATGTTGAAAGCGGATCCAGCCCATGTTGACTCTCCCTCCAGCCAATCTCACCTGCATCATTCCATCTTGTCGATCTTTAGATACGTACAGACTACAATTATCCAGGAATTAAAGTATATTGGGATGCCAGTCTTTCTCTTATCAGTCCTTTGGCGGCTCTGATCTATCCCGGGTTGGATTGCCAACAAATGACCCGAAACCGTTCTACGTGAGATATGTTCTTTTCAGGATATATTACTCCCTGTGTCTATTTTTTCGTTCAATGGTCATGGTGAGAGCCGCCTCGTATCGGTTCTTCTCTGTCATTTTTCGCCTCCCCCTCCTTTGCTACCGCACTCTAGGAGTTTCGTGCCGTATGGGCCTAAATATGAGCGAGGGACATGCTCAGCCAAAGTAGACGGTATGGCGAGGGCTTCGTCTTGGCGAATGGATTCCGCCGTAGGCGCGTCGAGACGGGACCAGAACTGCCGTACCGCTCCGGCAGCGGCATGCGTGTATATATCCTCCGAGCCGAGATGCTACAGTCTGGAATGATTATAGCCTGGCAAAGCCTGCCATGGTCTAGCCCGGGTTATTGTGAAGATATTCTAGGGTAAGAACCGCGCTTCACCCCGCGACTCTACTGACCGGCTGCAACCGATAGGAGGAATGCGGGGGGTTCGAGGAGTATACCATCCCCATATCAAGGTAGGTAGAGAAGGGTAGAAAAAGGAGGAGGTGGAGGGATGAAGGAGACGTGGTCTAGGCGCGATGTTGGATGTTGGGCACGGTAACCCGGGAATTGACCAAAGAGATGCTTATTCAACCCGGGTTCTATCTTCCCAAACATGTATGCCGTTGGTGCTTGTACGTCAATGTTACATCCATAGCACGCCACTGCTATTCCATAACAAGCCACCTACGACTTATCCGTATGCTGAACTCCTAATGCCACCCAGGTTCTAGGCCGAGTTTCCGGTAAAGGAAAGATCATCTCGCTCCTGGAAGCCGTCAAACATCATTTCGTTAATTCGCTTACTCCGCGACGAGCGTGTTGCTGAGTCCTAATATAAGCATCCCCAGAAACGCAAAGAAGGTATTCAGGTTGCGATTATGGTTCAGGCTCAAGCTCTCGACGAATAGCTGGAGGGCAACGCTCGACATGATGCCCGCCGTGACAGCAAACATGCACGCGTACGCTACATTGTCGATATCGAGATTCGACCGGTTGGCGATCTTGAACCACAGCACGGCAATTGCGGCGCCCATGGGCTGGCTGAGCCCGCCGAGCAGTGACGACCAGAAGATCGCTTTCACGCGGCTGCCGAGGGCCATGTACAGGGGTAGGGACATGGCAAAGCCGTCGGCGATGTTATGCACAAAGAGCGCCATGAATACGTTGAACCCGAGAGCGGGGCTTGCGTGGTTTGTGGCATACGTGATGAAGCCTTCCGGGAACTTGTGTAGTGCGATGGCGATAACCGTCTGGAGACCGATGGAGAGGAACGCATTGGTGGGGACGTGGTGATGGTGCTGTGCTTCGACATCTTCCGAGGCATCCGACCCGTTTTCGGATACGTAATCATGGTCGCCCTCCTGGCCCGTATGGGTATGCGATGGGGAATGGCATTCGTCGTGACCAATATGGGCACCGTTAAGAGATCGCTTGGGCGTAAGGCGATGTGTCGAGCTGGTAGCTGATGTGGGTGCGACGCCATGCTCGGCATCTTCGTCGACGACCGTAGTAAGGCCAGTTTGAGGAGTTGCACTAGTAGTACGGGGCACTACTTGACTTCGAGGGTTGAAGGCAAAGCGAGTACCAAAGTGTTTGAAGCACTCTTGACCGCAAGGATCAGAGTATCCAAAACAGGGACCGAATTCGTCACAGTTCGGCTTTGTATCCCTCATGAAGGACAGGACCCGCTTCTGGACCTGGAGGATGGAAGGGCCACGGGATTGGGGAGCGGAGAGTCTACGTGCATCCTTGATGGGGCCGTGGATGTGAGGTGATAAGTCGCTCGCCGTTGCCAGTAGCGTGGGACGGAGATGGCCGTTTCGCTCTGCTTCTGTAGGTAGCAGTGGGGTTGACTCGGTGAGTACCGATCCATTCAGGTCATGCCGGCCGTGATTGATCTTCGAATGTCGATGCTTGAGCGAACTAGCACGGTGCTCGTCGACGGGCTCGTCGTGGGTATGGTCGCAATCCACCACGTGCGAGGGCATGAGCCGGTGAAGGAATCTCGTGACAACCTGGATCCCGAGGAAACCCCCAACAAAACAGGACATCATTATGAGGCCCGCTTGCTGATCGTCAAAGCCACCTCTAGTGAGGTAGCCCATCGACGACGGCAGCATACTGTTCAACGCCGAGAAAATCTGATATGATGGTAAGAAGGGGGCGCCGGACGGAAAAGGTATGCAACGGGGCAAAAGGGGAGATAGAAGAACGTAGAGGCGCATCACTCACCATAACGCCGAAGCTCATGCTGAGTGAGCATGCGAGGAAGGCATTGCTATCCTGTATGCGAAAGTGCTTCTGGCTCGGTATGAGGCGCACTACTACCAAGTCGACACATATAATGCCGGTCCCGACTATACATGCTGAAGTTCGTAGCAAAATCGGGGGTTAGGTTAGCCAAGAAACTAAAGCCAAGGCGGAACTAGAGCCGGGGCAAGTAGAGGACGGGCTGGCCCGGGGAGAGAGCCAAAGGAGATAGTCGGAGGAGAGAGTCACTCACCGAGTCCGCTCACAATGCACATGATCCACCCGCGGGTGTCGTTGTCCAAGTCCGCCACGCCCATGATGAAGCCGATGGAAGCAGCGTATTTCGCTCCCGGACCCTTTCAATATCGATGGATATACCTGGGCCTGCTGTAACTACAGCTCGGGTTGGAAATCTGCCTAATAGATAAGAGGGTGGGAGTAGATTGTGTGTTTTCGTTTTAGAGTTCGTTGGGACCGATCAGGTGGCGAGGACACTGAGAAGTGAGAACCTCTATGGACAGCTCCGCCCTGCTTACTGATATGTTCCCCCACGAGACCTTAGAGGGACGTTGCATATGCTTGTCTGCAGTATAACATTGTAGGCAGCAGGCATGGTTTAGCAGCTTTGAGTTGATTTTGCTCGACGTTGCCAGCGCAAGCTCCGGGAACGCTGAGAGTGACGATGCATTGGAGTTTAGTGGGTTCTTCACTACCCCTACCCCCAGGCGTGGACCCGACGATTACAAATAGCGGCCTGCTATTTGTCGAGAGTGTCAGCTGCGATTGGGGCTCTGAACCGACCACAACACGCGCTGAACTGCTCGTCACATCTAATGCTCGGCTTGATTAAACGAACACAATACGGCTTGGGTTTGCCCGTGACGTCTAAAACGATAACAAGTCGGGCAATGTGAGATTTACGGGGGTGTCCTCCGCATGTGACAGCAGCTGGTGAGTCTGGCCGGCCATGTCACGGGTGTTGGAGGCACCTGCAGCTGAAGTGGTCCTTGCGCCGGCAGGGCTGAGTTCCTGCAGCACTATCGTGGAAATTTTGAGACAGGAACGCCAAGTTTGGTGACCAAGACATCCAACAGCACACCCTCAAACCACGAGGAGTCCGGCGTCGCCCCGTGGACAGGCCCTGCTCATCGCACGCCTCGCCTGACACTCTCCTTAAGAAATATATAAAAGGGCTGGCCCGCTGGCGCAATAAACGGAGAGACGCCCACGATGTCGAAGGCCACCTTTGCAGTTATAGCCGCCGTCAGCGCTGGAGCCGGCGCCGCAGCAGCTACAGCAGCTATGTACTCGATGCGATCAGAGAAGAAAATCGAGGCGAGGAGCAGCACGACGTCAATTACCCCTACGCCTACAGTCCCCGTACCGGGCTCCCAAGTATTCAGCCAGACAAGCAAGACCACCACTGCGCTTGCCGTGAACGACCCCGTCAACCCGGCCGGCCTCTTCGAGTATGGCTTTCCCGGCCCCGTCGCCGATGTAGCGACCCGCCATGCGCTCATCTCGTCCTTCGACCGCCGACTAAAGAACCCCCACTGGGTCGTCGAGCACATAACACCAGAATCGCTCGCCGTCCGCGAGGGCGACCGCAAGCACAGCTCGTTCTTAGAAGACGGCGAAGTGCCCGAGAAGTTCCGGGCAAAGCTCAAGGACTACTTCCGGTCCGGCTACGACCGGGGCCACCAGGTGCCCGCGGCGGACTGCAAGTGGAGCCAAGCGGCCATGGACGACACCTTCTACCTCACCAACATGTGCCCGCAGGTGGGCGAGGGCTTCAACCGGGACTACTGGGCACACTTTGAGGACTTCTGCCGCCGGCTGACGCAGACCTACCCGAGTGTGCGCATCGCCACGGGCCCGCTGTACCTGCCCAAGCGCGACCCGGTCGACAACAAGTGGTACGTGCGCTACGAGGTCATCGGCAACCCGCCCAACGTCGCCGTGCCGACCCACTTCTACAAGGTCATCTTCGCCGAGGACGGTGCCGTCGGCGGCAAGGTGGCTCTGGGCGCATTCGTGCTGCCCAACGCCCCCATCCCCAACGACAAGCCGCTGGCCGACTTCGAGGTGCCCGTCGAGGCTGTCGAGCGCGCCAGCGGCTTGGAGTTCGCGACCAAGCTGCCGGCCCAGAGGCGGAAGAGGCTGTGCGCCGACACGGCTTGCTCGTTGGTCATTCGAGATTACGCAGAGAGGCAGAAGGCGTTTGCCAAGGGGGGCCAGCAGGGGCGTCTGAGCCCGCCTCAGAGGAGCAACAGCGGGTGAACATGGAGGGATAGACTTGACTCGAGCTAAGGGATTTTTGGAACCGAAGGGAGACAACGCCCCCGCATATTCATAGAGTGTCGACGAGCATGTGTTTGTACTTCTGTGTATGTATGTACTGTACTTGTACGAGATAGACGGACTGGTCCGGACGGGATAGTAATCATGGGGACAGAGTCAGCATTTGCACGACTACCTACCGCCAAGGCAGGTAGATAGATATTACAGGTTGGCGCAAGCATGATCAGGCCTGGTTTCCTTGGCTTTTCAACATGTAGACTGATTACTTACTACCTTACCTTCGTAGATAGTAACCCGTACATAAGCCCGAGTTCAGCTTCAGAAGCCTAAACTATAATTATCCCTTGCTTTCTCAAGGGAGTCAAGGGCAGAGCGTCTGTCAGGTCTGATTGGTGGCTGCCCTGTGGCTGGGTGGCCCGTGCCCCACCTCGGCCGGCACTTTGACCACCCCTGTCCAAAATTTCGAGGCCACGATTCACTTGTCACTTTCCATTGAGCCCCAGTCGCCACATTAAACTCTACCTGGAGTCGCCCCCCCGTAACGGTACGGTTTTGTGTGGTTTCAACCTCCAGATGTTCTTCGTTGCCGATGTGTTCATGAACATTTGCACTCAAAGTATTGGGTGGGCTTTCTTCTCTCTATTCGTTATTCTCTCGCAGGCATTCCTGTCATTGCCAGCGCGGTTGAACAGGGACACCACACCCATCACGATAGCTCTTTGAGCCCCCGGTAGCTACCATGAGCTCCGACTACTCCTACGACGAGGAGGGCACCCTCTGGCCCTTCTTTGTCTTCACCCTTACCACACTCGTTACCCTCCCTCTCACATATGTCGTCGTCAACCGCACCCGCGACCCGGCCGCCGCCTTCCCACGCATAAAGACAGACTATCGCCTCAAAGATAGCGACCTCGTCGACGCGCAGCGCAAGCTAGAAAGGCGCAAGCAGCGGAAAATATGGATAGCCGGTATGGCCATCGCTGGGTGGGCTATCATGGCGTACACTATGTACCTGATCTACGTGACCCCGGCCACCGTGCAAAAGCTGTGGAACCCCTACGATATCCTAGGGATCAGTGAGGTATGGACATAGCCCTTGGGACTGCTCTCCTTCGACCCCAGTACCTCTGTAAATAGCCCGCGCTAACTTGGTTGATACTGCAGTCCTCCACCGAGAAGCAGATCAAGAGCATGTACAGGCAGCTTTCGCGCACGCTCCACCCCGACAAAGTTAAGATCGATGAGTCTAAGAATGAGACCATGGAGGATCTCAATGCGAGATACGTCGAGATCTCCAAGGCCTACCAAGCTCTCACCGACGAGGATATCCGGAACAACTATATCCAATACGGCCACCCTGACGGCAAGCAGAGCTATAGCATTGCCATTGCGCTACCCAAGGCCATGGTTTCCGACGGGAACGGGAAATACGTTATCCTCGTCTACTTCATGCTATTCGGAGTGCTTCTACCCTACCTCGTCGGTTCGTGGTGGTACGGCACGCAGAGGCAATCCAAGGAAGGTGTGCTGATGGAGAGCGCGAACCGTCTGTTCCGCCAATACGAGGACAACATCAGCGAGGGCGGTGTCGTAACTGCTCTTAGCACCGGCAAGGAGTACGAGACAACCTTCAGGGGAGACAAGGCCGACTCCGGCCTCTCCAAGATCGAGTCGAGGATCCTGGCGGAGGGAGAGGCGTCCCCCTTCGCTGGGGGCCTCACCGTCAAGGAGAAGGAGAAGCTGGAAGACCTCGAGAGTGGGCCGCGGAGGAAAGCGCTCGCGCTTCTCTGGGCTTACCTGGGGCGGGTTGAACTAGACGACGATGCCCTGACAAGGGCAAAGTTTGAGGTCGGCCCCATCGCCCACTCTCTCACAAAGGCTTTCACCGCAATCTCTCTGGCCTACGGCAACACCGCCCCTATCCTCGCTTCATATTACGCTAGCCAGCTCCTCATTCAAGCCATGCCGCCAAAGGCATCGCCCCTCCTCCAGCTGCCCTATTTCACCCCGGCAATTGCCAAGGCAGTCGAGGGAGACTCCAGGACACGAACAACTATACAGGCATTTATGGATCATCCAGACTCGAAGCGGCGAGAACTCGCCGTCGGCAAGGGTCTCCTGACGGAACAACAATACCTATCAGCAGTCGGTGTCGCCAAGCAACTCCCCTACCTACGTGTTGCCAAGGCCTTCTTCAAGGTCACCGGCGAGCGCTTCATCATCCCCTCGTCACTCGTGACCCTAGCAGTCAAGGGCCGTTTCGTGCCCCCCGGCAGCGAGAAGATTCCCGAGGTCAACGAGCTCGACCTCGAAGACATCGACCCCGCGGAGGATGACCTAGACGCGATTCTAGGCCGCAAGACGAAGAAGCAAATTGGCAAGGACTCCAGCGGCAAGCCGATCTTGGAGGCCGACTCACAGGAGCCCATCTACCCACCCCTCGCCTTCGCACCGCACTTCGCGCGAGACTACTCTCCGCGCTGGCACGTCTTCCTGACCGACTCCAAGCAGGGCAAGATGGCTGTCCCGCCGTTCACCTTCTCGCAGTTCGACCAGCCCATCTTCGAGGCCGACGGCAAGACGCCCACGTTTGCCATGCAGACGCTCAAGGCGCAGTTCCAGGCGCCGCCCCAAGCCGGCCATTACACTTTCGTCATGCACGTCGTGTGCGATAGCTATGTGGGCTTTGACACCAAGATGGAGGTCACACTAGTCGTTGAGGAAGCGAGCAAGGCCGCGCAGATGGCGGACGAGGAGGAGATTAGCGAGCCCGAAGAAGGTTAGTCCACTTTCACACCACGATAGGCCCCCTTTTGCAATGATATCGTTAGTTGACTGATTTCTAGATTCCCTGGCCGGCATTATGAACGCCGCCAAGGGCGGTGCACCGCCGAAGCCAAAGAAGAAGACTGAGGACTCGGAAGAAGATTCAGATGAGGAGAGTGGAACAGAGGAAGAGGGCGATGATACCAGTGACACCAATACGGACACTGAGCCAGAAGATTAAGCTGGTGAGACTCTCGGCGTGTACAAATAAAAATTTGCTTAGTATCTACCATGATGCTATGGGGTGGCGTTTGGAAGGGCCCTTCTTATAGAAACTTTAGTATTGCCCATCGATCAACCCGTCCTCCAGTCGCTGGTAACGTCAATGTGGCATGCTGCACACTTGTGTCTCTACTAGAAGTTGTGATTTCACGGTTCCCTTCCTAACCCCCTGAATCTGGACGTTGGGCCTGAGCGTTGAGCTATATCTTCTCATGACCTCAGGTTGGAGTACGCTTTTTGCGAGGCATTTAGAATCATTAACCGCATAGACTGTGAGGGAACACGGATTGGACACCAAAGACCCGATTCCATCATTGCACGGAATGCATATATTACTATTCAACCTCTGCCTCGATGTTATCGCGTACCTACGAGCGTCACCAGTCGAGCACCACAGTGAACGACCTGTATAAACGACGGCCGGGGCCATTCTATGTGCGCGTAAACCCGCCACACTAACCTAACTCGCCACACCCGTGGTCCTCCATGGCGCCATAAGCGGCGAAAGACTGAAGGATTCGTTGCGTGACGGGATGCTGGGAGTATTCAGCCCCAGAGCGACAAGTTGTTAGGCAGCACCCATTTCCGAGTGCGGAGCAGCAAGATTCCAAGTCAAATCTCCAAATCCACCGCGAGTTGTAATCCGTAACGCCATCGCTAATGCATTCCACCTGCCGACCTGGCACCGGTACTCTTCCCGAGTAGGTATGGTTGCAAGTAAGCCTCCTTTTGACTCTGTCTGTGTAGACAACTTTTCATTGGAGAAGCTCTTCGCAAGTCCAGTCCTCGTAGCTTCATGGGGGTTAGCTCTGGTGCCTTGCTAGGGTGACACGGGTTGGGGGGAGGACTGACAAGCCATCCGGTAGATAACGTCGAACAATAAGCGGAATCTTCTTCTCCCGCAGTTCCTTGATGGCAATCTGGAGCGGATCCGTCTCACCCTCGAGGTCGACAAGCACCGGGGCGTTCATGCTACAGCGCACATCTAATCAGCATCTCCTGTCCTTCCCCATCGCCCTAGGTATATTGCTAGATATAGTCCTACCTGATCTGCAGCGCCCGCGTGCCAAGAATGCGCGCCCTTTCGTACTTGGTCATAAACGGGGTCGTCAACCGCTGGTCGTTAGGGATCTTCTTGTCGCGATGCGACGTCTTTCCGCTGCCCTTGCCTAGGTTCGCAGCTGCGTTGGGGTCGCCTGAGACAATGACGTGGTCATTCTCTGCATCGTCGTCGTCGGCGCGGTGCTCGATCTCCTCGTCGCCAAACTCTACCGCCTCCGGGTCGTAGGTATCCTGGGGCTCGTCGTCGCCGAAGGCGGCCTCGTCCCTATGAGTCTCTGGTTAGAATTTGAGACCACGGGGTTAACGTGGGGTCCACATACATTGGCTCAGCGCCATCGTCGCCGTAGTCGGACATGTTTGGTTGATGCGGGAGAGGGGTTTGTAGAGCTCGCGCTTAGATAGTAAAGAGTGAGTTTTCACTGCGATCCTTGCGAACTTGTTTCGTTTCCCAACAGCCTTTGAGGACGTCGATCTTAAAACAATGCAAAAATTTTGGCCTGGCGCTGCAAGGCTGAGATATTGGAGCTTTCGTTTGTTAATGGTCCGTGCGTTTGAACCTTGACTCGAGCTAAGGGGGCCCACAGTAACGCAGATGCCGGAAGTTTGTTTAACCGATACTCCAATCGAGGGGTACGTACTAGAAACACCCACAAAAAAAGTTGGCTGCGAAGCACGGCAGAATCGAGAAATCACCAAAAATATTGGCACCTGGAATCATTCAGCACTAGCAAACTTCGTTGAGCGATGCCCTTTCAGCTTGGTTGCAAAGATGAAGCGAAAAACAGAGTATGACGGCTCGGAAGCCGTTACAAAGAGGCAATGCAAAAATGCTACCCAATTGCAAGGTGATTGACTTCGAACTCGTCGTCCCTACTAGCAGCATCGACTGACTTTGTTCGTTCGCAGAGCTCCAAATAGACCCAGAGCTTCTTGGGGACGATGGGTTATCTCTCTACTCTGGGACCGATAATTCCAGCACATCCAATGCGCTACAAACCGAGACTGCCCCAACACCCCTCACATCAGGCTCACCAAACCCTCACGCCGCCAGACGCAAGTTCCCCTCCGACATCAAAACCCTCAAATGCCCTACCTGCCCCAAGACCTTCAACCGGCCAGCCCGCCTCGCGGCCCACCTCCGCTCGCACACCAACGACCGGCCCTTCAAGTGCGAGTTCCCCGGGTGTGACAAGCGCTACCTCGAAGAGAAGCACTTGAAGCAGCACGTCAAGGGCTCGCACACCCAGGAGCGCCAGTACAGCTGCCCCGAAGAGGGATGCGGCAAGGCCTTCGTGACGGCGACGCGGCTGCGGCGCCACGCCGCCGTCCACGAGGGCGCCGAGCGTTTCCGGTGCGCCGACTGCGGCCGCAGCTTCCGCAAGCACCAGACGCTGCAGCGGCACGTGCGTACCGATCACCTGGGCGGGCCGGCGTACCCGTGTACCCGGGACGGATGCTCCTCGGCCGGGTTTGATACCGCGGCGGCGCTGAAGCGGCATGTCGAGCGCGAGCACGGGGAGCTGCGGTTCTGGTGCGATGAGTGCGCGGGGGAAGAGGAGGAGGGCGAGGGTGGCCGCGTCGGGTTTACGACCATGGCGCTGCTGCAGGCGCATATGCGGCACGAACACGTCAACTGTATGTTCTGCGATGTCCGGTGTGGAGGCCAGTGGCAGCTCGAGCAACACATTGAGATGTACCACTCCGGAACGACGGTGGAGGACCGGAAGACCATCCCGTGCAGCTGGCCCGGCTGCCCGAAGACGTTTACGAGGAAGAACAACCTTAACATGCATGTCAAGACCGCCCACGAGGGCTTCCGGTTCCTGTGCGGCAAGGTCGACACCTTCGGGACGGAAGACATCGCCGACTGGAACTGGATCGAGGAGGGTTGCGGCGAGGGATTCATCAGCAAGCTGAAGCTCGAGGAGCACATACGCTTCGTCCACTTGGGGAAGAGGCGGCCAAAGCCCCTCGCTATAAGGAGTGTCCCGCTAGATGACCCGGCGGATTCGGTCGAGGGCCTCTTCGGTGCCGCCACCGAAGCTAAACGGAACATCCCTTGCTCCGTGCAAGGGTGTCTTGCGAGATTCATCAGATACCATGATTTAAATCTCCATCTGAAAAGCGGTCACGGCGCTGGCTTGGCACAGGAACAAGAAGACCAGGACGTCGCGATGGAGGGATTGTGCATCTCCGACTCGCCTCCATACGGTTCTAAGGTTACGGAATCTGTTACGCCGGAGCTCGCTGGCCTCGGCGGATCCAATGGGGATGCATTTTGGTTCGCAGCTGGAGGAGAAGACGAGCCGGAACGGGCCGAGTTTGAACGTGAGTGGGCGGATATGCGGAGTCTTATTGACGTTGATGCTTTGATGGACGGGCAGACCTGACATGGCCCCGATGACGAATGTTGATGAGATACCCACGAAATATATACAATAGCGCATGGCTTAACTGCATTGGGAGGCGAGACGGCGTAAAACGATACTGGGGGATAGGCGGTATGCATGGTTGAAAGGGGGTTATGGGACTCTTTTGAGAACTCACGATTTGATGCCTAGCCGAGGGTTCGCCTCAGGGGTCCTCGTAGCTCATCCCCTTACAGTACCGTTATCTCTCATGGAATGAATGGGATATATGGAACAGTGGCACTCAGGAAGGAAAAGAATATAATGATTTGCCATGATTACATCAGGTGGCCCTATTTCTCAATCTATGGTAGTAATGACAACCACAATGCATCCGAGAAAATGCGACTGTTTCAACAATCGAACTAAGGGAGAGCGGACGGAATCCCAAGTTTTCCAATGAGTTTAGGTCGTTGGTGCAAAGTATGCTGAACATGGAAACTTGGGAGCCTAAAAATGGGATACAACTGCGGCCAGAAAGGAGTGACCTCTTACAGCATAAAATGAACCCGAGACGAGATCTGTCGTGATCAGCCGACCACTAATGTCTTAAAAAATGGATTGTCCGTATTGTGGGATGGTGAAGTGCCAGAGGTTTTCCGCCTACTGATTTCTACCTCGTGGAATGGCCGATGGGTCGTACTTAACCCCTGGTTGACTGGGTAACCAAAGAAGGGTTAGGGTTAACCAAGGTAGCTCAGCACTCTACCAAGTAGCAGTAGCCAGCAGCAAACGCACACCGACAGGGTGACTTCTTAGATAAGCATTGCGCAAAGTCGCCCATCTTCCTAACTTGTGAAGGGAGCTTGCTACATCTGAAGAGGTGAGTTAAGTTGCACGAGCTAGGCCTAGAACCCTAACAATTGTAAACCGCCTGGATATTTTTAGCTAATTGACGGTTTGTATTTTCATGTCTAATTTAAGGAATGCAGACATATGACATTACGAGGAAGTAATGTTTCGTCTGGTAGCTAGCATAAAGGTCATGAAAAGTGATATTTTAATTGCTAGCCAGACTTGTCAATCCAATCAACCGACATACGGTAGTTTGTGTGAAAGCTATCGGGTGGAAACTTTCTTGAGGAACTGTCGCCTAGAACTGACGTCACCCCTTTTCCGGATAAAGCACCGGCACCTCAGGTCGGTGGGCCAGAGAGAAAATGCTTAGGGCAACTTATTCTACAGACAGGCAGCTGTAGCGGAAATGCTGGGCAACTTTCTCTAGTATATGTAGATGTTAGAAGGAAATTGCTCGACATACTCCTTCAAACACATCCAGCAAACCGAAGGAGGACACAACGTGATCCTCTTGATGTCGCAAAGACGTTTCTCGGCACATTGTGCAAGAAACGCAGTTGTAGCAAGACGCGCCAACCAATTCCCATTCGCACGGACAACAACATTTCCGGCTGGAAACTCTCTCAGCTCATCCCAACATTCAATAGATGCCATGTGGACGCCCGGAGGTTCGGACTTGGAATGGTTGCACGCCTCCTGCGCTGGTAGTTTGTAGATCGTAGGGCTTCTGAGGGCAACGATCACATCCACATCACCAATCCACCTCCCCCGTTCTCGAATCGAGATAACAGATTCCATCACGGCTAGTTGTACGTCTTGGTTGCCCCTGGAACTGAAATCTTCTATCGGTCGTTCCCAATTCGTGAATGACAAGTGCATAGAGGTATTATCGAAGAGATCCGTTGCTGTGCCGTCAAAATCCTGAGAGTTCGCGACCCTCCAGAACGTCGGGTCTTGAGGAGATAGAATGGGATTTTCTACTGAGAAGAACATAACGAATCCGGGTCGGCCAATATTACCTAAGATGCGAGTGACGGGACTCCCGTTCCCTAAAACCAAGGGATCGCATAGTAGCTTTTACATAATTCCGCGTTAGCATAGGTCTCGCATCCATATCTCCACATCCCTCACTCACCTGTTCAGGAACGAAGATAGAGTCGCCCATTGATATCCCTACAATGTTGCAGGGTATTTTGGAATGTGGGATGTCATGAGAAGCCACAAAGTATGAGAGAATGGATATTGCCTGGTTGAAGGCGGATATCCGGGGGTGTGCTTCGAGTCGGCGCTCATTGTCTGTCACCCCCGCCATGCAACCAGCATCAATTAGCGGTTTTCCTAATATTTGAACCTGGATAACAGGCCCAGGAATCGTTTGGAAAGCATTCGTATCGGCCATAGCTAGACAATCCAATGTGCGCATAATGCTATCATTGAGCATGAAAATCTCAGGTGACAGCAAGTCATGTTTGAGACACCACAATACATCCTGCGGAGTGATCTTGGGAACGACAGGGGTCGAAAGTTCATCTGAGCGTATATATATGGCAGCCGTGTCCGAGTCGCCATACCAGTATTGAAGATCAAATGTCTCGCGAGGTCGAGATTTTTTGTATGAACAGATAAGCCTGGGAACTAGAGATGGGGTGTAGATTCCATCATTCTCATAAACCATTTCTCTAGTCCAGTTCATGCTCATTAGGTCACGATGAAGCCAACGAGTATAGGGAGCCCCGGATTTCTTTGCATTGTGTTCTTGACCATCCATTGCGTTCTCTGAACGCCGTGGAAAGACGCTGGCGTAGTTAATTAACTCGATATCTTGAGTGTGCACTTCGGTGTACTGAATGATGCATGTTCGGCCCTCGATGCTCTTAGTTCTCATGGCCATACGCCGGAGAAATTCGACTCTGCCATCACTGTTGCGAAAAGATTTAAGCAATGTTTTGACGCTGCAGAGACCGAAGAATGGGTGAAGGTAAGGTTGCGACAAGCCACCAATGTATGTCCGGCAAGGAAGAAACTGGCAGCGATTTCTGCCAAGATTGATGAAGGGTAATGATGTGTCTTCGTCCTCGGAATACTCCTTTGCAGCTTCCGATAGCAACCGAAGGCCCTCAATTCTCCGTCTAAAGCTTGTCTGTGACGTCGGAGAATTGTTCGCATATTCTGCCACCCTTCCTTTAAAGTTCTCCCATATCAGGTTGATAACCTCAATAGCCTCCGAAGTCTGAGTCCGGCACGTGGAGACATGCCACCGGGATAAGACGCAGCCGAGCACTGTGAATACGAGTTCCTTGAAACTGATGCGTTCGGGGTCCGGTCGGAAGCTACCTCGTCTTTGAACGGGTTGGCCATAATACTTTAACTGAGTAAGGGAGAGGGACCAGGAGATGCCGCTCATCGGTGTTGTGGCTGATGGAGAACAGCCGAGCGAGAGAATTCCCCCGGAAGCAACGAGTAGGTCGTTCATGCGGACTTCAACGGTCCGGGTACCAAAGTAGTTGATATCGGGATAAATGTGCCATGCTGCGAGGCCTATAATTGCAGACCCATCCTGAACTTCCTGGGGAACACCAGACACAAGCCGTTCCATTGTGAGCAGGGCTTTCTTCCATGTGTCGATTACGCTGGGATACACTCCAGTCTCTGACCCCATTGGAAGCTTAATGTTCTTCAGTATGAGGCGTAGCTGCGTCTGTTTCTTCGCCATAATAGAGTCGGCGGTTTGAAGCCAAGCACGAGCGCTGGAATCCCATTCCGCGAGCTGGCCCCTCGTGATCTCCTGTTGACCGGCAGCTTGGGCTAGGGAAAACGGTAGAGGTTCATCCTGCTCCCAACTTGTTGTGATTGCTCTCCTTCGTTCTTCGACTAACTCAATCCATATGGAAGTAGCCTCTGCGGCATCGAACATTAATGACAGGATACAGGCCAAGAGGTGAACCTGGATGGCGCCTCTCGCCGCTGTCTCCGAGGACGTTGCCGCTGCCCAGATGGAGGTTCCATCGATCCCGGCATATGATCCAAAAACCGACCGCGAGTAGTCTCTGGATTCTTGATCTGTTGCTTGCTTGGAAATGTCGGACACTCTTTCCCCGTAAGCTTTGATGAGATTTGGAGTATCAGGGCAAACCTCGTCGAAGAGGGCTGCTAGACGCCGGGCCGTGGCGTGGATCTTCCCATGCTCGGCATCTTGCTTCCTCCTTAGCGAGAGTAGTTTCCCAAGAGGACGGTACTCTTTCGGAGCCTCGTACTTTACAAGGCAAAAGTCAAAATTAATATTCGCAGCCGCAATGGTGACTTCATTGGTCGCCTGGGCGAGTGAAGCTTGGAGCCTCGAAATTGCCATTTTGTTTTGTTGCTGGCGGATGGAACAGAAGGTCGTGATCTGACATGAAAGATCTGACCTTATACGAAGCAGATATGCCAAATTGACAGATGTGGGAGAGGAAATACGGGTGCTTTTATGTGTTAATCTTTCCCGCGCTTGACGCCCGAAACTCTTTTATTGTGGCGTAGGACAGCCTCTTCTGGCCGTAATGAGGCGTGCTTAGCTGCAGCTGGTTCACCTTCCTACGCTTTTCGTGTATGGCTGAGTACTTGGTCTTTCCTTTTTCTAGCGGCAAGCCTTGTCCTTTTCCCCTGTCCCATTATTCTGGCGGTGCATGGTACGGACTATGGGCTTCACAAAAGTGGGCTACCCAGCTCGTCCAGGCTGGGTGAGGTTAAAGGGGTAGGGTCGGGTCGCCTGGCCTTACCCGCCGAGGTAGCCCCTAACATAAATGTCAAGAGATGGCAAAGCGACGCGCCGCATCTCAACGGTTGAGTCCTACCAGAATGACGACCAATATTTTTTTCCCACACGGTTTACACCATGTCTAGGCGAGTGGGCCTCTAGAACAAAGAGTAAGTCTGGACAGGCGGATCTGTTAGGGGATAGGAATGTCGAGTCCTCAACTATGTACATCTTCATGTAGAACCAGATCATATCTGAATCCTGTTCGGTTCGCATTTTGAAATTGCAGCACCTATATTGTAGTCTCTGATGTCTTTTGAATTAGGCACCTTTTGGATGTCTGAGAAGAGCTTATGGAAGTTGGGTACCTAGATGAGGCAGCTAAAACTACAAATACAAACTTTTAGCTAAAACAATATAATCACGTGCATAAGAATATGGTGATCTAGAACGGATTTCAGTAAGGACTGAATCCTGTACGAAGATGACTGGTTCATTGAATTAGCACATTTTACCTGTATTTTACAGGGTCAGGAATTTGTAATCGGGTAGTGATTTTACACATCAATTCAATCAATTACCTCAATTAGGCCTACCCACTATCGCTTCCAACAACAATATGCTATGTATGCGGTTTATTTATTATGGGTTAATTGAATGATAAGCCTTACGGTTAGAAAAAATGCATAAAATTACATAGCTGGTCTAATACAGGGGTTCAAAACAAACAAATGTCGTCTTCTTTCGCGGAGACCATGGGAGACCCTAAGCTTCGTCCTCGATAGATACATCCTTTGCCATTAGCTCCACTGGAGCATCGATGTGGTAGTTGAAATCCTCCGTAGGATTAACTATGAAGAACGAGGCTGTTGAATGATCGGTTAATTGCTTGTTAAAAGTACAAGAGGGACTCAGGGGTCAAAACGAACCTATAAGAGCGGCGGCCGAAAATGCGCCCGCCGTAACCCATACATACCGGAAAGCCACGGCATACGCTTCCTGCTCCGCGAGCACGGCTGCTTTGATGATATCTGGCGTCACGCCGTGAATCTTGGCCAGACCAGCGAAGTCTGAGGCTAAGAGGTCGGCGATCAGAGCTCCGAGCGAGGACTCGGGAAGGCCCAAGGGGAGGGTCTTCGCTGCAATCTTAGACGCCATGTTTTGGGCCACTTCGTGGTTGAAAACGGCGTTGTAGACGGCGAGACCAACTGTGCCGCCGAGGTTGCGCATCGCCAGAACCAGGCCGGTGGTGGTGGAGATGAGATCCGGAGGAGTGGAAAACTGCGCCGCCACCATCAACGACGTGACTGACAGTCCCAGCCCCCCGCCGAGAAAGACGGGATATCCCCAGAACACATTCTTCGAGGTGGAAGGTGTAACTGTGGCCAGGAGGATGAAAGCAAGCAGAAAGGAGGTGAAGCCAGCGATGACGGGGACCCGGATTGACTTCGTCTTGTAGCAGTACGCGGCGCCGACGGCGCTGAAGATGATTCCTGAAATGAATACGATGGC
>Ga0164242_10002479_pt1 | contig 21353 bp, 17 predicted proteins | sample OricomgcompostMG_FD_108783 | JGI IMG/M metagenome (GOLD analysis project Ga0164242, IMG submission 108783) | Miracle-Growth compost microbial communities from Emeryville, California, USA - Original compost - Miracle growth compost (MG) ... | reverse complement strand
GGGCCGAACACGAGGTCGACGTACGGCGCGCGCGCGACGATCGCCGCGCCTTCCTGGCTCGCGACGCAGCCGCCGACGCCGATCAGCAGGTCCGGATTCGCTTCCTTCAGTTCGCGCACGCGGCCGAGGTCGGAGAAGACCTTTTCCTGCGCCTTTTCACGCACCGAGCAGGTGTTGAACAGGATCACGTCCGCGTCTTCGGGCGTGTCGGTTTTCACGAGTCCTTCGGCGGAACCGAGCACGTCGACCATCTTGTCGGAGTCGTACTCGTTCATCTGGCAGCCGAAGGTCTTTACATAAACTTTCTTCGTCATCTGGGGCGCCGTTCGCAGTGGTTGACCTGGGGGCGGTATCTACAGGGAAATACGGTGAAATCGGGGCGGTATCGCTTGGTGCCGTTTTGCGCTGCGCCTTGTTCTGGGTTTTATGGCGGCGCGCGACCCACCTCCGGCGTAATCCGCAATTATAGCCGGTTGCGAACCGGCGCTCCGGCTGTGCCGGCGGACGCGACGGACCGCCCGGACGGCCGAGGCGGACGGCCTCGTTTCATCGCGTTCGCGGTTTTTTCCGGGGGCCGGCCTGCAACCCGTGGCCGGTTGCGGTATCCTCTGTCCGCCGGTCGATCCGGCAATCAGTGCGTCTTCAGGGCGGGGCGAAATTCCCCACCGGCGGTATGCGAGGCTTACGCCGTTGTCAGTGACGGCCGGTCCGCGAGCCCGCGAGCGCCCGCGTGCGTGTTTCGAGTCGGCGGCCACCGCCGTGCGACGACGAACCAGCCGCGGGGTCAGCAGATCTGGTGCGAAGCCAGAGCCGACGGTCATAGTCCGGATGAAAGAAGATGTGCAGATGGTCATGTTTGCCTTGGCGCGGCCGTGATCGGTAATCCGATTGCGGCGCGCACGGGTGTGCTGCCTGTTTGCAATGCCCTGAAACGTTTTTCGCCCACTTTTGCGACGAGCGTTTCACTCATGTTTTTCACCGCCAGTTCCGTTCCTTCTTCCGACGCCGGTCATCCGTCCGACGCCTGCGCCGATCTCCCGCTCCTCGACACCGAACCGGTACCGCCTCGCATTGCCGCCGCGCTGCAGGCGATGCGCGAAGGCCGCCCGGTCGTGCTGCAGGACGACCACGACCGCGAGGACGAAGCCGACCTGATCGTCGCCGCCGAGCGCCTGACCCCCGCGACGATGGCGCTCTTCATTCGCGAATGCAGCGGCATCGTGTGCCTGTGCCTGTCCGACGAGAAGGTGCGGGCGCTCGAACTGCCGCCGATGGTGCCGCACAACGAGAGCCGCAACCGCACTGCGTTCACGGTGTCGATCGAGGCGCGCGACGGCGTGAGCACCGGCGTGTCCGCGGCGGACCGGGTGACGACGATCCGCGCAGCGATCGCGCCCGACGCGAAGCCGTCCGACATCGTGCGTCCCGGCCACGTGTTCCCGCTGCGGGCGGCGCCGGGCGGCGTGCTCGCGCGGCGCGGCCACACCGAAGGGACCGTCGACCTGGCCGCGCTCGCGGGCCTCGCGCCGGCCGGCGTGCTCTGCGAACTGATGAACCCCGACGGCACGATGGCGCGCGGCGCGCAGGTCGAGCGTTTCGCGGCCGAGCATGACCTGCCGATGCTGACGATCGCGGAACTGGTCGCGTTCCGCCAGTCGCTCGTGGCTGCGCGCGAATGCTGCGCGGACGCAGCGTGACTGTGTGATTGCGGTCTGTCGTTGCGGTTGCTGGCACCGGATGTGAACGAATGAGGTGGTGAGCGATGCGGTGGCGTAGGGCGGCGTGGCAGGGTGGGCAGGGCGGGAGCGTAATGTAGCCCGCTTGCCGCTTGCCGCTTGCCGCTTGCTTCGGCTTCGGCGCGCCAGGCCTCGGCCAGTCGCCCTTCGCCCAACCGAGCCCACGCCCCGATCCGGGCCCAAGTCCAAGCCCGATCGAAGCCTGATTCAAGCCCAAGGCGCCAGCCGCCAACGACCAGCGGCTGGCCGTCATCCGCCACTCGCAGCCAGCCGCCAACCACGACCCACGACGCAGGATCCACAAGCCACGTGCTCGTAAGCCCCGAGCCCCAACGAAGCCCCTTTCGTCCCCCGCTCTCCCGCCAGCCCCCCAACTCACGCGTCATCGCCCGCCCACGCCTTAGCCGCCGACACCGCGCGCTGCCAGCCGGCGATGCTGCGCGCGACCGCGTCGCGCGGCGCGTTCGGCGAGAAACGCCGGTCGAGCTTCCACTGCTGCTGTAGTTCGTCGACGTCGCGCCAGTACCCGACCGCAAGCCCCGCGAGATACGCGGCGCCGAGCGCGGTCGTTTCGCTGACGCGCGGTCGCACCACGTCCACGCCGAGCAGATCCGCCTGAAACTGCATCAGCAGATCGTTCACGCAGGCGCCGCCGTCGACGCGCAGTTCGTCGATGCCGATATCCGCGTCCGCACGCATTGCGGCGAGCACGTCGAGCGACTGATACGCGATCGAATCGAGCGCCGCGCGCGCGATATGCGCGGCCTGCGTGCCGCGCGTGACGCCGAACAGCGTGCCGCGCGCCCGCGCGTTCCAGTGCGGCGCACCGAGCCCGGCGAACGCGGGCACCAGGTAGACGCCGTCCGAATCCGGCACGCTCGCCGCGAGCGCCTCGATATCGGACGCGCGGCGAATGATGCCGAGGCCGTCGCGCAGCCACTGCACGACCGCGCCCGCGATGAAGATGCTGCCTTCGAGCGCGTATTGCGTTTCGCCGCCGATCTGCCACGCGAGCGTCGTGACGAGGTGGTGGCGCGATTCGATCGGCTGGGTGCCGGTGTTCATCACGAGGAAGCAGCCGGTGCCGTAGGTGTTCTTCACCATGCCGGGGCGTACGCACATCTGCCCGAACAACGCCGCGTGCTGGTCGCCGGCGATGCCCGCAAGCGGAATGTCCGACGCGAACACCGTGGTTTTCGACGGACCGTAGACCTCCGACGACGACGCGACGGTCGGCAGCATGTTGCGCGGAATGTCGAACAGCGCGAGCAGTTCGTCGTCCCACTGTAGCGTGTGGATGTTGTACAGCATCGTGCGCGACGCGTTGGTCGCGTCGGTCACGTGCAGGCCGCCGCGCGTGAAATTCCACATGAGCCAGCTATCGACGGTGCCGAACGCGAGCCGTCCGTCGCGCGCTTTCTGGCGCGCGCCGTCGACGTGATCGAGGATCCAGCGGATCTTGGTGGCCGAGAAGTACGAGTCGATCGGCAGGCCGGTCTTGGCGCGCACCGTCGCTTCATGGCCGAGTGCTTTCAGGTCGTCGCAGAACGCCGCGGTGCGGCGATCCTGCCACACGATCGCGTTGTAGATCGGCTGGCCGGTGTCGCGGTCCCAGACGATCGTGGTCTCGCGCTGGTTCGTGATGCCGATCGCGGCGATCGACGCGCCGGTGACGCCCGCATGGGTGACCGCTTCCGCGGCGACGCCGGCCTGCGTCGACCAGATGTCGTGAGGATCGTGCTCGACCCAGCCGGGGTGCGGATAAATTTGCGCGAACTCCTTTTGCGCGTTCGCGACGACGTTGCCGTGCGCGTCGAACAGCATCGCCCGGGAACTGGTGGTGCCCTGGTCTAGCGCGAGAATGTACTGGTCTTGCATGCTGCCGTCTCCATGATCGGTGCGCCGGGACGTTGACGGGGCCCGCACGCATGACGCCCAGCATAACGGCAAAGCGGCGCGTTTTCGCCCTGGCCGAATGGCCAGGAGGCTGGCGCGCGCGGCGGACTGCGACGATACTCACGTCAGGCGAAAACCGATGAAGAGGACGACCATGCGTGGAATCGCAGTGATTGCAACGATCGGAGCCGCGCTGCTGGTCGCGGCGTGCGCGGGCACGCCGCTGCTGGGCGGCGGCCCGTGGCGCGGGCCGTCGCTCGCGCAAATGCAGCAGATGTGCGGCGAGCAGCCGGTCGACTTCGGCCAGTACGCGAGCGCGGTCCACTCGGCCACGTTCGATGCGCTGGTCGCGAGCCGTGGCCGCCGGGTGTCTCACGAGCAGTTTTGCAGCTTCCAGGCGGCGCTCGCGCAGCAGTACGCGAAGTCCGGCACGAGCAGCGACCCGCAGGCGCGCGCCGAGTGGATCCGGTTCCTGAACGACCAGCGGGCGACCGCGCTTAGCTGGCGGGCGTTCGTCGATCCGACGTTGCGGGCGGGGTGAGTGCGCGGCGGGACAGGGCGGTGGCGCGCGGGCGGTCGGCGTACGCGCGTGCGACGGCGCGGCTGCGCGAGACGGCGTGAGGCTGTTTCAGGCGGCGCGGCGACGCGAGGCGGGGCGGAAAAAAGAGGTCACGCGGGCATGAAGCGCGCGGGTCCGCGTGACCGTGCACTGCAGGCGCGTTCGTCCAAAGCCGTGCGCCTGCATCGGGGATCGTGTCGGCGCTGCGTGGGCGAATGGTGCGAAGGGTTGCCGACGGCTGCCGATGGCCGCGAATCGATTCGGCTGCGGGTTCGACCACGGTTCGACCGCGCACGCCGGCCGACAGGGAAACCCATTACCCGTTCCCCGCTGTCCGCGGGCAACGCAACGTCATGAAAAGCGTTTGATCGCGCGTACCGCCGAGTCGCCGGATTCGGTGAGCCGCCATTGCTCGAAGCCGGACGCCAGCCGCTCCAGTTCCACGAGTTGCCGCTCGAGCAGCGCGTCGAGTTCTTCACGTTCCATCTCCAGCTGGTTCGGAGCGTCCTTGACGAGGAGTAGCGTGGCGAATTCATGCGGACTCAGCATCGTTCTCTCCATGTTGCCGCTTCAGAGGTCGCGTGAGCGCAGCCATCGAAGGCGGCGGGCGGCGACAGTGTGCGGTGAGCGTGGGCGAAAGCCTGCGGCGTCGCGAGGCGTTCCGCGCGTCGGCATGGCGCCGCGGGCGGGCGGCGGGCAGACGGATCCGGCCGGAACCGGCGACGGGAACTGGAGTGTAGTCAACCGCACACCGTTGTACAAACCCGCCCCTCAAAATTTTAAGATTGACATTCGTCCGCTCGAAAAGCGGTCCGCCCGCACGGGCCGAACCGCGATTTCACTTGAAGTTCGTGCCGCGGCGCGGCATCGGCGCGCGATGCACGACGGGTCGCCGCGGTGGCGTCCAGCGGCATCCAGCGGCGTCCGTCAGACCGCGACGACAGGCAGCCCGACGACGGCAACACCGCAGCCGATGTAACGGACCGCAATACATAGCCGCTGCGTTGTTGCAATTTGCCGTGCATGCCGACGGTAGACTACGGCACGCCTGAATCGGCGTGCGCGAACTCACGGCCGGCCGCCGCACGCACCACCGATCGTGAGCATGGCGCGGTACGTCGTCGGCGCGACCGCAAGCCGTTCGTCAATGCCGCGAAAGCCGTCGTTTTCCGTGACGCCGGACACCCGCGATGCGCCGCCGCGAAGTGCTTTCTTCCCGGAACTGCGGTGACCGGGAGCGGTCTGTGCTCTACGCGCTGCAGTTCGGCAACACAACGGCTAAGATTGCAGTAACCCAGTTGGTACTCTCTCGAAGCGGCGGCGTTTCACGCATGCCGCGTGTCGAGACCGTCTTTGGAGCACGACACAATGCCCAACGATAACGACCGTCGCCACGTCATGCCCTGGCGCATCGAGGATATCGATCTCACCCGTATCGACCGTCAGCGGGCCGCCATGAACGAAGACCTGCTGCTGCTGCTGTGCGCCGCGTCCTTCATCGAGAGCGGGTCCGATCTGTACACGAGCAACCTGAGCGTCTTCTTCAACGACGATCCGGAAGTTTCCGGCTGGCTCAACACCGAGTGGGAGCACGAGGAGCTTCAGCACGGCCGCGCGCTGAAGACCTACATCGGCTACGTGTGGCCCGAGTTCGACTGGGACACCGCGTTTCGCCGCTTCTTCGACGAATATTCGAAGACCTGTTCGTTCGAGGAATTCGAGAAGACCCGCGCGCTCGAAATGGTCGCGCGCTGCGTGGTCGAGACCGGCACCGCGACGCTGTACCGGGCGATCAACGAGTGTTCGGACGAACCGGTGCTCAAGCAGATCACCGATAACATCCGCACCGACGAAGTGCGTCACTACAAGCACTTTTTCCGCTACTTCAAGAAGTACAACCAGATCGACGGCCACGGCCGGTTCGCGGTGCTCGGCGCGCTGATGCGGCGGATCATGGAGATCAAGAACGAGGACTCGGAGATCGCGCTGCGTCACGTGTTCGCGGTCCGCTATCCGGACCGCGCGAACGATGCCGCGTACATGCGCGAACTGACCGCGCGCGTGAACCGGCTCGTGCGGCGCAATCTGTCCGCCGACATGTGCGTGAAGATGCTGCTCAAGCCGCTCGACCTGCCCGCGAAAATTCAGCCCGGCGTCCATTACCCGCTGACGAAGCTCACGCAGCACGTGTTCTTCCGCTGACACGGCGCCGTTGCCGGCGCGTCCACGCAAGGCCCGCGTAGCTGCGGGCCTTTTGATTTGCGCTAACGCGATACGCGGCGACTACGCAGCGACGAACGACGACGAACGACGACCCAACCTCAGGAACACAATGATGAACGAAGACCCGACCAACCTGCGCGCGAGCGGTCGCGCGGCCGGCCTCGCGCAGTTCGACGCATGGCCCGCGCCGCTGCACGCGTGGTTCGACGGCACCGCGCTCGCGGACAAGACGGGCTTTACCGCGTCGCTCGTCACGTGCAACGTCGATGGCCGGATCGGCACGTCGCTGCTCGGCATCGGCGAGCTTTATGCGGCGGGGCCGCGCACGCTGCGCTTCGCGTTGTGGGGACAGTCGCGCGCGGCGGGCGCGCTGGCTTCGCAGCCGCGGGCGGCGCTGACTTTCGTGTTCGACGCGGCGTTCTATCAGGTGCAACTGGACGTCGCGCCGCTGTCGTCGGACGCGGCGCGCGCGGCGGGACTCGTCTGCTTCGACGGGACGATCGCCGCCGGCGAAGTGCAGCGCGTGACTTATGCGCGGCTTGAACACGGGATCGGCTTTTCGCTGACCGACGACGTGCGCGACGCGGTGTTGAAGCGTTGGGAAAAGCAGGTGCGGATACTGGCGCAGGCCGGCTGACGGGCCGGCCCGCGAAGCGGATCGACGGCGAAAAGGCGCAAGGCGGCGGCCGGGTCGGTCAAGCGATGCGGCTCAGCGCCGGCGGTCCGCCATCGGACCGCCGCTTCGCATGGGTAGTGCGTGGATAGCGCGGGCGGCGAACCGCTCAGCGTTCGCGCGGACCGTCGCCGCTGCGGCGCGAAGAGGTGCCGCGGTTGCGGCCGCCGAGCAGCGCGCCCGGATTCGACTGCGGTTTGCGCGCCGGCAGACCTGCGCTGGCGGGCGCTGCGCTGCGCGGCCGGTCGTGGTCGCGCGGCGGCGCCTCGCGCCGCGCCGGCTCGCCGCGCGAAGACGCCGCGCCGTGGTGGGCCTTGGCGCCTGGCGGTTTGGCGGGCGCCGGACGGCCGCCGCCCGCCGGCTTCGCGCCGCCGTTGACCGCGCGCGTCGCGCCGTTGCCGCCGCCCGCGCGGGCCGGCGCGCCGGACGATGCGCCCGGTGCCGCGCGTCCCTGTCCTTGCGCTTGTCCCTGGCCTTGCCCCTGCCGCGGCGCGCCACGCCCGCCGCCACCGCCCTGGCTGCGCCGCTGGATCGGCTCGGGCTTCGCATGCGGATCCGGCTCGAAGCCAGCGATCACCTCGTGCGGCAGCGACCGCTTGATGAGCTTCTCGATATCCTTCAGCAACTGATGCTCGTCCACGCAGACGAGCGACACCGCTTCGCCGGTCGCGCCCGCGCGTCCCGTGCGGCCGATCCGGTGCACGTAGTCCTCGGGCACGTTCGGCAGGTCGAAATTGACGACGTGCGGCAACTGGTCGATATCGATGCCGCGCGCGGCGATATCGGTCGCGACGAGCACCTGCAGCGTGCCGTCCTTGAATTCGGCGAGCGCGCGCGTACGCGCGGACTGGCTCTTGTTGCCGTGGATCGCGAGCGCGCTGATGCCGTCCTTCGCCAATTGCTCGGCGAGCCGGTTCGCACCGTGCTTCGTGCGCGTGAACACGAGCACCTGGAACCAGTTGTGCTGGCGGATCAGATGCGTGAGCAGTTCGCGCTTGCGGTCGCGATCGACCGGATGAATCTTCTGCGCGACCGTTTCGGCGGTCGTATTGCGGCGCGCGACCTCGATCAGCGCCGGCGAATCGAGCAGGTTGTCCGCGAGGGTCTTGATCTCGTCGGAGAACGTCGCGGAGAACAGCAGATTCTGCCGTTTCGGCGGCAGCTTCGCGAGCACGCGCTTGATGTCGTGAATGAAGCCCATGTCGAGCATCCGGTCGGCCTCGTCGAGCACGAGGATTTCCAGGTGTGACAGGTCGATCGTCTTTTGCTGCATGTGATCGAGCAGACGGCCGGGCGTCGCGACGACGATATCGACGCCGCGCCGTAGCGCATCGATCTGCGGATTGATGCCGACGCCGCCGAACATCACGGTGGACTTCTGCTTCATGTATTTGCCGTACTGGCGCACGCTTTCCTCGACCTGCGCGGCGAGTTCGCGCGTCGGCGTGAGGATCAGCGCGCGGATCACGCGGCGGCCGGACGCGGCCGGCGGCATCGTCGACAGACGTTGCAGGATCGGCAGCGTGAAGCCGGCGGTCTTGCCGGTGCCGGTCTGCGCGCCGGCGAGCAGATCGCCGCCGTTCAGCACGGCCGGAATCGCCTGCTTCTGGATCGGAGTGGGGGACGTATAGCCTAGTTCGTTGACAGCGCGGACCAGCGGTTCGGACAAGCCGAGGGAATCGAAAGACATAAATACTCGTTGTAATGCGGTGGGGCGAGCGGCGCGCGCGCATCGGACACGACGCGCGCGAGGCGGACCCGATGGCCCGGCCGGTCGCGAAACAGGCGGCACGCCAGTGCGCGTACCGAAGGTCGACGGTCTATCAAGACACGCCGGCTGGCGTTAAGTTGCATCGTGCTGCCGCGGACACTGCGGCGGCGGCACGCGCTATCGCATTGACGCATCACGCGACGTAGCCCGCGATGCTGACGAATTGACAGGCGCTCCCGGCGAGCACGAACAGGTGCCAGATACCGTGTCCGTGCCGGATGCGCTCGTCGTTGATGAAAAAGTAAATCCCGCCGCTGTAGATGAGACCGCCGGCCAGCAGCCACGCGGCGCCGGCGGCGGGCAGCGCGTCGAGGAGCGGCACGACCGCGACGAGCGCGAGCCAGCCCATCACCACGTACAGCGCCATCGACAGCATGCGCGTGCGGCGGCCGAGCGTCAGTTCCTGCACGATGCCAAACGCAGCGAGCCCCCAGCTGACGCCGAACAGCGACCAGCCCCACGGACCGCGCAGCGTGACCAGAGTGAACGGAGTATAACTGCCCGCGATCAGCAGGTAGATCGCCGCATGATCGCACTTCTGGAGCACCGCCTTGAGCCGCGGGCCGCGCACGCCGTGGTACAGCGTCGAGATCGTGTACAGCACGCAGAGCATCGCGCCGTAGATCGCGAAGCTCACTACCTCGTACGCGTCGTGATGATGCGCGCCGAGTGTGACGAGCGACACCAGCGCGGCCGCGGACAACATCGCACCGATCAGATGGGTAATGCTGTTGAGGCGCTCCCCAGCGGGCATACAGACTCCTTCCACTTCCCCTTTCCACGACTTTCACACGCGCCGGTACTGCAAACGGCGAGGGGCGCAGCCGGCGATGTTCCGCCGGCTGCGCCCCCGAGACTCCACACGTAACTATAACAGGGGTCGGTCAGTCGAGCGGCGCGGTCCGCAGATTCGCGACCTGCTGCGGCGACACCGGCGTGCCGTGATTGCCCCACGACATCCGGATGAACGTGACCACCGCGGCGACCTCCTGGTCCGACAGCGACTGCGCGAACGGCGGCATCCCGTACGGACGCGGATTCGTCCCGGTGCTCGGCGGATAGCCGCCGTTCAGCACCATCCGGATCGGGTTCACCGCCGAGTGCATCTGGATCGACTGGTTGTTCGCGAGCGGCGGGAAGTTCGGCGGCATGCCGAGGCCGTTCGCCGCGTGGCACTTCGCGCACCGGTCGTGATAGATCTTCTGCCCCTGTTGCAGCAGTTCGCCGCCGAGCGCTTCGGGCGCCTCCATCTGCATCGTCTCGGGCGCCTCGTGGCGCTGCGGGATCGTCTTCAGATAGGTGGCGATTGCGTGAATGTCGGCGCTCGACATGTACTGCAGGCTGTTGTGCACGACGTCGGCCATCGGGCCGTACACCGCGCCGCGCTGCGATACGCCGGTTTTCAGCAGATCCGCGATGTCCTGCACGTTCCAGTCGCCGAGTCCGCTTTCGGCGGACGTCAGCGACGGCGCATACCAGTTCTGCAGCGGGATCAGGCCGCCCGCGAACGCCGCCGAACTGACCGGCCCGCCCGCGATGTTGATCGACGTATGGCACATCGAGCAGTGGCCGAGTCCTTCGACCAGATACGCGCCGCGGTTCCATTCGACCGATTTGGTCGGACCCGGCTTGAATTCGCCCTCGCGGAAGAACAGCGTGCGCCAGCCGATCAGCAGGTTGCGGTTGTTGAACGGAAACCGCAGTTCGTGCGGACGGCTCGGCACGTGCACCGGCGGCACCGAGCGCAGGTACGCGAACAGCGCATCGGAGTCGGCGCGCGTCACCTTCGTGTAGCTCGTGAACGGAAAGCCCGGGTACAGCAGGCTGCCGTCCTTCGAGCGGCCGGTATGCAGCGCGCGATAGAAGTCGTCGGCGCTCCATGTGCCGATGCCGTACTGGTCGTCCGGCGTGATGTTCGGCGTGTACATCGTGCCGAACGGCGTCGCCATCGGCAGGCCGCCGGCGAACGGCTTGCCGCCGCGCACCGTATGGCACGCGACGCAGTCGCCGGCGCGCGCGAGATACTCGCCGTGCTGGATCAGTTGGGTTTCGTCGGCCGGCGTCGCCGGTGCGGCCGCGACGGCCTCGCCGCCGTGCGGGCGGCCGATGCCGGTCCAGACCACCGGCAGGAGCGCGGCAGCCGTCGCGACGACGGCCGCGGAAAGTGCGAACAGGGACTTGCGTTTCATTCGATGTCTCTCCCGGCGCCTTATTGCGGTTCGCTGCCACAGGCCAGCGGCGTCTTCAACGAGCCCGCCGGTGCCGGCACGGGGTTCTGCGGCGCGGGCCGGCTCGACAGCCAGGCCGCGACCGCATTGACGTCGTCGTCGGACAGGCGCGTCGCGATCGTATGCATGCAGTCGGGCGCGATCGCCTGCCGCGAGCCGGTCCGCCACGCGCCGAGCTGCGCGCTGATGTAGTCCTGATGCAGGCCGACGAGCCCCGGAATCGCGGGCTCCATCCCGGTCAACGCGCTGCCGTGGCACGCGACGCAGGCAGGCACCTGCTTGCTCGCGTCGCCGTGCAGCACGATCGCCTCGCCGCGCGCGAGCACGCTGTCGGAGACGGTCGGCTTCGACGGCGTCGGATACGGCGGACGCTGCTGCGAGAAGAACGTCGCGATCTCGCGCAGATAGTCGTCCGAGAGATACGTGACGAGGTAGTTCATCGGAGGGTACTTGCGGCGACCCTCGCGAAAATTCAGTAACTGGTTGAACAGATAACCGGCGGGCTTGCCGGCGAGGCGCGGGAAATAGTCGTTGTCGCTGCCCTGGCCGTGCGAGCCGTGGCACGCGGTGCAGCCCTGGACGCGCGCCTCCATCGTGTCGGGCGCCTTCGGCTGGGTGCTGGGGGTCTGCGCATGCGCGGCGCCGCTCAGGAGCGGGCCGATCATCAGCAGGAGCGCTCCGACGGGGCGGGGGGGCACAGCGGCGAAGAGGGCAGCAAACGGGCGGAAGATACGTCTTGGGGACACGCGTAACTCCATCTTTTATCGTGGACCTGACCGAACTTCGACCGGTTCGGATTGAAGGCTGCGCGCGATGAAGATTCACGACCGTGCGCGCTGCGGGCGACGCGAACCGATTCTAGCATCGAAGCAAATTAGTGACTATTTGCCACATGCGGCATCATATGTACCGGTTTCACCGCGGGTGCGGCCGTCCGACGCAGCACCGTTCCGGCGATTCTGCACCCGTTCGACAAACCGCGACGACTAACTGTCCGCCGTGGACCCGCTGCACGGACCGGTTCGCGCACATTGAACCGACGCACGGAACCGATGCGGGCACCGGCCATCGAACAGGCTCGTCGTCCCGCTTCGCAGATCGCGTACCTGACGTCGTCCGTCGTGACCCGACGTACTCCTTTCCTTCACTTTTCGATAGCCGATCCCCGATGACTGTTGCCGAGTTTTTTGTTCCGATGCCGGCCGAACGCGCGATGCCGCGCCGGCCGTTTCCGCTGCCGTCCCGGCCGCTTCGTCGCGTGGTGGCCCGATGAAGCCGGACTGGCTGTGGATCGGACAGGTCGCGATGGCCGCGCTCGTCAATATGTCGTTTGCGTTCGCCGTCGGCTCGGCGCTGTTCGCCGCGTGGCTCACGCCCGGCGCGCGCGGCCCGGTCACGCCGGCGAGCGCCGCGTGGCTGCGCGCGCAACGTTCGATGCGGATCGCCGGCTTCGTGCTGGTGCTGTCGCTCGCCGTCTGGTTGCTGTACGAAAGCGCCGAAATCAGCGGCAGCACGCTGCCGAAAGCGTTCGGCGTCGTGCCGACGGTGCTGTTGCACACACATGTCGGCCGCGCGTGGAGCGTCGCGTTCGTCGCCGCGCTGGTGTTGCTCGTCGCCGCGTTCGTCGGCGGCGGGATGCTGCGCGACGGCGTCGCGTGGCTCGCGATCATCGCGTTCGCGGCGGCGCGCGCGGCGCTCGGCCATGCGGCCGATGCCGGCCTCCTGTCGGCCGCGCTCGGGCTGCACACGCTGCACGTGCTGTCCGCGAGCGTGTGGAGCGGCGTGGTGATGGCCGGCGGCTTATCGGTGGTGCCGGCGCTCGGCGCGTCGACCGCGCGCGGCGTGCTGATCCGCACCGCGAGCCAGGTGTCGGCGGTCGCGCTGTTCGCGGTCGGCGTCGTGCTCGTGACCGGCGCGTTCGACGCGTTCCGCGGCACCGGCGGCTCGTTCGCCGCGCTGATCGACACCGCATGGGGCCACGTGCTGCTGCTGAAGCTCGCGCTCGTCGTCTTCGCGCTGGGACTCGGCGGCGTGAACCGGTTCTCCACGCTGCCGCGTCTGCGGCGCACCGCGTCGACGGCCGATGCGCGCGACTTCGCGAACGTGCTGTACCTGGAGGCGCTCGTGATGATCGGCGTGCTGGTCGTCGCGGCGGCGCTCGCGCACGGCGTGCCGCCGACGGCGATGCCACGCTGACGCCGCGATTCGAAGCCGGTTCGCCGGCTATTCGTAGCCGAGACGGTGGCTGACGATCGGCGCGCAAAAGAGCGCGATCGCGCAGCCGAGCACGTTGCCTTCCAGTTCGGCGAGCGGGGCCGCCGCGTAGCGATGCACGAGCACGTCGGCGAGCGACGGTGCGCAATACAGCGCCGCGAGGCCGATGAACACGCGCTCGACGACGCCGATGCGCCAGCGATACGCGCACGCGAGCACGGCGCCGATCACGCGCAGCACGCCGAACGCGACGAGTGCGCCGACGCATGCCTGCTCGCGGATCAGGGTATCGGAAAGTTGCGCGTCCATGCTGGGCGTCCTTGCTCGCGGCCGTATCGTTGACGGCGATACAGACAGCAAGGAGTACGCCCATCTGCGTCACGAATGTGCGGACGGCCGCAAACGCGGTCGCCGCGCCCGGCGCGACGGGGCTTGCACGGACGTCTGTCGCTGACGCTGCGCGGCGACGTCAGCGTGCGCAAAACGCGCCGGCGCAAAACCGCGCGAGAACGTTGCATCGACGAAACACCGCGAGCGGCCCGCGCGAACCGCGAATCGCCGCGACGTACGCGCCGCTCACCACTCGGCGACGCTGCCGTCCGCATGACGCCACACCGGATTGCGCCAGCGGTGGCCGGTTTTCGCCATTTCGCGGACCTTCTCCTCGTTGACCTCGATGCCGAGTCCCGGACCCTGCGGGATCGACACGAAGCCGTTTTCATATTTGAACACTTCGGGATTGCGGATGTAGTCGAGCAGATCGTTGCCCCGGTTGTAGTGGATGCCGAGGCTCTGCTCCTGAATGAACGCGTTGTAGCTGACCGCGTCGAGCTGCAGACAGGTCGCGAGCGCGATCGGCCCGAGCGGACAGTGCAGCGCGAGCGCGACGTCGTACGCCTCGGCCATCGCGGCGATCTTCCGGCATTCGGTGATGCCGCCCGCGTGCGATGCGTCCGGCTGGATGATGTCGACGTAGCCGCCCGCGAGGATGTGCTTGAAGTCCCAGCGCGAATAGAGCCGCTCGCCGAGCGCGATCGGCGTGTTCGTGTGGTTCACGATATCGCGCAGCGCCTCCGCGTTCTCGGAGAGCACCGGCTCCTCGATGAACATCAGCCGGTACGGATCGAGTTCCTTCGCGAGCACCTTCGCCATCGGCTTGTGCACGCGCCCGTGGAAGTCCACGCCGATGCCGACGTGCGGCCCGACCGCGTCTCGCACCGCCGCGACGTTCGCGATCACGCGTTCGACCTTGTCGAACGTATCGATGATTTGCAGTTCTTCGGAACCGTTCATTTTTACGGCGGTGAAGCCGCGGTTCACCACGTCGCGCGCGTTGTTCGCGACGTCGCTCGGCCGGTCGCCGCCGATCCACGAGTAGACCTTGATCCGATCGCGCACCTGACCGCCGAGCAGCGCATGCACCGGCACGCCGTGATGTTTGCCCAGGATGTCCCATAGTGCCTGGTCGACGCCGGCGATCGCGCTCATCGAGATCGGGCCGCCGCGATAGAAGCCCGCGCGGTACATCACCTGCCAGTGGTCCTCGATCAGCAGCGGATCCTTGCCGATCAGATAGTCGGCGAGTTCCTGCACGGCGGCCTCGACCGTATGCGCGCGACCCTCGACGACCGGCTCGCCCCAACCGACGAGCCCCTCGTCCGTCTCGATCTTCAGGAACAGCCAGCGCGGCGGGACGATGAAGGTTTCGAGGCGGGTGATCTTCATGGCGGGTCTCCTTCGGGGATCTCGGGTATCGAATCGTGGAAGCGCACATGCTACTGCAAAACGCCTTTTGAATACGATTAATAGTATTATTTCGCGTCGGCTTCCCATTATCTGGGCCGACGACTTCATCTATCGAGGAGAACAGCCATTCAGCAAGACCTGCACGGAACGGTCGCGTTCGAACTCGGCAGCGCGATTCTGCGGGGCGACTACGCGCCGGCGTCGGTGCTGCCGCGCGAGGCCGAACTGATGGACGCGTTCGGCGTGAGCCGCACGGTGCTGCGCGAGGCGCTGCGGACGCTGACGTCGAAGGGGCTGGTCGAGTCGCGTCCGCGCGTCGGCACGCGGGTGAGGCCGCGCGACGCGTGGAACCTGCTCGACGCGGACGTGCTGCAATGGTACGCGCGCGTCGCGCCGCCGGTGGCGTTCGCGCTGAAGCTGCAGGAGATGCGCGAGATGATCGAACCGTTCGCGGCCGGGCTGGCGGCCGGGATTGCGGCCGACGCGAAGGACGACGCGACGGACGACGCGAAGGGCAGCGCGGCGCTCGCTGCGCTTGCCTACGCGCACGACGCGATGGTCGCCGCGCGCAACGTCGACGAATGGGTGCGCGCGGATTTGCGCTTTCACCTCGCGGTGCTCGCCGCGTGCGACAACGAACTGCTGGTGCCGCTCGGCACGTTGATCGAGCGAACCCTGGAAGGGCAGTTGCGGCTGAACGCGAAGCGCGCGGACGTGTACAACGCGGCGCTGCCCGCGCATACGGCGGTGTTCGACGCGATCCGTCGGGGTAACGCGACGCGCGCGCGACGGGCGATGGCGACGTTGCTGGAGGGGACGCGGGAGCGGATCGAAGGGTGAGGCGGGCGGTGTGGAAAAACGGGCGGTGCTGAAAAACAAAAGGCCGCTTTTCGAAAGAAAAGCGGCCTTTTTACGACTGGTGGCGAATCAGGGATTCGAACCCCGGACCTGCGGATTATGATTCCGTCGCTCTAACCGACTGAGCTAATTCGCCGAAAGAACGAAGATTATGAAGATGCCGGCCGAGGCTGTCAACCCCGGCCGGCACGTTTTTTACAGCCGGACTCAGTCCTGCGCGTAGATATCCGAGTCCTTGGTCTCCTTCACGAACAACATGCCGATCACGAAGGTCGCCATCGCGACGATGATCGGATACCACAGCCCCGAGTAGATGTTGCCCCGCGCCGCGACGATCGCGAACGCGGTCGCCGGCAGGAAGCCGCCGAACCAGCCGTTGCCGACGTGATACGGCAGCGACATCGACGTATAGCGGATCCGCGTCGGAAACATCTCGACCAGCATCGCCGCGATCGGCCCGTACACCATCGTCACGAAGATCACGAGGATCGTCAGGATCACCACCGTCATCGGCCAGTTCAGCTGTGCCGGGTCGGCCTTCAGCGGATACCCGGCCGCCTTGAGCGCGTCGGCGAGTTGCGTGTCGAACGCCGCGCCGAGCGCCTTCGCGTCGGCGCCGTGCCCGGCGAACGAGTTGATCACCGTGTCGCCGACCTTGATCTGCGCGATCGTGCCCGGGGGCGCCGCCACGTTCGAGTAGTTCAGGCCGGCCTTCGACAGCGCACCCTTCGCGATGTCGCACGACGACGTGAAGCGCGACGTCCCGACCGGATTGAACTGGAACGAGCACTCGGCCGGGTCCGCGATCACGACGATCGGCGCGCGCTGCGTCGCCGCTTCGAGCGCCGGGTTCGCGAAGTGGGTGAGCGCCTTGAAGAGCGGGAAGTACGCGAGCGCCGCGATCAGGCAGCCGGCCATGATGATCGGCTTGCGGCCGATCCTGTCCGACAGCGCGCCGAAGAACAGGAAGAACGGCGTGCCGATCAGCAGCGCGAGTGCGATCAGGATGTTCGCGCTTGCGCCGTCGACCTTCAGCGTCTGCGTGAGGAAAAACAGCGAGTAGAACTGGCCCGTGTACCAGACGACGGCCTGGCCGGCGGTCAGGCCGAACAGCGCGAGCAGCACGACTTTCAGGTTCTTCCACTGGCCGAACGCTTCGGTGAGCGGCGCCTTCGACACTTTCCCTTCGGCCTTGATGCGCTTGAATGCCGGCGATTCGTCGAGTTGCAGCCGGATCCACACCGAGACCGCGAGCAGCAGGATCGACGCGATGAACGGCGTACGCCACGCCCACGCGCTGAAGTTGTCCTCGCCGACGGACGTGCGCACACCGAGGATCACGAGCAACGACAGAAAGAGGCCGAGCGTCGCGGTCGTCTGGATCCACGCGGTGTAGTAGCCGCGGCGGCCCGCCGGCGCGTGCTCGGCGACGTAGGTGGCCGCGCCGCCGTATTCGCCGCCGAGCGCGAGACCTTGCAGCAGCCGCATCACGATGAAGATCACCGGCGACGCAATGCCGATCGTCGCGTAGCCCGGCAGGAAGCCGACCACGAACGTCGAGAGGCCCATGATCACGATCGTCACGAGGAACGTGTGCTTGCGGCCGACGAGGTCGCCGAGGCGCCCGAACACGACCGCGCCGAACGGCCGGACCGCGAAGCCGGCCGCGAAGCCGAGCAGCGTGAAGATGAACGCGGCGGTCGGATTGACACCGGAGAAGAAGGCCTTGCTGATGTAGGCCGCGAGCGAGCCGGCCAGATAGAAGTCGTACCACTCGAACACCGTGCCGAGCGACGACGCGAAGATCACGCGTTTTTCGTCCCTCGTCATCGGCGCATGGGCCACGTGGCCGCCAACGGTTGCCATAGACGTCTCCAGTTTTGGTATTCGCGGTGCGCGGGGCCGCCAGCCGGCGGTCCTGCGGAGCATTATTGGAACGGAAACTTACGGGGTTCTGACAGGCGGGACGGAAGCCGGGTTCTGTTTGCCCTGGCCGAAAAGCGGCGAACGTCGGTGAAATGGACGCTTACTCGTCGGTATTCCTGCCTGACTCGTTCGGCGGACGTTCCTCCGGGAGGCTCGCGGTCGTCGCCGTAAGGGTAAGTCCCGTCATCCGGCCGTCAGGATCGGCGCGGCCTATGTCGCGGCCGCGGACGTCGCCGTCGACGCCGCGCGCAGCGTCAGCGTCACGCGCACCAGCGTGCCCGCGAGGCGCGGACCGTGCTGGTACACATGGTCGTCGATCGTCAGCCGCGCGCCGTGCATCGTCGCGATCTCGCGGACGATCGCGAGGCCGAGGCCGCTGCCGTCGCCGTCGCGTCCGAGGATCCGGTAGAAGCGTTCGAGCACGCGTTCGCGCTCGGGCGCCGGAATGCCGATGCCGGTGTCCTCGACTTCCAGGTGCACGACGCCCGCCGCCCGCTCCGGGCGCACGCGCACCGTGATCCGGCCGCCGGTCGGCGTATAGCGGACCGCGTTGTCGATCAGGTTCGACAGCATCTCGCGCAGCATCAGCGGATGACCGTCGACTTCGATCGGCGCGTCGTTCGCGTCGGGGCCTTCGTAGCCGAGGTCCATCCGCTTCGCAAGCGCGGGCTGCACCCAGTCGCGCACCGCGTGGCGTGCGAGCCCGGCGACGTCGACCGCCGCGAAGATCGGCCCGGACAGCCGGTTCTCCGCGCGCGCGAGCGCGAGCAGTTGGGTGACGAGCCGTGCGGCCTGCGCGGAACTGGTCGCGATCTGTTCGAGCGAACGGTGCACCTCCGGCGACACCGGCTGACGCAGCGCGAGTTCCGCCTGGGTGCGCAGGCCGGCGAGCGGCGTCTTCATCTGGTGCGCGGCGTCCGCGATGAAGCGCTTTTGCAGTTCCATGTTCTGTTCGAGGCGCGTCAGCAGGTCGTTGAACGACGTGACGAGCGGTTCGATCTCGGGCGGCGCGCGGCGCGCTTCGAGCGGCGACAGGTCGTCCGGGCGGCGCATCCGCAGGTTCGTCTGCAGTGCAGTGAGCGGCGCGAGCCCGCGCGACAGCCCGAACCATACGAGCAGGATCGCGAGCGGCAGGATCACGAACTGCGGCAGGATCACGCCTTTGATGATGTCGTTCGCGAGCTGGCGGCGCTTGTCGAGCGTCTCGGCGACCTGCACGAGCACCGGCCGGCCGCCGTTCGCATGCGGCAGGTCGACCGTCGTGTACGCGACGCGGATATCGGTGCCGTGCAGCGTGTCGTCGCGGAACTGGACGAGGCCGGGCGGCGGCCGGTCCTCGTCGCGCGGCAGCGGCATCTCGCGGTCGCCGCCGACGAGTTCGCCGCGCGTGCCGAGCACCTGGTAGAACACGCTGTCGATGTTGTCGGGGCGCAGGAAGTCGCGCGCGGAGTCGGCGAGCGTCAGTTCGGCGACGCCGTTGACCGGGTGAATCTGCCGCGCGAGCACGTATGCGTCGGTTTCGAGCGCGCGGTCGAACGGCCCGTTGGCGATCGACTTCGCGACCAGATAGGTGACCGCGATGCTCATCGGCCACAGCAGCAGCAGCGGCGCGAGCATCCAGTCGAGGATTTCGCCGAACAGCGAACGCGGACGCGCGGCGGCGGCGGCTTCGGTCTCGTCGGGCGGGGCGAACGGGTTCGCGTAGCGTGCGTCGCGCGCTTCGTCGTCGAGGGCGTCGAACGCGTCGGGAGAATCGGAGGCATCGAAAGCGTCGGAGACGTTCGGGGTCTCGCCGCTTCCCGCCGCGTCGGCACCGGCCTGCGCGGCCCGGCGGCCAGCGTGCGCCGCGGTGCGCGGGATCTCAGCAGGGCCGGACATCGGCGCGCCCCTGCCGGCGTTACTTGTAGTGATGGCTCGCGGGCGTCGCGGCCGGCGGCACATTCGGTGCGCCGGGCGGCGCAGCCGCCGCGCCCGCCTGGCTGACCGTCGCCGGCGGCGCTTCTTTTTCGAGGCAGTAGCCGAGGCCGCGCACGGTCACGATTCGCACGCCGCCGGTTTCGAGCTTCTTGCGCAGCCGGTGCACGTACACCTCGATCGCGTTGTTGCTGACTTCCTCGCCCCACTCGCACAGATGATCGACGAGCTGTTCCTTCGACACGAGCCGCCCGACGCGCTGTAGCAGCACTTCGAGCAGCCCCAGTTCGCGCGCGGACAGGTCGAGCGTCTGCTCGTTGATCGTCGCGACGCGGCCCACCTGGTCGAACGACAGCGCGCCGTGCCGCACGACCGTCGGGCCGCCGCCCGCGCCGCGGCGCGTCAGCGCGCGCACGCGGGCTTCGAGTTCGTTGAGCGCGAACGGCTTCGCCATGTAGTCGTCGGCGCCGAGGTCGAGCCCTTTCACGCGCTCGTCGACCGAATCGGCGGCGGTGAGGATCAGCACCGGCAGGTTCGAGTTGCGCGCACGCAGGCGGCGCAGCACGTCGAGGCCGGACATGCCCGGCAGTCCGAGGTCGAGGATCAGCAGGTCGAAACTCTGCATCGACAGCGCCGCATCGGCCTCGGCGCCGCTCTTCACGTGATCGACTGCATAGCCCGATTGGCGGAGTGATCTGACGAGACCGTCCGCGAGTATGCTGTCGTCTTCGGCAATGAGAATTCGCATATGCGCCAGCGTCTCGCTGTGCCTCGCGTCGCCGGCCGGTCCGGCACGACGGCGGCGCGAAAGCGGTCTCCATAACTCAGGGTCGAGGCGGCCGGCACCGGTGATGCGGGACTTGCCAAAACCACTGTTTTTTTATACAGTGTCTGCGTTCGTGCGCGCGTTGCAATAAAGCAGCACGCCCCTGCGTCAGACGCCGTTCATCATAGCAAAGGACGATTCATGGAAGATAGCAAGAAAGGCTCGGCTGGACTGACTGCTGAGAAGAGCAAGGCGCTCGCCGCCGCGCTCGCGCAGATCGAAAAGCAGTTCGGCAAGGGGTCGATCATGCGGCTCGGCGACGGCGAGGCGGTCGAGAACATTCAGGTGGTGTCCACCGGCTCGCTCGGTCTCGACATCGCGCTCGGCGTCGGCGGCTTGCCGCGCGGCCGGGTGGTCGAGATCTACGGTCCGGAATCGTCGGGCAAGACCACGCTCACGCTGCAGGTGATCGCCGAAATGCAGAAGATCGGCGGCACCGCGGCGTTCATCGACGCGGAACACGCGCTCGACGTGCAGTACGCTGGGAAGCTCGGCGTCAACGTGCCCGAACTGCTGATCTCGCAGCCGGACACCGGCGAGCAGGCGCTCGAAATCGCCGACGCGCTGGTGCGCTCGGGCTCGATCGACATGATCGTGATCGACTCGGTCGCGGCGCTCGTGCCGAAGGCCGAAATCGAAGGCGAAATGGGCGACTCGCTGCCGGGCCTGCAGGCGCGTCTGATGTCGCAGGCGCTGCGCAAGCTGACCGGCACGATCAAGAAAACGAACTGCATGGTCATCTTCATCAACCAGATCCGGATGAAGATCGGCGTGATGTTCGGC
>Ga0164242_10002478_pt1 | contig 21353 bp, 14 predicted proteins | sample OricomgcompostMG_FD_108783 | JGI IMG/M metagenome (GOLD analysis project Ga0164242, IMG submission 108783) | Miracle-Growth compost microbial communities from Emeryville, California, USA - Original compost - Miracle growth compost (MG) ... | reverse complement strand
GCAACATCGGCATAGGGGTGCTCGAACAGCCCGGCGCGGAATTTCATGTCGAGGACGTGGCGCACCGCATTGTCGATCTCGGCCGCGCTGACTTTGCCTTCGCGCACCTGCTTGACCAAGCTCGCATAGGAAAGACCGTCGGGCAGATCCATGTCGACGCCGGCGTCGAGCGCTTCGCGCGCGGCCTGCTCCAGGCTTCCGGCGACGTGGTGCAGGCTCATCAATTGATCGACGGCAGAATAATCGCTGGTGATCGCGCCCTGGAAGCCCCATTCGCCGCGCAGCACGTCGGTCAGCAGCCATTTGTTGGCGGTCGAGGGCACGCCGTCGATCTCGTTGTACGATGGCATCACCGCCTCGACGCCGGTGCGGCGGATCGCCTCCTCGAACGGCGGAAAGAAGTTCTCGCGTAATTCCCGCCGCGAGATCGGCGCCGGGCCGACATTCTCACCGCTTTGCGCCTCGCCGTGGCCGGTGAAATGCTTAAGCGTTGCGAAAACATGTCCCGGTGTCAGCACGCGCGCCCGCCCGGGGCCCTGCAGCCCTTCGATTGCGGCGACACCCATTTCGCTGACCAGGTACGGGTCTTCGCCGAACGTCTCCTCGATCCGGCCCCAGCGCGGGTCGCGGGCGATGTCGACCACCGGGGTCAGTGCCTGGGCAACACCGCGCGCGCGGATTTCGCGTGCCGTAACGGCATTGACCTCTCGCACCAGGTTCGTGTCCCACGACGAGGCGAGTGCGATCGGTACTGGGAAGCTGGTCGCGTCCTGCGCGGCATAGCCGTGCAGCCCTTCTTCGTGGAACAGGATCGGAATACCGAGCCTGGTATGCTCGATCGACCAGCGCTGCATCGCATTGACGAGTTTGATCGTTGCGGCGATGCCGCGCCCTGGTACCTCGCGTGGCGATATCGGCCCGTGCGCGTCGGAAGGGCGCGCGACGCCGCCGATGCCGTCGGGATATTCCCTGGCCATCTTGGCGGGATCGAACTCCAGGTTCTTGTCGAAAATCTTGTCCTTGTCCTGCCAGATCACCTGGAGCTGGGCGACTTTCTCCTCCAGCGTCATGCGCTTAAGCAGATCCTCAACGCGGTCGGGAATCGGTGCGGCCGCATTCTTATAGAGCGGTATGGCGTCGGTCGCTGCCGCCCTCGGGGCGATTGCCGAGCTCGATGAGGCCAACGGAAGTCCCGTCGCCAGCAGCGCCGCCGTTGTGAACAGCGCCGCGCGCACCCCCGTTTTCCGCATAGCCTCTCCCTGTTTCGACAGCGCGCTTGACAGCGCCTCATTTGATAGCGCTAACATGCGTCAGGACAATTGGTCTTGTCAATGCCCGATCGTCGCCGCAAAGGCAAAGGGCAAGCGGGAGAGGATAATGATCGAGCGGATCGTACGCCTGGCGGTATTGGTCGCGACTGCGTTGGCGCTGATGCTGATGGCATCCCCCGCTTCGGCGGAAGACGGCTATGCCCTGTGGTTGCGATACCAGCCTTTGCCCCAGGCGATTCGCACCGCGGCATCGCCCCACGCCACGGCGATCATCGCACCGGTGGCGCCCTCGCCGACGATTGGTGTTGCCGTCGCCGAATTGCAGCGCGGGCTCGGTGGCCTGCTCGCTCGACCGACGCCGGTCAGTCATGTTGTCGGTCGCGGCGCGATCCTGGTCGGTACCCCCGAGGAGCTGCCCGCTGTCGCCAAGCTCCGCTTGCCGCTGGGCCGGCTCGGTGATGAAGGCTATCTGCTGCGCAGCGCGACGATCGACGGCAAGGCCGTGACGATCGTCACCGGCAGCAGCGACATCGGCGTTCTTTACGGCGTCTTTGCGCTGCTGCGCCAGCTCCAGACCGGCGGCGTGCTCGATCGGTTGGACGTCTCCTCGGCACCCAAGATCCGTATCCGGGTGCTCGACCACTGGGACAATCTCGATCGCACCGTGGAGCGAGGCTACGCGGGCGAGTCGATTTGGGACTGGTGGCGGCTGCCCGACTGGCACGATCCGCGCTACACCGATTACGCGCGTGCCAATGCCTCGATCGGTATCAACGGCACCGTGCTTAACAACGTCAATGCTTCGCCCGACATCCTGAGCCCGCGCTTCATCGCCAAGGCGGCCGCCCTCGCCGATATCTTCCGGCCTTATGGCATCAAGGTTTACCTCTCGGTGAATTTCGCCTCGCCGATCAAATTGGGCGGGCTCAAGGACGCTGATCCGCTCGACCCGCAGGTCGCCGCCTGGTGGAAGACCAAGGCCAACGAGATATACAAGGCGATTCCCGATTTCGGCGGTTTTCTGGTCAAGGCCAATTCGGAAGGCCAGCCGGGCCCCGGTGATTATCACCGTAGCCATTCGCAGGGCGCCAACATGCTCGCCGCTGCCCTCGCGCCGCACCACGGCATCGTCATCTGGCGTGCCTTCGTTTATACCGCCACCGGCGGCGGCGACCGCGCGAAGGAAGCTTACGACGAGTTCAAGCCGCTCGACGGCCAATTCGCCGACAACGTCGTGCTGCAGGTCAAGAACGGCCCAATCGACTTCCAGCCACGCGAGCCATTCTCGCCGCTGTTCGGCGCGATGCCCAAAACGCCGATTGGCCTGGAGATGCAGATCACCAAGGAATATCTCGGCTTTGCGACGCACCTCGTCTACCTGGGCCCGCTGTTTCAAGAAGCGCTTGATTCCGATACCTACGCAGATGGCCCGGGATCGACCGTTGCCAAAGTGATCGACGGCGAACTCGATCATCATAAGCTCAGCCTGGTTGCCGGCGTCGCCAATATCGGCAGCGATCGCGATTGGTGCGGCTCGGATTTCAACCAGGCGAATTGGTACGCCTTCGGCCGGCTTGCCTGGGATCCAGCCGACTCGTCGCGCGCGATCGCCGCGGACTGGGCGAAGATGACCTTCAGCCTCGATCCGCATTTCGTCGGTCCCGCCGTCGACATGATGATGCTCTCGCGCGAGGCAGCGGTGAATTACATGACGCCGCTTGGCCTCGCGCACCAGATGGGGACGAACCATCATTATGGTCCCGCGCCTTGGGTCGATGATTTGCCGCAGGCGGAATGGAACCCCGTTTATTACAACCGGGCCGACGCGAGGGGTATCGGCTTTGACCGCACCGCCACCGGAAGCGACGCTGTGGCGCAATACGCGCCGCCGGTCGCAAAGCGCTTCGCAGATGTCGAGACGGTCGGGGACAAATACCTACTGTGGTTCCACCATTTGCCCTGGACCTACCGCATGCCTTCGGGCGAGACCTTGTGGGTCTCGCTCGTGCGCCACTACTCGCTTGGCGTGAAACAGGTCGTCGACATGCAGCGCGTATGGGAGGCACTGCGGCCGTATGTCGATGCCGAGCGCTACGCCAAGGCGGCAACCTTCCTCGAAATCCAGCACCGCGAGGCTAAATGGTGGCGTGACGCCTCGATCGCGTACTTCCAAAGCAAGTCGCACTTGCCCTTGCCGGCAGGTGAAGTCCCGCCAGCGCACAACCTTGCATATTACGAGGCGTTGCGCTTCCCGCACGCACCGGGCATTTGAAGGATATGGACGCGGAACAGCCCAAGGCAGCAAGGACCCGGCCGGGAAGGCCGCCGACGATCAGCGACGTCGCCCGAACGGCTGGCGTTTCGCCAATGACGGTATCGCGCGTGATCAACGGCGATACCCGGGTTCGCCCGGCAACACGAGCGCGGGTCGACGCGGCGATCTCCAAGCTCAACTACACTCCCAATCCCGCGGCGCGTAGCCTCGCAGGCGCTGAGCAGATCCGGATCGGCTTACTTTATAGCAATCCCAGCGCCGCGTATCTGAGCGAGTTCCTGGTCGGCATGCTCGACCAGGCAAGCCGTGGCGATATCCAGCTTGTGATCGAGAAATGTGAGCCGGGTGGCCATGAGGTGGACGCGGCGCGGCACCTGGTATCGGGCGGCGTCCACGGCTTGATCCTGCCGCCCCCGCTATGCGATTCGACCACGATCCTCGCCGCGTTGACCGAGGCAGACGTGGCGGCGGTGGTGGTGGCGACGGGCCGGCCGCCCGAAAGTGCCTCCGCGGTCAGCATCGACGACCATGCGGCGAGCCTCGCGATGACACGCCACCTGATCGCGCTCGGTCATCGGCGCATCGGTTTCGTCTGCGGCAATCCCAACCAAACCGCCAGCGCAAGGCGGCTTGATGGCTACCGCGACGCGCTTGCCGAGGCAGAGATCGCGATTGACGAAGAGCTGATCGCGCCGGGTCTGTTCAGCTATCGTTCCGGGCTGGACGCTGCCGAGCAGCTGTTGACGCTGGACGAGCGGCCGACAGCGGTGTTCGCCAGCAACGACGACATGGCCGCCGCGGTTGTCGCCGTGGCGCACCGCCACGGCATCGACGTGCCAGGCGACTTGTCGGTGTGTGGCTTCGACGATACCGCGATTGCGACGACGATCTGGCCCGAGCTTACTACTATTCACCAGCCGATCGCCGATATGTCGCGCGCCGCCCTCGATCTCGTCGCAGGCGAAGTGCGGCGACGGCGTGCCGGTGAACGGCCTGCCGCCCAGCATCTGCTCCTCGATTTTCAGCTAGTCCGCCGCCAGTCCGACGCCGCACCGCGCCGGCGGCCACCTGCGTTTGCCGCGCGCCAGAACTGAGCGCTTGCCGAGGCTGTAGCTGGGTTGGGATCAACTGACCGCCTGGACGATAGCCAGCAGCCCGCCGAGCACATCAGCACGCGGACGCGGCGATCAACTGCTCATGCCTGAACGCAAAAGGGGGCGGCTCTTGAGGGTCGGCTGGCGCTTGACCGCTGTGCCTTCATCGTCGCCGCTGTTGCGGTTCGGTATCCGTCGTATCGAAGCGCGGGGCTTGCAAATCCTAAGGCGACTCGGCTTCGCTTCCACTCCTCTGCTCGACCGCAAGGGCAAGCTGTACGTGACGACCTTGCTTGCGTTGACCCTAGTTGGCGGGTGTACGCCTCGCGCGGCCGGCACGGGCGGGATCGTTTCAACCGACGCCTGCGCCGATGCCATGCTTGTTGAACTCGCACCGTGGGACCGGATCGCCGCGATCAGTCGAGAATCGAGCGTGTCGGCAGCGACCTCGGTGCCGCCCGATATAGCCAGGCACTTTCCTGTAACGAATGGCACCGCGGACGTGATCGCCCGGCGCCCCGATCTCGTGGTGATCTCGGCCGCCACGCCGGCCTCGGTGCGCGAAACCTATCGCCGCGCGCGCCTGAGGGTGCTGGTACTCGATCGACCCCGCAGCGTGGCCGGAAGCGAGGCGCAAATAATGCAGCTCGCCGATGCGCTCGATCTTCATGCACGCGGCATCGCCATGGTCCGCCGCATAGAGATCGCGCTGGCCGCTGCCTCGCCCGCCCTCGCGGACACGGCGAGACCATCGGCGCTGCTATATCTTGCCGGCAATCTCGTCGCGGGCGACGGGAGCTTGCTCGACGAATTGCTGCGCCGCACGGGATTTCGCAATGCCGCGGGATCCTATGGCCTGCGCGGCAGCGGCACACTGCCAATCCAGGCGATCATCGACGCGCCGCCCGATGTCATCCTGATGCCGTCGCCCAAGGACCGGCCTTCAGCCCTGCGTGCCGATGTGCTGCAGTATCGCACGCAGCTCGCGCTGTTTCCGAGCGTGCTGGAACATTGCGGCGGTCCGGTGATCGGCCGCGCGGCGGCAACACTCGCGGCGATCCGCCGCAAGGTGGTCCGATAACGCCCCCTGACTCTCGCCGTGCCTTGTGGCACAAGCAATATTATTACAAAGCCGACTCGAAGCGGCGGACCGGCCACGCGCTCGCGCGTTGGCGGCAAGAGCCGGAGTCCAAGGAGAGATCATGCGTACCATCGACCATCATATCGTCGGCCACTCGGGCGGGGGCGCCTCGCGGCATCACGAGGTGTTCGATCCCAATACCGGACAGGTGCAGGCCAAGGTGGCGCTCGGCAGCAAAGCTGAGCTGGACCGGGCAGTCGCGGCCGCAAGGGCCGCTCAGCCGGAGTGGGCGCGGACCAACCCACAACGCCGCGCACGCGTAATGTTCAGGTTCCGCGATCTCGTCGAAGCCAACATGGATGATCTGGCGCGGCTACTTGCGTCCGAGCACGGCAAGGTCATCGCCGACGCGCGCGGCGACGTGCAGCGCGGGCTCGAGGTGGTTGAATATGCCTGCGGTATCCCGGAGGTTTTGAAGGGCGAATATACCCATGGCGCCGGGCCCGGCATCGATGTCTATTCGATGCGCCAGCCGCTGGGGATTGGCGCGGGCATCACGCCGTTCAACTTTCCGGCAATGATCCCGATGTGGATGTTCGGCATCGCTATTGCCTGTGGCAATGCCTTCATACTCAAACCCTCGGAGCGCGATCCCTCGGTGCCGATGCGGCTCGCCGGGCTAATGGCCGAGGCCGGGCTGCCTGATGGCATTCTTCAGGTCGTCAATGGCGACAAGGAAATGGTCGACGCGATCCTTGATCATCCGGATATCGCCGCAGTGAGTTTCGTCGGCTCGTCGGATATCGCGCATTACGTCTACAAGCGTGGCACCGCGGCGGGAAAGCGCGTGCAGGCCATGGGGGGCGCGAAGAACCACGGGATCGTCATGCCAGATGCCGATCTCGATCAGGTGGTGAACGACCTCGCGGGCGCTGCGTTCGGCTCGGCCGGCGAGCGCTGCATGGCGCTGCCGGTAGTGGTGCCGGTCGGCGACAAGACCGCCGAGGCGCTGCGCGAAAAGCTGGTCCCGGCAATCCGCAGCCTGCGCGTCGGTATCTCGACCGATGCCGAGGCGCACTATGGCCCCGTAGTCACCGCCGAGCACAGGAAGCGGATCGAGGGCTGGATCCAGAGGGGTGTCGACGAAGGAGCCGAACTGGTCGTCGATGGGCGCGGATTCTCGCTCCAGGGTCACGAACAGGGGTTTTTCATCGGCCCCAGCCTGTTTGATCACGTCACCACCGACATGGAAAGCTACCGCGAGGAAATTTTCGGCCCCGTGCTGCAAATGGTCCGCGCAAAGGATTTCGAGGAAGCGGTCGCGCTGCCCTCGAAGCACCAATACGGCAACGGCGTCGCGATCTTCACCCGCAACGGGCACGCCGCGCGCGAATTCGCCGGGCGAGTCGAAGTCGGCATGGTGGGGATTAACGTGCCGATTCCGGTGCCGGTTAGCTATCACACGTTCGGCGGCTGGAAGCGCTCTGGCTTCGGCGACACCAATCAGTACGGCATCGAGGGCGTCAAGTTCTGGACCAAGATCAAAACCGTGACGCAGCGCTGGCCCGACGGCTCGCCAACCGGCGAAAATGCCTTCGTCATCCCGACGATGGGATGACGATGCGCCGGGCGCCTTCTGTCATGCCGACGAACCTCGGCATCCAGAATTACGGGAGGAGATCCTTTGTAATCCTGGATGCCGGATCGGATCCGGCGTGACGCAGGAAAGACCAGAGCCGCGATTGCGGCGCGCACTTGCTTCGGCGGCGTTTGCCGCCGCCGTGACCGCATGCCACGGGAACGGCGACAGCGTCGCGCCGTCGCGCGAGGACAATCGGGCGGCGGCGGGCATTGAAAACGCGATCGCTGCCAACAGCCTCGCCGCCACGGCGGAAGGGCTGCCCGTGCCGCTGCAACATGCTCATGCGCTCGATTACGAAATCCCGACCAGCTTTGTTGGCCGCTGGGGCCTCACGCCGGGCGATTGTGATCCGGACAACATGGCCGACAAGGGACTGCTGACGATCAAGCCCGACAAGCTGGTATTCTATGAATCGAAGGGCTCGGTCGCAGCAATCAGTCGGCACTCGCCCTTTGATATCACGCTTCGGCTCGACATGACCGGCGAGGGGCAAAGCTGGACGAGCATCATGCACCTCGTGCTCGATGCCGCGAGTACCCAGCTGGCCCGCACCGAGGCGTCGGCGCCGAACAACGTCTATCGCTACAAGCGTTGTTAGAAAGACCCCGATGATCGACCAGTTCGACCTCACCGACGACCAGCGCGCCATCCAGGAGATGGCGCGCAAGTTCACTGCTGACCGCATCACGCCCAATGCCGCTGAATGGGACGAGCACCACATCTTTCCAAGGAGCGTCGTCAAGGAGGCGGCCGAGCTGGGCTTCGCGGCGATCTATGTCAGCGAGGAGAGCGGCGGAATCGCGCTCGGTCGGCTCGAGGCGGCGCTCATCATGGAGGCGATGGCCTATGGCTGCCCCTCGACCAGCGCGTTCATTTCGATCCACAACATGGCCTCGTGGATGATTGACCGGTTCGGATCCCACAGGGTCAAGGACAAATACCTACCGGGCCTCGTCACGATGGACAGGATGGCAAGCTATTGCCTGACTGAACCTTCCTCCGGCTCTGATGCCGCCGCGCTCAAGACCAAGGCCTTGCGTGACGGCGACGACTACATCGTCAACGGCTCCAAGCAGTTCATTAGCGGCGGCGGCGAGAACGAGGTTTATGTCTGCATGGTCCGTACCGGCAATGACGGGCCCAAGGGCATCACCTGCCTGGTCATCGAGAAAGACATGCCGGGTGTCTCGTTCGGCGCGCAGGAACGCAAACTCGGTTGGCACTCCCAGCCGACCGCGCAGGTAATGTTCGACAACGTCCGGGTTCCTGCCGAGAATGTCGTCGGCGGCGAAGGCGAGGGGTTCCGCATTGCGATGATGGGGCTCGACGGCGGACGGCTCAACATCGGCGCCTGCTCGCTGGGCGGGGCGCAGCGCTGCCTCGACGAGGCGGTGCGCTACACCAAGGAGCGGCATCAGTTCGGCCAGGCGATCGCCGATTTCCAGAACACGCAATTCATGCTTGCCGACATGGAAACCGAGCTGCAGGCGGCGCGGATGCTGCTCTATGCCGCCGCCGCCAAGGTAACCGCCAATGCCCCTGACAAGACTCGCTTTGCAGCCATGGCCAAGCGGCTCGCCACCGACACCGGCTCGTCGGTGGTCGACCGGGCGCTGCAGCTTCACGGCGGCTACGGCTACTTAATGGATTATCCGATCGAACGCTTTTGGCGCGACCTGCGCGTTCACTCGATCCTCGAAGGCACTAACCAAGTAATGCGCATGATCGTCGGCCGTGATTTGTTGAGGCAGTAGCACCAAATGTGCTCGGGCGAGGGCGATTGCGGCCTGGAGCGGCTGGGTTGAACATCGGCCGCATGTCCTACCATCGTTCGGGCTACAATGCGGGCGAGACGCTCCCTCGCGATCTCACAAGGGAGAGACATGACCCAAGACGTCCTGACATTTCGTGAAGGCCGCATAGGCCGCATCCGCCTCAATCGACCCAAGGCGCTTCATGCGCTCAACACCGACATGTGTATTGCGATGGCAGCGGCGCTCGAGGCGTGGCGCGGCGATCCCGGGGTCGAGGCGGTGCTGATCGACCATGCCGAGGGCCGCGGCTTCTGTGCCGGCGGTGACATCCGCATGGTCGCCGAAAGCGGCAAGAGCGATGGCGCCGAGGCCCGACGGTTCTTCTTCGAAGAATACCGCATGAACCATGCGCTATTCACCTATGCCAAGCCGGCGGTAACGGTGATGGACGGCATTACGATGGGCGGCGGTGTCGGTATCTCGCTGCCCGCCAAAGTGCGGATCGCCACCGAGAATACCAAATTTGCCATGCCCGAAACCGGTATCGGCTTGTTTCCGGATGTCGGCGGCGGCTGGTACCTGTCGCGACTGCCTGGACGGATGGGCCAGTATCTGGCGCTCACCGGTCATCGTCTCGACGGCGCCGAGTGCCTCGCGCTTGGGCTGGCGACGCACTACCTGCCGGCTAACAACTTGACAAAGGCCAAGGAGTTGATCGAGGATAAGCCGCAGGCGATCGGGGTGGCGCTGGAACCACTCGCGGTCGAGCCGCCCACGGCGCCGATTCTTGATCGCGCACGGGACATCGACCGGCTGTTTGCGTCAGATACCCTCGAGGACATTTTCGCCGCGCTCGAAGCAGATGGGGGAAGCTGGGCCGCACAACAGCTTGCTATTCTGAAGACCAAATCGCCGCAGACGATGAAGGTTTCGCTGCGGCTGCTCCGCGACGGCAAGGCGATGCAGGGCTTCGCCGATGAGATGCGCCAGGAATATGCAGTGGCAACGCGCGTTGCGCAGCGCCACGACTTTCTCGAAGGCGTGCGCGCCGTAATCGTCGACAAGGACAATGCCCCCAATTGGAACCCGGCGACGCCCGAGGGCGTCACGGAGCACTTGCTCGATCAGATTTTTGCACCATTGCCCGCCGATGAGGCGTGGACGCCGAGCTGACTATCGCGCGGCCAGGTCAGGGCACTTTCGTCCATGGCGAGGGACCTGACACGAAGAAGCAGGGATAAATACCAGCATATGCTGGGGACGGAGATGGAAATGGCTGATTACGAAACGCTGTTGGTCGAACGTCGCGGACCTGTGACGCTGATCACTTTGAACCGGCCGCAGGCGCTCAACGCACTCAACGCCCAAGTGCTTGCCGAACTTCTCGAAGCGCTCGCCGCGTTCGACGCCGATCCCGGGCAGGGCTGCGCTGTCATCGCGGGCGGCGAAAAGGCCTTCGCCGCTGGCGCCGACATCAAGGAGATGGCCGACATGGGCTTCGCCGAAATGTATGGCACCAACCATTTCGCCGGCTGGGAGCAATTCGCCCGAACCAGAAAGCCCGTGATCGCCGCGGTTGCGGGCTATGCGCTGGGCGGCGGGTGTGAACTCGCCATGATGTGCGACTTCATTCTGGCCGCTGACACAGCGAAATTTGGGCAGCCCGAGATCAAGCTTGGCGTCTCCCCGGGCATGGGCGGTTCGCAACGTCTCGCTCGCGCGGTCGGCAAGGCCAAGGCGATGGAGATGGTGCTCACCGGCCGCATGATGGATGCCGATGAAGCAGAGCGCGCCGGGCTCGTCAGTCGCGTCGTCCCCGCTGCCGATCTTCTTGAAGAAGCTTTGAAAACCGCGACCGCCATTGCCGGCATGGCGCCGCTCGCCGTCAAGGCCAACAAGGAGATGGTCAACGCAGCTTTCGAAATGCCGCTCAGCGCAGGGGTCCAGTTCGAACGCCGCCTTTTCAATGGCCTGTTCGGGACGCAGGATCAGAAGGAGGGGATGGCCGCCTTTGTCGAAAAGCGGCCGGGCAAGTGGGTGGGTAAGTGAAATAACGATCGTCATGCCAGCGAAGCTGGCATTCGATTCGATTGTAAATCCCGGCTCTTGCTGGGGCGGCGAACGGACTGGAGAATGAAGATGGCGCGGATCGGTTTTATCGGGCTCGGTAACATGGGCGGTGGCATGGCCGCGAACCTTGCCAAAAAGGGGCACGATGTCCGCGCCTTCGATTTGTCGGCCGAGGCGCTCGACCGGGCGAAGCAGGCGGGGTGTTTGGCTACAGGGTCGGCAGCGGAGGCGGCCGACGGCGCCGAGGCGGTGATCACCATGCTGCCCGCTGGCACCCACGTCGAACAAGTCTATGCGGAAAGCGTGTTCGGCGCGGCGCCGACTGGCGCGCTGCTGATTGACTGTTCGACGATCGACGTCGCCACCGCACGCCGCGTTGCCGAAGCGGCCGTGGGCGAGGGGCTGACCGCAGTCGATTCGCCGGTGTCGGGCGGGATCGCCGCCGCGAATGCCGGCACGCTGACATTCATGGTTGGCGGCAGTGAAGAAGCGTTCTCGCGCGCAGAGCCATTCCTGAGGGACATGGGCAAGGCGGTGATCCGCGCCGGCGGCAACGGAGCCGGACAAGCTGCGAAAATCTGCAACAACATGATTCTCGGCGCAACAATGGCGGTCACTTGCGAAGCGTTCGCGCTGGCCGAGAAACTTGGCCTAGATCCTCAGGCCTTCTACGATATCGCCTCGGTATCTTCGGGGCAGAGCTGGTCGATGACGAGCTATTGCCCGGTGCCGGGCGTTGGCCCGGAAAGTCCTTCCGACCATGATTACCAGGGCGGGTTCGCCGCCGCGCTGATGCTCAAGGATCTCAGGTTGGCGATGGCCGCGGCGACGGACGCCGGGGCCGAAACGCCGGTCGGCGCCAGGGCGCGGCAGGTCTATGAGGATTTTGTCGCAGCCGGCAACGGCGGGCTCGACTTTTCCGGCATCATTACCACGCTGGCCCGCGAGGACCGCTGACGCTCAATCGTGCGTGGCAGTGAGGACTGCCGCGTTTGCCTCGGCTGTCTCCGCCGCGTCCACTTGCGGATCGGGCGGCAGCATCAGGGGATCGGTTGGCACCACCGAGGCGTCGGTCACCTCCACGGTGGTACCGATCTTGGTCTCCCCATAGAGCTTGCGGGCGAACGCCAACGGCACATGGATACAGCCGTGGGAATCGCGATAACCGGGCGTCGATCCGCCGTGGATGGCCACTCCGTCCCACGTCAGCCGCTCCATGTACGGCATGGGGGCGGAATCGTATTTATTCGACCGGTGCTTCACCTGCTTTTGCAGGATCGTGAAGACACCCACCGGCGTCTCCTTCCCGTCGCGGCCGGTTGCCGCCCCGGAAACGGCGATCATCCGATCTCCGCGATAAACATAGGCGCGCTGGTCCGTCAGACTGACAACGACCCTAAGCCGCCCCGTGCCGCCATCTTCTTGCCAGACCCAGTCGTCAGGCTGCAGCATGGAAGCCTGCTGCGCCAGCGCATCCTGTCCCGATCCGCCGCCCGACGCGGCAAGGCTCGGCGCGGCGGCCACCAGCGCGGCCGCGCCGAGCAAAATTGCAATACGTCTCATCTCTCGCCTCGTTTCAAGGCCGAACCGTCGCTTGAAACAACGAGAGGCGACTGGTTTTGTGCCGGAAAATTTCGACGATTTCTGGTGATCGACAGGTCATCTTCCGCGCCGCGCCCGAAGCGACTAGTCTCAGCCAATCAGGGGAGGCGACTATGGCGACCGCGATCAATACGGCGAATGCATCCGGCACGCACGACATGCGACTGGTCGTCTCGGCCTCGGCGGTTGGTACTATCTTCGAATGGTACGATTTCTTTATCTACGGGACGCTCGCTGCCTCGGGCATCATCGGCAAGGCGTTCTTTCCCGCCGGGAACGCGATGGTGCAGACATTGCTCGCTTGGGCCGGGTTCGCGGTCGGTTTCGGTTTCCGCCCACTTGGCGCGGTGCTGTTTGGCTATCTCGGCGACCGGCTGGGGCGCAAATACACCTTCCTGGTGACGATCACCGTCATGGGAATTGCCGCCGCCGGCGTCGGGCTGGTGCCGTCCGCGGCGGCAATCGGCTTTGCGGCGCCGGCGATCATCCTGCTTCTCCGGATTGCCCAGGGACTGGCATTGGGCGGCGAATATGGCGGCGCGGCAATCTACGTCGCCGAACATGCGCCGCCGGGCCGGGCCGGCTATTACACCAGTTTCATCCAGGCAGGAGTTGCCGGCGGCTTCATCCTCAGCCTCGTCGTCGTTCTTGCCGTCAAAGCCGGCTGCTCGGAAGCAACCTGGGTAGCATGGGCTTGGCGATTGCCATTCCTCTTCTCGCTGGCGCTGCTTGCCGTGTCGCTGTGGATGCGGCTGAAGCTTTCAGAGAGCCCAGTTTTCGAGGCGATCCGCGCCGCAGGGGAAACGGCGCGCAATCCGTTCGTCGAGAGCTTCCGTTATCCCGGCAACTGGCGGCGGCTGTTCGTCGCAATGATCGGCATTGCGGCCGGCCTGACCGTGATCTGGTACACTGCGACCTTTAGCGTGCTGTCGTTTACTCAACAGGCGATGCGCCTCGACTCGACCGTCGCGCAGCTCGTCACTGGGGTCGGCGTGCTCGCCGGCCTATTCTGGTTCGTGTTCTTCGGTCGCCTCTCCGATCGTATCGGACGAAAACGGCCAATCGTAATCGGCTATATCGCCACCTTGCTGCTGCTGTTTCCCTTGTTTTGGGTAATCGGCAAGGCGGCCAATCCCGATCTCGCTGCAGCTGCGGCGCGCGCCCCCGTCGTCGTATCGGGGCCTGCGTGCCGTTACAGCCCGTTCGCCAAACAGCAGGTCGACCGCTGTGGACAGATGCTCGACTATTTTTCGAAGAAGGGCGTCGCCTATACGACCGTTCGCGCGCCGGCGACGGTGGTGACGGTGGGCGGGGTGACGGTTGATAATCCAACGCCGGCGCGGCTCGACGCGGTGCTGGCTGCGAACGGCTATAAGCTGGACAATGTCGTGCCGAGCGCCGCCGGAATCATCGAGATGCTTTTGGCGATCGTCGCGCTGGGCGCTTTGTCCGGTGCGACATACGGTCCGGTCGCCGCGCTCCTCGCCGAAATGTTCCCGCCGCGTATTCGCTATAGCTCTATGTCGATTCCCTATCACATCGGCTGCGGCTACTTTGGGGGGTTCCTGCCCTTCATTAGCCAATATGTCGTCGCGCGTTCGGGCAACCCCTATGCGGGGCTGTGGTATACCTGGGTGATCGTAGCGGTAGCACTGGTGGTGACGGCGCTCGGCCTTAAGGAAACAGTTCCTGTTGCAAAGCGCGGCCGCTGACTGGCCTTGGTTGGGCGACCCGGCTAACGCCGGGCGGATGACAAATGCTCCGCTGCGCCTCCGCCTCGACACGCAAGCCCTGATCCACAATTGGCGTACGCTCGATCGAATGAGCGGCCGCGCAGCCTGCGGCGCCGCGGTGAAGGCCGACGGCTATGGTCTTGGCGCGATCGAGGTAGCTCGGAGATTAGCCGAGGCTGGGTGCCGAGATTTCTTTGTTGCCACCTGGGCGGAAGCCGAGGTTCTGGCGCCATTAGGGCTGAGCGTCTCAGTGCTCCACGGCGTGCGAGAGGACGATATGGGCGTGGCGATGACCGGCATCGCCCGCCCGGTGCTCAACACCCCGGCCCAGATCGCTCGGTGGCGAGAGGCTGAGGGCGGACCGTGCGACGTAATGATGGACACCGGAATAAACCGGCTTGGCATCGCACCCGAGGATGTCGGTGTCGGCCTGCTCGACGGTCTCGAGATAGAGACATTGATGAGCCACCTCGCTTGCGCCGACGAGGACGTGCCCATGAACGCCCGCCAGCGCGACGCATTTGCCACGCTTGCCGGGAGGACTAGCGCAAAGCGAATGAGCCTCGCCAACTCGGCTGGTATCGCGCTGGGTCCGAATTATGCGTTCGACCTGACACGGCCCGGCCTGGCGCTTTATGGCGGGCGGCAGCGGTCGGGACATGATGCGATCAGGCAAGTTGTGACGCCGGAGGCGCAAGTGTTGCAACGACGCCGCGTCGCTGCGGGACAAACAGTCGGCTACAGTGCGACGTGGCGCGCTGAAAACGACGCGGAGGTGGCGATCCTCAACATCGGCTATGCCGATGGCTATTTTCGGGGCTTTTCCAATCGCGGCATGGCGAGCGCTGGCGACGTTCGTCTGCCAGTGATCGGCCGCGTTTCGATGGACCTCGTTGCCGTGCTAGTCGACGCCGCTCCCGCAGTTGCTGAAAGCGACTGGTTGACGATCGATTATGACTTGTCCGCCGCAAGCTCCCGCAGTGAAATGTCGCAGTACGAATTACTGACAGGCTTAGGTAAGCGGTTCGACAGGTATTGGTAGGGGGACACCGATGTTGCAATTCTACAACATGCTCAGCCGATCGCGTCGCGGCGAGTGAAATTTATTGCGAGAGCCGTTAGCCTCACACTATCGTAGAATATTATTTTCGCGCCGGGGCTTCGAGGCGCAAAACAAAAGGGGATTCCCATGACGACTATTGGTCGTGCCGCCATCGGTGTATCTTTCATATCATTGGCTACTGCTACCGCGACGCCCGCTTTTGCGCAGGCAGCCGGCGAAGAAGCGGCGCCTGTGGTCACTGAACAGTCGCAGCAGTCTACGGCTCAGACTCCCAGTCAACAAGTCGCTCAGGCGCAGGCGCAGAGCTCCGATCAGAGTTCAATGAATGCAAGCGATATCGTTGTCACCGGGTCCCGAATTGTTACGCCGAACCTGGAAACTGCAGCGCCGATCACGACAGTGCGCGGAGAAGAATTCTTTGAAACGGGAAAGACTTCGGTTGGCGATCTGCTGAATGACCTGCCGTCATTGCAAAGCACGTTCGGTCAGTCGAATTCGACCCGCTTTCTTGGTACCGCCGGCCTCAATCTCCTCGATTTGCGTGGTCTCGGTACGCAGCGTACCCTGGTGCTGGTCAATGGGCGTCGACACGTCGGTGGTGATATCCTCAATACCGCCACTTCAGTCGACGTGAATACCATTCCGACTGATTTAATCGAACGGGTCGACGTCGAGACGGGCGGCGAGTCGGCGGTCTACGGTTCGGATGCGATCGCGGGCGTCGTAAATTTCGTCCTTAAGCAGAACTATGATGGTCTGGAGATGCATGGCCAAGGGGCGATCAGCACCTATGGCGATGCAGGCTCCTATTTCGTCAGTCTTCTTGGAGGCAAGAACTTCGCCGATGGACGTGGCAATATCGCGATTGACCTAGAATATGCTCACCAGGCCGATTTCTATGCGTCAGATCGGCCTTACTTGAGACGGGAAGACGGGTTCGTCACGGTGGATACTGATCCGGCGGGTACTCCTAATGGCAGTGATGGCAATCCGGATTCGATCTTCTACAAGGATATTCGTAGCGGTGTGTACTCCAATGCGGGTACCTTCCTCGATTATTTTGGAGGCGACAGCTATACGCCGCTCATATTCCAACCCGATGGCACCTTGCAGCCGCAGACCGGAACGCCTGTAGGCATTCCCCCTACGCCAGATTACATCGGAGGAAACGGCGACAATTTCCGTGACGGTACGCAGCTCGGACTTCAGCCAAAGCTAGATCGTTACAGCGCGAACATTGTTGGCCATTTCGATATTAGTCGGGCTTTCGTGCCATTCATCGAGGGTACCTATTCGCGTACTGATACGCTCGGCAGTGCTTCGGGACCGTTTTTCACGGGCGCTGTTGGCGATGTATTTTACACAGACAATCCTTATCTCAGTCAGCAGGCCGCCGGTATTATTCGCGACTATTATGGCATCGGCCCTGATCAAAATACCGCGTTCACCATTTACAAGAACGCTGTTGATCTCGGCAATCGCCAGGAAGCAGCCCGGCGTGAGACTTATAGGATTGTCGGGGGAGTCCGCGGAGACTTCAATGACGATTGGCACTACGAAGTTTCCGCCAATTACGGCGAGCTGGATGAACACACGGCAATTCTCGGCAACGTCAATCTACAGCGCTACATGCTGTCGACAGATGCGGTCGATCAGGGATTGGTGCAGAATGGCGTGGCGAACGGCAATATTGTCTGTCGCTCACAAGTGGATCCCGCAGCCGCAGTTCCCTACAACGATTCCGCCTATGCAACGTCCCACCTGGCGGATGATGTCTCCCAGTGTGTTCCGGTCGACATGTTCGGGAGCGGCCACGTGACGCAGGCGGCGCGCGACTACATACTGCAAAATTCCCACGCGAAGGGAAAAATCACACAGCTTGACATCACTGGCTATGTCAGTGGTGATTCAAGCAGCTTCTTTACCCTTCCTGGCGGTGCAGTCGGTTTCTCGATTGGGGCTGAATATCGCCGTGAGACCAATTTCTATCAGCAAGACGCTGCTACCGATGCTGGGCTCACATTCTATAATTCCATTCCGACGTTCGATCCGCCGTCATTCTCGGTGAAGGAGGCGTTTGGCGAACTCAACTTTCCGTTGTTGAAGGACATGCCGTTCTTCCAAAAACTCACAGTCAACCTCGCGGGCCGTGTTTCGGACTACAAGGGTTCGGCGGGAACGGTCTACGCATACAATGGCGGCATCGAATGGGCTCCCATTCGCTCCCTGACGCTACGGGGAACCTACTCGCGTTCGGTTCGTGCGCCTAATCTCACCGAGCTTTACCAGCCACTGGGACAGAACTATTCGCTCATTACTGATCCCTGTTCGCTGGACAACATTGGAAAAGGATCGGCAACGCGTGAGGCGAATTGTCGCGCTGCAGGAGTTCCCGCGGACTTCAATTTCACCTATCGTGCGTCATTGCCGTTCCTTTCTGGAGGTAATCCGAATCTGAATGTTGAGAAGTCGGACTCGTATACTGCGGGTCTTGTGTTTCAGCCGACGTTCGTTCCAGGCTTATCGGTCACGGCTGACTATTACAATATTACGGTAAACAATGTCATTACCTCGCCTGATGCCCAAGATATCATAAATACTTGCTACGATTCATCCGATCTTGACAATCAGTTCTGCGCTCTATTCTCCCGTTACACGGGGACCGGAACTGGACCTAACGGAGAAATTCCTGGTCAAATCTTGGAAAATAGCTTGAAGGTGGTTCCGCTTAACTATGCAAAGTTGAAGGCCAGCGGTATAGATTTTGATGTTACCTATAATCATAACATTGGAAATCTTGGGAAGTTGAATGTTCACGGTGTTTACACCTTAGCATTGCATAACAACTCCTTCTTAGATCCGACTGACCCTAACAAGGAAGAACACGACCTGGATACGCTGGGAATTCCGCGCAACGCCTTCAATATCGATACCTCATTCAAGAGCGGACCGATCACTGTTGGATACAAGGTGAGGTACCTTGATAAGATGCTGACTGACTCTTATGAGAGCTTTTATAGCGTCCAAGGACGTCCTCCGCAGGATGCGGATGCAGATGATCCGCGTTATTACCCCGCAACCTGGTACCACGACGTCAGGCTTGGAATTGACGCGAATAGAAAGTTCAATTTTTACATTGGTGTCGATAATGTCTTCAATACGCATCCTCCACTTGGATTGACCGGCGTTGGCTTTGGGAGTGGAATTTACGATAATATTGGTCGGTTTTTCTACGCCGGCGTCGTTGCCAAACTATAATTGCGATCGCGACATTGCAATTCCGACGCGGGGCGGGCGCTATTGTTCCTGCCTCGCTCGGGAGTTCAGGGCCGAAGCCATATCGGCGCAGCTTGACATTTCTTCGCGATTTGGAACGCGCAAGGTAATAAACTTGGCGGCTGGAGGTTCTTGGCTCGGCTATGGAATCTAGCCACAACGCAAGTGAAACTGCCCGCGCGCGTCGGGTCGTCGAGGCAGAGCTTAGCCAGCCGAAGCTCCTTGAGGCAACCCGAGCTTTTTTAAATGGAGAACTGGCGGCCGCAGAGCGCAAAGTTCGCCTTTACCTCAAAGTTAATCCTGATAGCGTTGGGGGACTTAGCCTTCTCGCCGACATTGCCGAACGTTGTGGTGTCTACTTGGACGCGGCAAAGCTTCTAGACCGCGTTCTGGCGCTATTGCCAGCCTTTACAGAGGCTCGAATGCGACGCGCCAATTTGGCTTTTCAAATGGGTGCTCGGGATGAGGCGTTGGGCCTTTTGGACGAGGTATCGGCCGATGACGAGGTAAAGCGCCAGGCCGGCTTGCTCAAGGCTCGCTTTCTAGGTTTGACAGGCTCGTATTCAGCGGCGGAGGCAATCTATCGAAGTTTGTTGGAGTCATTCGTTGATGACCCAGTTATTTGGTGCGCTCTCGGTGACGTGCTGAAGACTCTGGGTCGATCACAGGAATCACTTTCCTGTTTTCGACGCGTGTTAGATCACAACCCTGACTATACGCTGGCGTGGTGGTCAATTGCTAACCTTAAGTCAGCGCGATTCACGCCCGCAGATGTCGCGACAATGGAAGCAATATTGCCCACCGCCGTCGACGAGTTGGGCCGACTTCACCTGCGATTTGCACTCGGTCAAGCATACGAACAGCTGGAACAGGCTGAACAAGCGTTCGAACATTACGCCGCGGGGAACTCAATCAGGCTCAAGCTCGAGCCTTACAATCGAAATGCGCTGTCGGCTCAAGTCGGCCGAACCGTCAAGCTCTTTTCCAGACAATTCCTCGAAGAGCGAGAGGGCTGTGGCGACGATACACTTGGGCCGATCTTCATCGTAGGTTTGCCACGTGCTGGGTCGACGCTGCTGGAACAGATGCTCGCCAGCCACCCTTTGATAGAAGGCACGTCAGAGCTGGCTGACATTCCGTTGCTAATACAACATTTGCTCAGCAGCCATTTGCGCCAGACGAGCGCGCGCTATCCCGATATCCTCGCACAAGTGCCAATCCCAGCCTGGAAGGAGCTTGGAGCGAGGTATTTGCGAGCGGCGGCCTCACATCGGAAAACAAATCGACCATATTTCATCGACAAGCTTCCAAATAATTGGATAAACGTCGGATTTATCTATCTCATTTTGCCAAATGCCAAAATCATAGATGCGCGGCGATCGCCGTTGGCCTGCTGTTTTTCCAATTTTAAGCAGCATTTTTCGAAAGGTCAGGATTTCACTTATGATCTGACGGACATTGGTCAATACTACCGAGATTACGTTCGTCTAATGCGTCATTTCGATGGGGTTTTACCCGGCAGAATTGCTCGCGTTCTTCATGAAGATCTCGTTGTCGATCCCGAAGTAATTCTACGAAATCTGGTTCAATTTCTTGGGATTGAGTTCGAATCTTCTATGTTGGAATTTCACCGCAATGAACGGGCTGTGAGAACGGCAAGCGCAGAGCAAGTTCGCGCTCCGATTGATCGAACGACAACCGAGAAGTGGCAAATATTTGAGCCCTGGCTTGATCCACTCAAAGCGGCGCTGGGGCCCGCACTTACCGAGTATCGTTAAACCTCACCGCTCCACGCACATTGCGATGCCCATGCCGCCGCCGATGCACAGGGTTGCTAGACCTTTTTTGGCGTCGCGCTTCTGCATTTCATAGATAAGCGTCGTGAGAACGCGAGCGCCACTGGCCCCGATCGGGTGGCCAATTGCGATGGCGCCGCCGTTGACGTTAACTTTGGCAGCGTCCCACCCTAGTTCCTTACCGACCGACAGCGCCTGGGCGGCGAACGCCTCGTTGGCTTCGATCAGGTCGAGATCGGCGATCGTCCAACCAGCTTTTTCCAATGCGCGCCTGGTCGCGGGGACCGGACCGATGCCCATTATCGACGGGTCAACGCCCGCAGAGGCCCAGCTACGGATTGTCGCGAGCACTGGCGCGCCGCGCTTTTCGGCTTCTTCGCGCGTCATTACCACCAGCGCGGCAGCGCCATCGTTGAGGCCTGAGGCGTTGGCCGCCGTCACCGTCCCGTCCTTCTTAAAGGCAGGTCGGACGCCCGACACGCTTTCCAGCGTCACGCCGGCGCGAATATATTCGTCGTTTTCAACGACCGAGTCACCCTTACGGGTTTTGACCGTGACGGGCGCGATCTCGTCCTTGAAGCGACCCTCGGCCCGAGCCTTTTCGGCCTTGTTCTGTGAGGTCACCGAGAATTCGTCCTGTTCGCCGCGCGTGAGCTGGTATTTTTCAGCAAGGTTTTCGGCGGTGATGCCCATGTG
>Ga0164242_10002477_pt1 | contig 21363 bp, 19 predicted proteins | sample OricomgcompostMG_FD_108783 | JGI IMG/M metagenome (GOLD analysis project Ga0164242, IMG submission 108783) | Miracle-Growth compost microbial communities from Emeryville, California, USA - Original compost - Miracle growth compost (MG) ... | reverse complement strand
GCCACCCGCGCCACCGTGCCCTGCTCGGTGCCCAGCTCAGTCCGCAACGTCCGGACCATCCGCACCGCGGCGGCCTTCTCCTCCGGGCCGTAACGGCGTGTTGTGGGCTTACCTGGCGACTGTTCCTTCGGCATACGGGATTTCCAGGGCGATTCAGGTCGAGTACCTCGATATCGTCGAGCCGCTCCGCAATCCGGCCGCGCACGGCGGCAGCGCCACGGACGCCTATCACGTTGTGATCCCGTCCCTGCCCGGCTTCGGGTTCAGCGGCAAACCCACGACAACGGGGTGGACCGTCGAACGCATCGGCTCGGCTTGGGTCGAGCTGATGCGTCGCCTCCTCTACATACCGTGCCAAGGCAGCCGGAATCCGCCTTCACTCATGCCGTAGCCAATGATGCCGTCGCCGAGGGTGAACTCCATCATCTGTTCGCACACCACAAACGTGTCCTGCGGAAAAAGCCAGTTGAATACCGGAGTCGCGTAGAAGGTGAAGTGACGACCCAGTTGGTCGTCGAATGCCCACTGCATCGACTTAACCGAGAAGGTGTCCGCGGCATAGTCGATGGTCTCCTCAATGTGGGTGACCCGAAGCCACTGTGAGCCATCGTAGAACATCCGCATGTAGGAATTCGCACCGCTGGTCGATATACCGTGGATTCCGGAGAACGCCATGCCGTTGTCGAATACCGGCCACGCCAGCCGATAGTGCCGCAGCCCGTCCCAGTTGCGGTTACCGGCTGCGATATCACGGAACCCGGTGCCGGACAGCGCGATCCGATTTCCTCGGATGGTGATATGACCCGTCACCGAGCACGGTCCCTCAAGGTGGATGGCGGCCATCTCGTGGGCGAATGTCCCTTCGGTGTCCTGGGTCAGGGCGATGCAATCAGCAAGTGGGGCAAGGGAACGCCAGTCGAGCTCCAGACCGAAGTCGGCGTCGGCGAAGCTGATGTGGGTATGGGTCAGCGGTGTGGCGGCACGCACCGTCATCCCGGCGATCTGCAAAACCGGGTCGGGACGGTCATCGGTGTAGGGCAGGTTGAGGTTTGTCCGGGCGAAGACCGGCAGGCCGTCGGCAAAGACAATCAGCCAGCTGTTCGACTGTCGGCGGTTGGGCAGCAATCCGATCCGGATCAGGCAGCCAACACGTGTGACCGGGTCGTAGGCATTGTAGTAGTAACTCTGGCTCCACAGGTCCTGCTCGTGGTCGACCACACGACCCTCGTACTTGGCCCAGTCCGTCATTTGGCTAGCGCAGCGCAGGAGGAAGAGATCAGCAGGGATTCGATCGGCGGAAGGCCCTCCGCATCGGGTTCAAAGCCTTGGCTGCGGCTCCATACCCGGTCGCGCAGGATCTCGTTGCGCGAGTGCTCCAGCACAATACGGTGCAGATCAGCGCGATGAGCCCGTCCATGCTCGTCGGTGAACACCACCTCGACTACGTGGTCTAAGGCGGTCCGGATCTCGCGTGCCATCGCAAGGATTTCAGCGGGATCGGTTGTCGGCCGTGACAGCAGACCCCGGCCCGCCGAAACTGAGGCGGTCAAACCCGACAATGCCTCAGCAGCCATCCCTGTGCAATTCGCGATCCCTGCACCGACATCGTCGGCGAAGGCGACCATCCTGAACAGTTCGTCGCAATCGAAACGGTACTGCAGGGGCAGGTGTTCAGCCATCAGCATCAAGGTGCCGATGACGAGGCGCGATTGTTCTTGTGCCAACACATTGTGGGGGTCCACCGCAGGAGCCACGGTGTCGACCATCGCCTTGATCATGGTCCGCAGCTGAATCTCGTAGCGCATCAACATGTTATTCCTCATTCTCCAGCAGTCGATGGATCTCGTCGAGCATGGTGCCCCCGATGCCGATCAGCCACATGACGGTGATGTCTTGATGGGTCTTTGCCCCTCGGACGATTCGATAACCGCTGCCCACGGTGATCACCACCAAGCAGAACGCGTTGAACACCTGGTAGTAATGCAGCCGGTCGGGGTCGACGTGCAGTCCCGAAGCCTGTTCGTACGCGGCGTAGAGTTCATCGGTCGGCAAAAGCCCGCCGGCCAGAAACGTAGTACCATCCTCCGCAACGTGGCCGAAGGCCGGCGCGGCAAGCCACGCGAGATCCTGATGCCGATCACCGATACGGCCCAATTCCCAATCCAAGATCGCGGTAACCCGCCGGTCGTGTTCGGTGAACAAATAATTCCCGGTACGAAAGTCGCCATGAACAACCGAAAGTCGATCCACTGGAGGCATGTTGTCGCGCAGCCAATGCGAAGCTAGGCGCATCAGCGGGATGTCCTCGCCGCAGTCCTCGTCCCAGATGCGGGTCCACCAGTTGACAGCCCACTCGACGCTTTGAGTACCAAGTGCCGGGATGTCGAATGCGCTCAGATCTGCGCCGGCGAAGTCGAAGGTGTGGATAGCGGCCAGGTGGTGGACAACCTGGCGGCCGAGAGAGTCACGAAGATCCGGGCCTAGATTGATGCCCAGCCCGGATACCCCCGCCGATCCTGACGATGGCCGCGTTGCACCATCCACGAAGCCGTAAATCAAACCCGGATAAGGCAGATACCGGGCATCCGCGTCGAGCCAGTACACCGGAGGAACCGGCACGACACCCTCGAATGCCTTGATCAACTGAAACTCGCGTAAACGGCTGGTCTCGACGATCGATTCGGCTGGTTCCATCCGTAGTATCAGCGGCGTTCGCACCGGCCCGCGACCAGGCTGGACCCAATCGAGGGTGAAGGCCATCTGCAACTTTGACGCCCCACCGACCAGCCATCGGGAATCGGTGATGGTGAAAGGTTCGTCGAGCTGGTTGTCGAGCAAGGCGGCGACGGAACTGGTGAGGGTGTCCAGCGACGGCGACGAGTAGCGCACGGTGGCCCGGTTGCGCAGGCGCCGAGTGAGTACCCGGTCGAGTTCCAGCTCGGTCGGATAATGCCCGCGTAGGTAGTCGATCCAGGCTTCAGCGGGCGCATCCTTGTCCAGACCGCGATGGCACACGTGAGTGGTCTCGGCAGAGATCGGCGAGAGCATTCACATATCGTGCACGCGGCGAGGGATCCGGCCTATAGCCGCCAAGTGCAATCTTCACCGCGGCCATTGTCCATAACACGCACAGCGGCAGGCTACGAATTGCGGCGTAGAGCATGGCTTATCCAGCTGGGGCCGGTCACTCTGCCCTCATTGGATACACGCACAGGACGCGAAGCGCCAAACGACGTAAGGTGTGGCGATGAGGCGGGCCAGCCACGACGACACCGAGCCCGCAGCGGCCCAGGAAACGGCCAACGAGACCTCTGCGGAAACCACCCGCCGCTGCGCGCACGAGATGCTGCTGCGCGCGAGCGTGGTCAGTGCGAATATTTCGGCGCAGATCCTGGCCAACGTAGCGGGGCTTACGCCGACCGGCTCGGGACAAGCCGTCAAAGCGCTGCGCGAGAGCACCGAGCAGAACATCGGGGCTATATTTGCCACTTTGGCTTTTGGTGTTCCGGCCGATGCTGCTGAGCCACCCATCGGAACGCAGGAGTTGCTACGCCACACCGTGACTGAAGGTGGCGACATCACCGCTCTACTCAGGGCCTATCGGTATGGTCATGCGCTGTTGTGGGACGAGTGGGACGAGCACGTCGTACAGCGGGTCACCGATGTTGAGCGCCTCCATGATGTCCTGGCGATATCGTCCAAGCACATCTTTCGGTTCATCGATCGGTCCTGCGAACGCCTCGTCAGCTACTACCACGACCGTTGCGGTGTACGACCGCCCTCCGTGCCGTCGGCGGCTGAGACCATCCGAAGTCTTCTGCAAGATGACACGCCCGTCGACGAGACATTCGCTTCTGCGGTGTTGCAGTACGATATCCGTGGATACCACGTCGCGCTGGTACTTTCGCCGCTCGCGGCCGGCCGAGACCTGGGAGCTGCCACGAACGCACTGGCCAACGCCGCGTGCGCAACATCCGCGGTGATGCTGCCGGTGGGTGACGGCACTATGTGGTCGTGGCTGAGCTGGCCGAGCCCACCCGATATGGACCGACTCGCGCGCGTGCACGACACGCCGACGACGGATCTCGTGGCCGGAATGGGCGAGATTGGCCGGGGACGTTCGGGGTTCGCCCGATCCCATCGGCAGGCACGCGACGCCGAACGGGTCGCTCGACTGAACGGCAGTGTGCACGGCGGTGTCGTCCGCCACCGGGACGTGGAACTCGCCGCTGTACTCTGCAGCGACATCGACCGGTCTCGGAGCTTCGCAGATGATCGCCTGGCCGCACTGGCCAATAATGATCCGGCCACCGAGAGGTTGCGCGAGACACTTCTGGTCTATCTCGACAACGGCTGCCGCCAGTCGCGGACTGCGGAGATTCTGCACGTCCATCGCAAGACCGTCGGCTACCGACTCGCGCAAGTCGAGGCTCTACTGGGTCGGGCACTGGCCGACAACGTGATAGAAGTGGGAGCCGCCTTACTGATCGCGCAGACCCTACAAGCAGGCCGGCCGCAATAGAGCCAACCCTGATCTATCGCGTTAGGGGCCGAACAGGGTCTGATCAACGAGCAGCGCAACCTGCAACCCGAAGGTGTCCTCGGACAGCGGCCGTCCGAGTAGCTCCTCGGCCTGGTTGAGCCGATAGGCCACCGTTTTGTGATGCACGTGCAGTGCTGCGGCGGCCCGGCCGCGACTATGCCCATTCGCGAGCAACGCGCGTACCGTGGCACGGAGTCGTTCGCCGGTCTCATCACGTCTGGCCAGACCACCAAGGCGCGCGGCGACCAGTGCGCGAGCCCGGTCCGGGTCGCCACAGAGTATGGCGGCGATCTCGATGTCCCGGTGCCGCACCACGCCCGCTTCGGGATGCTGCGCGAGCCGTCGGACCCGCTCGGCCTCCCGGGCCTGTGCAAGCGACCGCCGGAACCCCCCTCTCCCCTGACCGGGTTCGCCCATCCCGGCGAGCACACCGGTGAGCCGAACACCGGCAATCTCGGCCAGTTGGTCGGCACTGGGTACGGCGGGAAATCCGAGCCAGCCCCACCAACTGCTGGATCCGGAGGCGATGACCAACGCCGGCACCGGTGCCGCCGCGAGCAGGCGGTCGAACTCCCGGCGCACGTCGGCCACGTCGGCGAGCGGCGCGACGACCAACGCCACATGATGTCGCGTCAGCTCATACGTCAGGGCTGTACTAGCTGCGGTGAGATCGACCGGGTCGGATCCCAGCAACCGGTGTACCACCTCGTAGCGGTCACCCGATCGCGTTGAGCGGTTGTCGGGCCCAGGAGCCGTGGCACTGTCCACGATCCGGCGGCTAGCTTGGTCGATGAAATCGAACAGGTGCGCCGAGGAGATCCGCAGGACCGCCGACAGCAGTTCCGGTTGGCGAATCTCGGCGTAGACATGCTCACTCCACAGTCGCCACAACAGCTGGTGGCCAACCCGGTAGGCCCTCAGCAGATGGGTGACGTTGCCGCCGGCGGCGGTGAGGTTATCCAGCAGGTCCCGGGTACCGGAGGGCGGCTCGATGGTGGTCGGCGTGACTCCAAAGCCGAGCGTCGAGAGCATCGCGCCGATGTTCTGATCGGTGCTCTCCTGCACTACAGCGACAGCATCCGGGACACCGGCAGGCGCCAGCTCTGGCACCACCTGCAGGACGCGCTCGGTGACCTCTGCCGAGATGACACCCACCCTCGGAAGCAGTTCACGCGCGAGCCTTCGCACCTCGTCAGTACCCGATTCAGTACTCCGCATCAGATAAATATGGCACCCAATTTTGGATAGTTGAGGGGTTTGAATCACTTTTGGAGCCTGACGACTGTCCCAGTCGCGGAAGGATGCAACGGATCTCTTGCCGCTGAGCCCTAGCCGGTCCCGCCCTCAACGCAGCACGCTCATCTCATGAGCATCACATTCGACCAAATCAAGAAGGCCTACGCGGAGGAGGTCGAGCGAGGCCGCAACCGCTCCCTCGACTCCGCCGACCAGCTGCCGCTGAGCTACCAGGAAGTCACTCCGGCTTGGCTGACCGCCGTGCTGGCCGCAGCTGCCCCCGGCGCGCAGGTGCTGTCCCACCGCTTCGGAACAGCCGACGAAGGCACTTCGAGCCGTCGGCATATCTATCTGACTTGGAACGACGCGGGTGTAGAAGCAGATCTCCCGGCAAGTGTGTTCTGCAAGAGCACGATGAGCCTGGCCAGCCGGTACCTGTTGGGCATGAACGGCGGCATCGCCGCCGAGGCGGTCTTCTACAACAGCGTGTTACCCACCCTGGACATTCGGACACCGCAGCCCTTGTTCGCCCGATACGACCCAAAGACGTTCAACTCGGTGATCATCATGCACGACCTCGCCGACCAGGTCACCTTCGGTGCACATGAGCTCGATTTGAGCCTGGAGCAAGCCCGCAGCCAACTGCGCCTGCTGGCCCGGCTGCACGCAAGGTACCTGGACAGCCCGGAGCTGAACACCTCTCTGCACGAGTTCAACGACTGGGAGGATTACTTCTCGATTACCGTGGAGGCAGCCGGGTTCGGGCCGGCTTGCGCGCGTGGGTTCGCGATGGCCGAGGACGTGATCCCGCCGCGCCTGTTCGCCCGGGCCGACGAAATCTGGCCGGCGACACTGCGCAGCGTCGAACAGCACCGCTACCTGCCGCGCACCCTCATCCATTCCGATGTGCACCTGAAGAACTGGTACATCGACGCCGACGGGGAGATGGGCCTCAACGACTGGCAGTGCTCCTGTAAGGGCAACTGGGGCCGCGATCTGGCCTACACACTTTCCACCGCTCTCACACCGGAAAACCGCCGTGTCTGGGAGCGAGACCTGGTGGCGTACTACGTTGAACAGCTGCACAACGCTGGTGCGCCGAGGGTCGAGTTCGCCACTGCATGGCAGCTGTACCGGCAGAACCTGTTCTCCGCACTGGCCTGGTGGACCGGCACGCTTGGCCAGCCACCGGAGGCGCCGGCGATGCAGCCTCCGGCAAGTTCGCGAGAGTTCATCCGGCGGATGTCCGCCGCCATCGATGACCTGGACGCCCTCGACAGCTTCACCTGAACGGTGGTGCCGCAACGGCAGGGACCATCAGATTCCGCATTATGGTCCTACCATTGCAATGATCGCGGTAATGTGCCTGATGGCAGGGGAACACATCCGACGATCCCACCCACGATCCCAGGGAGCTGACAGATGAAGGCAGCGGTCATCGGCGGCGGTCCCGCCGGATGCGCGGCGGCGTACACACTGCGTAAGCAGGGCCATGAAGTGGTGATGTTCGAGGCACAGGACCACGTGGGCGGACGGACCAGCCAGGTACTCAAGGACGGGTTCAACCTCGGCTCCGGCGCACTGTTCCTAATGGGCGGGATTTATCCGCGCACCAACGCCCTACTCAAGGAACTGGGACGCTACGCCGAGTTGGTGCGCTGGGACGCCACCACCGAGGTGATCGACGCCGACGGCCGTCGCTACACCGCAAAGTTCGACGAGGTGATGAGCTTTCTGCGGATGCCGGCGCTGTCATGGAAGGACAAACTGCGGATCGCGGGAGGGCTGGCTAAGCAGCTGGTCACCGCCGGCCCAAAGAGTTGTTTCGACGGCGCCGAGCTGGCCCGCCACGACCCCGGCGAGAATCTGGAGACCTGGTCGCGGCGGGTGCTGGGCGAGCGCGGCCACAACTACATCACGGTGCCCTACATGGGCTTCCTGTACGCGGTGCCGATGAGCTGGCTCTCCCCGGCGTTGTTCCACGCGGTGGTCAAGCAGTTCTATCGGCTGTCACTTTCGGTGCCCCCCAACGGGGTGGGCGAGGTCTGCGACTGGCTGATCGAGGGCAGCCCCGGGCTGGACCTACGGCTGTCCGCTCCGGTTGAGCAGATCACCAAAGCCCACGATGGTTACGCCGTGTCGGCGGCCGGCCAGACGCACACCGTGGACGCGGTGATCGTGGCGGCGGAGCCCGGGGTGGCGGCCGATCTGCTGACCGGACTGGCCTCGGAGACCTCGACTAAGAAGCTACGGGACTGCCTGTACTCCGACTATGCCCACGTTCAAGTGTGTTACAGGCGCAATCCCTGGCCGAACCATGCTGCCAGCGTGGCACTGCCGGCCAACATGGAACGCGACTGGGGCGCCTGCGTGCTGCTGAGCAAACGCCAACCCACCGCCGTCCCAGCCGGCGGCGAAGCCGTCGGGGTGTACTTCTACACCCCACCTCTGGAGCACCTGAGCGATGACGCGATTATCAAATCCGCCCTGGACGCCGTGCACGAGGTCTATGGGCCGGCCCCGGAGCCGGATTTCGTTGAGCTGTTTCACTACCGGCGCGGTCTGTCCATCGCCGACCCCGGCCACTACGGCCGGCTCGACAGCCTGCACGCGGAGATGCCGCCCGGCATCTACCTGGCGGGCGATTACTTCGCGCACGCCGGGGTGGAGGCGGCCATCTTCAGCGGTGAGTTAGCCGCGAACCGGCTCACCCAGGCCCACCACCGCGGTCATGCGAATTGACCTACGTCGTCGAATCGCCGATGCGTGAGATGGATGTGCGCACCGGCGGGCCGATCGCGGCGAATCGGCTCGCGAGACGCCGCAATCACCCGCACGTCGAATGCCCGATACGGATCAACATCAACAGCGCCCTGGAACGGCTCGGCCGCGGTCGGATCGGCTGAGCTGATCGAGGCGAGGGCACCGAAGGAGCTTGTCGCGGCGTGCGGACTCACCAAAGCAATGCTGTCCGCCGTGCGCCGCTCCCGCTGGGTACCACTCCAACTTTTTCCCCGCGATGACTGGGCCCCGAGACCGAGGTATTTCGGGACTACTTCAGGAGCGATGCAGAAATCCCGCTGGCGAACCTGTTGGCCGAGACCGACATAGTCCGGCGTCGAACCGCGGTACTCATCGACGACTCCCTCGTCGGTAATCGGGCATTCACACCGATCATCGAGATCGCGCGCCCCGGGGTACGTCGCCGCCCTCATCCTCATCGAAGGACGCAACCGCGCGGCAACGCGAGGTCATCGACCTCATGCAACGAGGGTTGTCGAACACCGAGATCGCGGAGCGACTCGTGCTGAACGTGCCGACGGTCAAAAGCCACGTGCGTGCGGTGCTGTGAGCCAGCGGCGCCGTCAAACGTCCCGACGCGCTAACCCGATTCGCCCGCGACCAACGCTATCCAGAGACCCCACCGATTCCATTTGTCACCCCATTCAGCGGGGTAAACCACTCATTGGGATGAGGACGGGCAGGCAAGCGATACGTACGTTTGCCACAGAACCTGGTCGCGCTGCGCGCAATCAGCCTGGCTTTACCGCGAGAAGAGGACATGCTGATGAGCACGATCATCGAGAAGGCGGACGTCGTCATCGTCGGGGCCCGGTGCGCGGGCAGCGCGGCCGCCGTGCCACTGGCGCGGGCGGGACACAAGGTGATCGTCCTCGACAAGGCGCGGTTTCCGTCCGACACGTTGTCAACCCACGTGCTGGTGCCCAACGGTGTGCAGGAACTTCAGTTCATGGGTGCGCTGCCCAAAATTCTGGCTCTTGGACCGTCGAAGAGCCGACACTTGACCGTCCAGGACGGCGACGTGCAGATCAGCGAGCGGTTCAGGCCGTTCTCCGGCATCGACTACGGACTCTGCATCCCGCGCGTTCTGCAGGATGCGGCGCTGGTTGAAGCCGCCCGGGAGGCTGGGGCCGAGGTCCGCGAACACACCAAGGTCGAAGATGTCGTCTGGCGGGACGGCCGCGCAGCCGGAGTGTACTACCGCGACCGCGACCGCGACACCGAGCACGAGATCCAGGCGACGCTGGTCATCGGCGCCGATGGTCGGCGGTCCCGCATCGCCGCGGAGGTCGGCGCGTGGACGCCCTACCGGGCCTCGAAGAACGGCCGGGGCTTCGTGTTCCGCTATGTCGACGACCCGCTGGGGGCGGCCGCGCCCGACGCGTTCCAGATCCCCCGTTCGCACAGCGATCATGTCCTGGTGCTGCCCTCCTGCCCCGCCGGCCGGACCGTCGTGGTGAACATGGTCGACGCCACTCAGCTCGCCGATTACCGGGCCGATCCGGATGGATGCTGGCAGCGCATGATCACCCGCAACCCGGCGCTGGAGGCAAGAGTCGGAGGTGCAACCAACCTCAGCAAGATGCGTCAAACCGCTGATCTTTCGTCGTTCTACCGGCGCGCCTCGGGTCCGGGCTGGGCGCTGGCCGGCGATGCGGGCCATTTCAAGGATCCGGTGACGGGTAACGGGATGCGCGACGCGCTCAAGTTCGGCCGGCTACTGGGTGAACAGGCCGCCACCACCCTGCACGACCCCAAGGAGCTCGACGGCACGCTGCGCGACTGGGAAGCCGCTCGCGATGCGGACACGATCTCCACCTACCACTGGGGCAACCGTGAGTCGCGACCCGGCTCGACCAGCCCCCTGGTACGGGAGGTTCTGCGTACCTTCGTCGGAGACGACCGGCCCAGCTTGTCGGACACCTTCAACAGGGCCCGTCCCGTCGAGTCTGTCATCGGCCCGACCCGCCTAGTCACCGGGCTGCTTCGAGCCTGGCGGGCCCCCGGCGCCGACCGGCGTGCGATCATTCGGGAACTTTGGACCGAACTGCCGCTGGAGGTCTCGCTTCGGCGTCACCGACTGCTCGACGGGTTCCGCTCGACCCGTCCAACCGCGACCGAACGCGACGGATGGGACGTCGGGCCAACCCCCAATGCACCGTCGTATCGCCGCGCGTCGACCGTGCCCAACGAAGCCGTGCCGCCATCGGTGGCCGATGCCGTGTTGAGCCAGCCGGGTCTGACTGCGTGACCGGCCATTCCCTGCCGGATCGACACCCACTCAACCCGACATCTCTTACCCGCGAAGGAGTCTCCTGAGCACCAGTCTTCCCAGCGCAGCCGCCGGGCTGGTATATAGGGATGTTTGTCAAGTCCCAGGGTGAAGCGGGTGCCACGACCGTCGTCATGGCAGCCGCTTCGCGACCAAGTGAATGCGGGTTGTCGAGCGTGTCGTATCGCCGCGTATATCAAATCTGATTTAGGCGGGTTGGTTACCGCAGCGCTGATTGCCGGCATCCCCGCAGGTGGGCGGCCAAAGGGGCGGCGGCACAGCGTCGCCGCAGCGCCACGCCCGGGCGGTACGGGGGCGGCGATGCCAGGCCGCCTCCACCAGCAGGCGACGAGCGTGCCCGTTGCCGGTCTTGGTGATGCCGCCCTGGTTGCGTGAAGGTGGCCGAGGAGTACTCCGAAGGCACCAGCCCGAGGTAGGCCCCGGTGCTGCGGCCGGCCAACCGGTCCCAGTCACCGATCTCGACCGCCAATCCGAACGCGGTCAGCGTCGCGACGCCACGCAAGCAGCACAAGCGAGACACCACCGGGGTGAACTCCGAATTGGCGGCCATGGCTTCGACGGCGTCGTCGAGGCGTTGGCGCCGATCCCGGCAGGCCAGCATCGCGTCGCAGGCGCTGTCGTAGGCCAGTTGCAGACCGGGTGCATCGAAGCGTTGCTGCTGCAGCCATAGCTCGTGCTTTCCTGTCCAGGCGTTCCCGCCGCTGTAGACGGTCCCTTGCCGCAGCAGCAGTTTCGACACTCGATGCCGTGGGGTCATCAGATCACCGCGGCAGTCCTCGCGGGCTCGCACCAGATCCCGGGCCGTCTCTTGGGTCACGGTCGGAACCCGCACCTCGACAATCTGGCCCAAGTACAACAACCGCGCCAGATGCGCGGCATCGCGGGCATCGGTCTTGACCCGATCCCCAATGAACACCCCATGGCTGACGACAGCCTTCCCGCGCCGAAGGACCTCACCGAGTCCTCGGCGCTGATCGTGGGAGGTGCCGCAGGCGTCGGACTCGCCTCGGCCCGTGCCCTCGTCGCGGCAGCCGTTCCGCGGATCGTGATCGCCGAACGCGGCCAACTGGCGACGAAGTCGATCGCCGAACTTGTTGCGACCGCACACTTTATCGCCGCAGACGCCACCGACCCAGAAGCCGCGGCCACCATCACCGCCGAGGCCGAGCAGATCCTTTCAGGTATCGACATTTTGATGTGCACCACCGCCGCCGATATTCGTCCGGAGCTGTTCATCAACATCCCGACCGCCGACATCGGCCTCGGCATCGCCCAACTGGCGCTGCCGTCGATGCATCCGGCCAGCGCGGTGCTACCCGGGATGCGCAGCCGCCGCGGCGGCGTCACTGAACGTGGCATGGGATGCGACCAAGAGCGCCACTCCAGGCGAAGCGGTCATCGGCGCTGCCGAAGCCGCTATCGTGATGTTCACCCGGGCCATCGCCATCGAGGAGAAGCGCTACGGCGTCCGCGCCAACGCAATGACACCCTCGGTGGTCTACGGCACCGCCTCAACCGAACGCATCACTGCTGCCGACGGCTTCAGCAGCAAACTGTTCGACCGCGCAGCCCAGCAAGCTCACCTCGGTGTGGACCGCCGACGACATCGCGGCGCTGGTGGTATTTTTGTCCAGCCTGGCCGTGGCGCGGTTGACCGGGCAGACCATCGGGGTCGACGGCGGGATTTCCGCGGCATAGATCGGGACCGGCCATGCCGATGACCTCAATGGCGGCAACGGATTTCATTACACGGCTTTGATCGCGCGGTACCGGTCGGCCCAGGAGCGTGCCGACACGGCAGCGGTGGGCGCGGCGCGATCGAAGCCGTGCGGGCATCCGGGGCGAACGTATAACTCGGCCGACACGCCCGCACGGCCCAGGTTGCGCGCGTACCGGATGCTCTCGTCACGGAAGACGTCCAGCTCGCCCACGTCGATGAAGGCAGGGGCGAGGCCGGCGAAATCTGTCAGCCGCGATGGCGCAATAAGCGCTGAGACGTTCTTGCCTCCCCGGTCCGCACCGAGCAGGGCGTTCCATCCGGTGTAGTTGTTGTCGTACGTCCACGTCGTGAATGGCGCGATCTCCGGGTCCGGTTCGATGTTGCGGTCGTCCAGCATCGGGTAGATCAGGATCTGCTTCGCCACCGATATACCGGCGTCGCGCGCCGCGATAGCTACTCCGGCAGCGACGCCGCCGCCGCCACTGTCGCCCATGAGCGCGATTCGCGCCGTGTCCACGCCGAACTCATCGGCCCGCTCCACGAACCAGGTCAGCGCGGCAAAGCCGTCGTCCACGAGGGTTGTATCAGCGCACTCCGGAGCCAGTCGGTAGTCAACGGACAGGAACGGGATACCGGTGTCCTGCACATACTTTGACACCAGACGGTCGTACAGCGCGACCGACCCGCACACCATCCCGCCACCGTGGAAGTACACGACTGCGGAGCCGGCCGCCGGCCGCTTGCTGGTGTACCAGCGCACCGTGATGTCTCCGTCCAGGGCCGACACCACATGGTCTGCGGTCAACACGTCGGGCGAGTCGGGTTCCGCCGAGTCCATCAGCTGCAGCGTCATATTGACTGCGTCGCGCAACGCAATCGCGTCTCCCCGCGGCGTAGCCGGGACTATACCCCCGGCTTCCGTTGCTGCAGCGACAACCGCAGCGACGTCAGCATCCAGGATGAATGGCAAAGCCACCTCCGTTCGTCACGCAACGCGCTCAGAAGTGGCGCGGGAAGGGCCCAAAGTCGGGATCACGCTTTTCCAGGAACGCGTCGCGGCCTTCGACTGCCTCGTCGGTCATGTAGGCCATCCGGGTGGCCTCACCGGCAAACAGCTGCTGGCCAACCAGACCATCGTCGATCAGGTTGAAAGAGTACTTCAACATCCGTTGCGCCTGAGGTGATTTCGCGTTGATCGCCGCCGCCCACTCCAGAGCGACGACCTCCAGGTCGGTGTGGTCAACAACTTCGTTGACCGCACCCATCCGATGCATCTGCTCGGCGGTGTAAGGCCGACCCAAAAAGAAGATCTCCCGGGCAAATTTCTGGCCCACCTGCCGCGCCAGGTACGCCGACCCGTAGCCCCCGTCGAAGCTGCCGACGTCGGCGTCGGTCTGCTTGAACCGGGCGTGCTCACGACTGGCCAACGTCAGGTCGCAGGTTGAGTGCAGGCTGTGCCCACCTCCGGCAGCCCACCCGTTGACCACGCAGATCACCACCTTGGGCATGAAGCGGATCAACCGCTGCACCTCCAGGATGTGCAGCCGGCCGGCCCGCGCCACATCGACGGTGTCCGCGGTGACACCGGTGGCATACTGATACCCGGTGCGCCCACGGATTCGCTGATCACCGCCCGAGCAGAATGCCCAGACACCATCTTTGGGGGACGGCCCGTTGCCGGTCAGCAGCACTACCCCGACGTCCGGGGACATCCGGGCGTGATCGAGCGCGCGGTAAAGCTCATCAACGGTGTGCGGCCGGAACGCATTACGGACCTCGGGACGGTTGAACGCCACCCGCACCGTCGGCTGCGGCGTGCCGTCGACAGCGACGTGGCGGTGATAGGTGATGTCGGTGAGGTCGGTGAGCCCGTCCACTGGACACCACGCTGCGGGATGAAACGGACTACCGCTCACCGTCATCGGCGGTTCCGCCGAGAGGCGTGCTGGGCGTCGTCCAAGTACAGTGCGATCGCTTCCGAACGGTTGATGGCTCCGATCTTGCGAAGGATCCTCTTCACGTGTGTTTTGACCGTTTCTACTGTGATGACAAGTTCGTCGGCGATGTCGGCATTGGAGGCCCCCAGGATCAGTCTTTCGAACACTTGCCGTTCACGATCGGACAGGTTGGACACCAACGCGGAGTCCGCCGCCATCGTCGGGGTCTCAACACCGTCGTCGTGGCCACCGGCGAGGTTGATCGCCGCTGAGGCGATCCGGTCTGCTTCCTCGCTCAGCCGCGCCGCTGCCCGGGCGATCGATACCCGTTGGTGTTGTACCCGTTCGGAATTCATCATCCGCTCATACAGCAGCGAATAGGCGGAGGCGAACGCGTCGAGCACGTCATTGTCACCGACAGAGACACCACCACGGCTGCTGCGGGTGACGTGCAACAGCGCGACCACCTGGGCTTTGGCGATGACCGGCGCGACGAGATACTCCGTGGCGCCGAGCAACTCCCCGTACCCGTCCGTGGCGGGTATTTCGCCCGCCTTGGTCTGGATGGTTTGACGCAACCGGATGCAGTCTGCCTCGGGCATGCATTCCCGGCGCGCGATCACGGTGGGCCCCCCAAACCCGTGATGGGATTCCTCGACGACAAATCCATCGTCTTCGATGAATGACAACAGCGCATTGTCGAAGTCGAGCGCCTCGCGTAGTTCAGTGCAGGCCTCACGGCCCAACCGCGGCAGCGATTCAGCCTCCTTCAACCGCCGGATGACAGCGGTCAATGAACGCACCGCACCAATGCGGTCAGCGGCTCTCATCTGACGCGCCTCAACCTGCTGTTGCAGACACGCGGCCAAAGTGCTCCGCGCTTCGGCCGAACCTCGAGGGCCACTCAAAAATTGATCGGTGGTCGTGGTCGACATGGTGATGGCCTCGTCGAGGGTGGTTGCATCACCGGCCCGGGGCATACCCATCGCCCGACACAGCTGCCCATCGAGGTGATTGAGCCTGGCCACCATCGCCTGGGAATTCACCGCGATCCTCCGGCATCAGCAGTGGCCATGCCGGAATAGACCGCGACCGCGGCGGCCCTGCTGGACGTATTGAGCTTTTTGGCGATACGTTTCAGATGAGATTTCACCGTCCCCTCCGAGATCACCAACGACCGGGCGATCTGGCCGTTGGTCGCCCCGGTCGCCACATGCTCCATGATCTCGTGCTCCCGCGCGGTCAATGAAGCAGCAGTAGTTTGATCGCACGGATAGCGGTCGTCGGGACGCCGTCCAAATCCGGACCCGGAACTTGACCACGGCCGTGGCCGTACCGGCGATTGGTTCGACATCTGAAGCAGTCCGTCGACTGTGCCGCACAGATTGTCGACTTCGATTCGTTGCCGGGCAGCCTTCTCTTCGAGCACCGCGCTCTCGAACGCCACGGCCAGGCACTCGGCGAACGTCTCCAACTGCTCCAGGTGCTCCGTCGTCACCATCACGCGGGTGCCCGGGCGATCGGCGTGCAGCATCCCGATTGCCCTGCCGTGCACGGTAATCGGGGCGGCAACGTAGCCGAAGCAATCGGCGACCTCCACAAGCTCCTTGAATGTGCGCTTATCGTCCATCGGCTTGGCAACACAGGCGCCGGACCGCTTGCGAACCAACTCCGTCTCCAGCGGAGCGACCGCGAGCGAAATGCGGGCGCCGTCGACGTATTCGAGGAACCGTCGCGATTGTGAGTCGGGGTCACAGTCGATATACAGACGCTCTGGCAGCCACAGCGAGCCCCGCACGGTGGAGATCATCGTCCGGTTGAAGGCCAGCTCCCGACTCAACACTTCGGGTGCCGCATAGATCATCTCGCAGGGCGGTAGCCCCCGCAAGCCCCCCAGCGCGTTACGGATTTCCGACAACGATCGCACCCGCCGAAGCAGGTCGCGGTCGATCAGGTCGCAACGCAACCGCAATACCGTAATCAGCAGTTCGATAGTTGCCACCGACTCATCCGCCGGATCGGGCGACAGCGCAATCTTGCTCTCAAGATGCTGCCGCAGCTCTTCCAATTGGGACCCCAGCGTCGTCGGCGTCAGTTGCGGCGGCGGCAGACCGAGATGGTCGGCGACCATCCCCACGACTACCTCGGCGCGCTCAAGCAACCCCGAATCTTCCGTGCCGGCCCCAATAGCCACTTGCGAAACCACCACCGCAGACCCCTCTCCCCATTAGCGGTCAGACCATTGAACCAAAGCATACCCCACGTGTTGTGTTGCTCACAACCGTCGCAGAACGTGCCACCGATCACGGCCCACGGCATCGTAGTTCACGTGGCTGAATATTATCGGCTATGCCCTTACCATATGGCTTAATAGAATGGTCAGTCCAACTTGGAGGTGAACTTGCACGCTGTAGTCATGCACGAATTCGGCACCGCCACAGTGCTACGTCCGGGCGCCTATCCCGACCCGCCCGTCCGGCCGGGCTGGGTGACCGTGGCGCTACGCGCCAGCGCGCTGAACTGGCATGACGTCCTGGTACGCCAGGGGTGTTATGGTTCGCCACTGCCGCACGTCATCGGCGCCGACGGCGCCGGAGTGCGCACCGACACCGGGGAACACGTAGTCGTGCTGCCGTCACTGAACTGGGGAGCCCGCGACGACGCTCCGGGGCCCGATTTCGAGATTCTCGGCGACCACACCCCCGGCACCTATGCCGAGTTGGTCAGCGTGCCGGCCAACTGCCTGGCCGCCAAGCCGGCGGGCATGAGTTGGACCGAGGCCGCAGCGCTGCCGCTGGTGGGGGTGACGACCTACCGGGCACTATTTGTCCGAGGCCGCTTGCGATCAGGTGAGTCGATGCTGGTGGTCGGCGCCGGGGGCGGGATCGCCACCATGGCAGTGGCCCTCGCGGTCGCGGCCGGAACCCAGATCACGGTGACCTCTTCCTCCACCGAGACTATCGAGCGCGCGGTGGCCGCGGGGGCTCGGGGAGGCGTCCTACACACCGAGGAGAGCTGGCCTGAGCAAGCCCGCGCCCTCTCACCGGAGAGCGCCGGCTTCGATCTGGTGCTCGATCCCGTCGGCCGCTGGAGCGAGTCCGTGCGCACGTTGCGCCCTGGAGGGCGGCTTGTGGTGCTGGGCGCGAACGCCGCACAGACCGCCGCAATGGACATCCGCAGCTTCTACTTCGGTCAATTCGATCTGCTCGGAACAACCATGGGCAGCAACCGAGACTTCGCCGGTCTACTGGACATGATCGACCGGTGTTCAGTACGCGCACCGACAATCGAGCGAGAGTTTTCGCTCGACCAGGCCGCCGAAGCACACCAACACCTTGAACGTGGCAGCACATTCGGCAAATGCGTTCTGACCCACGACTAGGAGACCGACCATGAGCGAATCCCCCGACCTGGTCAGCTACCGACTCGACCCCGCCGATCCCACCGATGCCGACCCCGTCGGCCCGCAGGTGGCCTACCTGATCCTGGACGACCCGGCGCGGCGCAATGCGTTGTCCGATGCGCTGCTGGATCAGCTGGGCGCATTGCTGCAGCGCGCCGCATCCGACCCCCGGGTGAGGGTCATCGTGCTGACTTCGTCTCACCCACGAATCTTCTCTTCCGGCGGCAACCTCGACGCCTTCGCCGACAATCGAGCGACGATCACCAAGTACGCGGGGCTGGCGCGCTTTCCCACGCTGTACCGCACCCTCACCGCTATCGACAAGCCAGTCGTCTGCGCCGCCAACGGTGACGTACTTGCTGGTGCGCTCGGTATCGCCTTGGCCTGCGATCTCGTGATAGCCAAGGAATCCATCCGGCTGGGTTGCCCGGAGATCAACGTTGGCGCCTTCCCATTCATGATCTCGGGGTTGATCTTCCGTGCCACCGGCCGGCTGATCGCCAATGAGCTGATGATGACCGGCCGACTGATCAACGCCGCGGAGGCTGCCGCTGCCGGGTTGGTCAACACGGTGGTGCCCGATGCTGAGTTCGATGACGCCGTGACCCGGTTGGTCTCCGACATCGCCGGCAAATCACCGTTGCTACTCGGCATGGGCAAGCGGGCGTTGGCTGCGACCCGCGACCTGCCGCTGGATTCAGCGCTCGATTATTTGCAGGCCCAACTCGCGCTGGCCTTCACCACCGACGATCTCGTCGAGGGCGTGCGGGCATTCAAGGAAAAGCGCTCGCCACAGTGGCGCAACACGTGACCGCACGCTGCGCACCGCAAAGGGTTGCTCTTTCGGTCTGACCATTCTATTATCTGGACAATTGATGCCTCCGGTGCGCGGCCGGACGGCGGGTACCGAGAACCGAGGGAGCCCGATGAAGCCCAGCCCCTACACCGAACGCTATAGTCCGCGCGAGATCCGCGACTACTACGAGGCTGGGCTGTGGACACCCGAGACATTCCACGACTTGATTGTTCGGCAAGCCGCGGAGAACCCGGATAAGGTGTTCGCGACCGACGGAACGCGGTCGCTGACGTTCCGACAGCTCTTGGACGCCACCCAGCGGCTGGCCGTTGGTCTGCATCGGCAAGGGTGGCGGGCCGGCGACACCGTCGCCGTGCAGCTGCCGAACTGGGTGGAGTTCATCCAGGTGCTCGCTGCGTTGTCCCGACTGGGCGTGATTGCGGTCCCTATCATGCCGATCTACCGTCGCGAAGAAGTCGGCCACGTGCTGTCCAACGCGGGGATACGGGCGGTGTTCGTCCCCGCCATGTACAAAAAATTTGACTACCTGGACATGTATCTCGCTCTGCGCCAAAATCATCCTGACCTCACGATCGTCATCGTTCGGCCGGATGCCACAGCCGAAGCCGCCGCCGCGACTGACGACAGGGTCTTCAGCCTGCCCGAACTGGAGGCCGACACCGACGACGACAGCGCTCGCGCCGAACTCGGCGCTCCACCGAGTGCAGACGACCCGTTCGTCATCGTCTACACCTCGGGAACCACGTCGCGGTCCAAGGGTTGCGCGCACACCTTCAACACTTACTGTGCGGGCTCGCGCCAACTGATCACACCGTTCGACTACACAGCGGACGACGTCCAATTCGGGCCCTCCCCCGTCGCCCACACCACCGGGCTGGTCACCAGCGTGCTGGTGCCACTGCTCGCCGGGGCCTCGACACACCTGATGGCCGAATGGGATCCGGTCCGCGCAGCCGAGGAGATCCAGCGCTTCGGTTGTACGGCGGCGGTGACCGCCACTACGTTCTTAAGCACCCTGCTCTCGGCCTATGACCCCGAGCACCACGACCTGTCCACGTTGCGGTTGTGGACCTGTGCGGGCGCACCGATCCCCAGTGCCGTCGTCGAGCAGGCCCACGCGACCCTGCCCAACCTCAAGGTGCTCAGCCTGTACGGGCGCAGTGAAAACCTGGTTACCACAACGTGTTCCGTCATGGATGACGAGTCGCGGACGCTGTCCTCGGATGGTGCCGCCATGCCCGGTTCCGAGATAAAGGTCGTCGATATTGACGGCAACGCGCTTCCAGCGGGCACCGAAGGCGACATCGCCTACCGCGGCCCCGCCCACATGATCGAATATCTTGGCGATCCCGCCGAGACCGCCGCACTGCTCACCGCCGACGGGTTTTCCCGCTCGGGCGATCTGGGGGTGATGACCGAGGACGGCTACGTCCGGGTCACCGGCAGGACCAAGGACATCGTCATACGTGGCGGGATGAACATCAGCGTCCGGGAGATCGAAGAGAACCTTGCCCGTCATCCCGCACTGCTGGCATCTTCAGTGGTTGGGATGCCCGACGAGCGGCTCGGCGAGAAGGTGTGCTGCTACGTGGTTACCGCTCCCGGACACGCTACCCCGACCGTCGACGAACTGCGCGAATACCTGCTGGGACACGGTATGGCGATCCAAAAGACGCCGGAAAGGGTCGTCGCCGTCGACACCCTGCCGATGACGGCAACGGGCAAGGTGCTCAAACACGAATTGCGCAATGACATCAAGCAACGTCTCGATGCCGAAAATGCACGCACCAACGGGATGGCAGGTCCGCACTGATGGAGCTCAAAGACAGCACCGCCGAAGCACAATTCCGCGCCAAGGCGCGCACGTGGCTGAATGACTCCGTGTCGCAGCTCGGCGGAGAAGAGCCGGCTCGCCTGGAGGACAAGCTCGAATACTGGCGCACCTGGCAGCGACTGCTTTACGACGCCGGGTATGCCGGGCTGTCTTGGCCGGTCCAGTATGGCGGGCGCGGGGCCGACGCCAAGCTGCGAGCGATATTCAACGAGGAACTCGATCGAGCCGGTGCCCCGGAGCGGCTCAACATCATCGGCGAGGACTTCGCCGGCCCCACCATTATCGAGTTCGGCACACCCGCCCAACAAGAGCACTATCTGCGGCCGATCCTCACCGGCGACGAACTCTGGTGCCAACTATTCTCCGAGCCGGAAGCCGGCTCGGACCTCGCTTCCCTGCGTACCACCGCCACCAGGGTCGAGGGCGGGTGGCGCATCCAGGGTCAGAAGATCTGGACCAGCCGCGCCCAACTGGCGTCACACGCGATCCTGTTGGCCCGCACTGGAGGTGGACCGCGGCATCGCGGAATCACCTACTTCCTGCTCGCCATGGACAGCCCCGGTGTGGAAGTACGTCCGCTGACGCACATGCTGGGCGAGGCCGAGTTCAACGAGGTCTTCCTCGACCAGGTATTCATCCCCGACGACGGTGTCCTCGGCGAGGTGGATGGCGGCTGGGCCGTCGCGATGGGCACCCTGGCGTTTGAACGGGTCGCCATCGCCACCGGCCGGGTAAACACGACCGGTGCGGTCCGGGATCTGATCCGTCAGATCGCGGT
>Ga0164242_10002476_pt1 | contig 21364 bp, 21 predicted proteins | sample OricomgcompostMG_FD_108783 | JGI IMG/M metagenome (GOLD analysis project Ga0164242, IMG submission 108783) | Miracle-Growth compost microbial communities from Emeryville, California, USA - Original compost - Miracle growth compost (MG) ... | reverse complement strand
GCGGCCCATCCCAATCTGACGCTGTTGACCGGGGCTTATGTGTCGCGGCTGGAAACCGATCCCAGTGGGCGGCGCGTCAGCGAGGTTTGCGTGACGCGCGGGGGACAGGAAGAACGATATCGCGCCGCCATCATCGTGGTGGCATGCGGCGCGCTGTCCTCGGCCCTTTTGCTGATGCGCTCGGCCAATGACCGCCATCCGGACGGCTTGGCGAACGGCTCCGGCCAGCTTGGGCGCAACTATATGCGGCACAACCAGTCCATCCTGATGGCCCTGATGTGGCAGCCGAACGAGACAATATTCCAGAAAACCCTGGCGCTGGCGGATTTCTATTTCCACAGCGATGACTGGGACTATCCGCTCGGGCTGATCCAGATGTGCGCCACGTCTCACGGCGCGCAGATCAGGGGCGAGGCGTTGCCCGAATGGCTTGGGTGGCTGCCGAAAACGCCGTTCGAAGAAATGGCGCGACATTCGATGGATTTCTGGCTGTCGAGCGAGGATCTGCCGCGCCCCGAAAACCGTATCTTCTACGATGGGAAGCGGGTGGTCCTGGATATCACGGAAGGCAATATGGAAGCGCATCATCAGCTGAAGAAGAAGCTCAAGCAGATTCTCGATGGCGCAGGCGACCATCCGCTGTTCCTGGAGCGCAATCTTTATCTCGGCAAGAATATCCCGATTGGCGGCACGGCCCACCAGGCCGGAACGGCGCGGTTCGGCAGCGATCCCGCGACCTCGGTTCTCGATCTGGATTGCAAGGCGCATGAGCTGGACAATCTCTATCTCGCCGACGCCAGCTTTTTTCCTTCCATCGGGGCGGTCAATCCGACCCTGACGATCATCGCCAATGCGCTGCGGGTGGCAGATCGGATCAAGGAGAGACTCTAGGCGATCGTCCCGCTGATTCCGCCATTGGCCGGGTAGAGGACCGAGCCTGCCGTTACTTTCGCGCCCGGCGTCAATCGGGCCGGTTCGACGCGGTCCTGGCCCATCAGATGGAAAACGTCCTCGCCCCGCGCAATCAGATAATCGGCCACGATCCGCCGATGACACCGCCACCAGACTGCCTCGGCGCACATCATCGCACAGCGCCGCGCACGGCCCTGCTGGATCATCTGTTCAAGGCCGGCCTGAAACCGCTCCGACAATGCATAATCGGCGTAGTTGTGAAAACTCTGATTGTTCCAAAGCCCGTTCACCTCCGGCGCGACCGTCTTTGATTTGGGCTGGCGGCCGCCCAGTTCGGCCAGATGTTCGTAACCGATCTGGAAAGCGGCGAGATGTTGCGGCAGCGCGTCCTGATTATAAGACGGATTGCTGCGGGACATGGGAATCCTTCGGATATCCGCCACCCATTCGACGCCGGCAAGCTGCAGCAGGTTCGTGAATTCCGCGATGCTGCGGGTGGAATGGCCGATGGTGAAGAACGGCAAACTCATTTCCGCAATTTTCGCAACGCCGAGCCCTTATGCGCCGCGATATGGTCGGTCTTGTCGCTTTGGATTTCATATTGCGGATCGGCGGCCGAGGCGCGGTGGGTGTGGCCTTTATAGTCGAAATCGGTGGTGTGAATCTTGACGATCACGCCGCTCACCCGGCCGGCCTCGGAATTCCAGCCGACATGGTCGCCAAGCTTGAATTTTTCGCGCATCGAAACCCCTTTCCGGCTGAAATCTTTATCACTTATCCCATGAAGAAGAAGGCAGTGGCGATGAGAATATAGACCCCGATCAGCAGCACCCCTTCGAACCAGGTGGTTTGCCCGTCGCTCGAAATGGCGTTGACGATGAAGGCGGTGCTGGCGACCGCGAACAGATCGAGGGAATCGGGAAATACCAAGGTCATCGGATTGCCGATTGCCCAGGAGGCGATCACCAGCAGTGGGGCGACCACCAGGGCGACCTGGATCGCCGAACCGACGCAGATGCTCATCACCAGACTCATCCGGTCCTTGCGCGCGAAGCTGACCGCCGCCAGCAGGTCGGAGGAGGTGCCGATCAGCGCCAGGGGAACCACCCCCAGGAACAGAAGCGGCAGACCCAGGCTGCTGGCCGTCTCCTGCATCGCATCGGCGATCATCTCGGCGCCGAAGGCGATGGCCGCCGTGGCGACCGCAAGCGTGGCCAGCGCCCGGGGAAGGCTCCAGATCGCGCCGTTGTTGACCTCCTCCTTCTCGGAGGAGAAAGCATTGGCGCGCGTGACCAGGGTATAGACGAGGCCACAGGCATAGAGCAGCAGCAGCACAACCGATATGGCCAGGCTCAATTCTTCGTTGCTGAGCGACAATTGCTGGCGGCTCGCGATCCTGCCCGAGGCGAGATTGAAGACCGCCGGCAGCAGCAGCGCCACCACCGTCAGGATCAGCATGCTGGAACGCACCCCGGCGCTCTTGCGGTCGAATTTCTGGCTCTCGAATTTGAGGCCGCCCACCAATATCGCGGCCCCAAGGCCGAGCAGGCTGGTGCCGATGATCGAGCCGACGATCTGGGCCCTGACAATGGCGGCGCCCCCCGAACGCAGCACGAAGAAGGCCAGCAGCAGTTCGGCGATGCTGCCGAAACTCACCGTCAGCAAGCCGCCGATCGCGGGTCCGGCATGAGCGGCGACATGCTCGGTCGCCCGGCGGATCCAGTCCGCCAGCGCCGCCACCGCCAGCGCGCCGGTGACGAAGATCCAGGCCGGATCGCTGTGCAGCGTGTATTTCAGCGCGGCGGCCATCGGCAGGAACAGCAGCAGCAAGAAGGGCAGCGCTGCCGAGATATTGAATCGCCCCAAAGCGCCGGCGCGATGGCTATGCGGCATCGGCGGTCACTTCACGAAGCGCGGCCAGGATCGCGGCGGCGACCGGCGTGGCGAGAATGATCCCGGGAAGCCCGAACAGGGCGGCGAAGGTCGTCTGCGCCAGGATGGTGACGGCGGGCGGAAGATCGACCGCGCGCCGCTGGATCATGGGAGAGAGGAAATTGCCTTCCAGCGTCTGGACGACAATAAACAGCGCTGCAACGGAAAGCGCCTGTTGCGGGCCTTGGGAGAAAGCGACCAGGATAGCCGGCGCCGCGCCCGCAAGAGCGCCGATATAGGGCACGAAATTGAGCAATGCGGCGATGAATGCCAGGATGAAAGGAAACGGCACACCCAAAAGCGCCAGTCCTCCGCCGATCAAGACCCCCACGACCAGCATGTCGAGCAACTGCCCTGCCAGCCATGATCGCAAGGAACGTGCGACCTGGCCAAGGATATGGCGGGCGCGGGAACGACGGCTCGGGGGAATAAGCCTGAGCGAACCGGCAATGTAGGAATCGGGCGCCGCCGCGAAATAAAGGGCGACGGCGGTGAGAAGAATAAGCGTTCCGACTGCGCCGATCGCCGACCATAACGCCCCGGCGGCAATGCCGGAAACCCGTGGCATGAAATCGGGACTATCGGCGCTTCCGCCAAGGCTCGGGGGAAGCTGGCGCAGCATGCTGCTTCCCCATGACGAACGCTCCAGCCATGCATGCAAACCGGCGATCTGATGAAGCAACTGGTATTGGAGCTGTGGCGCTTCATGGGCAAGCCGCGGTCCGGCCCACACAAGCCCCAGCCCGAGCAGCAGCAAGATCGCGGCCACCACGATGGTGAGCGCCCATCCCGGCTTGATTCCCGCGGCGCGGCTGAGGAGGGCGGTCAAAGCATGCAGACCGATGGCAAGGAGGGCCGCCGCGAAGATCAACAGAAGCACATCGCCAAGCAGCCATGTCACGAAAGCGATTGCCAGCACGGCCGTTGTGATCTGCAGCAGCCGTAAAATCCGCTCAAGCGGGCATTTCCCGGCTGGTGAGGTTTGGGGCTCCACGGGGCGGAAACGGTCAGCCCCTGAGATGTTTCCCGCTGAAGGGGCTTCGCGCGAAGATGGCGCGAAGCGGGCCGATGGCTGTGCATGCACTGCTAGTCGAACCAGTCTCAAAACCAGTGTTGTAGGGAAACAGGGAAATTTACAGGGAAATTGGGAAATTTTCCGTCCGGACTTCGCTCTGGAGACGTAAGAAGCCGGAATTCCTCGATTTTCTCAGCGGCTAGGCTCCCATCGGAGCAGGGCAGATATCAGGAGTTTTATCGCGATAACAGGGCTAGCTCCGGCGATTTACAGGGCGGAACCCCTTTTCGCGCTGCCCATACGAGGTTCGGTTCGCCATATTCGTCAGAAATGGCGAAACATCGAACCGCCTTACCGCAGCACTAGAATATTTCCGAACGAAACTCGCGACGAGGCGAAGAGTCGCTTCGGCCCGATGCTGTCCTTACTGCGTCAATCGGGTCCGGCCGCGGCGCCCGTTGTCCTTGCTATCGCAAAGGCGCGATGGACCGCGCCTGAACTGTCTTGTTGGGACGGATGCGGAATGCGAGCTCAAGTTGCTGGGGCGGGCATATCGCACAGCCGGATAATGTCGGCCAGACGGACCGGCTTTTCGAACGCGCCCGCCAGGCGAATGCTGCGCGCCACGCAGAAGCGCGCCGCCACCTCCAGCAATAGCGGGCCGGAGCCGGACGCCAGGATGAGGGAGATTTCGGAGCGGCGGGTATCCCGCCCGACGATATCGAGCACCTCGAAGCCGTCGGGCGGCGGCATGTAGATGTCGAGAAGGATCGTATGCGGCCGGAAATCGGCGATCACCGCGGCTGCCGTCTTGCCGCCCTTCAGCGTCTCCGCTGCAAATCCGACCATCGTCAGGGCGGACGACAGTTCATCGGCGAATTCCAAATCGTCGTCGCAGATGAAAACGCGCCGTTCCGGCTTGGGCCTACGTTTGCGGACGGCGGCCTGGCGGTTGGTTGGAAGCGGGGTGGTCATTTCACTCTCCTCGGCACGTCATCCCACCAGCACCGGACCGGAGCAGCTGGCACCGTTCACCACAACGTCCATCATCCCCAGCCTCAGGCCGAGGGTCTGCAGCAAGGTGTCCACGGCCGGGTCCAGCGCCGACAGCAGCGTTGCGATAGCCGGAATCAGGAGCGGCTTTAACGTGCTGTTGATCAGTCCGTTAACAGTGCCCGTGACCAAGCCGGTAAGGCCGCCGGGCAATTGCGTGTCAATCTCGAGATCGCCGTCAAGATTGGAGAAAATCTGGTAGCCGCCGCTGCCACTGACGTTCTTGACGGTCTTGAGCGCAATGTCGCTGGCGGTGAAATCGAGATCCTGCGGTGCGCCCGCCAGGACCGACGCCGATCCGCGCGCGTTGATCGATACCGGCACATTGATGCTGGTGAGGAGGAGAGGGATCGACAAGGTGACATTCGCGATAGTCGCCGTGGCGGGCGCGGGAATATGGGCGAAGTCGGCCAACTGGGCGTCGGTGACGGCGCCGATCTGCGCCGAAACCGCCTGCGCGGCCGCCGAAATCGTCGCCATCGTGGCATCGGGGTCGCAGGGCGCCGCCGTCAGGGTCGCCTGCCCCGCCGCGAGCTGCACGAACAGGGGAAGCGTGACGTCAGCCGAAGCGATTCCCAGATCGACATGCGCCGCCGTTACGGAAAGGGCGAGGCGCACCTGCGAGGTTCCGATGCTGGTGCCGACCGGCGCCAGCGCGGCGCTGGCCATCTCTTGGCCCACCACCATCCGCGCCGATACCGAGGTGTCGGTTATCGGCAGCGTGATCGCGGTGTTCAGATTGGCCAGATGGCCGGCGCCGTAAACGCGCGCCGCCGCCGCGATGAGGTCGAACAGGTTAACGGCGAGGTCGCCGTCTCCTGTCTGCTGGACGATGCTGCCGATCTGGCGCTTCTGCCACAGGCTGGTGTCGATCAGCGACCCGAGCACGGCCGTGGCATTGCCCGGCACTTCGGGCGCCAGCGCCGTCAGCGCCGTGCGCGCGGCGTCGCCTCCGGGCTGTGCGCTCAGCACCGACTGGCCTGCCGTGATGATCTGGGCGAGCGAGAGAGAACTGTCCGCAAGATCGCCATAGGTCCCGGCGGTTATCCCGGTCTGGGAGGCGATCTGATTGAGGAAATCCAGCGCATTCAGATTGACGGCGGCAAGGCTTTGGTAATTGGCGAGGGTGAGGTTGAGGGTGGTGCCCAGCAGCCCGCCCAGCACGGCGTTGAGAGCCCCGGCGTCGAGCTGGGCCAGCGCCGTGCCCGCCGAGAAAGATACTGCCGGCCGCTGTGACGCGGTGGCGGTGGCGCGCACGGTGCTGAGGCCGTTGATGTGCAGCATCCCGCCCAGGAAATTGTTGGTCGAAATGGTCTGGGTGACGCGCACCGCATTGGCATCGCCGCTGTCGCCGGTGACGAACCGAGTGGCGCCCGCCGTGGCGTCGGCGGTATAGCGCCCCGCTTCCACCGTCAGGCGCGAATCCGCGAAACCGTTCATGTACAGAACGCGGGCCGCGATGGAATCTGCGCCCGGCGGATTTACCGCCGCAGCCAGTGCCGCTGCGTCCACCGCCGACTGAAGGCGGCGCTTGGTGAGGTAAAGATGGCCGACATCCACCACCATCGCCGAAAGCATAAGACCCAGCAGCACGAAGAAGGTTGCCACAACCGAAATCGCACCGCGCTCGTCGCGGCGGAACCGCCGCCACAGTGTAGCCAACGCAAGGAAAGGGCCGGAAATTGTTTGCATGCGCGTAGACGAATACCGCTTTGGCAGTTCGGCCGGGAAATCCACCGCGATACGCAACACGTGGAACACCGCCTTATAAAGGCCAAATGGTATAGGCCGCGTTACCCGTTTGCGTGTGGCGTTAAATAACGAAATGTTGCGCCGCGGGACACACAACTCCACACAACACAACACCCCCCAACCGCGGTTTTGCCTATGTCTTTCCCAGGGACCTCGGGGCAGCGGCATGGGCCGTTCGCCCACAACTGGTGGGAGATTTTACATGCGTACGAAGAAGACCCTTCTGCAGGCCAGTGTGGTGGCGCTTTGCGCGCTATCGCTCTCGGCCTGCGCGGACAAGCTCTATTACGGTTCCGAACTAGGACAGGGCGGAAACGGTGGCGGCCACGGCCAGGATGGCGGCAATGGCCAGAATGGCGGCAGCGGCCAGAACGGGACACAGGGTCCGGCGGGCCCGGCGGGTGCGACGGGCGCAACCGGCGCGACGGGCGCAACGGGCGCGGCCGGCGCCACGGGCGCACAAGGCGACCCCGGCAATGTCCTGGGCCAGAACAGTGCGCTCGGCACCGGCCTCGGTGTCACCGGCAGCCAGGGCGCAGTCGCCAACCTGCTGGGCAGCGATCCGGTCGGCGGCGTCGTCAATAGTGTGCTAGGCGACAACAACGCCGTCAGCCAGGTCCTCGGCACCCCCGACAATTCGGGTTCGCAGGGCCTGCTTCCGACCGCGGCCAACGATCTGGCGAACGGCCAGAACCAGCCGGTTGTGGCGCAAGGCCTGGGCCTCACCGGCCAGGGCGGCCTCGTGACCGATCTTATCGGAAACGACGTGGTGGGTGATCTGCTCGGCACGTCGGGTGTGGTCGGCGCGACGCTGGCGGGCGGCGATGACGGCCTGCTCGGCAATACGACGGGCGCCACTTCGCCGCTGCTGCCGCAGGTGGGCAACGCGCTGCCGTCGGACCAGCTGAGCAGCTCGCTTTCGTCGGTGCCGCAGCTGGGCCTTACCGGCGCCGATCCGGGTCTGTTGCCCGATCTGCTTGGGACGGACCTGATTGGCAATCTGCTCGGCACCGACTCCGGCATTCCCGGGCGTTTGGCGGGCGGCGACAATGGCGCGCTCGGCACCACGCTGCCAAACAACGATCCGCCTCTGGCTTCGGTCGGTCAGGGCGCTACCGATGGCCTCAATGTATTGGCGGGCAACAAGGACAGTCCTGTCAGCGGCGCACTCGGCGGCGATCTGGTGGGTTCGCTTGGCGGCATCGCCGGAAACCTGCCGGTGGCGGGCGACATGCTGGGCGGTGTCACCGGAGGTTCGGGCGGCACGGCGGGTCTTGGCAATGTCGTGGGCACTGTTACCGGCCTGACCGGCAACCTACCGGTGGTCGGCAGCGTCCTGGGCGGCGCCACCGGCGGCACCGCGGGCGGCACGACGGGTCTTGGCAATGTCGTCACCACGGTCACGAGCCTGACCGGCAATCTGCCGGTGGTTGGCAGCGTTCTGGGCGGCGCCACCGGGGGCACCTCGGGTGGCACGGCGGGCCTCGGCAATGTCGTCAGCACCGTCACAGGTGCGGTGGGCGGACTGAGCGGGGGCGGCGCTGAGGCCAGCGGATTGCTGGGCGGCCTGCTCGGTCAGAAATAACATCACGTTCCTGAGAAGGGATGCGGGGGCCCGGTTATGACCGGGCCCTTTTCATTTCACCAATCAAGACAAAAGCTCGCCGAAGCCGACGCATCTGCGCGAAATCCTCGTATCGCAAATGCACCGCCTCGTTCACCCTTCTTGGCATCGCACAAGGGATGATCAACATGACACGCCTGGCCGCCTTAACCCTGACCGCCGTGCTTCTCGCGGCGCCCGAGGCCTGGGCCCAGGCCGTGCTGCCCAGCGTGGCGGTGCCCGATGCCAGCCATGTGCTTGCGCCGCCCGCCGTTCCACCGATGCTGGCGCCGCGCCCGCCGCGCACCGAACCGGCGCCGGAGCTTCCGGGCGTGCAGGACAAGGGCGTGCATTACCATTTCGCGCAGGTGCGCATCGCAGGGGCCGGAGTTGTGCCGGCGGACAGCATCGCCGCCCTGTTCGACGGCCTCACCGGCCAGGATGTCTCGCCCGCGGCGCTGAAAACCGCACTGGATGCGGTCAACGCGCTTTATCTCCGCCAATGCTATCCGCTGGGCCGCGCCTATGTGCCGGCCCAAGTCATCCACGGCGGCACGTTGGTGGTGCGGGTGGTGGAAGGCTATGTCGAGAAGATCACGGTGCTGTGCGGGGACGACAAGGCCAGGGCGCTGGTGACGCGGATCGCGCAAGCGGTGACGCGTGCCAGGCCGCTCACCAGCCGAGCGCTGGAACGCACCATGCTGCTGATCCAGGACCTGCCCGGCATCACCGTGGGTTCGAAATTCGACCACATGAATCCCCAAACCGGCGGGACCACGCTCGTCGTCAGCGCGGCCGTCAAGCCGCTGGCCCTGGGGCTCTACCTCGACAACCGCGCCAATCTGGATGCGCTGCCCTTCCAGCCCTATCTCACCGCCACGATGAACAATCTGCTGGGCTGGGGCGACCAGATCTCCCTGACCGCGCTGCTGTCGCCGCGCCAGAAGGATTATGCGTTCTACAGCCTGAGCGTTTCGCGCTGGATCAGCGATGACGGACTCACCGCGGGGGTCAACGCCTCCTGGGCGCAGGCGCTGGACAATCGCAGCTTGCCGCCTTACGACCTGCGCAGTCTTTCTTCGCAATTATCAGGTATCTTGCGATATCCGCTAATGCGGGCGACCGCGGAGAATCTCAATCTTCAGGGGCGCCTTTATTACACCAGCGCCAGCTATGCCCTCCAGCATTTTTCCTTCGCTAAGGATAAGGTGACGGCGCTGGAAGCGGGCGGCGATTATGCGCGCGCCTTCTCGGACAGTTTGGGGCTGGGCGCAGACATGTATCTCGCTCAGGGCTTTGGCGGTGCGGGCCGCGGCGGCCACACTCGCGCCGGCGCCGATGGCAGCTTCACCAAGCTTCGAGGCCATGCGCGGCTGATCTACAAGCCCGCGCCGGAAATTTCCCTGATCGTCAAGACACGCGGCCAGTATAGCGGGGATTCCCTGTTCGCGTCGGAGGAGGTCACCTTCGGCGGGCTGAATTTCGGGCGCGGTTTCGGCACATCGGAAGCGGCCGGCGACAGCGGCTTCGGCCTGTCGTTCCAGCCGGAATATACCTTAGCGCTGGACATGTTGGGCTGGGGCCTGGGCTGGAGCCTGACGCCCTATGTCTTCTCGGATTATGCCAAGACCTATAACACGCGCGGCGATGGACAGGCCGATGCCGAACTGGTCTCGGCGGGCGGCGGTTTGCGGATCGGCATTGCCGGGCTGACGACGCTGACGCTGGAACTGGACAAGCCGCTGGGCCGCGTGCCGCTCTATCGCCACGACCGTAATTTCCGCTTCTATGCGGGGTTCGAGATCGGCGTCGACCGTGCGCTGCAGCTTATTGGGGGAAGCCCGTGAAGACATATCCGCGGCCCCGGACGGTCTTGATCACCAGCGGCTGGTCGGGATTGGGTTCCAGCTTGCGGCGCAGCTTGACGATGATGCCGTCCAGGCTGCGGTCGTAGGGACTCCATTCCCGGTTGAAGACGCGGCGGCACAGATTGTCGCGCGTCTGCGGCAGACCTTCCTTCGACACGAGCTCAATCAAAAGATCGCATTCGGCGGTGGTGAGCGGCACGGGCCGGCCGTCCGGCGCGCAAAGGCTGCGGCGCGTCGGATCGAATTTCCAGCTTGTCTCGCTCTCCGGGTGCTCAGGCTCGTCGCCTCCTCCGCCGCCCGGCGGGCTGGCGCGGCGGAGAAGGGCGCGGATACGGGCCAGAAGCTCGCGCAAATTGACGGGCTTGATCAGATAATCGTCGGCGCCCAGTTCGAGCCCCACGATCTTGTCTATCATCTCGTCCTGAGCGGTGATCATGATGCAGGGCGTTGGCGCGCTCTTGCGGATCTGCCGCAGCAGGTCGAGGCCGCTCTCGTTGCCCAGCCACAGGTCGAGCAGCATGACGTCGAACGCGAATCGCCCAGCAAGGTCGCGCGCCTCGGCGCCGGACCCGGCGGTGGCGACCCGAAAGCCATAGGAGCCGAGATAGGAACTCAGTTCCTCGCGGATTTCCGCATCGTCATCCACTATCAGAAGAAATGACTCGGAGGAAAGATGCCGCTCGTTGGGCATTTCCGCCATAATCGTCGTATCCATCTTCAGCCCCGTTTCGGACCGGCCGCGGAGGCGAAGCCTGCGAACCCGGCGTTAACACAAAAGAAACCACATCGGCTTGTGCTGTCCCACCTAGGCGGGACGCTATCACCACGCTTCCGGTAGTGGAAGGAAAGGTCGCGCGTGTGTTGTCCTCGCCCACACGATTTGAGACATATTTCGACAGTTTCTTCGCGACCGGTTGAGCCATATTGCGGCCAAGGCTGCGGGCTTCTCATGCAGAAAAAAGGCTTCTGATGTCGTATCGACAATCGACCAAGACCGAAGATGGATTCGGCCGCTGCGTGTCGCAGCCTGCGCTGCCGGTCGCTATTCGATCCCTCAACGACGAGGAATTGCGTACATTGCTGGTGGCGTTGCTCTACGAATGGCGCAACCGCACCACCGAAGCCGAGTCGCGCCCGGTGTAGCGTCATGGCATCCGTCCCGCCGTCCTGGCGCAGGGATAGGCGGCCTTAAGCACCGACGCGAAATCTATCGCGGCGGGATAGTCGCGGATCTGTGGATGCTTGCCGAGCCCGGTGACGTAAAGGACGCGTAGGCTTTCCGCCGCGACGCCTTTATCGGGCAGGCAGAATGCCGGTGTCTGCCTGAGGCCGCGCAGCGTGCCGTAATAGCCGAGATAGCCGCGAATATACCCGGCGCATGTCAGAAGCCGGTCATGCTCGGCGGCAGTGGGAGCCGCGGCCCTAGGATCGGCGCACAACTGGGCGAGATCGTCGCCGGTGTGGATCGCGGGAGCCTGTACGGCGGGTATCGGGACGGCGGGCGAGCCGTTCGCGGCAGCCGAAACCGGCGGCGCCGAAGCGGCGGCCAGTGCGGCAGCCAGCGCGGCGAGCTGGACGGTTTTCATGGTCTTTCCTCCATAAGAGTTTTGCTTCTCTTGAGCGGAATAATGATGGCGGATGGCGGCGCGGGGCGGCGCAGGCGAAGCGTGACCCGCCCGCCCTGCTCCCAGTTGCCCAGCATCAGTCCCCCGCCATGCTCGCGCAGGATCGCGTGGCTGATTGAAAGGCCGAGGCCGGTGCCTTCGGACTTGCCCTTGGTGGTGAAGAAGGCATCAAGCGCGTGCTCCAGCACATCGGGCGAAAAGCCCGGGCCATTGTCGTCGACATGAAGCTGCAGCGCTTCGCGGTCGTTCCCGTCCGACTCCGCCCAAATGCGGATGCGCCCGTCCGGGCAGCTGGGCCGGCGATGCGCCGCAATGGCGTCGGATGCGTTCTGGATCAGGTTGACGAGCACCTGCTCGATTTCCAACTCGTCGGCCAGCACGTCGGTGCCAGTTTCGACACTGATCTCTACGGGAATGCCAGCGCGCTCGGTGACGTGATCCATCAAGGCGCGCGCACCCTGGGCGATGCCGGCAAGGTCCATGGGCTTGATCTCACCGCCGCTTTTGCGACCGAAGCGGCGCATCCGGTCCATCACGTTGCTAGCGCGTTCCACCTGGCGCTGGATGCGGGCTATCTTGTCCTGCAGTATTTCCGGCGGCACCTCGCCGCGCTCCAGCATGATTTCGACATTCTGGATGGTGATGGAAATAGTATTGAGCGGCTGACGTAGTTCGTGGACGATGCTGGTGGACATCCGCCCAAGCGCCGAAAGCTTGGCGGCATGGATCATCCGAGCCTGGTCGTCGCGCAGCATCACCGCTTGCTGCAGCAGCAGCGAAAAGCGTTCGGCGAAGCCGAGATCGCGCGGGCTGAACCGCATGCCGGGGCGGGCGCTGCACAGAAGATAAAGGCGCTCGCGGCGGAACGGCATTGCCACCAGCGCGATTTCGCTGCGCGGCACGCCAAGGGCGCCACGCAGTTGCGCGACCTCGGGAGAGGCGGCAGCCCACGGCGTCACTGCCCGCTCATCCGCATCCTGCAGCACTTTCGCGAGGGCCCGGGCGGCGGTGGGCGAGGGCAGGCTTTCAGGCAGCAACTGCCGTGGTGCTTCGCCCGCCCGGTGCTGAACCACCCGCACTTCGCCGCAGCGAAGCGCATCCTGCAGCAGATGGGCCAGCGCTTCGAGCGTTTCCAGAAAGGATTGGGTGCTCAGCAGGGTGCGCAGGCCCAGCATCATGGTCTCTGTCTCGCGCCGCATTTCGTCTTCGCGCGTCCGCGCCCCCAGCATGGCCTCCAGGACCCTGGCGTCGATCGCCCGGCGGTCGGCGGTGATATCGGGGCCCGCCGAAACCAGGCCATGCGAGCGCAGTCCTGCCGGACCGCAATCGAGCGGGCAGACGGTTATATAAAGTGGGTTGCCGCCCAGGTCGGTACGGACTTGCCGCAGGGGCGCGCCGCGCGCGGCCATTTCATACAGACTCTTCCCGCTGGCGCCCGCCATAGCGTGCAATGATTTTCCATGAAGTAGCCGGGCGATGTCCTTGCGGCCGTTGAAGATTCGGGTGACGGCGATGACGCCGTCCTCATTGGCGCGCCACAGAATGTCGGCGCTGGCCCGCAACAATTCGCTGTAATGCATGTCGTTGCTGTTAAGGCGGCTGCCCCGCTGGCGCAGTTCCTCGTCGTGGCGCAGGCGTCCCAACTGTTCGGCTGCCACGGCGCAAAGATCACCCAGCGTGGTTTCCAGTCCGGGCGACGGGTCATCGTAGGTGATCACCACAGCGACATGGGTGATGATGCCGCCCCGGCTGCTGGTGGCAGTCAAGCCCAACGACGCGCTGTCGAAGGGCACCAGCCGTCCCGGCGCGGCCCCGGCCCGGGCGAACCAGTCCGCGAAATGTGCCGCGTCGCGGCGGCCGGTTTCGAGAAAGCCGGACGCGCCGTCCTGCCACAGGATTTCGGGCTGACCCAGCGGCGACAGCACCGCCTCGCACATCAGGGCGATCGGGCAGCCTGCCGTATCTTCAAGATGGCGCATCGCGCCTGCGATGGCGGCATGGCACGCCGCGGGCGTCGTCGCCGCCAGCAGCCGGCGGAGCGGCTGCATCAGGGCGTAGGGCGGGCTGTCGTCGCTCTGGGCCTTGCGCATGATGTCAACTGGAGGGATCGGTGATGAAATAGCTGACCGCGATTGGCGATGAGCTATCGATGTGAGGCACGAAAGGAAGACGGGCGAAGCGGGTGTCGGTATAGGTAAGCTTGATGGTGAAACGCTCGCCATCGGCGCTACTGGTCGTTTCATAGCCGACGGTGACAGCGTCGGGGTCGACCAGTGGTGAAATCGAGCCGAGCGCCCGGTTGATTGCCGTGGTGGCGTCGCTCTCGCGCTCGGTCTCCTGCAAGGCTCCGACCGCTGCCCGCCCCCCTTCGGCGGCGGCGTAGGTGAGGGCAATGCGGGTGGCGTATTGCACGCCGAAGACCACCACTCCGAACAGGATGGCGAACATCAATGGTGCGAGGAGTGCGAACTCGATCGCGACATTGCCGCCCTCGGCGTCCGGAAGCCGCCGTGCTGCGCGGCGGGTGCGAAACAGTATCGGCGGCTTCCGGAACGGCATTTTTAGCTAGGCGTGGTGGTGAGGTCTGTCTGTACCGAAGTGAAGATAGTGCTCAGCGACTCGCCCACGCCGCCGATCACCGTCCACAGCGCGATGGCGATGCCGGCCGCCAGAAGTCCATATTCGACGGCGGCGAGACCGCCTTCGTCGGCCGCGAACTCCCGGGCCAATTTTCCGATGCTTTTCGTGCTCATTGACGCGTTCCTTTCCAAGATGTTGCAGTTCGTTCCCTGTGTCTCGCTTGCAGAAGCGGGTTGTGACATGTGTGTTCCTACCTCATGACGTCGTTCCCCGTGATGGGATCGCTTGGCGCCGATGCGCCAATTCTCGCGTTGGCCGTTGCGATCTTTGCAACATAGGCGTCGTAGATGACGCTCGATTCTGTGCCCGTCATAGCGCCATGCGCTTCTTCGGCCGCATATTGGTGGCGCATGATGTCGTCGACGCTGACCGCAGGCGGCATCGGATGGGCGGCGCAGGCCGCCAGCGGCACCGACAAAATAATGGCGCAGATGATGTTTCTCATGGTACGGCCTTTTGCTTCGGCGCGACGGGCCCACCCCAGCCGGTCCAGCTTGCCGCAAAGTGGGCGACGCTGCTTCGCTCCTTGGCGTCGACGATGGTGCCCAGAAGCGCGGTGTATTGCGCCTGGTCCTGGCTCATCGCCGCCGCCAGGATCAAGTTGTTGCGAATGACGGTGGAACCTGGCTGCAGCTCATGCGCTTGCCTGAGGACTGCGGCGGCGGTGCTGGGCAGTTCCTGCTGGAGCTCGGCATATCCCAGATTGTTGAGATATTTGGCGTTAGTGGGATCCAGGCTGGTAGCGCGGCGGAAATTTAGCGCGGCTTCAGACCAGCGCTTTTGTTCCGACAGCGCGCGGCCGATGCCGTTATAGGCGGGCGCCCGCGTACCGTAGGCGAGGGCGGCGGCGTAGGCGGTGACCGCTTCATCGTGGCGGTTTGCGCCCAGCATCGCGTCGCCGCGCAGCATCTCGTAGCGAGCGTCGGGCGCGGTTTTGGCGGCGTAGTCGTTGAGGAAGGCGATCGCCGCTCCGTAGCGCTTCTGTTTGATGAGACCGCTGACGACGCCGAGATAGAGTTCGTCCTGAGCAGCTCGGTTCAGCGCGGGACCGGCGGACGCCGTGTTTGCGGCCGTGCGGACAGGCGAAGCCTTTGTATGGGGCAGGCCCGCGCAACCCGCGGTGAGGGCGGCAAGCAGCGGCAAGGCAAGGATGGCGGCTTTCATTTCTTCACCCGGGTGTGCTGGAGATCGGTGGCGACGTTTTTGAGGGTTCCTGAAAGGTCGGAGACGGCCGGTCCGGCCAGGGCGATCATCAGCACCGGCATGAAGAAGGCGAGCATGATGAGGGTCAGCAGTACGGACTTGCGGCCCATCTCTTCACGCGCAGTGGCAAGGCGCGCATCGGCGATGTCGGTCGACAGGCGGCGCAGCGGGAGCCCCAATTCGCCGCCCTGGAACAGGTTCTGCTTGAGAAGTCCGGCGAAGTCGCGGCCTTCATTGACGGCGAGACGCTGGCCCATGCGGTCGAGCGCCATGTCGTAGGGCACGCCTTCTTCCGTTTCGGCGATATAACGCTCCAGCACGGCCGCGCAGACCGGCGCGGCGCTGGTGATCTGGCCGCCGACATGGGCAAGGGCCTTGTCGACGCTGACGCCGCTGTCCAGGACCATCAATATAAGGTCCAGCACATAGGGCAGTTCGCGGCGGATGGCGCGCTGGCGGGCCTTGGCACGCAGGATCAGCCACCCCAATGAAAGGCGATAGACGAGGAACGCGCCCAACGGCGCGGCGGCAAGGCGCAGCGACGTCAGTCCGCCAGCCCGCGCGCTGCCCCATAACGGGATCGCTGCGATCGCCGCGATCACAAGAAGGGCGCGCAGGCCCACGAACATATAGGGCGCGGACGGGTGGAGGAAACCAGCGCGCAGCATCAGGCCTTGAAGCGCCCGCACCGGGCGGGCGCCCGCAAGCCGCCGTCCCAGCCATTCCAGCCCGGCGCGGCCACTTGTGGTGATCCAGGGTCCGGCAAAATGGGAACAGAATTGCGTTCGCAGCCGCCGTGCGATGACGAAGGACAGGGCATAAATGTGTATCGCCTGATGCAGCAGCACGGCGGCACCCGAGAGGAGAAGCAGCGGCGGAAGCCAGAGGATGAAATGTGTCATCGCTGCCACGCCTCAGTACCGGGTGCGGGTGATGAGCCGCATCAGCCAGAGACCGGCGAGCTGCGAAGCGCTGGCATAGGCCAACATGTGATGGCCGGCGGTCGTGGCGACGAACCACTGGCTGTAACTGCGATTCGACAGCATCACCAGCACGCCCACCAGTACTGGCAGGCCCGCCAGCACCAGGGCGCTGAAGCGGGTCTGGGCGGTGTTGGCGCGCAGCTCGCGCTCTACGGTGGTGCGGCGGCGAATATTCTCGACCATGTTGGATAGGATTGTGGTCATCGAGCCGCCGAACCGCATATGGGTGCGAGTGGCCGTGGCCAGAAGATGCATCTCGTAAAGGTCGAGCTCGGCGGCGCAGCGCTCAATACTTTCGGCGACGCTCTTGCCGTTGGCAATTCGGCGCACTGTCGAATTCATGTAGGCGACGACGATCGGGGGCGAGTTGGCGGTGGCGCGGGTGAGGGCGGTCGCCAGACTGTTGCCGACGGCAAGAAGCTGACGGATGCGTTCCAGAAAGCCGATCATGCACCCGGAAAGAAGCTGCATGCGATGGCGGGCGGTGTATTCGACCGCGGCGGCGCCCAGCGCTAGCGCTGCGATTCCGGCAGCGAAGGCGGCAAGCGCGCCGCCAGCAAGCCCCGCCAGCAGGACGATCGTTAGCATCAGCAATCCGATGTGGGCCAGACTGCGAGGCCTGGGCTCGAACCCGGCCCGGTACAGCTTGCGGCAGATCGGCTCGGGCAGGGCCTGAACGAAAGTGTCGGAGGCCGACTGGACCTGTGCCCGAGACGGCAGCATCCCGGCGGCAAGGAAACGCTCCAGGCGCCGGCGCTCGGCCTTACGGCCGCGGCCGGACAGCGCGACCGCAATAAGAAGGCCGGCGACCCCGATGCACAGAACCGCGAGATTGAGGCCCAGCATCCGCATCACACTACCATCGCCTTGCGCTCGATCCGGTTGGAATTGCCATGGATTTCTCGCTGAATGTAGTGGCTACCTTCGGTGCCGACGATCTCGACGACGCTGGAAATGGTGCGCTTGCCATCGCCGGTGCGCGCAGTCTGGACCACAATGTCCACCGCGCTGACAATGAAGCGGCGCACAGAACGCAGGTCCGACGAGAAGCCGCACAGGCCGACCAGCATTTCCAGCCGTTCCAGGGCGTCAGCGGTGCCGTTGGCATGGATAGTCGCCATCGAGCCGTCGTGGCCGGTGCCCATCGCCTGCAGTACTTCGATGGCTTCGTGGCTACGCACTTCGCCCAGAATGATGCGGTCGGGCCGCATGCGTAGCGCGTTGCGCAAAAGATCGCGGGCGGTGATTTCGCCGCTGCCGTCGGTCGAGGCGGGCCGTGTTTCCAGGCGCACCACATGGGGCATCTGCAGCCGTAGTTCTGCAGTGTCCTCGATGGTGACGATGCGTTCCTTGCTTCCGACATAACAGGAGAGCGCGTTAAGCAGTGTGGTCTTGCCCGAACCGGTGCCGCCGGAAATGAGCAGGTTGCGGCGCTGCGCTACCGCCGCCGAGAGATAGCGCAGCGCCTCGGCGCTTATGGTGCCGTTCTCGACCAGATGTTCGCCGGTCAAGGGCGTCGTCTTGAATTTTCGGATAGAGACATGCGGCCCGTCCAGCGCGATCGGCGGGATCACGACGTTGACGCGACTGCCGTCAGGCAGGCGGCCATCGACATACGGATTGGCTTCGTCGACTCGCCGCCCGATCGGAGCGACGATGCGCTGGATCACATTCATAAGATGGGCGTTGTCGCGGAAACGCACCCGCGCCGGCGCCAGCTCGCCCTTGTGCTCGATATAAACGCAGAAAGGTCCGTTGATGATGATGTCGTCCACGTCGGGATCGTCGAGCAGCGGCTGGATCGGGCCGAAGCCGACGACCTCGTTCATCACGTCCAAGATCATCTGGGTGCGTTCGGCGGTGTTAAGCGCGATGCCGCGCGATCCTAGCACCAGCGAGATGGAGCGTGCGATTTCGTCCAGCAGGGTGGCGCGCTGCATGGTATCGCCGGTCAGCCCCTGGCGGTCGAGATATTCCAGCGTCACTTCGAAGATGTGGAACTTCATCTCCTGATACTGGTCGGAGGCCTGGATGTTGTCCGCATTGTCGTTGCGGACTAAGCTGTAGGGGGCAAGCGCGAGCATCAGTTCCTCTCCCGGCTTAGCCAGCGCATCAGGTTGGGCGCCCAGTTTTCCCTGTGGGCAAACGACGGCAGCAACCCTTCCTCGGCCAAATGGGTGCGCAGGGTCGTGACATATTGGGATGGGCCGGTCAGGGCTAGCGGGCGTCCGCGATTCTGCGCCAGGGCCATCTGCGACCAGCTTGCCTGCAGCGCCAGGTGGCGTCGCGCACCGACCACCCTGATGATATCATCGGAACCCGGCGCGAGCGCCGGATCGAATACCTGGACCGCCAGAATCGGATCAAAGCCTTTTTCCGCGGTCTTAACTTCGGCTAAGAAGTCCTTGGCGTTGCGGATCGCGGAGAATCGCTGATTGCAGCCGAGATAAAAATGTTGGTTCTCGCCTTCCGCGCCCGCAATCACAGCCTGGCGTGAAAAAGCGCCCCAATAGACCACCACTGCGTCGAATAGCGAACGCAAAATCTGCAAGAGCACGAAAAGATCGCGCTGGGCGGGAAGGACGGTGGTATCGGCCGGGCTGTCGGCCAGCGGCAGTACATAGAGACCGGACTCGCTGGCGCGGGAGAGCGCCGAGTCGAGGAAGGCCCTGTCCAGCCGAGCTATTTCGCGCACCGCGCTGGCGACGCGAAAACTGAGGTCGAGGCCCAGCGCAGGTCGCGCCGGGCTTGCCGGCAACGACAGGTCGAGGAGCAGCACACGCCGCTCGTGGCTGGCCTTGGCCAGCAACACGGCTGTATTGAGGGCGAGGTCGTAATCCTCATCGTTGGGTGCGGCGCTGAGGATGCTGACCAGCGCGGATTGGTCGCCCCGGCCATTTTTGGCAGCGCGGTCACGCAGTGCGGCCAGTATTTGGCTTCGAATTTCCATGTCGGCCGCCTCGCGGTCGATAAAATCGTCAGCTCCCGAGCGGAAGGCGGCGAGGATCATCTGGGCGCTCATCTCGTCGCCGATGACGATAAGAGGCACCGCGGCGAACTGCGCTCTAACTGCACCAATCCGCTCCAGCACGGTGCGCGCGCCGGCGTGGGCGTCGGCGTCCATGATGATGCCGTTCGGCTCGAACCGCTTGGCGACATCGGGATTTTCGCTGCGCGGATCGCCGAACAGGATCGAACATTCGGCGCCGAGCGCCGCCTGCAGCCTTTCGTTCAGCCGGGGATCGTTGGAAAACGCGAGGAGGTTATAATGCATCGCTTATCTCATCAGGCCATGTTCGACAACGAATTTGTCGAGCGGCGCGATTCCCAGAATGGAATCGGCTGTGGAGGGGTTGTAGGCCGCTGCTTCTTCGCCCGGCAGGTTGGGAATCTCGCCGGGCTTCAGCGGCGACACCAGGTGCGGCGTGGCGATGATGATGAGTTCCTGGCGTTCGCGGGTACTCTGGGTCTGCTTGAAGAAGCTGCCGATCACTGGCAGGTCGCCGATTCCCGGCACCTTGTCTTCGATGGCGGAATTGGAGCTGTACATCAGCCCGGCCAGCACGAAGCTTTGTCCGTCGCCCAGTTCGATAGTGGTTTGGGTGGAACGGGTACGGATCGCGGGAATGCGGTAGCCCTGCACCATCACCGCGTTGGTGGAATCCAGTTCACTGACTTCCGGGTTAACATTGACGACGATGCGGTTATTGTCGAGAACGGTGGCCTGCACCTTCAACTGCACGCCAAATTTCTTGTAGTCGATGGTTACCGCATTGCTGTTGTTTCCCGACTGGGGCACCGGAACAGGAATTTCGCCGCCCGCCAGGAAGCTGGCGGATTCGCCGCTACGCACCAGCAAGGTCGGCTTCGCCAGCAGCTGCGCCAGGTTGGCGTCGTTCAGCGCGCTCACCACGCCCATGAAGTCCGCACCGGGCCAGGCCATCAGGAGGTTGAAGGCCTGTGCAAGGGGAAGGCCGCCCGTGACTGAAAGGCCGCCTCCGCCCAGAAAGGAAAAATCACCAATCGAATTGGGCACATTGGACGAGAACTGAAACCCGTTGTTACCCAGGCGCTGCAGGTTGATGCCCAGCGCCTTCATCGCCGTCACGGAAACTGCCGCGAAGCGCACCTCGACCGCGACCATCTGGGTCTGGCCGATGGTTAGGACGTCGATGATATTCTTTCCCAGTTCGGCACGCGCCAGTTTCATGGCGCGGTCATGCGCCGCTGCTGATGGGACGCGCCCGCTGAGCGTAACGGTCTTGCCCGTATCGGTAAGGGTAATCGCCGCAAGGTCGCTGTCGGCGGCAAAGGCGGTTTTCAGCGCCCCGACGTCCGATCCGACCGTCAGATGATAGGTATCGGGATCGTCCTGGCCGCGGGTCCACACCATCAGGTCCGTGGTGCCGGGCTTTCCGCCCAAAACGCGAAGCTGATGCTGCGAAACGATCTTCACGTCGGCGATGTTCGGGTCGCCGACCCCCACGCGCGTCACGCGCTCGCCGGTCTTGATAACCCGCTGCCCGCCCGCTGCCACCAGGACATTCTCGGCGGCCGCGGGCAGCGGCGCCAAAAAGCTGCCCAGCAAAAAGGCGGTCAGGAGAGTCTTTGTCCGGCGCTTTATCACGTGTTTAACCCTTGATGGTTCCCGGAATTCTATTGCGCTACCCGCACCACGGAACGGTCGCGGCCGTCGTAAACAGTGACGCGTCCGCCGGCGACCGGATCGCGCCGCGTTTCAGGCAGGGCGCTGCGGGTCTCGCGCGGTACGAGCGTTT
>Ga0164242_10002475_pt1 | contig 21366 bp, 20 predicted proteins | sample OricomgcompostMG_FD_108783 | JGI IMG/M metagenome (GOLD analysis project Ga0164242, IMG submission 108783) | Miracle-Growth compost microbial communities from Emeryville, California, USA - Original compost - Miracle growth compost (MG) ... | reverse complement strand
TCATTTACAAACAGCGCGCTGAGCTGGTCTTGGAAACTCATAGTGTGTTAATTGTTTTTAATTTATATTGATGTCTTAGTGTAACGAAATTTTTGCCAAAGAAAAGTAATTTATGGCAATAAACGGCTATTCTTCTTAACATTAACAAAAAAGAAAATGAATTTTATTAAAGCATTTAATTATTCTTGCGCTCTGCGACGAGCCATCCTTGCGTTCGTCTGTGACGAGGTGCTTAATGTAGTTCAGCGTCTGCGACGCTTCTGCGCCATACAATCGCTGTGCCGTGTTAAGCACTCGTTGTAAACGGGCGTAAGATTGGTTGCTATGCCCAAACTGCCGTTTACTTTAAACATTTTGAGAATTATTTTAACATTTTGGCTTGCCAAAAAACAGATTATACGGCAATCTTTTACTTATTTTGGGCCATAAAAAAACATCATTTATAAAACAGCAAAATTGTAATTAAAAAAATATGTTTGATCTGAGCGGAAGAACTGCCGTAATTACCGGCGGCGGCAGCGGGATTGGCCGGGCAGTGGCAAATTTATTTGCCCAACATGGCGCTATAAGCCATATTATTGAATTGAGCGAAGCCAATGCCGCTACGGTGGTTAATGAAATTAAACAGGCGGGCGGGCAAGCGGTAGCGCATATTTGCGATGTTAGCAACCAGCAGCAGGTGGCCGGGATATTTAAGCAGATTGGTAATATCCACATACTGGTTAACAACGCGGGCATAGCCCATGTGGGCCGGGCCGATAATACCAGCGAGGAGGATTTTGACCGGGTGTTTAAAATAAATGTAAAAGGCGTTTATAATTGTTTGCATGCCGCGCTCCCGGCGATGGAGCAAAACGGCGGCGGGGTAATTTTAAACCTGTCGTCTATCGGCGCGGTAGTAGGTATCAGCGATAGGTTCGCTTACTCCATGAGCAAGGGCGCGGTACAGGCCATGACCTTATCCGTAGCCCGCGATTACATCCAAAAGAATATCCGTTGCAACTGCATTTGCCCGGCCAGGGTGCATACGCCTTTTGTTGATGGCTTTATTGCCAAAAACTATCCCGGCCAGGAAAAGGAAGTGTTTGAAAAGCTTTCCCGATCGCAGCCGATAGGCCGTATGGGTACTACCGGGGAAATAGCTACCCTTATCCTTTACCTATGCTCGGACGAGGCATCCTTCATAACCGGCTGCGATTACGCTATCGACGGCGGATTTATTAAATTGAATAATTAAATCCATTAACCACATGGCATCTCGAACGTAGAGAGAGATATTATACATTAACAGGCAAATAGCATGGAGTATAAGATTTCTCCCGCTGGTCGAAATGACAGAATTTATTAATTATAACATATGAAACTAATACGATACGGCGCGGCCGGCAAAGAGAAAACCGGGGTTATTATTGATGGCGTAAAATACGATACGTCGGCCCTGGGAGGCGATTATAACGAAGCTTTTTTTGAAGATAACGGCCTGGCGCGTTTAGCGGAGTTTGTAAAAGCTAACGAAGGCCGGTTAATCCCGATTAAGGAAAACGAGCGTATTGGCAGCCCGGTGTCCCGCCCGTCTAAAATTGTTTGCATCGGTTTAAACTATGCCGACCACGCGCACGAAACCAATGCCAAATTACCTGCCGAACCGGTAATGTTTATGAAAAGCAGTACCTCAATGGCAGGCCCTTATGATGATATCATCATCCCTAAAAACTCGGTAAAAACCGATTGGGAAGTGGAGCTTGCCGTAGTAATAGGTAAAAAAGCCAGCTATGTGGACGAAGCCGAAGCTAACGATTATATAGCCGGGTATGTGCTGCATAATGATGTATCCGAGCGCGAGTTTCAACTGGAGCGCGGCGGTACCTGGGATAAAGGTAAAGGCTGCGACACTTTTGCGCCGGTGGGCCCGTTTTTGGCAACTGCCGATGAAATTGAAGACGCCAATAACCTGAAACTTTGGCTTAAGCTGAACGGCGAAATTATGCAAAATGGTTCTACCGCCAATTTCATCTTCAAAATACCTTTCCTTATATCATACATCAGCCAGTTCATGACGCTGCTGCCCGGCGATATTATTTCAACCGGCACACCGGCTGGTGTAGGTTTGGGTTTTAACCCGCCTGTTTACCTTAAACCTGGTGACGTGGTAGAATTGGGCATTGATGGCTTGGGTACATCCCGGCAAACATTAAGGGCGTATGCAAAGCATTGATGCGCATCAGCATTTCTGGCGGTTTAACCCGTTAAGGGACAGCTGGATAACTGATGACATGGGTGTTATACGCCGCGATTTTTTACCCGCCGACCTGCAGCCTGTTTTACAACAGAACGGGATAGATGGCTGTATCGCGGTACAGGCGGACCAAAGCGAAGAGCAGAATACTTTTTTGCTTAACCTGGCCCTGCAAAACGCCTTTATTAAAGGCGTGGTAGGCTGGGTTGATCTGCAGGCCAAAAACATTGACGAGCGCCTGCAATATTATAAGCAGTTTAGCGCCATGAAAGGCTTTCGCCATGTTTTGCAGGGCGAAAGTAACCGCGCGCTGATGCTGGAGCCCGATTTTAAGCGTGGCATAAGCCTGTTGCACCAGTATGGTTTTACTTATGATATCCTGATCTTTCCAGATCAGCTTAAATATGCCGGCAAGCTGGTAAAACAGTTTCCCCAGCAAAAATTTGTACTGGATCATATAGCCAAGCCGTTTATTAAGGATGGTAAAATAGATACCTGGGCGGCGGAGATTGAACTGCTGGCCCGGTATGAGAATGTATATTGCAAAGTATCGGGTATGGTGACCGAGGCCGACTGGCACAACTGGACACCCGATACCTTTACCCGCTACCTGGATATTATTTTTAATTCGTTTGGTATGCGCCGGGTAATGTTCGGGTCCGATTGGCCGGTATGCCTGGTGGCCGCCAGCTATGCCCAGGTAAAGGATATTGTTTATCAGTATACCCAGCAATTTTCGGCCGACGACCGGAAAAAAATATTTGGCGGCAACGCTGTTAATTTTTATAACTTGTAATAAAATGGACCTCCAGTTAAAAAACAAAGTAGTTATTGTTACCGGCGGCGCGAAGGGCATTGGCGAAGGTATTTGCCGCGCGCTGGCTGCCGAAGGTGCCATCCCGGTAATTATCGGCCGTAACGAAAAGGACAATTTATTACTGGTTGAAAGCATAAAAGCCACCGGCGCTGATGTATTCCAGGTAGCGGCGGAGCTTTCGCGCCCCGAGGAATGCAAGAAAGCGGTAGACGCGGTATTGGCCAAATTTGGCCGCATTGAAGGTGTGGTAAATAATGCCGGCACCAATGATGGAGTTGGGCTGGAAGATGGGGATTACGAGCGTTTTATGGCATCGCTGCATAAAAGCCTGATCCATTATTACCTGATTGTTCACCACGCCCTGCCCGCGCTAAAAAAATCAAAGGGGGCCATTGTAAATATATCATCCAAAACCGCCGAGACGGGTCAGGGGCATACCTCGGCCTATGCGGCGGCCAATGGCGGGCGCAATGCCCTCACCCGCGAATGGGCTGTGGAGCTGTTAAAATACAGCATCCGCGTAAACGCTATAGTAGTTGCCGAGTGCTGGACACCGCAATATGCCAACTGGATAAAAACCCTGGCCAATGCCGAGGAAAAACTGCAGGAGATCACCTCCAAAATACCACTGGAAAACCGGATGACCACCCCCGCGGAGGTTGCCAATATGGCCGTGTTCCTGTTATCCGAACGCTCCAGCCACACCACCGGCCAGCTTATTTATGTAGATGGCGGCTACGTGCACCTGGACAGGGCGCTGGCCAACGCGTAGGTAAGGGAATAAAATTGATAATTCGTCATTGCGGGCCGACGAAGGAGGCGTGGCAATCCCCGGTATTAAGGTCGCCATTGCAAAGCTGCTCTTTATGTCGGGGATTGCTTCGCAATCTCGCAATGAGGTAATGGTAATTTGCCTATATTTATAATCAGTATCAACTGCAACTGATTATAAATAACCTTATGAAAAAAATAATTATCCTGCTCCTTCTGTTTTTCGCTGCCATTGAAAGCCAGGCCCAGCAAGCATCCCGTAATAGGCCCGACCGGAAACCTACTGTAACCAGTTTCGATTCGCTTACCATGAGCGATCCCTTCATTCTGGCCGATCCCGCATCGCATACTTATTATTTAACCGGGACGGGCGGCTCTGTCTGGAAAAGCGCTGACCTGAAACAATGGAAGGGCCCCTATAAAGTAACCGCCATTGATACCAGCTCGTGGATGGGCCCCCGGCCTGCTATCTGGGCCGCCGAAATACACCGGTACCGCAACAAGTATTATTATTTTGCCACGTTTACCAATGCCCGGGTGATGATCGATTCTATCCCCTTGCGCTATAATATCCCAAGGCGCGCGTCGCATATCCTGGTCAGCGATAAACCGGATGGCCCCTATAAACCGGTAGGCAAAGAGAATTATCTTCCCGAAAACCAGGCAACGCTCGACGGTACCTTCTGGATAGAAGATGGCAAACCGTATATGATCTATTGCCATGAGTGGCTGCAGGCCATTGACGGTATGATGGACGCGACGGAGCTTAAGCCCGATTTGAGCGGCCCGGCAGGCAAGCCATTTTCGCTGTTCAGGGCCTCGGACGCGCCCTGGGTAAAGGAAATGAATACGATAGGAGAAATTACCTACAACAAGCATATCCCCGGCTGGGTGACTGACGGGCCATACCTGTTTAAAACGAAAACCGGTAAACTGGGCATGATCTGGTCCAGCTGGAGCGATAAACGTTATGCGCTCGGGGTAGCCTATTCAACAACAGGTAAGCTAAAAGGACCGTGGAAACAGGAAGCAAAGCCGCTGGTCAGCAATAACTCCGGGCACGGTATGATCTTTAAAACTTTTGACGGTAAATTATTAATGTGCTTACATTATGCCACTACAGTTAACGGTTCGGGCAGAAGTGTCAGGAAACCTATGCTGCTGCAAGTAGATGATTCAGGCGATGAATTAAAGATCATCGGCCCGTATAAGCCTTGATTAAAGGCCTGATGTTAGTTATGGATCCGCCTCTTCCGGGCTACCGTGTACCCACATCTTATCTACTGTGTGGACACATCTTTTGATGTTTTTAAATCCAATTTTATAGCTGAAATTATAAAAAACAATGTCATTTCGACGACCGATCGGGGTTGTGTGTACGGGTGAGGAGAAATCTTATACGAAATACCGGTCGGCGTTTCCTCGCGTATAAGATTTCTCCGTCGCACCACGCTCATTGCTTCCCCGGCTCTATCGAAATGACATAATTCTTGAAGAATGTGTCCACACAGTAGCACATCTTATAGCAAAAGCCTGTAAGGGTTTAATGTCGGTAGCAATAAGGTCAAAAATGCTTATGTGCCGTTAGGTACATTACCATTCGGACATGTTCATGTCTAACCGTCCTTGTAAGCCTACCAAGTAGCGCACCTACCCCAGCGCAATCCCTGTTTTATTAAATGCTACCAACATTCTGCTCCTAAAGGAGCATATTGTAAAACGATAAAGATGTGGGGTGCACGGTTGCTTTCAGCGGGGAGATCCATAGAGGAAGCTCAATATAGCAACTGGTCATACGGATACCTTGCGGTATGTATCGCGATCACCTTATCATAGAGCAGTTTCCTGAATTCGTCGATATTTTCTTTTTTCAGCGCGGAAATAAATATGGCCGGGCTATTGTTTTTACCCATCCAGCTCTGTTTAAATTCTTCCAGGGTTAACGGAGCGGCAGGGTCCTCGGGGTGAGTTTGTACAGGCTGATAGGCGTCAATCTTGTTGAATACCGTAATTACCGGCTTATCAATTGCACCCAGATCTTTCAGTGTTTCATTTACAGTTTTGATCTGATCTTCAAAGTTTGGATGCGAAACATCCACCACGTGAACCAGAATATCAGCCTCGCGCACTTCATCCAGGGTCGATTTAAAACATTCCACCAAATGATGCGGCAGCTTGCGGATAAACCCTACCGTATCCGATAGCAGGAAAGGCAGGTTATCGATCACCACTTTACGCACGGTAGTATCCAGCGTGGCAAATAACTTATTTTCGGCAAACACATCCGATTTGGAGATCATGTTCATGATAGTGGATTTCCCTACGTTGGTATATCCCACCAAAGCCACCCTGATCAGCTGGCTGCGATTTTTGCGCTGGGTTTCGTTTTGCTTATCAATCTGTTTCAGCTTTTCTTTCAGCAGCGCTATCTTGTTCAGGATCAAGCGCCTGTCGGTCTCAATCTGCGATTCGCCGGGCCCGCGCATCCCTATACCGCCTTTCTGGCGTTCCAGGTGGGTCCATAAACGGGTAAGGCGGGGCAGCAGATATTGCAGTTGGGCCAGCTCTACCTGGGCCTTAGCCTGGGCGGTTTGAGCACGGTCGGCAAAAATATCCAGGATCAGGTTACTGCGGTCCAGTATTTTTACCTGTAGTTCATTCTCAATATTACGCAGCTGCGAGGGCGAAAGCTCATCGTCAAAAACTACAATGTCTATTTCTTCGGCCTTTACAAAATCCCTGATCTCTTCCAGTTTACCCGAATGCACAAAGGTTGCCCTATCGGGCTTCTGCATCCGCTGGGTAAAGTTTTTTACGGTTAATCCACCGGCTGTGGCTACCAGAAACTCCAGTTCTTCCAGGTATTCCCTGGTTTGTTCCTCGGTATCGCCCGGGGTAATAATGCCCACCAGCACCACTTTTTCCTGCTTCACAGCAGTATCATAAAATTTTTGTCTCATTAAATAAAATCTCCGTGCAAAGGTAATGTTAAAACGATAATTGTTTAACACGGCGTGTTTAATTGTGTTTGTACACAAAAAGCTCTTATGAAAAACAAAACCGCCGCTCAGGATAATCTCCGGGCGGCGGTTTTTAATATTTCAATCAATGCTTAGGGCAGCTTATTCATCCCCTCTACCTTCACATTCCAGTTGCCATCTTTCGGGAAACCGGGGGCTGTAATTTTAGGCCCGCCATCCCAGCCGCCTGCCATTATACCTATGGCCGCCATAAACGCGCTGTTTGCAGGTAAATACGCGGGGCAGCTTAACGGCTCCTTGGCGCGCTGTACATGCCCGTTTTTCAGGAATTTGGCACCGAAGGCATTGTTGCAAACAATATTTACCGCTCTGTCGGTTTCGCCTAAACGTGTCGCGGTCATGGCGCCTTTACCCAGGCTCCAGCTAATAAAGCCCCGCAAGCTGCCATTGCCATAAATAGCGTTAAAGGTTGTGGCCATTGTATCCCTGTTTATCATTTCTGTTTGCGGCAGGTAACCCATGGCCATAATCATATCAGATCCGCCGCTGCCCGGTCCGTCGGTTTCTATTTGTACATATTTTCCGTTGCGTACAGTAGGCCGGGCTAATTTTTTAAGGATATCGTCCCATTTAGGATTGCGCGGCATGCCCATGCGCTGGCGCCAGTCCTGCGCTACCTTCAGGCCGTAATACCATTGGCACAGCTCAAAAGTGGGGTTTTGAGTATCATTTGCCACCTGGCTTTCGTTTACGCTTTTAATTGGCGGGCCCAATATATAACGGTTGGTTTTAGTATCGAAAAACGCGTATGAAGCCATAAACTTAGCCGATTCGAAAACAATGCCACTGTATTTTTTTAATGTAGCCGCGTTAGGGTGGGCGCGATAAACCAGTTCGGCCAGATATATAGGGTTGCACTGGTTCCAGATAATAAAAGGGTTAATGCCACCAGGGCTCGGCCTGCCGTCTATACCCGACATTTTAGGCCAGCGTGCGCCTTCAAAGCCCTCGCTCTTGGCTTGCGCCATGGCTGTGGGCAATATTTTGTTGTACCAGGAAAAGCTTTTTTCCAGTAAATCGGTGCGGCCCCACATATAAAACTGGGCTACGTGCCACCAGTATACTTCGGAATTATGCTTGCCGTACCAACTAATGTGGGTTAAGCCGGTTTCCTGCGGGGGAAACGAACCGGCATAGTTAATTTTAAGCAGGTATTGGGAAAGGATGATCCTTCTTTCCAGCTCAAACGCGCGCGGATCCTTGCAGCCTGAAAGGTCAACCTCTCCGCCCTTTGTCCAATAGCTTTTCCAGCCGGCCACGCTGGCCGCTTTAACAGCGGTAAACAATGGGATAGGTGATTTAGGCGCGGTTTTAGAGAAGGCGCATACCAGTTGCAGGCTATCGCTGCCCGAAGCGTCCAGTATAAAGCGGTGAGGGCCATCGGGTATAAACTTAGCTTTGCCTACCCAATGAACAGTTACATAATATACCGTGCCCTGAATGCTTCTTTTCAACACTACATTATTGGCTGTTTGGCTTAGCACGGTAGTTTGATGAAGATCGGACTTGTTCCAAACAAACGGCGGTTTGTTTTTAATAGAAAAATCGTACGAATAGGGGAAACGGAAGGCCGATTTCAGTCCGCCGTTTTTAAGTAAGGCCGATTTGATTTTAAACGCAACCGTGCTTTGGCCCGGATGAGAAACGGTTTCAACCGACACCGGTGTGCCGTTTATTTCATAGTTACTGCTAATTAACCCTTTCCACATATCCAGCTTTTGGTTAATGTGGCTGATGTCGGATACCTCCAGCGATTTGCCGTCGCCTTTTATAAAGCTGATCTGGCCCAGGGGTACCGGGTGCGGGTTCTGGCGAAAATATTCGCCGGCCTCGCTTTTTTCCTCGCTGGCATAAAGTATCTGCCGGCCATGGAAATTAATGGGTTTGGAGGCCTGTGCAAGTGTCAGGTTCTTGGTGTTTGGAAAGGAGTGCCAAACCCAGGTAGAAAGCGTTTCCAGCGAAATGCCATTTTTATAATAATAATCGCCAAGCGATTGCATGCCGGTAACATCGGCGGTATAGGCAAAATCACCATTACCCACCGTGAAAGGTGAAAGCGGGTCAACCTCGTTCAGTACCACGTTGTGCCTGTTCACCAGCGCGAAGCGGTCAATAGCCTGTGCAAAGATTTTGACAGGCAGCAGCAGGCAGGCAAAAACGCCGGCCTGCAATACTTTATTTAAACAATATTTCATAATTGGGTTTATTTGCGGTTGATTAATCTTGGTACGCAAAGCTAATAAACTTATATGAGCCGGTACCTAAGGTTATTGTAAAGTGTAAGATACATGCGGGCAACATTTATTAGGAAAGAATTGATAAGCCATGTAACCTTTTATGTAATTTGAGATAATTATATAAAAACCTTGTTAAAAAAATGACCGATGAGGCATTAATGCTATGTGTTAAAAATGACGACCTGGATAAGGCGGCCATTTTGTATGAGCGGTACAAAAAGAAACTGTATCATTTTTTCCTGTATAAAAACAAAAACGACCAGGAATTAAGCGAGGATGCCGTACAGCAGGTTTTTTACCGCATGATAAAATACCGCAAAAGCTACAAGGACGAGGCGAGCTTTAGCGTGTGGGTATATGGCATAGCGCGTAACGTACAGTATCAGAATTATAAGGACCAGGTAAAAATGAATGATACCCACGCCAATTACCAGACAACCGAAACCTACACGTTTGTAAATGACGAGCACCAGGCCATGCGGCAGGCTATAGCCCTGCTCCCCGAAACCTATCGTGAAGTGCTGGTTATGAGCAAGTTTATGGACCTGAAATATGAAGACATTGCCGTGTTGAACAATTGCTCGGTAGGGGTAATTAAAACAAGGGTATTCAGGGCGATGCAGAGTTTAAAAGAAGTTTATTTAAAAATTAGCTGAGATATGAAAAGGGAAGAGATAGAACAGCTTTTGGCTGAATATGTGAACGGAGAGATTACTCCCCCAAACAGGCAGCAACTGGAAGAATTATTCGGTGAATTTCCTGAATTAAAAAAAGAAGCCGACGAAATGCTTGCCGCATGGCAATCATTAAGCAGACTGGAGGAAAACGTACAGCCGGGCACCGCCATGGACGACCAGTTTTATGCCATGCTGCAACGCGCCAAAACCGACCAGCGCCAAGGGGCCAGGGTTATCTCCATTAACAAAACGTGGCTGCAAGCCGCCGCCGCTGTTATTATTTGCTTTGCAGCATTTGGCATAGGGCGCTTTACCGCTTCGCCGGTGCCGGTATTTAAATATAAAACGGTTTATGTTAAACAACCGGTTCAACCATCGGCTCCGGTTCAGCAACCGGCTGCGATAGCGGCTGTTGCCCCGGCAAAAGCGGCCCCGGTAGCTGTCCAACCGGCTGAACCGGTAACTGCCCCGGCAGCAAGCGCGGATAATTCCGAACTGGCACAGCAGTTACGGTCGGTTTATACATCGGAGCGTATAGGGGCCGTAATGAAAATAACCGGCAAGGGCGAGTTAACCGATACCGACCTTCAAATTCTTTCCATGGCCCTGCGGGAAGACCCTAACTCCAATGTGCGCCTAACTATACTTGATGCTTTACGCCCGCTGGCCAGCCATCAAAATGTACAGGCGGCGCTCATCAGCGCTATGGGCAAGCAGGATGATCCGTTAATTCAAACATCCATAGTTGATATGCTGGTCGACGCTAAATCCAAACAGGCTATTCCGCAAATGATCGTACTGCTCGACGATAAAAACACCCCTCCAACCATGCAAAATAAAATTAAAGCCGGTATTGAAAGTTTCCTGAATTAACATATCATGAAAAAGATCATTTTAATAATCGTATTTATCAGTGGCTATAGCCTGAGTTTTGCCCAAACTGCTCCGTTCCGTGTAAAGCTGTACCGCGAAGACGAGCCGGTATATTTTACCATGGCGCAAACCTCGGCAGATATTGAGGGGTACGATGGCGATGAAATTACTATCGAGGCGGTGGCATCGCCCCCGGAAACCATTCCGGCGGCCGCTGCCGGATTAAAGCAAATAACTATTCCCGGCGTGGCCAGGGAAGATTTGAATATATCCCCGCGCATGCAGGAGCAAAGATCGGCCATGCGGATCAACATTCCCCCGGGTAATTACAGGCACCTGCTTATTAAAGTTCCGCGTACCTCGCTAATATTTGTACAGATACAAAATAATTTTACTGACGGCCGGATAAAGGTAAATGATGTAAACAGTATCCAGATAGAAGGGATAGTACAATTTGTAGATGTTAATAATACATCAAACTTTGTAATTGAGGTTGGCCAAAACTGGCGGGGCATGCGTGCTAACGGTAAGGTAACCGTATCCAACGTAAGGTGGACAGATGCGCCCGTTATAGTTAACGGCAAGCGTGCGCATCGTACCTGTATCATTAAAACCGTTAGCAGCGATGTGGTGCTTTCCGTATCCGATGACGCTAAAACCAATATCATTTTTTCGTCGATGTATTCGCAAACATATTCCAATTTGAATACTAACGCGGTAAGTTCTCCTGGTAAGGACGTAAGTGAATTTAAAAAGTATCATGAAACGCCGCTCCGGTTACGGACGCTTGAATTAGGCGGAGGGGGTGTATACACTAATATCGGCAGTACCTATGGAAATATTTTTATTAAAAAACAGTAAGGCTGAAAGCGCAATATTTTCGTCATTCATTTAAAGTATCATTATGAAAAAAATAACACTGCTGCTTATCGCATTTTTTAGCTCCGCCCTGGTTTTGGGGCAGGCCAGGCAAACTGCAGTCAGATATCCGGTAAAAGGGAAACAGATCAGCCTGCAGGTTGATGAAGCTACCGTGGCTGTTGAAGGGTATAACGGTGATGACCTGGTTATTGAGCGCGATGTAAATTACCCGGCATTTAATCCGCAGGTTCCGGGGTTTAGCCTGCTTACCTCGGGTGTAACAGGGGGCGATGATTTTGTTCATCCCGGTGATATCAGCGATGAGCCCGACCTGTTTTATGTGCGCTTGCGGAGCGTTTATAACGCCGGGCTTAATTACAGGCACTGGCATATCCTGGTACCTAAAAACGCGCATTTAAAAGTTGCTTTTGTAATTAGCCAGACAGGGGCCAAAATGAGCTTTAAAAACCTGAGTAATGAACTGGAAGTAGCAGGCACCGCTCCCGTAATGGAATTCAGTAACATTTCAGGCCCCCTAACCTTGTCGGAAGGGGTGAGAAATCACCAGATAGGCGGTACCGAAAAAATAATCATCCGGCATTTACAACCCGGGCAGAAAAGCTTTAGCAATGATGACACCCCTTTTCTGAATATTATTACCAGTTATGGCGATGTAGATATCTCGCTGCCCGAAACTACTAAAGCTACAGTACAGGCTGATGTGCATAATGGCAAACTATACTCAGATTTGAACCTTATACCGCAAAAAGATGTCTTTCCGGTAGTGGAAAACAGGTACGCCGGTAATTTAAATGGCGGTGGCAAAATGATAGTTATTAATGCCGTTTACGGCAATGTGTTTATACGGAAAGAAAAGTAAGCGCGCTAACTTACTTCTTCAGCAACCTAACCTCATAAACTCCTCCCGCAACCGAACCGCCGGCCGCCTGAAATTTTACTTTCAGTGTGCCATTGCCTGTTGTTGTTATCCCCGCGGGGATAGGATAATCCACCGTATAAAAAGTATTGCCATGGCCGCCATCCAGATTAACCTGCGCCAGCGGCTGGTCGTTAATCAGGATAGAGAACTGCCGGCCGCGGTCGCGGCCGTAATAGGTTACGCGCAAGGTGGCGGCCTGCTTGTTTTTATCGGTCAGGTTATAACTGAACCAGCCATGCGCGTCGCGCCAGTGCCTATTGTTGGTTACGCCGGTATTTGAGTTATCGCTTGCCATAAAATGGTCCGCTTCGGGTTGCTGTTCGCCCGCGTTGACCACATCAATGGTTTGGGCCGCTAATTTAGCTTTCGCGGCTTCTTCAGCCGCCAGTTTTTGCTGTATGCCTGCCAGCGTCGCGGGCGTTTCCTTTTCCCAGTAAATAATATAACGGGCATCATGGATCTTGTAAAACGGAACAAGCTTTAAGCCGCTGTATTTTGCAGGATAAATCAGGTTCTCCGCGGTATAGGTTAATGGCTTACCGGTTACCGTGCGGATCAGGTCGGCATCGTTTTTATCGTTACTTACAAACATGGGCATATCCTGCAGCGGCAGCTGTTTGCCTGCGGCAACGTGGCCCATGCGGCTGTCGTCGGCTAATAAGCCCGGCATGTTGGTGGTATCCAGCACCGCGGCCATTACAATTGGGCCGTGCAGTACCGCCTCGTAGTTGGAACCGTCGGGCAATAATTCGGTAGTGTTGTGCATAGGTAATTTAACCACAATCACATCTCCCTTTTTCCACTGTCGTTTTACCTGCACATAGGCCGATGCCTGCTCCGTTACCGGGAATGGCTTCCCGTTGACGGTTATTTTTAGCGTGCCCTTTTTTATCCACGAAGGATACCTGAAATTAATAGCGAAGGAGCCGGTTTTTATCTGATCTACCGTTAGCGTGGTTTGTTCCTGCTCGGGGAAGGTAGTATGCTGGGTAAGTATCAGCCCTTTTTGCTTCCAGTTTAGTTTCGATGCTATAAACAGGTTTACATACAAGTTATCCTGATTATGCGCGTAAATATATTCGCCGTATTTGGCATGGTTTTCCATACCCGAGCCTACACAGCACCACATACTGGTTTGCGGCTGCGAATAAACCCGGTAATGCCCGGGGCGCATGGGCGTAAAATAAACAAAACCGCCTGTGCCCGGACGCTCGGTTGACAGGATATGGTTGTATAAGGCCCGTTCATAAAAATCCATATAGTTACCTTCCGGGTCCGATAGGAAAAGCAGACCGGTAAGCTTCAGCATATTATAAGTATTGCAGGTTTCGGGGCCCTGCTCGCTGGTGATCATGGATGAAAAATCGTTCGCCGGGTTAAAATGCTCGCGCACGCTGTTGCCGCCAATGGCTACGGTACGATGATTAACCACCGTTTCCCAAAAAAAGCGGGCGGCGGTATTATAGGCCGTATCCGCGTTAAGCGTGGCAATGCGTTCAAAGCCAATCACTTTAGGTATCTGGGTGTTGGCGTGCAGGTTATTCAGCTTATCCTGCCGCTGTTCCAGCGGGTTCAGTATAGCCTTATGCGAAAAGCTGTAGGCGGCGGTCAGGTATTTTTTATTGCCGGTAAGCGCGTAAACATCGGCCAAAACCTCGTTAATGCCGCCATGTTCTGTTTGCAGCATCTCCTGCATTTTTTGCGGAGTGATACTGGTGGAAAACAGCACAAACCAATCCGCGAATTTGATCAGCATGGTTTTGGCTGTTTGATTATGGGCATACAAGTAAGCATCCCTTATACCGACAAATGTTTTATGGATATTGTAAAGCGGTACCCATTTCTTTTTAAATGTACTCAGGTCGCCTTTCATTACCTGCGGCCATAGTTCCTTACTGCCGGGCACGCCGCCTACATAGCCATTGCCAAAGCTGTCCTGGCATTTTTTAAGCTCGTTAATCATATAATTCAGCCTGTCCAGTACCTGTTTATTGCCGGTAGAGGCATACATCATGGCCAAAGCCGAAAGGTAATGCCCGCCAATATGCCCGTCGAGCCCCGTGTTTTCCCAGTTGGTATAGCTTTCGGCCTTGGGTTTTAAACCGGCTTCGCGCAGGTATGGAGCCAGCAGCCTGTCGGGTACCAGTTCCATCATATACTTCAGGTCGGTTGTTTGCGCGTCTTTAAAAATGCCGGGCAGCAGGGCAACATCCTGTAAAGGAAATTTTTCCAGTTTGGGCTGTGCCTGTGCGCCCATTATTAGCCACGAGGATAAAACGATGGCAGCAAAAAAGCCTTTCATATGCTGATTAGTCCTTTATGTTTTGTACAGTATATTTATAATTGGCCAAACAGATGTGCTATCTGCCAGCATACTAATATCTCACTTAATAATTGTAAAAGCAACAGTTAAACAAGTGCTAACCACATCTCCGTAGCGTACCTCCGGCACGCGCAATTCCCTGATGGCTCTTTCAACCGACATATTGCTCCTAAAGGAGCAACGTTGCAGTTTTGTAAGATGATGCTTCGACGGACCCATCCTTAAGAATAATAATCCAATCCCATAGGGATGGTATGTCGGTAGCAAATAATATAAATCTATCTTTCGTGCCGCAGGTACGAAACCATCCCAGGTTTTCTATAATTTCCTTCTAAAATCCCTATAATCAAACAAAATACTTAACTTGCCATTATGTCATTCAAAACATTTATTGTAACAACGGTATGTGTTTTGTACTCTAACCTAAAAAATCAACATTTAAAAAAATGAGAAAGTTATTTTCAGCGATCATAGTCATTGTTGCCGCTATGTCCATGAGCTCATGCAGTTATAACAGCATGGTAAGCATGGATGAGAACGTTAAAGGTAAATGGGGCGAAGTGCAAACCCAGTACCAGCGCCGGTCAGACCTGGTGCCTAACCTGGTAGCAACCGTAAAAGGTCAGGCTAATTTTGAAACCAACACGCTTACCGCTGTTACCGAGGCGCGCGCTAAAGCTACCTCTATACAGGTTGACCCAACTAAACTGACACCCGAAACTATCCAGAAATATCAGGCAGCTCAGGGGCAGTTAAGTACGGCTTTGGGGCGCTTACTGGTAGCATCGGAGAATTACCCTAACCTGCGCTCTAACGACGCCTTTAATAATTTACAAGCCCAGTTGGAAGGCACGGAAAACCGTATATCCGTTGCCCGCCGCGATTTTAACGAGGCCGTGCAAACGTACAACAGCAAGATCCGTTCGTTCCCGGCTAACATTACAGCCAAAATGTTCGGGTTTACCGAAAAAGGCTATTTTGCTGCCGAGGCCGGCGCCGATAAAGCGCCCAAAGTACAATTCTAATTAGTAGATTACACTGATTTGAGGATGATTACACCGATAATTCCGGTGTAAACTTAAAAAACCGGTGTAATCATTCCCTATATAATCAGTGTAATCACAACTAACGATGGCTGTATTTACCGAAGAAGAGCAAGGCCAGATACGGGTAGCCGTGGAGAATGCCGAGAAAAATACCTCGGGCGAGATCCGGGTATGCGTTGAAAAAACCTGCAGCGAAGAAGTGCTTGACCGCGCCGCCAAATATTTTTATCAGCTGGATATGGATAAAACCAAACTGCGTAACGGCGTGCTGATTTACCTGGCCACGGTCGACCGTAAATTTGCTATTATTGGCGACGCGGGTATTAACCAGGTAGTACCCGAAACCTTTTGGGACGATACCAAAAACGCCATGCTGGAGCAATTTAAATACGGCAAGCTGGTGGAGGGTATTTGTACCGGTTTAACAATGGCTGGCCAACAGCTAAAAAAATATTTCCCGTATATGGATGATGACCGGAATGAACTGCCGGACGACATTGCCTTTATGGACGGCGATTAACTATTACCCCGATGTTTAAAAAACTGATATTATGCTGGGGATTGCTGCTTTGCACCTTCCTCGCCTTTTCACAGGATCTGCCTGAGAAATCAACCACGTTAGTTACCGATTATACCAACACGCTTTCGGCCGGTGATAAGCAAAGCCTGGAGCAAAAACTGGTAGCGTTTAACGACTCCACTTCTACGCAAATAGCGGTGGTGCTCATAAAATCGGTAGGCGATTATGATATTAACGAGTACGGTACCATGCTGGGCCGCAAATGGGGTATTGGCCAGAAAGATAAAAATAACGGTATTTTATTGCTGGTGGCTGTTAACGATCATAAGCTAACCATCCAAACCGGCTACGGCGCGGAAGGCGCGTTGCCCGATGCCATTACCCAGGATATTATTCGTAAAGATATTACCCCGCGCTTTAAAGCCGGCGATTATTATGGCGGCCTGGATGCCGGTACCGACGATATTATTAAATATACCAAAGGCGAATACAAGGCCAGCCCGAAACAAAAAGGGCACGGTGGCGGTGGTTCCGCCGGGGCGCTTGTTATTATTGTTGTTATTGTGCTGCTGCTTATTTTTCGTAACCGCGGCGGTGGCGGCGGCCAGATCATCGGCAGCCGTGGCGGCGCCAGTCCGTTCTGGTGGTTCCTGGCCGGTTCGGCGCTGGGAAGCGGAAGCCGTGGCGGTTGGGGCGGTTTTTCCGGCGGTGGCGGGTCATCCGGCGGCGGTGGCTTTGGTGGTTTCGGCGGCGGCAGCTTCGGCGGTGGCGGGTCCAGCGGCAGTTGGTGATTTTTTGAGCTGAAAGCTGAAAGCATAAAGCTATCCATCAGCTTCAAAAGAGCTTTGTGCTTTTCGCTTTATGCTTTCAGCTATTTTTAACTAATAAAATGTATCAGCAGGATTATTTAATGAGCGAGGCGCGCAAATTCGCGCGGCTTTTGGCCAAACTAATGGGGTTAAAGGTGGCTGGTGAGTATGAGGAATACACCAGGCAGTTTGATGTCGTTTTGCGGGATGAATACCATATTGAATTAAACCTGTTATTAAGTTTAACAGCCGATACATTTAAAACACATGTTTTAAGCGCGGATTACAGTACGGAAAAAATTAATGCCCTTAGTCAGATGCTGTATGTATTTGCCGAACCCTTTATCTATTCGGATGCTACTCAGCTCATCCTGAAAAAAGTGTTGATACTATTTGATATCCTGGGCGAAAAAGGGCATTTTGATTCCTTTGAAAATATTGAAAAGCGAAATGCTATTTACCGCTATTTTATAAAAGCTAATGAACGATCTTAACTGGAAACTTTGCCACTCTGAATATATACATAAAGGCCCCTGGGCCACCCTGCGTACCGATATTTGCGAAATGCCCGACGGGCGTATTGTTGATAAGTATTATGTTTTAGAATATCCCAATTGGGTGAATGCCGTTGCCTTAACCGAGGATAATAAAGTACTGATGGTACGCCAGTACCGGCACGCCGCGGGTATCGTATCGCTGGAAATTCCCGGTGGGGTGATTGACGGCGACGAAGCCCCGGAAGCCGCCATGCGCCGCGAACTGCTGGAAGAAACAGGTTACCGGTTTGATGATATAGAACTAATTGCCACCGTTTACGCTAACCCGTCAACCGCAAATAATCATACTTATTGTTACCTGGCTAAAAACGGCAAAAAAGTACAGGAGCAAAACCTGGATGAGCACGAGGAACTGGTGGTAGAACAATACACCATAACCGAAGTAAAACAACTGCTGGCCGACAACAAAATAGCGCAGGCGCTGCATTGTACAGGCTTGTTTTACGCGCTGATGAAACTGGGAGAATTATAGATTCATTTATAAGCTGTTTAAAAATAAAAGAACGTCATTGAGGAGCGGAGCGACGTGGACAACCGACCGGAGGGAGCTCATTAATGCCATTGAAAAACAATCTGATATTAATAATCCCCGGTTTGAATAGCGGCTCTGCTAATCGGGGATTGCCACGCTGCGCTCGCAATGACGCGATGGTTTAATTGTTTAGAGCAATAGCTAAAAACAAATTTAAACAGCTTCTGAGAAAATCATGGATCTTTTTTAATGCCGGGTTCGGCAGTACGTATTTATGAGGCCTAACTTATTTCGTAACCACTCTTTTTATCCGGCTATTTAATTCATCAATAGGCATGGTAAGCATACGGCCGATAGGTTGCTTGCCGCGATAGGTGATAACCCGTAGTTGGGTAGCATCCTTGGGGGCAATTAATGGCGCGGTATACTTAGGGTAAAATCTATCGGGGAAGGAATTATCAAAGCTGTAGTAAATATCCAGTCCGGCTACTTCAGTACTAAGCGTTATGTACAAACTGTTATCGGGCCCGATAGACGGGGTAAACATGGGGTCGTAAACGCTGCGGGCGTATTTGATCTCGGCTTCATCCAAACGGGGGAATTGCTTTTCAACGCGGCTCATAAACCCGGGCCAGTTTTTGGGCCTTTTGGGCGACCATACCGCCTCGGCAATAGCCATTCCGCGCGGCCAAACCATGTACTCCACCTGGCGCATATTGTAAATCTGTTCGGTCCATAAATTGGCCTGGCCGCCTTTAATCAGGCTGGCATTAACCCCATCGGGCACAGGGTCAAACTGGTAAGCCTTGCTAAGGTGCAGGGTAGCGTAAACATGCGGCTCGGTAATCCGGTCGGCCTGCATATAATCCAGGTAGGCAAAATCGGATGGGCTCATTACCACTTCATGCCCCTGCCGGGCTGCTTCAATGCCGCCACTTATTCCGCGCCAGCTCATAACAGCCGCGTCAGGCCCCAGGCCACCCTGGATGATCTCGTCCCAGCCCATAAACTTTTTACCTTTCGATTCAACTATCTTTTCCACCCGTTTTTCAAAATAACCCTGCACCTGGTTCATATCCTTCAGGTTTTCGCGCTGCATCAGGGCCTTCACCGAGTCGCTTTTCTCCCAAAAGTTTTTGGCGCATTCATCGCCACCCATATGTATATACGGGAAAGGGAACAATTGGGCTACTTCGGTAATTACCTTATCCAAAAACGTGTACACTCTTTCGTTAGCGGGGCACAGGGTGTTATCCACCAGGGCGGTAAGTCCGCCCACAAAGTTCATGATCTTTTCGCCCGACCGCACCTTGTACTGATCGGCGCCTGGTGTGCAGGAAAGCTCGGGGTACGACGCTATAGCCGCCAGGCTGTGCCCGGGCACGTCAATTTCGGGCATAATATTTACATAATGCGCTTTGGCATAGGCCACCAGCTCCCGAATATCATCTTGCGTATAAAAGCCGCCGTAATTGCGCGGCTCATTAGGCGCCGGTACGGAGAAGTTGCCAAACTCGCCTATCTTTTTTACGTTCCAGGCGCCTACCTGGGTAAGCTTGGGCAGGCTTTTTATTTCTATGCGCCAGCCTTCATCGTCGGTTAGGTGCAGGTGCAGCAGGTTGTATTTATACCGCACCATGTTATCAATATATTGTTTAACCTCGGCCACGGTAAAAAAATGACGGGCCACATCAAACATCAGTCCGCGCCAGGCAAAACGCGGATAATCGGTGATCTGTACCAGGGGGATGGTCCATTTGATCCCGAAAACCTTATCAACGCTTTCAATTTGTTCGGGCAGCAACTGCAATAACGTTTGCACGCCATAAAACAAACCTGCCGGCTGATTGGCCCTGATAGTAACCCCGGTGCTTGTTACCGAAAGATAGTAGCCTTCGTCGCCTATCGGTTGATCTGTTTTTGTATTCAGGATGAGCTTTATGGTTCCGGCGCTTTTTTTAATCAGTGTATGGATGCCAACATGTGTTAACCTGTCGCCTAAATAGGATATTACCGGGTGCGCGTTTTTGCCGGGCATGCTTATTGATACAGTTGAAGGGAGGGTGAAATGCCCTGCGTGTTTAGTCACCTTTACCGGTTGGGGGATCAACCCTAATTCGGTTGCGGCATTTTGGGCAAATGCTGCCGCGCACCATAGCAGACAGGCAATAAACAGGGACAACTTTTTCATGCGGTAATTTAATAAACAAAAATCGCCCCAAATAACGGGGCCGTGTTAATATTATTACAGGATCATAGCCAGCACCTGCCGTAAACGCTCAGCGCTTTTAAACTGATGATGTTCAATATGATGATCAATCACTTCATGCGCCCAGGTAATATGGAAGGGCACATGGATAGCATAACCGCCTATATTTAATACCGGTAAAATATCCGACTTCAGCGAGTTGCCTATCATCAGCAATTCATCGGGTTGTATATCCAGGTGGCGCAGCAGTTTCAGATAACTGGCCTCGTCCTTTTCGGCCATAATTTCAATATGATGGAAGTAGTGCCCCAGGCCCGATTTACGCAGCTTGCGTTCCTGGTCCAGCAGGTCGCCTTTGGTGGCCACTACCAGTCGGTATCTGTCTTTCAGCGCGGTCAGCACTTCTTCCACGCCATCCAGCAGTTCAATCGGTTCATCCAGCAGCGCTTTGCCTAATTGCAGTATCTGCTCAATAGCCGTCATGCTGATGGTTTTATCGGATACCGTCATAGCTGTTTCAATCATGGACAGCACAAAACCTTTAACACCATAACCGTACAGGGGGATATTGCCTATCTGTATTTTCAGCAGTTCGCGTTGCATATCGTGCTGTTGCAGATAGTCGTCCATTAATTCGTAAAAGGCTTCTTCGGTGCGCCTGAAATAGGATTCATTCACCCAAAGCGTATCATCCGCGTCAAAAGCGATCACTTTAATATCCATGCCTTATTTATTAATAGCGCAATATTAATAAATAAGCGCCTAAACAGAGATTTTTAGGTGGATTGATGGTTAATTCATTATCCAAAATGTACGGCATTATTAAAATTATTCCACAAAAAAGGAGACCCGCGATCTAGGGCACTGAAAAAGTCCTAATGGAAAAAGGAGTAGAATACGAAAGTTTTCTGCTCCTTTTTTTGTATCTTGAAGTGTCGAAAGAAAGACACCAGGATGCTTAGCCAACAACAACAGAT